>OKRY01000040.1_pt1 | contig 68670 bp, 66 predicted proteins | sample 1601121 | NCBI WGS metagenome assembly OKRY01 (sample SAMEA3541546, study PRJEB24748) | human gut metagenome | biome: human gut; feature: human-associated habitat; material: faeces | place: China | collected 2012
TATGTTTTTCCTCCTGATATGATACACTTTTTTGCCGGAAGTCCGCATTTTCCTGATTCCAGGCTGCATCCATGCGGCCGGTCTGTCCGAAAGCAGCATCCACTCTGTAAATCTGCCTCATGACATAAAAAGTGACGGTTGTAAAAAACCGTCACTCACTTCCGCCTTTTTACTTATTGATTATGTAATCAAAATGAATCATTATGACTAACCTTACATAAGTACAATCTTGCCAAAGATGCTGAAATCATCCTTTTCTGACAAGGTGATAGGTGCCTCGTTAGAATTTAGTGAGTTAAGGAGAATGTCACCATTTTCTCTATTTTGACTCACCTTCATTACGTAGTAACGACTATCTAGCTGTACGATGCTGATATCCCCAGTTCGTAGAATTGAATCTTTTATGATAAATATCACTTCATCATCGAAGAAACTAGGTTCCAGGGACTCACCAACAACCTTAAACGCAATATCATGTACCGGAATAGGCACTGGGTAGTCAAGGCAGTCGACTGGGACCTCTGATAGTTCAAACCCTTGTGCATCTGCTCTAGCATAAATACTGACTCTTTTGGTTGGTAGTTTATCTTGTTTAACTATTCGTTTTCTATGGTCCTTTTCTCTGATTTCTTTAGAGATATGCTGATTATCTAATCGGTTTTCTATGAAATCAACAGTAGCATCCTGATTCCCCTCGTCAAGCTGCTTGAACATTTCACCAACATATTCTTCCTTATTGTCGTTAAATGGTGGGTAGGCATATTTACCGGGTGAGTCTGATAACCCTAATAAATAGTCTGACGTAACCCCAAATAACTCGACTAATTTCACAAGATCTTTAAATGTAGGAGCATTGGTTCCATTTTCCCACTTTCCTACTGTCTGCTGTGTTTTTCCAATCTGAACACTAAATTCTTTTTTGGTCCAGCCTCTAGCTTGCCGGAGTTTTGTTAAGCGATCAGTAAACATTTTCCCCTTTAAATTGTTACTATCCTTACACTCTATCATGTATCTTCCCTACATACGTCTTCCTAAAAAAATTAAAATTTTTTATAATCAAAATCATTATAGCAGTTTTAGAAACAATAAACAAATACAGAAAAATAACACGTTAAACAGTATATATACTGTATAAATTGGTATAAGCGTTCTTTTATTTAATCGATAAAAAGTAAAACAAAAAACAATGATGTGTTAAACTAAAATGATGACAAAGTCATGTTTACCAGCTATTAAACAACAAAATAATTAAAATAACGTGAGTAAGGTATAATTAAATTATAAAATTCTCTTGATTGTTTGACACAAAAATAGTAAAATCAATTCAGAAACACAAAGATTAGGCAGGTTATATATATACATGGGAAACATTATTTCAGAATTGAGACGACGAAAGAAACTCTCAAAGAAAGCGTTAGCTCATGACCTTAATGTTGATGCAGGGACTATCGACAAATGGGAAAATGGAGCTAATATTCGTATGGAAAACGTTGTAGCCTTAGCCGAATACTTTGGTGTTTCTACGGACGATATTTTAGGAACAAGACAGCACTAATTACTAATCTCTGGTATCTAAGATATTACGCAGCGTTTTATGATGGAAGATAAGGGAGGGACAATGACAACAGCAATCACGAACCCTAAAAAAATCACTTTAGAAGACCTAGAAGAAAAGCTAGAATCGTTCATCCAGGTATTTAATGATGACCTATGCCGAACCATTATTGAGTATATGATTGACTCGGAAGGGCCATTTGCAATTACTCGATATAAGAAATTTGGATCACCGTGGTTTTATCAGGCAACCAGAGATATTTCTGATAAACTCTGGAGAAAACTAATCGAAGAGGGAAAATCAGAGACTGAAGCTAAAGCCATAGCTAAAGATGTGATATCAACGTATTATCAATATATGTTATTTGATATGTTGCTTGCGGGACAAAATAAGTTAGCTTCTAAAGAAGTCCAAGTCAGGGTCTCCAGTTTGACAAATAACCGGCAACAAAATGAAGTAAAAAAATTAGCCTTCATGAAAGGTTGCAGGGAATACATTCAGAATTTACCACTTAAGACACTCACCAATTACATTCCTCTAGCCGAATTGTTTAAATACGCTGGTGTCGGAGAAGTTCCAGATTTAGCGAAAATCTTCAGCTTGCTTGATTCAAGTGAAGCGGGATGTTTGAAAAAAGTCGGAGAGGTCATCCATTTTGACGATGCTGCAGTAGATGAAGTGATTGAAAAAAGATTTTTAAGGAGTTCTCAACTTCGTTTCTCTAGCGGTAAACTATTGTACAACTCAGAAAGTGTTGTATTTAAGTAGATTTTAGAATTGAATATAGAATGAATAAAGGGGAAAAGGATATAAAAACATATCCTTTTTTTGTGTCTTCATAAACAAGGTGGGTGTCACTGGGTTATAGAAGGCATATGGGGTTTAGTATAATGGTTCCAAAAAATTGAAGAGAAGGAATAGACAAATGACAAGAACACCAGGTAATAAAAAATGGTTCCAAAATATTGCTAAGAAAATCAATCTTCCACTTTATCCGAAGAAAAAATTTAATGGGGAAGAAGTCACTCTCATGCCTGATGGGACAGTTCGATTATCTGAAACAGGAGAAACGCCTTCTGCTGAAGCACTGGAAGCCTATCAAGACTTCGTTAAAAAATTCAATGAAAGACTACGTCGTTTTGGGGTAAGAACAATCGATGGAAAAGCAACATTGAATACTGTCTCTCGATTTTCGGACGACTATTATAAGAAGTATGCCTCGACACCATTACTGAAACAAGTTTACCCAAACAATGACTTTCCTTTCCATTTACAACTTCAAGAGGATTACATCATTCAGATCAACTATAGTCAAGAAACAGATTACGAGTTAATAAGTAAGCAACTAAACCAGTTAGATATGGATATCTTACTATTTATAGCTACTTTCCGAAATGTTCAACTCCTTCAAATTTCAAGGGAGTTTGGTTTACCGATTCCTAAAATCAAGCCACATCTCAAACGACTCAGAGAGTTTTACTTAGTTCAAGAGTGGGAGTTCGAACGTGAAGATACTCCAGGGGCTCTTGCGACGAGTTATTCTATTTACAGTCATGGAACGATGTTGCTCTTACTAGCAAATAAGATCAGCAGAAACTTCACTTATAAATGGAAAGATATTCTTCGGGAAGAAGATAACTACTCTCCTATTCGATACTGGAAGGTCGTAGATGCCTATCAGAACTTCAAATTCAATCAAAACTATGCCTATTTTGTTCCTACGTCAAAACTGGAGAAGTTCACGTATACAGTAACAAAATCACAAGAAAAGAGTGAGGGGTCTAGTCCTCTTTCTGGTATGGAGAAACGAAAATCAGAATTACAAGCCAAAAAGGCGAAGAAGAAAGAGCATACGTATACAGTCCATGTTCCTAGATATCTCTTTATCGGTCAGTTAGCTCTCAATAAAAAGGAAGATGATGGTACAAAGAATCTTTTTGATGTGTATCCTTATATCACTAACGTAGGTGATACCAGCGATCTTGATAAATTGCTCAATGTCTTTAAACACTTTGGACGTTTCGAGGATGGTTTAGATGAAGAAGGCAACAAACGTTATCTACTGATTATCGTTGATAATTTTGACGACATTCAAGAAATTGAAGATAAGTATATGCTTATTGAAAATGGTGGGTATAAGAACCTCAATAACATTATTTTCCTCAACCTAGAACTTGCTGCAGAAGAAGGGATTGATAAGTCTCTAGTTGTTATCAGAAGTCAAAATGCAACAGATGGTGGTCGTGTGGCCAAATATATGCCATTTAGAATGAATGAAGCGTTTAACGAACGTCCACTTATCAAAGATGCCGAACTAGAAGGGTTAAATCAAGGAGAAGGTGATACTGATGCTTAATATCCATATTGATCCCTACGTCCTATCTCCTTTTGAAGCCTCTCCCTTTTTTCACAAGCTGACTAACTTTGCAAAATCTAAAGACCATAGAGTAGCTATTATGGGGTTTAAGTCACATATTTCTTGGAATGCTCTATCGTATTTAGAAGATAAAGCTAAGATTACGATTACCCACAAATATGCAGACCTAGAGGATGAGAAAAAACATGCCGTTCTGCTAGCGGGCTATTTAAAAAAGGATATTGAGTTCGTAACGTCCCCAACAAACCACATTACAGATATCTTCCTCTTTGACGAGCAGGCTCAAATGGATACGAATACTTTGTCTCAGCTACTCAGCAAGGTCCCTTACGTGCATTACCTATCAACAGAACATTTTTTCCATTCTCCCCACGTCAATAATTTCCCTAAGAACAGGCCATTTATTTTCAATACCCAACTTTTCCGAGACACGAGAAATATTTATTTTGCTAACAGTTTAGTAGAAGGTCATGATTCATTATTTGAGAGTTTAGCCAAGAATGATATTACCCAACAAGCATTTTTTGGTAGCAACAACTATATCTATATACCAGGTCATAATGGAAAAGAAGAATCACGCGCTAAGGTCATTATGAACGTCACAAAAATTGAAGATTTGACGGTTGAAAGCATAAAACCTTTAGAGCCAGTACCAACCACTGCAGAACCTCAACAAAGCATGAAAGAGCTGCGGTTAGACGAGATTGAAGAACGTCTAAAGCAGAAAATGAAAAGCTCAGATACAATTAAAAACAATGAAAATTCAAGTGAGGTCTTGAAAATTACTTCGGAAACCCTTACAATGATAAGGAAGGTAATGGATTGTATTGGGAGAATGGAAAATAGTTTAAATGCTAAGATTGCCGAACAAGCTGACGACAACAATAAGCTTGATTCGGATTTTGACCCATTATACGCCTTCAGGGCCCAACATGATAAATTGGGGGAAGATTAAACACTAGTAGAGGGTTGAAGGAGAGAAAAATGGCCGATGAAGTAATGACTAAAAAAAACATTTACTTAGTGTCAGACGTTGACAAAGCTAGAGAACTCGAGGCATACATCGTAAGTACAAAAGATGGTATGGAAGTCTTTGGACTTATTGGTTGTGATGAACTTGAGGAATTAACAGATGCTCAACGAGAATTTGTGCAGAGCGATGAAGCGATGCAATTCAAAAGTAACTAAGCTCCATGATTGATTAAAAAGCTGAGAAATCAGCTTTTTTAGTGTTTAATGATTTCTGGTTAGGATAAAGTTTTTTAAAATGCTCGTATTTGATTTGCTATGGTTTTGTCAACTCTAGTGGCTTTTTATAAAAACTCTAACCTAGTGATTATTATGTTGTTTTACAATCTTATGAAGAAAATTTGGAGATAATTATGAATGATGAACAGAAAAAGGATTTCAAAGAGATAAAAAAGTCGTTGAAAGAACTTGAGGATATTATTAGTAAAACAAATTTATCTGATATCAAAGATATTACAAATACTGTTGCTAAAGCTTCTGGTGTTTACGAGAAGTTTCCCGAATCAGAAAAAGTAGCAAATTTATATGTAAGTACATTAAATACTCTAGTCAGGAGACAGTTCGGTCTAGTTGACGTAACAGCAACGGTAGCTAAAATTCATAGTATTTACGAGAAATTTCCTGAATCAGAACTAGTAGCAATTGAATATGTACAGACATTAAGGAACCTAGCCTATCGAGCTTTTGCAAGTACACTATTTACTCCAGCCTTGAGGCAGGACACTCTAGCTGATGTAACGGTAACGGTAGCTAAAATTCATAGTATTTACGAGAAATTTCCTGAATCAGAAGTCGTTGCATATACATATGTTCACACATTGAGTATTCTAGCCAGGCTTCAGGATAGCCAAGCTGATGTAACGGCAACGGTAGCTAAAGCTTCTGATATTTACGAAAAATTTCCTGAATCAGAACTAGTAGCAAGTGAATATGTACAGACATTAAGTACTCTAGCCAGGCTTCAGGATAGCCAAGCTGACGTAGCGGCAACGGTAGCTAAAGTTTATGACATTTACAAGAAGTTTTATGATTTTGAAAGCGTAGCATATGCATATGTAAAAACATTAGTTTATTTAGCAAGTAGACAGGACACTAAACAGGATTTAATGGAAACTTTTACGGAAGTAATTAACATTTATACAGAGTTTTCTAAGAAGGAGTTTATTAGTAGTGCATTTGCAACTGTAATCTCTGAATATATAAATAACATTAATTCTAATTTTTCTAATAGGGGAAAAGTTAGTGTTAAAGAAAGGTTGAAAATTCTATTTAATTGTCTAAGTAATGATAATTATGAACTTACTGAATATATTATAGGCAATATTTTTTATTTTAATAATGGAACAGATTCGTTTAATAGTGATACAGTGTCAGTTACTAAGGAAATGTTTAAAATTATCATTGAATTTGGTGTAGAACTGACAAGATATGCTCCTTTAATAGAACTATTAAAAGATTTAGAAGATTGTTATTGGGAACAACTAATCAAAATATACTGGATAGTGCAAAAAATTAAGTACCAATTATCCGTTAAGGATTTAACAGAAAAAAAATTTGGTCACTATACCTCAGGAGAAGTTTTACAAATATTCTTAAAACAAAGTAAAGACAGTAAGAATCGTAAAGAAGAGTATTATATCAGAGAGCATTCACGTTTATGCAATGTAAAGTATATGAATGACCCTGAGGAGGGAACTGTCTTAGATAAATATCTAGGTATAAGTGAATCAGATTATTCAGAAGATTTTTTAAAACCTAGCCCTTGGTTTTTGATGAGTTTAACAACTGAGATTGATAACTTAGCTATGTGGTCACAGTACGGGGCTAGAGCGGAAGGTGTTTGTCTGGTATTAAAAACTGATAGTTTTAAAGTATATGAGTCTATGGCTGAAACAGAATGGATGGGTAAATTTGGTAATTCAATCTTGGAGAAAAAATTAATATCTACAAAATGTGAGGAAACAATCTCTTCTTATGAAAAGGACTACCTTTATCGAATTTGTTACCTTGATGAAGAGTCATTAAACGACGGTGATTCAAATGTGGTTAAAGAAGATAATAATAATATGTTAGATGATGAAGAAATAAAATCTATAAACACAAGTTTAGTAGAACTTAAGCAATTTTTGAATAACATAGCTAAAGATTCATTACTGAACAATGCTATTGAGGAGTGCCTCGAGGAAATACGTTATCTTTTTAAAGTTTCAGGCTATAGCTATGAATCTGAACTACGTATTTTGAAATATGCTATGTTAGATCCAGATAATAAAGATATAAAGATAGATGATAAGAGTGGTCCAGTTGCGAAGCTTTATTTAGAACGGGTTATGCCCATTCAATTAGAACAAGTAATTTTTGGTCCTAAATTTTCTAACCCAGAGCATGTGGTTCCATTACTCCACCTTCTTGATAAAGAAATTGAATTAAAACGTTCAGAAAGAAAATTTAAATAGACGATTATGTAGGTTGAGATAAAAAGAAATTAATTTGGCCAAAACTAAAAAAGTTCATCGATATAAAACCTTTATAGTCTTGATTAATAGTAGAAAAGGACCTAGTACTGTAAAGTACTAGGTCTTTCATTTAAATGATTGTCAAGCTTTAGAGTTAGTAAATGTATACTATCACGATAAATCGATATTAGCTTAGGGGCACTCCACATCTATTCGGAAAATAAGTATTTGTTGAATACACATATTAGTTATGATAAACTACTACTAACAAGAAAATTGTTAGATTTGAGGCTAATATGAAACAAGAAACACTTATGAAAAATATAAACGAGTTGCTTGAAATTATGCCTTGGTATGTTAAGGAATATTATCAAGCAAAGCTCGTTATTCCATATAGCTACAAGACACTGTATGAGTACTTAAAAGAATATAGACGATTTTTTGAATGGTTGATTAGCGATCATGAGAAATTGGGTGAAACTGTACGTTATGCAGACTATGATACGATTGCTGATGTTCATATTGATGAGTTGGCCCATTTACCAAAGTCTGTTATCGAAGGCTACTTTGTTTACCTTCGTGAAAATACTGAGCGTCGGTCAATCTCTGAAGTCAGCATTATTCGAACTAAAGATGCCCTCTCTAGTTTGTTTAAGTATCTTACTCAAGAAACCGAGGATGACGAGGGTGAGCCTTATTTCTACCGAAATGTCATGGTTAAGGTCAAAATCAAGAAACCTAAAGATACCTTGGCTAGTCGTGCAGATAACATGAAAGAGAAACTCTTTCTAAACGATACACAGTCTTTCCTAGATTATATTGACAATGAGCATGAAAAGAAAATCTCAAAACGTGCCCAGGTATCGTTTGTCAAAAATAAAGAGCGTGATCTTGCTGTCATAGCACTTCTACTATCTACTGGAGTCCGTTTATCTGAATTAGTGAACCTGGATATGCAAGATGTCAATCTAGCTACAAGGACGATTACAGTTATTCGTAAAGGTGGGAAAAAGGACGTTGTAAATATCGCTCCATTTGGCATACCTTATATCGAGCGTTACTTAGAAATTAGGAAGGGACGCTACGCAGCAAGTGATTCAGATAAAGCATTCTTCTTAACGACTCAAAATAAAGTGCCTGCAAGGCTTGGAACACGTTCTGTCGAGCTTTTGGTGAAGAAGTTATCTACCGCCTATGGTAAACCCACTACTCCTCACAAATTGCGACACACACTTGCGACACGTCTATATGAGCAAACAAAAGACAGCCTCCTAGTCTCCCAACAATTAGGACACAAGGGGACTGCGATGGTAGAGGTATATGCACACGTAGCTGCAGAGACAACTAAGGAAGCTTTGAGTGATTTATAACTCATTTAATAGTTAATACATTATACACGATATATAGTTAATAAATAAACTATGTATATGGTAATGAAGACTATAAATTGTTAACACAGTTTATGATAAGTTAGAAAAAACGAGGAATCTCCTCCTATTTAAGGAGATTCCTCGTTTTTCGTTACTATTTAACATTTAGAGACGACTGTTTCAATGGTCTCGTTCTTTAAGTTTGCCTCTAGTTATTGTTTATTATGAACGTCTGTGACGCCCTTTATAAACGAAGCTTGTCAAACCAAGTCCTACCAAAACCATACCTAACATACCTACTTTAGAGTTTGTATCCCCTGTTTTTGGTAAGTCCTGACTTGTCAATTTTCCATCAGTTTCTGATTTAATTCCTGCACTACGTGTTTGTGTATATGAAGGAGTAACAAAATTCATGGAATGATTGTCTTTTGTAGGAACTAGACTTGTAGCAGGTGTTGTGCTGACCGCAGGAGCTTCACTTGTAGCAGGTGTTGTGCTAACTGCAGGAGCTTCACTTGTAGCAGGTGTTGTGCTGACTGCAGGAGCTTCACTTGTAGCAGGTGTTGTGCTAACTGCAGGAGTCTCACTAGTAGCTGGCGCTGTGCTTACAGCAGGAGCTTCGCTTGTAGCAGGCGTTGTGCTGACCGCAGGAGCTTCACTAGTAGCTGGCGCTGTGCTTACAGCAGGAGCTTCGCTTGTAGCAGGTGTTGTGCTAACTGCTGGAGTCTCACTAGTAGCAGGCGTTGTGCTAACTGCAGGGGTTTCACTAGTAGCAGGTGTTGTGCTAACTGCAGGGGTTTCACTAGTAGCAGGTGTTGTGCTAACTGCAGGAGCTTCACTAGTAGCAGGTGCTGTGCTAACCGCAGGAGCTTCACTAGTAGCAGGCGTTGTGCTGTTCGCAGGAGCTTCACTAGTAGCAGGTGCTGTGCTAACTGCAGGGGTTTCACTAGTAGCAGGCGTTGCGCTTACTGCAGGAGCTTCACTAGTAGCAGGTGTTGTGCTAACTGCAGGAGCTTCACTAGTAGCCGGAGTAGTGCTGGTCGCTGGTGTAGAAGATGTATCGGTCACTTTAGGAGTACCATCTCCGTTATGAGTATGGTAGTCATACTGCCAAAATTCATAAAGCGTTTTACCAGCTTTTACTCTGTCATAGCTAACTTCGTAAAAGGATGGTGTACCGCTAATGACTGGAAAGGCTACGGCACCTTTACCGCCAAGTTTTAAATATTTTGTCTCACCAGGCTCTATCGTATATTCTACAGAACGCGAATCCTCACCAGTAAAATGATAAATAACAGTATAGGTTAACGGACCTTCAGACTGAGATGATGGTTTTGCAGATGGAGTTAAACTATCTTTAAATGCTGTCTCACTATTGTTCTTTTTATAAAGGAACATGGCCATTGGTGTTCCAGTATTATCAGTAACAAAATATGAGGAAGATAACATCAACGTATTATTAGGAATATCAGAACCAGTTTCGTATTTATTAGCGCTATCTAAAGTATAGCCTGGTATAGTTTTAGCGCTTACTGTTACCTGCTTATCCAAAGGTACATCAACAGTGTCATAAGGTGCGATATCAATTACTGCTGGAACACCATATTTACTATTTCTCTCAAAAACACCATAACGAACATGAAAAGAAATAGAATCTCCATGATGCCATGAAGGTCTAATGACTGGGTTCACGATAATGTTCCCTTCTACAGAAGGTTTATTTTTATAGTAGGTATATGTTATAGGATTGTCATCAAAATTAGGATGGTTTAAAAGTGGACTATCATAAGGTATAACATCTCCAGGTTTAAAACTCTTTCCATCATCTGACGTGATTGTATAGTAAGAATACCTATAATCAGTTCCCTCAGGAATAACGAAGCGCCCATCTTCATTAGCGCCGTAGACACCAGTCCCCGATTGTTCGACACCACTATCTGTATGCTCTACATAAAGAAAGAAAAGTGACTTATCACTTGAATTTTCACTTGGCGTTGTACTTGTCGGTGAAACTATATCAGTTGGAGTTACTGCAAGACCTCCATCTTCTGAATATAAAGCACTTGTTTCAGGAGCTTCGCTATTTTCTGAAGCCAAAACTACTGCTGGTGCTTCACTCGTCGTTGGCATTGTACTAACGTTTTCGCTAGTAGCAGGTGTTATGCTTGGGACTTCACTCGTTTTTGGCGCCGTACTAGCAATTTCATCGGCATACACTTTTGAAGACGACTGACCGAATTGGGACTGTGCTACAGTCGCAACTGTAATAGCTGCAACTAAAACAATTCCATATTTAGAAAACTTATTAATAGACAAAATAAACCTCCAGGGGAACATTATATAATTTTTAGAAATATAAATTATCACACTTAATATATCAGAAAAATAAATAAAGTCAAGGTTTTTTTAAAAAAACCTTGACTTTTGCCTCAGCCTTAGCCTTAGCAAATGATCTGTCTAACTTCTTAAAATTGGTGCGATTTGAAGAATATTGTCGAGTTGGACTAATCTATACCCTTCACTAGTCTTTATTGATATTTCTTTACGAGACAGTTCTCTCACTTCGCCGAATAAAGTAATTTTTCTATCATGATGTTTGATAGTGAACTGCCCTTTAAGTTGGTTGATATAGAGTTGAGAAAGTAATAAGAGTTTCTGAGGATTACTTAGGTCTGTTGAGAAGTCAACACGACTTTTAGCAGCATGTAATGATGAGGTATGCTCAGACAGAAAGAACCCCATCCACTTCTGCATCCCAGGGTCCTGGTATTCTCTTGCTGTCTGAAATGGCAAATAGGAACGATCAATCATTTTAAACCATCCAATCCTCCAGCAGAATGTCCTCCTATAAGATTACTTCTAGCAATACTCCTTGATGCACTATCAAGTGCATTAGCTTTTAGCAGAGAAGTAAAACCAAATTGGTTTCTGATAGAATCTATTGCTGTCTGGAGCCTTTCTTCTTTTTCAATTTGTTCGACATCATCGAACAGTGAGATTAAACCAAAAGATTCATCTACAAAACCAGAATAATTAACCGCTACACTTCGGATTGCTCCTGAAGTGTATTTATTATGGAATAACTTCAACACATAGTTTGTCAGCATGTCGGTGTTATTCGTTGGTTCAATTTTCATTTGAGTATTGATAGAACGTTTGTTCTCTTGCTTAGAGTAGCCAAGGTGTATAGAAACAACAGTCGCTTTTTTACCTATCTTTCTCAGTCGGATAGCAACTTGCTCGGCCATCTCTCTAAGGACAATTTCAATATCTCGTTGTCTAAAATAGTCTCTAGGAAGAACCTGGGAGTTGCCTAGACCTTTTGATTTTGGTTTATAGGGTTTGTGAACGTTACTTTCATCAATACCATTAGCATGAAACCATAATCGAAGACCAGCTAATCCTAGTTGTTTCTTCAAGATATCTGGGTTAGCATTTGCCAAGTCTTTGATTGAGTGGATGCCTAACGTGTTGAAGCGTTTCTCCATTCTTTTACCGATACCCCAGAAATCTGTCATGTTAGGAATAGACCATACCTTCTGCTCCACGTCCTCATAGGACCAATTAGCCCTCATGGTTGGTGTTTTCTTTGCTTCATTATCAAGGGCAAGTTTAGCTAGTAAGGGGTTAGCGTTGGACATACCAACGGTTGAATAGATGCCAGTTTGTCTCCAGATGTCTCTCTGAATCCTCGCAGAAATAAGGTCAAGTTTTTGTTTTCGTGACAACTGCTTATCTGGAACGAAGTAATTAAGAGAACTAGATAGGTCAATAAAACCTTCGTCTATAGAATAAGGGTAAATATCGTTAGGGCTACCATAGTTTTGAAAAATGCCTTGGATTTCCATATTAACTGCGATATATTCGTCCATTCTGGGAGGAACGATGAAAGTCACTTTTGCCCAATCTTCAATGAATCGCACGTATTCTGGATCTGTTCTCAGTCTTTGTCTCTTGGCATTGTAATACGAGAACTTTCTTGTTTGAACATTAAAAGGGAGGTCATATGCTCTTCCTACGTTAGATTTCCCAAACACTTTCTTAAATATTGGTGAAGAAGCTAGGATAAGACCTGCAGAGTTATCAGCTCTACTCATAACACATAGAGAAGTCTTTAGAGGATGTAGCCCCCTCTCAACACATTCTACGCTAGCATAGAAAGACTTCATATCAATAAAGGCAATATCACTGCGAGGCTCCCTAGTGTAATCAAAATATCCCATGTGTCACCTCTTTTGTTAGTATATAAACTAACAAAAGTATAGACTATTTTGGTGAGGTTTTCAAGAGTTACAGTGTTGCCAATAGTCTTTGATCGTAAAAAAACACCAATAGCTGTGTAATTGGCGTTTTCAGTATTCTTCTAATTCTTTTTAAAAGGGGTATAGAGTTATAAGTAACTTATTCAGAACTTCCTGATGATGATGGCTCGGTAGTAGCATGATAGTTATTTGCCTGGTCAATCATATCTTGCACATAAACACCCAAGAGTGTGTTATAACCATTTTCATCAATATTACTATGAAATTCAGGATTTACCCTTGTTTCTTTTGATGATTCGGGAACTCCAGCATCTTGTTGTTGTGCAGGTGTTGTTGGGGTACTTCCAGCTACAGTATTGGTGTTACTCTGAGCTGATTCACTAACAGTAGCTTGAGTAGAGCTTGAACTAGACGATGATGGTTTCGTAGAGGATGAGGTTTCCGTTTTTGAGGTGTTTTTGCTTGTGTTATCATCTTTAATCTCAATTGAATTCTTGTATATTGTTTGTGCTAAATTATCATGAGTATTAATTCTCTCTAATTCAGGATAATTTATCTTAATAGTCACTGAATCATTTTTCTTAATACAATTCAATTCTCTTGAACAATAGACGCAAGGTGCCTGTGTTACAAGTATATTCATTTCATTAATATTCGACTCTTTATTCCTTAGTTTTGCGAAGAATTTCCTCTCACAGCAAGTAAACATCCGATTAAAATTACCATTTGGTATCTTTGGAAAAGTTTTGAATTGTTTATATTCTATAAAATCGTCATTAGGTAAATAATATCTTACACCATCAGTTAATTTTGCAGCTTTGACATTAGGTAGTAATTTACTAAATTTACTATGTAGGTTATCTCGTTCCTTTCCGTCTAGGTGATTTATTGCATAGTACAAAATTTCTTTACTTTTTCTGTTGATTTTATAAGCAACAGCATAGCAAGTCAAGTTTCGTTTATTTTTCCCTGTCAGTGATTTCAAGGTATTAGATAATTCGTTATTATGAAGCAATTTTCCGAACCAATCATTTATCCCTCCTGAAACGAAACAGAACATATTGTCTGAGATTCTCTTCCTTAGCGCGTCTTTAAATGTGTCAGTTAAACTTTCTATTTTCGAAAAAAAAAGTTTCAAGATTATTAATTGTATTCGAATCAAGACGAACGTTTAATTTATCGTTAATTATTAATTCTAAAATGACTTCCAAGAAAAACAATTTTACATAAGGATTAGAGGTCTTAGACAAATGCATGATTAACTCAGTTAAGATTTTATTTTTGTAAATACGATGGTATTCTAGGTTAATATCTATATGACACTCATTATCACAACTATAAATCTCAAATATCTGATATTTGAAATTTATAGTTGGTATAGCTTTTACACTTGCAAATATGTAATCAGAAGAATTTTCTTTATTTTCCAAATCACTTTGAATTGATTCGAGACAACTGATAAGTTCTGAGTAGTAGAATTTAATTAATGATAATAGTTTATAGTAAGATTCACTGTTTTCAGAGAGATTTTGGAATATTTCTGTAGGATCTGTATCATGATTTAATTTGTTATAAACGGATTGGACATAATAAAAATCTGATATATAGTCTATAAACGAAGTCCCATCATCATAATCAGATAACAATGTATCTAACTTAATCTTCACATTATTCTCTCCATAATTGAAGGTGAAATTCTCTCCATAATTGAAGGTGAAATTTTGCTCCTTTAGAGTTTCTATTAAATTTTTTAAATCTTCCATTTCTAAACCTCACCAAAAATCCAAATTGTAGTTTCAGTTACTAATCAAACAAATTATCGATTGGTTCCCATTTCTCATTCCCTATTCTGTCAATCCATTCTCCATCAATGAGATACCAAAGTTTCTTCGTCGTAGTCACGAGAGACACCCATTTTAACCGATGTCGTTTTACTACGAATTAAAGAACGAATGGTACGTTTTAATGTTATACCAAAGCCATCTTGACTAAATCTTTCTAATCTCAATAAACTATCACCTGATGACGAGCAAGCTCCAAAATCCGTTCAATACCATCTAAATAACCATGGTATCGCTCTACTTCTTTAAAAGTACCAACAAGGTAAATCTTAGTATTGATAAGGTCTAACAAGTCATCACTCATCAAGATCCAAGGATTAGTCTCATCATCAAAAGCAATCCCTTGACTATCTTGATAGCGGTACAGTTGGGATAAAATCGCTGAGCCACGTACTTTGATGACTTTTATTTTTAGTGTCAATTGGTAATCTTCTATTGGTGTGAACATCTTTTCTTTTCCTACAATATCAACACAAGATACATTAAATTTCTGACTAATACGGTCGGTTAATTCTGTCGATATAGAACTCGTCCCTTTTTATAGCTACTAAGTTTACTACGTGAAATACTAATATTTTTTGCAAACTCAGGTTGTGTCAAATCATGAGTTTTGCGTAGTGATTTTATATTCTCTTCAACCATACCCAATGACCTCTTGTTAGTTACTGTTATTATAGTACAAAAAATAGCTAACACACCAAAATTTGTGCAATATTCGCTTGTTCTTTATTTACTTTGAACCTTTCTGCTAGTTTTTTAAGGATACACAAAATATTTTATTCTTAGTTTCTATGATAATTTTTCTCAAATCTATTTCTTTATCAACAACTCGCAACAGTCAACTTTCCGAAACAAAAAATCAGTTCAACATGAACTGATTTGTCTTCTATTATTCTAGAACCTTCTCCCAGTCTTCGATAAATCCTATACGGTGGAGATGAATACTATCTCTATACTTGTTGAAAAGAGTTCTAAGTTTTGGAATGAAATCATTGTTCCATTTTTCTTTATTCCAATACAACTGTTCAATCGCATACAATGGGTCATCAAGCGGTTTTTCTTTTTGCTAAATTCAGTAAATTGTATTCACTGTATTTCAATTCAAACTCTACCTTTTTCGTAAGTCCTGGTTTGGAAAGTTTGGATTTCAGTTGGACTCAATAGATTCTAAATAGGGGGAATAGTTTAGTTCTGTAAGTATTAAAATAATACATCTACAAAGTTTATTATATCAGATTTTCCCCGTTATAGAAAAAAGATAGAGATTAAAATAACATCTAGATTTTCTAGAAATTCTTTAACAAACACCCATGGCAATGAGACTGATGAATTAAATCAATACACCTCTCTATCATAAATACATTGTATCACCTTTCCTATGTTAGTATACGGTTCACAGTTGATGGTTAGTTGACTTAATTCTTCCATTGTAGCAGTATTTTCCATGGCTGTAGATACACAATCTTCTAATTGCTTTAATAAATCTATGTCATTCTTATGATTTTTTGAATACTGCTCGCAACTTAGATAATGTTCTAGTCTTTGATATAATCTATCTTTTGTATGAGATTCGTTGAGACTTTCGAAATGAGCCAGCAACCATACCTCAAAACAACTATTCGAAAATCCAATATGAATGCCTTTAGATTTGGCTTCACTCAAAACGGTCTGCATTTCAGCGTTATCTATATCATCTTTATCAAAGATAATATAAACCCCTCCAAGGTTATTCTTTTGTATTTTATTCAGAGTATTTATTTTTCCTAAAGCGTGGTTTAAAAGATTCATTCCCTGTTTGTGTGCATGATTAACGGACACTTTTACAGCCACTGTTGCATTATACTTTTTATTTAGAATTGAGAAATAATTTTTTTCGGTCTCTCCTTCAGTGAAAATATAAATAGTTTTTTTGAGTGCTCTCCCTTTAGATTGTCTTCCTCTACCCATTTAAATCTCCTTAAATAATTGATTCATCCCTTCGACATCAATATCCGGTAGAGCTCCGAATTGTCCATTAAGGTATCGCTTAGCAAAAGAAATATCACTTCGTGATACACCTTTTAATTCATTGAAATCAAAAAGAGAATATACATCTGTTTTGCCCATGAAATCTTTTTCCATCAAATAAATTTGATCTACTCTCAAATTTGAGTCTAATAAATTTAAATTGTGTGTGGTAAAAATAAATTGATTTGTGTTTGACTCAGAATTAATTATATTTAACAATGCTTTAGTAAGTGATAAGTGAAATGAATCATCAAATTCATCCATAATTATTACTCGGTCTTTATGTAAGCTATATAATAAAGTTAAAGCAACTGCCATCATTTTTTTAGTACCAGAAGATTCCATTTCGTATGGAATCTTTTCTTCACCAACTACTTTTCCATTTTCATCATACTTTTTATAAATTGAAAATATTTCAATAGTGGTAAATTCCTTTACTAATCGACTTTCATCTAAATTTGCAGCAGAAATTATTCTTCTTAATTCATCAGGAACTGACTCTTTTTTTTCAATAACTTCAACATCTATAATATTAAAATCGGCCAAATTTAATAATTTAATGAATATATTTTTTTTATCAGGATCTTCTTGAATTAACTTAAACATTCCTTTTTTTGTAGCTTCAAATACTAAATTCGAATGGAACCATTGGAATACACTGACACATTCTGCGTCATTTTTATCTTGACCTTCAAATAATAATAATTTATTCTTTCTAACAGATTTTCGTATTTTTTTTAAGTTATCTGGAAGTATCTCAGGAACATCTGAAGAATTAGTTCGTTTAAAGTATACTTTTTCTTCATAGTTTTGCGAGACAATATAAAGTTCCTCTAGAGTCACTTCTTCCATATTATAACAAATATGATAGCGGTATGTCTTTTTATTTTTAATTAACCGAATTGTAAATTCAGTATCTTCATATTTATTTTGTTTATTTAAACGGAATGGCATATAGGGTAAAGCATCTTCAATATCATCCGTAGGTTCTAAAATCATTTTAGTGAGTACTCTTAACGCTGTAATTAAATTACTCTTCCCAGACCCATTAGCACCAAAAATATTTACATTTTTTAATAAAGAAAAATCTTGATTTTCTAATACATGAGATTTAGCATATTTTTTTAAGTATCTCCCCTTTTCTAAGGATAAAATTGAGCTATCTAGGAAAGATAAAAAATTTTTAACTTCAAAATCAACTAACATAATCTACCTCCTTTATCATATTGATTATACCGTAATTTTAAAACGTTAACAACGATTTTTCGTTGTAAACCAAAAAAATATTTGTAAATTCCTCTACAATCATCAAAATAACTCTATTTTTTGAATAAAAAATTCTTTTTCTCTATTTTGATTTATATTTCACCCAAATGGTGATTTTAGCTCAAAGTCAAAAAAGAAAAAATTCGCAAATTAATTAAAACTTACGCTTCTTACAATTGATAAATATTAATAGCTATCTTTCTGAAAAATTTATATTTTCCTGAAACTTCATTATTTGCTGTCATAATAGACATTGGTATAATCTTGTAACATTATTCTGGTAAAAAAACTAGGATTCGAATTTTATGAAAAGATTGATAGAGATTCTACTACTTTCATTATCAATTATTGCGCTAGTTGCTTACTCAAAAATAATTGATTTTTTCAATATCAACTTCTTAAAAAATTGAGGGAAACAGCAAAAACATTCCGTATTTTGAATACGAAATGCTTTCAAAAAATGTAAATAAGTTTTAACGTTTACTAAATTGTGATACTTTACGAGCTTTCTTAAGACCTAGTTTGAACAAATTTCAAAAGTCTTTAATATCAATGCTTTTTGCGCTTATCTAAGAACGTTATTTCAACTAATTTCATCTAAATGGTGTGAAATTTATTCCTAAAATACATGAATTGATCTGATAAATACTAAAAGTTCACACCATTAGTTAAATTATCTTTTGTTACGTACATTTTTCTTAGATGATAGACCTCCTAATTTATTTCTTATAGCATTTGAGCAGACCTCCGTTAGAGGTTCTCCTATTGCCGCCTTGTAATTAAATCCCCATAATTGCATAGTCTTCAAAGTATCCTTATTAAGTCAGGTAACCAATTGTTTCATTGAACCTTCTTTCTCATCTTCAACACTAGTAAATGAAGATAGTAGAGAAATAACTCGTTCTAAAGTGTTGTACAAATACTCAATATCTTTATCATCAATATGAAAAAGTTTTGGAATATCTACTTTGAAAATTACTAGAGAAAAGAAGTGAAGTGTTGCGCGTGGTATAAGAGTCAATACTAAAAGGATAGCATCATTACATGCTATCCTTAGGTCGTCCTATGATTATTGTGCAGGTCTCAAGGTTGCTGCTACTGTTCTAATAGAACTTTGTGTAAGTTCATCTTTTCTTTCTTCATCTGTGATTACACGAGGTTTTGGAAAGTTCTCGATAGGCTTTTCATGTTCTTGGGCTTGCTTTTTAGCTTGTTCAAGTCGTTGGTGTTGAGCTTCTGGACCCCAGTCTTTTTCTGCAGCAATCTCAGAGACCATAAAGGCACTATATCGATATGCTTCTGGAACAATCGTCTGAATTTGTTCTTTAGTAAAGCGGTCTCCCTCACTATAATCAACGACATCCCAAATTAGTCCGCCATTGCCATCTTCTCGTGCTGCAAGGAAGTGTTCGCATCCAATAGGATTTGAGAGATTGATCATAAAGAGTTCTTCAGACCATTCTCCAGTCATTACAGCATCAATGAATGTTTTATATTCATCGTCCGAGGCAAAATTTAGATGCCCTTCTTTTTCAGCTTTTTGAGCTTCACATAATACCTCAAATCGTTCCTGGTATAGTGAGAAATTGTACTGCTTCAAAAAACTTGCTTGTTCCGTTGTTAAAATATTTTTCTTCATTGTGATTACCTCTTATTCTAAGTTAAATGTCAGTGTTACTTTAGTCAATGGGATGTGTTTAAGCCCCCAAAAGCCAGATTTCAGCAACACTTTGAACATACCAGCTACATTTCCTTCTGTATCTTGCCTAAACTTTTCATCTCTGATTTCCGTAAGACCTTTAAATTCATGAGAAATACTACTAGCAATAGATGAACGCATCGACTCTTTGATATTGTCTACGGTGTCAAATCGTCCTCTGATATTTGCATTGTGTCTATCGTCAAAAATGATTTTATTGATTTGACCTTTGCTGAAGTTTCTTAAGGCAATAGCTACAACATAAGGAAGTGCAATCGCTAGTGTAACTAGTGGGTGTGTCAGAATATCAAACACAATACCTTTTAGAGTGGTGATAAGTACGATATAAGCCAATGCTCCTATCAATTTAAAGTAATTAACTGACATCGTAAATTTATTTTTTCGATTAGCTAATAACAAACCAATACATACATAAACTACCAGTAATACCAGGGCGACAATATGAATCGTCTTTGTTGAAACATTGAGAATATTGTTTGCTAATAACAGAACTGAAGTGGCTGTTATAAATATGATTTCAAGGAAATAAATACTTTCAGCAAACCATTTCATCAGTAACATGAACATTAATTTATTATTTTTCAAAAAGACACCTTCTTTCTACTTATATGGTCTTGATTTCATAAGTCCATAATTATATAAAATATCAGTCCTCATATAAGCAACAACTTCCTTCCTAGTTCGTTTTAAAGTACTCCCTAATTATAGGAAAACAAATATCTATTTGTAACCCAGTGACACCCCCTAAAAAAACACAACTCTTGTGAGCTGTGTTTTTAGGGAATTATGAATTTAGAATAGGGAAAAGGAATTTTAAGAAGTGGATGCTATCTTAGTACTCTTTACTACGTTTAGAGAAACCAAGCATGCCAAGTGCAGTAGTCAAAATAACTGCACCTGCTGTAGCAATAGCTGAAGTTGATTTTTCACCAGTATTAGGAAGAACTTTAATAGCTTGTTGTTGAACAGGCACTTCTTCTACTGGAGTTACTGGGGTAGAAGTAGGTCCGCCAGACTCTCCTACTGGTGCTGCTGGTGGTGTATCGAATGAAACAAGATTTGATTTATAGGCATTACCAAAATCAATCTGATAGAAATCATTTTCTACAGTAGTACCTGCAGGGACTTGCAATGTAGCAGGGAGATTAACTGTTACATTATTGTTTTTTAGAATGTAGTCTTGGTAATAATCAACTGGATTTTTAGCTACCCAGAGATAGAACTCACCAATTGGGTTAAGACCAGATTCATCTAGGATCTTGTTGATGGCATCAGTACGTCCTTCATCCGAAAGTACGTGATACATATCAAAGAGGTCTTTGACATCTTTGTTATGGCTATCGACTATAGTAATAGCATCTTCATCTACAGTGAAAGCACCATCTTGGACATCATCGAGGAGTGCAAATTTAAGTGCTTGTTTAGATGCAGCCATATCTTTGTATGGGCTATAGTCAGTTGTCAAATGGAAGGTTACTTTATCATCTTCAGTAGTCTTACCGTCGATGTCATTTCCTTTTGAATCTGTAACAGACTTATGTGGCTTAGGTGCCGTTGGTGTCTTGTTAGTGACAGTATTAGAGAAGGTTTCATACCCATTGCGACCAGATTTATAAGTATTATCATAGAAGCCGTTGTCATCTGAGGCTACGAACTTGATTGTAGGTGCTTCAAGAGCTTTACCATCGTATTTGGCAGTAAATGTGTAGGTCTTAGAAGCCTCATCATAATCAACGTTCCAACCTTTAGCCTCATTTTCAGTCTTGTTGGCTTCGATATTTGGAACTTCACCGAATTCAAGTGGATCACGTGTTGTTACGGTATCGCCAACCTTAGCATTAGTAAAGATGTTTCCATTATTCAAAACATAGGTATGTTCATCATTCTTAGGAATCATTTTACCATTAACATTTTCGCCGTCGCTGTTGAGGACAGTTTTAGTTACAGTTGGTTGGTAGTCCATCTTGTAATCATGGTAGCTTACAGATGGAATTTCTGGTTTAACAGGCTCATTAACCTTTTTAACTGTAGCTGATGGAACCACGTTTGGATTAGTGAAATCAAGACTCAACTGACCATGCGTATTGATAATCCAGTTATCATCAATGTTAAGAATTGGGATAATACCAGTAGTCTCGCCTGGCTTCAAGACATAGGACTTGTTAAGTGCAATACTACGGTTGATATCTTCCGCAAAGCTTGAGTTACCATCGTGGTTTACTGAGTAAATTTCTTCGCCATCAGTATAAACGTGGTAGTTAAGATTTTGGTTAACACCAGTATTAGGACGGTTACTTGTATAAGCATAGTTCCACAAATCGAGACTATTAAGTGTTACGGTTGTCGAACCGTCACCGTTAGCAGCAGACGTGAAATTAACCTTACCATTAAGGGTACCTGTACCCAAAACACCCAAGCTATCATTAGCTGAGTCATTCATATCGTGCGTGAATGAGAAGGTTCCGTCTGGATTAACACTACCATTTTGAACAGAGTTCCCGTAAGTCAATTGATCAACATTTTGTGTTGTCACACGTCCATCAACATTAACGTTAGCATTATCCTTCATAGCAGCATAATCTTTGTTAAATTTGTCGATGGTTTCTTTGTTCGTAGCAATCTGCTTGTTAACCTGTTCAGTATAGGTGTTGTAATCACCTACATTTTTACTATCCCCACTTGAGATTTCAGTAGCTTCAGCTTTAATAAGTCCATTACTATCTTTAACCGCTTTGTCTACTTGAGTTTCAAGTGTGTCGTGAGCTTTGTCAGCTGCATCATAGGCTGATTGGCGTCCAGATGCGTCCTGGGTAGCTTGTTTGATTGTAGCTACTTGTTCATTTTGGTCGGCCTTGATTTCAGCTTGCTTTGTTTCGAGTTCTTCGCTTGTAGTCGCAGTCCCCTTGTCTTGGGTAGCATCTTGTGTTACTTTTACACTGCTATCTTTGGCAGTAGCAACTGCATCTGTGACAGCCGAGTTGTCGATAGCAACTTTTTCAGCTTCAGTTGATGTATTAGCTTTTTCAGCGTAAGCATTATTATCATTAGTGCTTACTGGTTGTGTAGTAGCTACTTCTGCTACTGTTTCAGTGGGTTGTGAATCAGTAGTGTTTGTTGCAGTCGCTGTGGTTGTCGGAGCAGAGACATCTGATGTTGAAACAGCTGTAGCTTGTGACATCAGACTGTCTGCGTTTGCTTGAGAGGTGGCAACTGGTTCTGAATTTACAGGTGCTTCAGTTACTTCATCTGCGGATGCTTGGGAAGTTCCCCCAACGATTGCTGCAGCTCCAAGTGCAAGTACACCTACAGCTCCATAGACTTTATTTTTACGAATAGAGCCATGTCCTTTCGTGTTATTTGAGTCTTTAAACATTTTCAATAATCACCTTTCTTAGTTTGAGTACCATTTATCTTGTTTTACAGCTGTACGTTGAAGACCAAGTGCTGCCAAAATCAAGAATCCAAAGGTAACGAGTTTTGTTCCAGCTTCCCCTGTTTCAGGAAGTGTTACCATTTCTCCTGCCTCGGTCTTAACAGAGACAGTTCCATCCTCATTCACTGCTCCTCCTGCCTGTGAAGCTGGAACTGAGGCTACAGAACCATCGAAGTTTTGTACAACAAGATCACTATTGTTTGTTGAGACAACTTTATAACCAGTATTTGTAACGACTGGTTGACTAGGAGTCACATTAAGTACAACTTGTTTTGTTGAAGGAGAAACGTCCCCCGGTTTAGGTGCTTCTTGAACATTTGTATCGCTAACTTTAGGAGTTTCTTCAGATTTAGGTGACTCAACCACTTTGTTTGAAGTAGTTGCTGAAGTTGAAGCTACTTCTGTACGACTATCTGATTTATGTTCAGTAGGCGTAGAAACTCCAGTTCCAATAGTCCCGTCAAGAATGTGAGGTGTACTTGTAGCTGTTTCAGACAGTTCTGGAGAAGTTGATGATTTCTCAGAAGATGTTTTTCCTTCGCTACTTGGCAAACTCACACCTGTTCCAGATGTTCCATCAGACACCTTTGGTGTTTCTGAACTTGTTGAAGAAGATTCAGCTGAAGTTGATGAGCCACTAGGTGTTTCAGAACTTGAAGCGTTATTCCCTTCAGTTGGTGCTGGAGTTGGTGTGGCAACAGTTGACCCTTTATCATTAACAGTATTTGTTGAACTTTCACTGCTACTGCTAGTGTTATTTTCACTATTATGGTTAGCATTAGCAGTATCCGTAGCGTTAGGCTTAGTAGGAGTTTCAGTTACTGTGTGCTCTGAAGGGGTAGGAGTTTCTGATGCAGTTGAAGTTGTATCAGAAGTAGAGTTTCCTTCACTTCCTTCAGAGGTAGCTGTAGACGTTTCAGCAGTTGTACTTGCATTTTCAGAAGTCGTAGGTGTAGCCTCAGAAGTTTCTGATGTCTTCCCTTCGTCTTGATTTGGTGTAGTAACGCTTGGTGTTGTAGGTGTAGATACACCAGTACCAGTAGAACCGTCAGTTACTTTAGGTGTCTCAGTTGTTACACCTTCATTTTTAGGAGTGTCAACTTTAGGTGCTTCAGCAGTTGGGACATCTGTAGTATTGGTGCCAGGTGTCGCTGGTGTTGATGAAGCGGGAGGAAGTAGTGTATCGGAGTGTCCAGTCGCAACAGTAGCATTATCTGTTGGTCCAGTAGGTGCGGCAGTTTCGTCTGCTGATACCCCATTATTAACCAAACCTGTTGCTACAAGGGCTGTTAAAAAAGCTCCAGATTTTAGGATCATTGAACGTTTGTTTTTATCCATGAATAAGCAATTTCCTTTCTTAAAAAATTACAATTAGATGATAGCAAAAGTCATCCCTTACTCAAACCCAGTGACACCCTATGAATACACAAAAAAAGAGCATACTGCTCTTTTGTAATCTATTAATGAAACTTATTGTCGTCTAATTATTTAAGACCTTTTTGTTTCTAGTACGAAACGTTCAAGCTCCCCTTCAAACTTATCTAGTAATACAGTATAGGACAGAATAGATACGACAACCTCCAAATCATTAGCGAGTAACTTATTGAGAGTCGCATTTATATGTACCAGTTGTTCGTCAGTTAAAGAGGATGCCTCATCAATAACCAAATATATAGATGTATCTTTGACTTCTACATTTAACAAAAAATCTATGAAGCTATCAAAGTCGCTAAACGATAGGTCACAATTCACTTCTTTTTTATTATTGCCATTAAAATAGACGATAAGATTATTGGTGTTTTCACTTAAATATTCAATATAATTTCTTGCGAGGTAGGTTTTTCCAGAACCAACCTTTCCCAAAATATTAGTTATCCTATTTCGTTTAGACATTATCTGGAAAATATCTAACAACGTTTCTGAGGGTTCGACTAACAATTTGCTATTATATCTCTTTATGCTAGCTTTATTATTAATATTTTTCATATTCTCTTACTCTCCTTCTCCCATTATAACACGTTTTGCGGAAGTCCTTGAAAAGCCTATTAATTAAAAGCTCGTCTACGCATTGAGATCCCAATTTCTTGCCAAGATACCTCCATATCATCAGAGAAAGTGTCTCCTAATAGGAAAACGGACTTATTATGGAATAGAGCATCAAATCCAATGTCTTCATAAAAGAGTTCTTCGTCATCGTATTGAAAGCCAGAATCAATATCGAATTCATTATTAAATATAGCACGGCAAATAAAGTACGCACCTAGACCATAGTAAGTAATCGGTTCATCGGAACCTTTAGGTGTAGCTTCAAATCGATAGTACTTCTCTACTTCAATGGAGTTTTGAGCATTGACTTCAATAGGCTTAAGATAACAGTACCCACGACTAGCGAGAGCTTCATCTAATTGCTGATGTAGAGGGCTTTTTTTATGAGCGATGAGACCAGGGATGGCATCCGAGTTACTATCAATAAAGTCACACGCATTCAGAAGAATCAAGCCTTCTTTAAAAAAGTTAGGACTCGTCTGTCTGTCCAGCCACTCACCTAAAAATCGGTTAATACGAGGTGTATTCATATTTTTCTCCTTTCATAGATATTTGACTCGTCTTTTCTTAAACTAAAATTAGTGTAGCACAGAGGAAATTACAAGAGCAAGCGCAGAGAGCCCTAAATTTTTAAAAGTCATTTAAAATGAACTATTTTTTAGACGTTGCTTTATCAACTTCAAGGTTTACTTGATAAATTCCTTTTTCTTCATTGAAGGAAAGATAAGCGTAAGCATCGAATGGGCCATATTTACCTTCGACGTTCTTGATAAGGTTTGTTCGTCCTTTATCAGATAAAAGGTCACTGATTTGTTTCTTGGTGAGTGTTTTTTTCTTGTCTTTAATAAAACCTACAGTGATCCAGAAGTTAAAGCTACAAACAGGTGTTGCACCTGCTTCTCTTTCTTCTTTTGTTAAGATATTATCCTCACACTGAGCCACTTTTGATTTTCCTAGTACTTTGACGGCCTTTCCACATAAAGGACAGTTACCAAGCTTACCATCAGCTTTTGCTACTGCTTGCTCGATAAAGTCTTGGAAAGGAGTGTAATCAGTTCTATCGACAGCATTAATCAGATTTTCGATGAGGTTGTTGTGAGGATTCTCAATACCTAGATACCTATAGATATTTCTCAGGAATTTCTTTTGTGTATTGGTCCCTTCAGCAATTTTACTGAGCGATTGCTCCCATATTGCAGTTGTTTCTGGTTGAGATAAGACACGTTCATCTTTAAGTGTCTCACAAATCAACCACCCAAGTTCAGATAAATAGATTTTCCCTTGCTTGACTATCACCCATTTATTAACGACGATTTCATCCAGAATTGCTCCTCTAGTTGCTGCAGTCCCTAACCCTTTGATTTGTTTCATGATAGCGATAAGCTCTTCATCATCTAGGTCCCGGCCAGCAGTTCTCATTGCTCGAAGCCAGGTACTATTCGTGTGGCGAGGCGGTTTTTTAACATGTCTTTCCACTGGCACTAGGTACGAAGTGACAGTATCGTTGGTTTGGACTTTAATAAGCTCCCTCGCCTCACTTTCTTCTATCACTCCATCAAGCAGGCTCGCACTATCTTGGAATAAAACTTGCCAACCAGGGTTTTTAGGGACTTGTCCTGCCGTTCTAAACCTTCCAGCTCCTACCTGAGTAATGATTGTCGTCTGTTCATACTGGTATTTCGGGAAAAACATAGTTAGTGTTCTTCTGATAACTGCTTTGTAGACAATCTTCAGTGCATCAGGAAGGGCTTCTACTTCTTCTTCAGTGGGTATTAAGGTAGTTGGAACTACTGCTGAGTGGTTTGCAGCTTTCTTGTCATTTACAAAAAAGCCATCTGGACGCTCTGGATATACTAAATCTTCTTCACTGAAACCAACTAATCGAGCTAATGCTGGTGCTTGTTGCTTCAAAGTCTCATAGCGTTCCCTAGAAATATAAAAAGACAAAGATCTTGGGTACGTGATTAGTTTTCTCACCTCATATAATTCTTGACAAGGGCCTTCTAGAACTTCTTTTGCTGTCAGTCCTAAGATTCTTCCTAATTCTTCTTGTATCGAGTCAAGGCAATAAAGCCTTGGTGGTCGTTTTTCTTTCAGTTCAACTTCATGTTCAACGATAACACCTTTGTTACTATCTCCAATAATTTTTGGATTCTGAATTAGCTTTTCCCAATCTTCTCTAGTAGGACAGTCGCCTTCCCAAGGTTCACCCTTCTTGTCACCTTTAGAGTACGGAATATCAAGAGGAACATAATTACCCTTGTAGATGCCATTAGGATGTTCAAAGGTTGCTTCTAATTCCCAATAAGTTGTTGGAACGAAATCTCGGATGGCTAATTCTCTTAAATAGATCAAAAATAGAGCTACGGTTTTGATTCTTCCAACTGCAATCTTACCGTCCTTACCAGACCTATCCAATTTTAATCCTATCTTCTCTTCTAATAGGAGACTTAAAGCACGGGAGGCGTTCATCCCTAGAAGCCAGTCAGCAATAGCTCGCGTTTGGGCTTCAATAGCTTGCAAGACTCGATAGTCTATCTCACGTAGTTTTTTCACTCCCTCTTGAATCTTTGTTGGTGTTAATTCATCTACCCAAAGGGACTTGATAATTTTCTTCGGACCTTCCTGGTCTAAAATACCAGTCAAAAGGCTAATACTATAGGCAATATGACTACCTTCACGGTCTATATCAGTGGCCCAAACAATCATCCTAGATTTCTCAAAGAAATCCTTAACCTTCTTGAACTGCCATTCCTTCTGTGTCATAACCTTATATTCAAATTTTTCAGGAATAATAGGTAAGGTGTCCAAACGCCACTCTTTCCAATCAGCTTTATAGTCTTCTGGTTCTTTTAACTCTAGCATATGTCCTTGAGCCCAGATAATCGTAATCAATTCTCCATTGTGGTAAGCAGCATTTTTAAATTGAATATAACCTTGTTTTTTATATTTTTCATCTAGTTGAGTTGCAGAAAGTGTATTATCTGCAGCAAGGGCCATATAGTAGGCTATTCCTTGGTCTCTTTTTTCTGCTAAATATGTAATCATAAGCGAATTCTAACATAAAGAAATTCCCTTTTATAACCCAGTGACATGGGGTGATTTAGTGAAAAGACATTAAAAAAAGCCAAAGCTTAAGCTTCAGCTTTTATAGTCTCAAATCATCTGTTAACACGACACTGATAGGGTCTTCAGTATATTTACGATATCTCTTTAGACATACTAGTGAAACAACTACCGAAAGTAATATCAAAAAGACACCACAGACAACCATTGCAAAGACCTGTTCAGGACGAGTGCCATAGTTCTCAGTATAGTTCAATAGTGATGCACTACTTTCCATTTTTTGGATAACATTGGGAACAAAGTTCCAGGAAACAATTGTAAAGACTGCTAAAAAGAGCAACATTCCAAACGCCCAACTTAGAACGTAACGTTGCTGACGAGTCATAAAGTCACGCTGATTGTACTCTTCAACACATAGTCCCTTATATTGTCCATCCTTAGTGAAGAAACGTGGTTCTTCTCCGTTTTTGATACATCGAATATCACTTAGAATTTCAGCACTTAGGTGTCTAGCGGGTAACTCTTGAGCTAGTTTACTTTGTTCTTCAATATTTAACCCAGAAACCTCATCTGTATATTTTAAAAGAAATTCCTTAGTCTGTCCGTCATATAATCTAACCAATTTTCTTAAAAGACGCTTTGTTTCTTTTTCCATATATCCTCATCTCCAATCATTCTTTAATCAAATTCTCTTACTATCACTAATTCTTTAATCCTTGTGCTATGGCACTATTATATCAAGGATTAAGCAGATATGCACTTACACAAGGACAAAAATTCCTATTAGAGTTAAATATATAAAGAAAAGCTCCATCTCATGATGAAGCTAAACAAGATATGTAAGACGTATTGACTACTTCTAGTCATGTCCATGTTCAGCATGGTCAGCTTCAGCTACTCCATGAACTGACGTTACTTCTATTTGAGTTGTTCCCATAACGTAATTCCCACAGAAATAGAGTTTCGCTCCGTCTGGGTTAGCAACCTCAAGGACAAACTGACGAACATTGTCTGCTTTGGCTTTAAATACTTGCGTTTTAGCATCAGAGTACTTATAACCTAGCATGAATTTCGCTACAAGCTCATACTGCATCTTAGTGCTAGTAATCGTTAAGTGATTTTGATAATTTGGCTTAACATCGGTTACGTTCTGAACAGTCTCAACATAAGAACACATTTCTTTCAGTGCATTCTTTACAGTTTGCGTATCAGCATCATCTGCAGGTGTTTGTGTTTCTAAGGTCGCAAGTGCCTCTTTACGCCATTGCTCATACTTATCTTCCTTTGGAATATCTTCCGAGGAGGAATCTTCAATCACCTGTTCGGTGCTAGGGGGTGTTGCTTTTTTCTTCGGTTCATTCTTCTTCATTAACGCAGAGACCAAAAACATGACTCCTAGTGCAAGGAAAATGACCACTAAAATAATAATGTATTTATAATCTTTTTTCATGGACTTAGTATAGCACCTTTCTATATATTAAAAAAGAGACTTAGGGGGTGTCACATCCCCCAAGTTATATCTAGTCACTTGACAGTTGGTTAATAGAGTTAAAACCCACTAAAATACAGTAGAAATATATGGTATAATGACACCGAGTCTATTTAGAAAGAATTAGTAGTAATGAACACTAGAGAACAGAAAAAGCAAGCCAAGGCTTTTATTAAGCGTTGGGAAAACCGTGGTAATGAAAGACAAGATAGCCAGTCTTTTTGGCTAGACCTACTGCAATCTGTTTATGGGATTGAAAACCCAACAGAATATATTACGTTTGAAGATAAAGTGATGTTGGATCACACCAGTTTTATTGACGGTTTTATCGATAAAACAAAGGTTTTGATTGAACAAAAAGGGTCAAACAAAGACCTCAATAAAGCTATTAGACAGTCTGATGGTACTTATCTAACGCCTTTCCAACAAGCAAAACGTTATTCAGCAAACACCCCCTACTCTAGACGTCCTAGATGGATTATTACTTGTAATTTCAAAGAGTTCTATATCTACGATATGGAGCAACCTAATGGTGAACCTAAAGTTGTTCAATTAGCAGACCTTGATAAAGAAGCCTATCGACTAGAATTTCTCGTTGATAAAACCAACGAACACCTAGAACGTGAAATGAAAGTCTCAATGGAGGCTGGGGAAATCGTAGGTGAAATCTATGACGGATTGCTAAAACAATATGTCAATCCAGACAATCCAGATAGTCTACATGCGATTAACCAACTTGTCGTACGCCTTGTGTTTTGTTTGTATGCAGAGGATGCTGGTATCTTTGGACATAAAATGATGTTCCATGACTACCTAGCTCGTTTTGGAAGTCGTGACTTTCGCCGTGGGTTAATGGACCTCTTCTCTGTCTTAGATACACCGGTCGACACGCGCGATCCCTATCTTGATAGTGAATTAAACGCCTTCCCTTATGTAAACGGTGGAATGTTTGCAGAGAATAATCTAGAAATCCCTAATTTCACCGATGAACTTCGTGAGCTTATTCTTGAACACGCTTCTTCTGGCTTTGACTGGTCAGAAATTAGTCCGACAATCTTTGGTGCGGTATTTGAATCAACTCTTAACCCAGAAACACGTCGAAGTGGTGGGATGCATTATACTTCGATTGAAAACATCCATAAAGTTATTGATCCATTATTCTTGGATGAGCTAAAAGAAGAGTTGAACGAAATACGTCAATTTAAGCAGCCTAAGACGGTTGAACAAAAGGCAAAACAGTTTCAATCTAAGCTAGCAAGTCTTCTTTTCTTCGACCCAGCTTGTGGTTCTGGGAATTTCTTAACTGAAACATACGTCTCTCTTAGACGCTTAGAAAATGAAGCTATTAAGCTATATATGGGAGATACTGTTGCTTTGGATCTCGGTCAAGATTTAGTCAAAGTAAAGCTGAAGCAATTCTATGGTATTGAGATTAATGATTTTGCAGTTTCTGTAGCAAAAACAGCTCTCTGGATTGCAGAAAGTCAAATGCTGGAAGAAACTAAAGATATTGTATTTGCAAATATCGACTTCCTTCCACTTAAGTCATATACCAATATCGTTGAAGGAAATGCTCTAGAGATAGATTGGGAAAGTGTAGTTCCCAAAGATAAGCTAAACTATATCATTGGAAATCCACCGTTTGTCGGAGCTAATGGTGTCAGTAAATCCCAGAAACAAGAATTAATAAACTTGTTTGGCGAAAAAAGTAATGCAGGAATTTTAGATTACGTAGGAGGATGGTATGCTAAATCCGCAATATTAATTAACGATACAAATATTAGGTGTGCATTTGTATCAACTAATTCCATTTCTCAAGGTGAGCAAGTTTCTGTTTTATGGGACTTCCTATTAAAGAAAAATATTTCTATAGATTTTGCGTATAAAACTTTTGTATGGAATAGTGAGGCAAAAGAGAAAGCAAAAGTCCACTGTATTATTATTGGATTTAGCTCAGTGAAACAGAGTAAGTTAATCCTTTTTGATAAGGACAACAAAGAAATTGTCGAATCAATTAGTCCATATCTAATTGAAGGAAAAATGATCTATGTAAGGAGAAGAAACAAGCCTATATCCCAAAAGTTACAAATGTCTAGAGGTAATCAACCAACTGATGGCGGGCATTTAATAATTAAAGCAGAAGAGTATGATAGTTTTATCAAATCTGAACCAACAGCAAAAAAATATATAAAAAAATTAATAGGTTCTAGGGAGTTCATTAACAGTTTAGATAGATATTGTTTATGGCTTGTAGGAGTTTCTCCAAAAGAATTACGTTCCATGCCTAAAGTCTTAGAACGTGTAAATTTGGTTAAAGAAATGAGACTAAACAGTTCGGCTTTGGGTACTAGAAAATTAGCGGAGAGGTCTCATGAATTTAGAGAAACTAAAAATCCAAATACATATCTAATTATTCCAAGAGTTTCATCAGAGAGTAGACGGTACATTCCAATTGGTTTTTTAGACTCTGATACTATTCCTACAGATTCAGTAACAATTATTGAAGATGCTTCTCTTTACGACTTCGGTATTCTAACTTCAAATGTACATATGGCATGGATGCGTACAGTTGCTGGACGTCTTAAATCAGATTATCGCTACTCTGCCAAAATCGTATACAATAACTTTCCTTGGCCTGAAGTAACAGACGCCCAAAAAGAGAAAATATCTAGAACAGCTCAAGGTATTCTTGATGCACGTGCACTTTATCCAGATAGTTCATTAGCTGATTTATATGATGAACTTACTATGCCAGTCGAACTTCGACGAGCTCACCAAGCTAACGATAAAGCAGTTATGGAAGTCTATGGCTTAACTAAAATAGTTGATGGTAAAAAGACCTGGCTAACTGAGAGTGAGACAGTAGCACGACTATTTGAGTTGTACGAGCAACTTACAAACAGCAAACCATAGAACAAGAGACATTTCGTTATAAAATCCTCTCCTTACGAAAAAAACCATCCTAATAATAGGTTGGTCTTTTTGTTTCTTCTTATCTCCTTGCCTCTCTATACAAAATAGCAGCAAATGATTCTGTGACAATTTGTGGGAAATTTTTGTAAAATTCAAGATGCCCCAGGACAGCAAGGTCATAGGTTGTATTCTCATCAATAACATCTTGAGCCATGCCTCTAAAAATACTGGTCTTTCTGATCCACTCCTCGCCTCTCTTAGTCTTCACAATTAATATATACCGTTTCCCCTTCTTGGTTTCTCGCTCTTCAACTGATAACCTTACCTTACCATAAAAAAGGAACATATTGTCTTCATCTGCTTTATCAAACCACCCATTCATAGATTTTCTTCGGATTGCTCTTCGGTTAGACTGGTGGGGTCTTGCTCCTATATTTATTACTAATGGATTCTCTTTTTCATCATTAAATGCGTTTTTATTGTCCCTTATTGACCCAGGCAACAATTTATTTAACATTGCTTCAAGTCTATCATGTACTTGTTCGGGTGTTAATGTTGCTACAAATTGCTTAACTGCCCTATTTGAAGCTAGGTCATAATTATACGAACAACCTTCTTCATGGTTTGAGGTTGGAAAGGTTGATAAATACGCTCTTGTTCCAGATGTTTTATGTGTAAAACTTAATTTTGCTTTCTTGCATTCTGGACACAACATTTTATCTCGGTATTTTGAAATATCCCCTTTATTCTGTTCATATTCTTTTTGAACTTCATATAAACTATGGAACTGCTGGTCGTCAACATATAAAAAATATTCATAACTATGATTAGGCATATAAAAGGCCCTCCTTATTGAAAACAAATATGTACTTTTTCAAATTCTATTATAACTTTTCTCATAGAAATTAACAAAGAGCCCTAGTTTTAGTTAAAATTTTTCTCGTGACCGAAATTTAAAACATCAAGCAAATAAAAAGGAGCCATCTTTTGACTCCTTTTTTGTATTTACATAATTATGTTTATGTATTATTTTGCCTTATTTTCACTAACAGTTAGGTCAATTAGGGATAGATAGCTTGGAGATAACCTACCATACTAAATTATTCTTTAGATGGTGCTCCACCTTTTTGAGTCTTAGGATCAATCACCATACCAACTTGAGGTTGGGTATCCCCCAAAATAATTGACGCTGGACTTAAGAAATCACCATACTGGAAGACTTTCGTTTTCCGACGTTCAAAGTGAATATGTGGTCCAGTAGCTGCACCCGTTTGTCCAACATATCCGATAAGTTGGCCTTTTTTGACCTTATCCCCTTTCTTAACAAGAGGAACATCACGCATATGACCATAATAAATTATAGTGCCATCTGGAAGAGTGTGCATCACGTGGTTACCGTCGATATTCATCGCCTCTTCATTGACCTCTACTACTTCACCGTCTGTTACGGCATAAATTGGAGAGCCTTCTGGTGCTGCAAGGTCTATTCCTGTGTGTCCTGAACCTGCATTTGGACCGCCAGCATTAGCTGATGCACCGAAAAGTTGGGTAATGGTATAAGGGACATCAAGGGGCTGGCCTGTATCTGTGCTAAGATTACTACTATCACTATCACCACACGTATCTGCATCTACTTCTTCCTTGTCATCATCCTTATCTTTCTTGTCTTTTGATTCTTTTGGACGATAGACATAGACTTTTCCGTAGTCCATAGTAATACGGTCTCGATATTGACCATAATTATTCTCAGCAATCCCGTCTGTCGATGGGGAACATTGGATAATATTCTCCTTATCCTCAACGAGCATGGTCTGTCCTTTATCTCCAGAGCTACTACCTTTCGTACCCCAGATAATGACATCTCCTTTTTCACGGTTTTGAACATCATCTTTAGACGACCAGGCACCCTCATACACCAACTCATAACCATTGTCTTTCAACCAATCGTGTTCTGAATCGGTATCTACTGGAGAACCAGACTCTTTAGCACCACCGTCAACAAGGGCATAGTATAGAGCAGATGAATGGTCATAGCTATCTGGCCCAGTACGAGCATCACGAGAATACTTGACCTTCCCTAGCTTATCCTTATACCACTTGATAGCCTTATCAGTATCAATAGACTTCTTGTCTTTATCACTATCTTTTTTGCTATCCTTGTTGCTAGAGTCACTTGATGAACTACTTGAACTGCTATCGTTATCATCGTCTTCGTTGTCGCTATCTTCTTCATCATCGTCACCGTCATCATCATCTGAACTTTGACTACTTGACGAGGAATTATTGGAAGAAGCACCGCCACCACCAAACGCCTTTTGGAACTTGGCATCATCGTACTTATATTTACTTGCTTCGAAGACTTCCGCAAACTTCCTTGCATCCGCCTTCTTCTGCTCTGGTCTGACATAAGCCATATTACCTCGTTCGTAGGCATTCCATGACATAGCAGTTTCATCGATATTGGTTTGTTTCGCAAACTCCTGGAATGACCAGTTATGGCCAGATTCATCATAAGCTGGGTTCCAGTCACCTTTTGAGATTGCATCAATAACAAAGGCAACCATCTTATCAGCATCTTCCCAGTCCGGACTATTTAGAGGTGCATATTTCGTGTAGGGGTCAAACTGGAAAATTCCTCCACCCCCAAGCGTATTAGATGTCCCACCTGTCGTTGGAACAGCTCCCTTAGAAATGGAGTCATTGATACCACCGCCATAATGCCCTTGGGCACGTCCAATGATGTCATAGCTCCCTTCAGAGTTTGCCCAACCAACAGCACCTGCTGCAGATTCCCCAGACATTCCCGCATTCACAAAAGCCATAAATACTTTGTGGGCATTCTCATAGGCTTTTGTCCCCTTTGTAAAGGGATCAGAGTCGCCTGCAGATGATGAGTCAGTTTTAGTAGAAGTCGATTGAGGCTTAGAGCCATCATCGTCTTCTTCATCATCGTCTTCTTCATCGCCATCTTTTTGGTAGGTTACACATTGGGCATTAGTCTTGCCACCTTTCCCACCGGAAGTACTAATCGTCCCCATTAAACCAGTGATAATTGCAATTAAGATAACCGCAAAAGTTAAAATAGTTCCTATAATAATGGTTGTCTTCACTCCAAAAATCGTCAGTAGAACTCGAGCAGCTTTATCACCTATTCGTTTCAAATATCTTAGTCACCCCCTTAATGAAGTAGTGCGGTTAGCCAGTACCAACCAAACACAAGTAATAGTCCTAGGGCAAGAAAGATACTTTGTTTAATGAATTTTCGATTTCGTTTTTGTTGTTGCTTACGCATCCAAAATGAATCTTCATCTGAGTAATAGTCTTTGTGACGTTCCACTTGCAAATTATAATAGTCTGTCACATCCTCCTTGACACTGTATAACCTTTCTTTCCCACGCGCAATGAGACCTTGTTTTTTCTCTTGTTCACGTGAGATACTGTCTTCACCAAAACCGTCATAGTAGGTATCGTAAAACGCTGAATAATCTACTTGCTCTTCGAGGCTTTCCGGATAAACTTGGTCTTGATGCTCATCAAGAGGATCTAGCTCTAGTTCACGCTGAATATACTGACCATCTCGTTTAAAACGATAAGATACCATATATTAAAACCTCCTTAAGCCAATAATTGGCATTTTTTGTGGAGCAATATAGAGTTTATCTGTTACAGTTACCTTAGAAAAAGGTACACCTTTAATTTTAAAAGTACGGTGTAACTCCTTAACAACGAGACCAGCTTTATAATCTTTTTCCGTCACTTCTTCCTTAAAGAGTTCTTCATAAGCTGACACCTGAATCAAGTCTAGGAGACGATAAGCAGATTGATAAGCATAATAGTTACTTCGATTAGCCAATCTCTTTTCAAAAAGAGGTGAATATTCCTTTGAGAAGAATGATACGATCTTAACAGCTCGTTTTCTATGGTTATATTCTAGTTTAGCCATAACCCATGCAAGCCCCCAAGTCACTAGCGTGATAAAGCCCCAGGTGTTCATCAAACAAATAGGAAGAAGACTAAACATAAGGATACGCTTTGCTTTCTTGATACGTTCACGTCTCTTACCAGTAAGTAGCTGATAAAGGGCTACAATCAAGGCACAAAACACATATGGTGTATAGGCAATAGCCATAAAATGAACACCATAGGCGAATAAAAGTGTCTGATAGAGCATGAGATAGCTATAGAAACCAACCAAACCAAGAACTAAACTAATAAGGAAGGAAACTATCCTAAAGAAACGTAGTGTCTTAATGTCATAAGCTATATTGTTAACCCATAGAGACATTTGCATTAGTGTGGTCATTGATTAATTTTCCTCCTCTGGTGCTTCTTCTGTTTCAAATATTCTCGACTCAAATCGAGCAGGTTCTTGGTAGATAATCATGGCTGAGTACTCATCCACTTGCTGACTTCCAAATAAGCCACATAAACTACTTAAAAGATGTGTTTTTCGCATCTGATAAGTAATATCAACAACACGACAGGTCTTTTTGTAAGCCAAGATCTCTAAGTAATCATTTACAATTCTTTCCAAATCATGCGGATTATCCTCTGTCAGAATTTTAGTTTGTAGTTGGAATGCCTCATCAGAATATGGTTGCTGTAGGTTCATTGTATTTCCCCCTTTCACCATTTCTAAGGTAAGAATGCATAGCGAACATGTTCATCATACGGATACTTACCATAAGACCTATTATCCGCTAGTTGATGGTTGAAGACTAAGTTCTTGACAGAAGCAATATTTAGGAAGAAATCACCATCTCTTAAATATTTAAGTGACGAAAGTTCACTCTCGGTCATTTCCCCTTGTAAAGCATCTGCTAGACGGGGGATAGTCAAATCACCTAATTGAGAAAAGACACGATACGTCATCATAGAGAAAATTGCGCGTGTCGCTAAAACGTAGTCCACTGCGTCCGTAGAGTTTGCATTCAAGAGAATGTTATCTAATGAACTCATTTCCATAATAAATGCGGAATAGTTACTACTTACATTCTCAATCAAATCCTTTAGAAAGTTAAGAGACTCTGAATAACGATAATTGAAGAGCTTATGTGCTCCGTTAATGGTAATAATGCTATGAGGTCGTTGGCTCTTATCTCCCCCGATAATCCCTCTACGGAAATACTCAGAGACCCTTCTTCCATTTACTACAGCGTATGATGAAATGATAGATAACACTTGGTAAAGCTGAATATTAAGAAGTTCAGTATCTTGAATCCCAGAGAGGTCAAAGGTTACAACTTGTTCATTTGAAAAATCTTCAAACTGTGAGGTCGCATTTAAGAAGCGATAATCCCCCAAGAGACCAGAGAAAGCATTATACAGGCTGTCATAACTTTCAGCATCAATTTTATTTCCCTCTGCGATTTTATCCTCTTTAAGCTTGTTTAAGCGTTCTACCCAATGAGATAGAGTCGGATAATCTTCTGGAATAACATTCGTAATCGTTAAGTCTTCTTGGTCCATGACTTCTGCATTACGGTTCCACAGACTACGGTCTTCATAAAAGTCGTTTAAAGCAGACGACAAATTATTGAGGTCAGAATTCTTTAACCCTGGATCAAGAATTTGAGCCAAAGCACGTAGTTTATTACGGTGGGCATAGAAAGATTGAACCTGGTCCGTTGTTTCTCCATCTGCAGAGGAAGCCGTCGCTATAATTTGCATGAGGTTAATATGATTCCGATTATTAGTACCAGACATCTTAACATATCGACCACCTTGAAGTTCCGTAAGTTCTTTTAAGTTACCAGTAAGGTCAATGTTAAAAATGGTATGGCCTTTAGCAAAATAGGTATCAATCAAATTACCTAGCAGTTTCATTTTCCCGTTTCCTGCTCCGGCAATCAGCATTGATGGAATTTTACGTTCCCTATCTTCATGCAAAAGGTCAAAGTTAACAACACCACCTGTACGAGTTTCTCCCAAGTAAACGCCATAGGTATCCATTAAGTTTGTATGGTTAAAAGGATAGCCAGCACCTAAATCCCAGACGGATGCTGCTTGCCCTTTTCGACGTAGTGGGGTGTCTTCCAAACGAGAAGCTGGGATAAAGGCTGTATGATATTCGACGTCTTGCATGCCATCTGAAGAAGAGATAGAATACTGATTCAACTGTTGCTTGAGGTCAGCTTCTCGTTCTACCAGTTGCTCCAATGTGTTTGCAGCTAACAAAAAGCGGGTGTGAATTTTTTTAGAAGGAACATTGTTACCTAGTTTTTCGCGATAGTCTAACAAAGAACTGATACGCATCTTATCATCGGCATCTTGTGCAGCCTTTGTATTTTGAGTGGCTAACATATTCGAAATAGCTTTTGAAGCTAGGTCGGACATTTCACTATTTGCAGCATGTTCTAAAGACATAAAACTGATAACATTATCAACTAGCATTAAATCACTCATCCAGAAGTCAGGTAAACCGTGTTCTGGATATCGATCATATGGAACATGAGCAATCTTATAATACCCGTTAGCTTGTCTCCAATAGCGATCATCATATTTAAAATCTGGAATATCACTTTGAATCCTACTAATAAGATTGAGGTCATAACCCTCTCGAATATATTTCTTGATTTTTCGTGAACTTAAATCCATGTAAACTCCTTCTAATACTGGTTAGGCGAAACATTCAGTGAATCATTAAAGTTGTAATATTGAGTCAACAACTCTTCCTTCTTTTCGACAGATACAACTTTAGGGGCAAATCCGTGGCTCGAAGCAATCGTTAATGTGGTACGGGTATTGGAATCTATTTCAGCTAAAGTGTCTCCAAACACCCAAATAAAGAACTCGATATTTTGTTGATTGATCGCAATGACTTGTTGGACGAGATATTTTGTTTTCAAAATATCTTCTCTTTGTCTAAGTTGATAAACAAGTCTCTCTTTACGTGAAATGGTATCAATGTCATCACCATCATTGATGATCAATTCTGGAGCGTTCTGTTCTTGTTTGACTTCATCTAGCAGACGCAGCAATTCGTTAGATTGACTTGAGACATCTGTTGGCAATTTTGTTGTCTGGATCATCATGTCAAAGGTAGTCCCAGACAGAAAAAGAGTGAAGCCTACCTTAATGGCTGCTTGTTCTTCATTAGACATCGCTTGAATGTCTTGTCCAAACACCTCAAAAATCTGCACATAACCTGAATAGCCATTAGCTAATCGTATCGGTTGATTAGGATAGCCATATAGAATAGACTTCACGTCAGAAATCGCAACAGTGTCTAAGAAATCTCTACGTTTTTTCTTATTGAGTGGAACATACACAAACTCTTCTCCAGCACGTTCGCCAAGGTCTATACTTTCAAATTGTGTTTGCTTTTCCTTCTTCTTCTCTTGTTTTCTTTTCCGTGCCTCTTCTTTTTTTCGTTTCCTAATCTCTTTTTTTGTCAATACTGGTTCTTCAATTAAACCTGGCATATCATTTCCTCCATCAACATTATTCTCAACTATTCTATAAAACAACATAGGGCGTTCGTAACCCAGTGACACCTATTAGCTACTCATACTTCTCCATGATTTTGACTATTTACTTCCATTTAGGGCTCTCTTTCCTTGTCTAGCTACTTAAATCCTGTTACAATCAAATCAATACAATCGCAATAATCTTTTTTGGAGGGTTTTAGGATGCTAGACTTTTTACAAGAATTTTATTTTTCACTCTATATCAGCACATGGACATCTTTTAAATGGCTACTACTTTCGGTTCTTATTGCCATTGGCTGTTGCCTTGCCACTTTTTTGTTCGAATTCAAAGGCAAAACTGCACAACTGATTTGGTTGAAATTCTCGATGAGTTTAACTGCTATATTTGCCTTATTTTGTTTATTTATGACACTTCATGGCATCATCCATTCAATAGGAATCCTAGTAGGTGCTGTTTCTAGTTTCTTTTTCCCAGTATTTGGTTTATTAATAATCTGTGGTATTATCCTATTCATCATCAGTCTCTTTAATCCTTTCTTCCTCTTCTTTTTAGTTAAGAAATAAAAAACAAGCCAATTTTAAGGCTTGTTTTTTCGTAAACTATTTATCATAACTCTCCGTCTTCTCCAGCATCTAACTTCTGGAAGCGACTGTCACTGTCTAAGCTATTTTTCTTTGGTAAGCGTTGTGTTGGAGGAGTAATATTTGAAGTATCCCCTTTTGGAGTTATTCTTCCTACACCATTACTTCGAACTCTATCGTAATTTAAGATACTATCATTGACATTATCTCTAGTACTAGTATAACGTTCTCCGAAACTACTTGAGAAGTCCTTCTTAATTGCTTGACCTACATTCCTGAATTCTGTCCCAACAACCTCCTTACCGGAAGTCATGACTTCTTTTGTACCACTTATGGCACTATTAAACGTATTTTTAGTGCTTGTTGATAATTTCCTTCCAGTTACCCCTACTGCTCTTCTTGCTACTTGAAAAGCAGTAAGGTCCTGATCTGTAGTATCAGAAAATGCATTCCAGGTTCCAGCGACAGCACCTGCAGTAGCGCCTGCAGCCGACATAGCACCTCGTCTGATACCATTTGTGGTCGACCCTACCACGCTACCAGCACTCTTAAGTCCCTTTACACCAACTTTGGTTCCACTACTAACACTATTTCTGAGACGGTTAAATCCACTTTGATTTCGTCTGCCAGTAGTTGGATTATACCTACCAACAGCGAAGTTTCTAGCACCGCCACCCATTTTCCTAGCAGCCATGGCACCAACAGCCATTGTAGCGACTCCAGCCTTAGTGCCACTTGAAAGGTTAGTATCAATACCTATCCAGCGTTCCAAGACTTTTGAGCCTTGGGAAACCGCTAGGTAAACACCAAGGTAAACGGCAATCGTGGCAATCGCATGTTGGAATGGATCAAGTCCATCATAGAAACTTCCACCTAGAGTTTTCTTAGCAACATCAGGTGCTCCAGAACCTAGATTGAGCTTCACTTCGCTATAAGTAATTAAGAACCATTGAGCTACTTTGACGAATAGTAGTTGGAACCAGATGGCAGCAATTCCTGTCATAACTTCCTGCCAAACTTCCAAGATTCTCATACTATTTCCCACTGCTGCGTAAGAAACTAGGGGTGAGATAATCACTGTTATAAGCGTTTTGAAAATTACTCGTACCGTAGTTACTAGCAATCCGATGAGAAGGAGTAAAAGAATGATTTGCTGAGTTATCAGTGCTATCCAGTCAACCTTATAGCGAGCGTAAGTCGGCAAAAAGGCTGTATTATCAAAACCAAGGAAATAACCTGATTTTGACGTAGTGACTCGTGCATAAGCTATCTTACCATCTGCATAACGAATGGTGTTGAGCGTAGATCTCATTACATCAGAAAATCCATTGTAAGGTGATTTTGCCTGATTATCTTTCCACTCAGATTCCTCTTTCCAACCAGTAAAAAATATTTTACTAGTTTGAAGAAGAGCAGTTATTGGGTTAGATAAGGCTATACCATTTTTTACTTGTTGCCCCCAATCAACCGAACCGTCTTCTCGCACTCCTACGAACTTAGTTATTGAGGATACTCGTCCTTCACGTCCAGAATAATACTGCAACATGGCTTTATTGGTTGGGCCATAAGTTTCAGTAAAATTGGTGAACCAAATATTACCATCTGAAATGGTATTCCAGTTTTTATCACTCGCTATAAAATGAGTATCTTCATTATAGCCTAACTTATCTGTATCAAAATCCATTGCATACAGCATTTCGAGGTCCACCGTATTGTTCCGAAATGGGGTTACAGAAAGCGAAACACTCTGACCACTGCCAGTTATGTCATAATAGGCTAGTCCTACGGTATCCTTCGCTATGGCACTACCAAATTTTGAAGCAAACACTGGAAGTGAAGCAACAGAGAAAGTTACCAGAATCATATGATTGAAGAATTCTCGATACCTGAAAGGTGCTCCTGCCATTGCCATTATAAGACGAATGAGCGTTACCAGAACAAATAATGAAATCCCAACGATTTGAAGCCACTTATAAACTTGACCAACAAAGCTATCGGATTGACTAATATAATCAAACATCCCGAACAACTTAAACATGTTGAGGTAAGCTTTCTCAATCGCATAACTAAAACTATAGATACCTTTTGAAAGCATCTCGGGAATAAAGCCAAAAGCTATAAATACCCCAGTTGTTGGGTGGAGGTATTGGTCCCACTGTGCATAAAAGGATGCCAATAATAGCTCTTTATCTTTGTCACCTCCCCAACCTTTAGAACCAACTTCATTAGGCCAATCTTTCGATTGAGAGATCATATCTGATAGGGATGGCCAGACCTTCCCTTGTTCAATCTCAATTGTTGCTTCTGCACCCATAGGTTATCCCTCCTTGTTTTCAGCTGAAGTTTCAGTAGAAGGAGATGTTGGAGTGGCAAATGCTGTTGTTGTCGGTTCAGATGTAACTACCCAACCTTGAGTAGCTGATGGTTTTTTCTTAACATTGAAAGTAACACGACGAACTGTCGTTTTTTGAGCCTCATCCGTTGTACCAACAACGTATGTAACCTCATAGGTATCCTTCTCATTCTTAACGAGTTCAACTTTCTCCAACATTGTGCTAGAAACAGTTGCTACCTCTGGGTTAGTAAATTTAGCGTCGTTATTATCCAAGTAAGCCTTAAGCTTATCCTTGTCTCCTGAATAATAGTATGACAAGAAATAACGAGCCATGACATCAATCTCATGTTCATGATCTTGTATCATTGTAAGACGCTCAACTTTATCTGTTGTGGCCACAAGTTCTTTCTTCACGCGCGTGAAATTACTATTATAGACCATTAGCATCAACAATAAGAACACCGACAACGTACAAGAGCCAATAGCCAAAATCAATGGCAACTTACTTGGTGGTCCTACTTCTTCATCTTCATACACTCTGCCTGTCTTCTCCTTCCGTTTCTTGGCTCCAGCAACTGACTGTTTATGCTTATCCTTATTCGACATAAGACGATTTGGAAGTTCTCCTTCAATCGTTCCAGGTTTTGGATAAGGTGGCATATCAACAAGAGACAAGCCTAGACTTTCAGCATAACATGGAAGTAACCCCATTGGACCACTGAAAAAGTTAGAGATACCTTCATATGTTGTCTTCTCAAACCGTTTATCACGGTGTGCTTCTTCGATGAGTGGGGTAACGAGTTCCTTATAATCTTTCGTAATAACAAAAGGGGTAATCTGAGGTTGTCCTTCAATACTAGGGACTCCCGTAGTTGGTCGTGTGACACGACCATTTTGTTCCATCGGTTGACTAGCAAGGGCAATTCCTTTTAAGGTAAATTCAGAATAACGCTTTTTGATTTCTCGAAAAAGTAATTCTGCTTGTTTAAAAGTTAGAAATGGTAGACTTTGAGCGATACTTTCCTTTTTATTACTAGGGAAATATTCAGTATCTAAGTCATCAATGATATCCGCTAACTCTTCATCCTTTTTAGGATTTGCATTTCCTTTCCACTCAATATAAAGAAACAAGGCATCGGGAAACAATACCTTGCGATTCCCCTTTATGGTTAGTAATTCTTTTTCCATAAAGTATACCTCTTAAAGACTTATTTAGGTTGCCAAAGATAACTAACAATTGAAACGAGTGCTGAACCAACACATAGCGCGATTGCAGTCCACATGAGTCGGTCAAGTGCTATACTTCGTTTCTTATCACCCATCATCATCAAGATACATGATACTAAACCACTTAGTATTGCTAACCCCGGAAATACGAGACGCAACATACCTGAAAGATCATTAATCGTATTAGTTGCTTCATTAGCTGGGTTAGCAGCATTTCCTCCAGTTTGCTCCGCAAAAGCAAGGGATACAGAGTTTAACGTCAACAAAGCAGTCATTCCAAGTGTTGATGCCTTAGTCTTCACGTTATTCAAAAATGTGTTTTCTTTCAAAACAGCCTCCTTAAAATTTAATATCTGTAGTCTACAATATTCCATCTACGAGTCACAACCTAGTGACACCCCTTAAGAAGTAAGCAAATAGTTACCATACTCCTCTGGAGGTATCCGTTTGACAGTAATATGAGTCTGACGCCGATCTTGAACTGTCTTTCTACCTGAGTTCCCATACGCAAATGTTCCTGGTGCATATCCAGATAGAGACACGTCAACTATAAAGTAATCTTGTGGCTTTCGCCCAAGGAAATACAGTTGCTCAAAGATTTCATCTGTTAACACTTCATCAATAGTTCTCTCTAAAGGCCTTGCTCCATCTTCTGGGCTAACACCGACACTACTGAGATATTCATAGAAATATTTTTTGCCATCGATAGTTTGCTCACCATCCATAACATCCTCATAATTAATAAGGATATGATGCTCTTTAAACCAACTGCTCTCATGTACAGCCATTTTTGAATAGACAATCTTATCAATGGTTTGTTTCGTCAAGATATTAGTCACTTCAATTTTCCAACGGTTGATAAATTCAGGACGTTTAAAGATCTTGATTAACTCGTCTCTCATGTCCTTCATGAACTCTTTATAGTCAGTCTTGTTCATTTCTGTAAAGGTTTGACCAGAGGTGATATATTTATCTCTGATTCGCTTGTGCCCCACGTTTGATGTTGCAATGATAAACGTATTCTTAAAATTGATTTTTCGTCCACGTCCGTCAGTTAAATGCCCGTCATCAAGCATTTGCAAATACAAAGCCCAGACATCTGGATGAGCCTTTTCTAACTCATCCAATAGTACTAACGAGTAGGGATTCTTCTTAATTTTTTCCGTTAAGTCACCTTTTCGCTCGTCATTTCCTATAAGACGAACAACGGCATTATCAGTCATGTATTCTGACATATCCAGCCGAATCATCGCTTCTTCACTACCAAACAGTTGTTTTGCTGCTTGTTTCGCCAATTCTGTTTTACCTGTACCTGTTGTTCCAAGTAGAAGAAGAGTTCCAAGAGGTCTCCGCTTGTTCTGCCCTCCCTGGATTCCCTTATACATAAGGCGTGCTATAGTTCGAATCACATGGTCTTGCCCCTTAACAACAGCACGCATCCCTTCCGCAAAATCCACTGGAGTTGAAGACGTGCGTAGGAGACTTTCCATAGGAATACCTTTTTTACGGTGAATGACACTCGCAATATCTCTTAAGGTAATCTCTGATTTCCCATCGATATTTGCAGTCGCTGAAGCTTCATCAATAATATCAATAGCTTTATCTGGAAGCATTTTATCCGTAATATAACGAATAGATAATTCTACTGCTGCCTTAATGGCATCATTAGGAATTTCAATGTCAAGTTCTCGTTTGTACTTGGGACGACGTTTTTTCAAGACCAAAATAGATGCCTCTTTGTCCAGTTCATCAACGTAAACTGGTTGCAGACGTCTTTCCATCGCTGGATCTCGTTCGATAATCATAAACTCATCAGCTGTAGTGGCTGAAATAAGATAGATTTCCCCACGAGATAAGGCTGGTTTCAAGCTATTTGCTACGTCAAGAGCACTTCCCTCAACCCCAGTTCCCATAATGGTATGCACTTCATCAATAAAGAGAATAAACTCATCTTTATGAGCCATAAACTCTTTAATCAACCCGTCCATTTTAGCAATGATGTTCACCTCTTTACCAGTATGGTCAAATTCTTTCCCTTGGATAGCAGATAATTCTAGTTGCTTAACCTGATTACCTCGGAAACGTGTTGGGACGTGGGCTTTATTGTTAAGAATATCCGCACAAATTCCCTCTACAATAGCGGTTTTACCTACACCAGCTTCACCAATTAGTACAGGAGAGTTTTTTTCTAATCGGTTCAGTGAGATAAAGACTTGTCTGATTTCATCTTGTCTACCCCAAGCCACAAAATCTTGACGTTTAGGTCTGATTTTCTCAGTAAGATCTGTTGTGTATTTATCAATATAAGGAGTCTTACTAAGATTATGGTTAGTCATCTCCTTCATCTATTTATACTTCCTTCCTAAACGTTCTGCAGCCTTATCCATTAAGTAGCGACGGTTTTTTGAGCCGTCATCTCTCAACTCTGGATAACAGTTCTTATCAATCGGATAATAACGTTTCTTTGTCCGACGGTGAGCATGAATAAATTCCCAGAACTTATTTCCACCAGACGAAGACGGGATCATCCAATAAATCGTTAAAGTCATTGTACAGATTAAATTGATTAGGAACTTCAACTCCTGCCCTCTAGGGAAAAATATATCCCTGAATTGTAGCGGAAAAACAAAACTCCCTACTATAATAAAGGCTTTCATTATCGGAACACCGTAGTACTTTACCTGCGTGTAAAGACCACGAGGCAGTCCCCAGTTCCCCTCTTGTTGTTGATTTTCTTCTTGATTCATCCAGTACCTCCTAGAAATCAATATCCATCATTGGTTGAATATTACTTTCAAAATAAAGGAAATAACGGAATTTCTCAGTCAAAAGCTCCACCTGATCTCTCTGAATACAAATAGAACCTTTCTCTCCAAAATCAATATCCAAAAGGTCCGTACATTCAATACGGCATTGGTTTAAGTGTTTCTTAACTACCTCAATTGATGTTTCAGAGTCATGATGTACGTTACTTGAGACAAAACTACGAAAGTTCTTCCAACCAACTTCTTTATCAATGATTTGATGTAGGCGTTCTAAACCGTCTGCCCATTTCCCTCTAAAAATTTGAAGGGGTTCATTCATAGCGTTACCTCGCTGATATTTCATCAATAGGCAATCCTGGTTAAGTAAATAGCGTTGTTCATCAATTGTCATAATCGTTAATAAAGTCCTTTCTTTCCTTTTTATATTTATTCCCCAATATCTTGTTTTACTGAGCGCACTGGTGAATTAAACTTGTAAGTACCATTCTTAACTGCTTTGATATTCTTTTCAATCTGTTCAATGATTGTCTGAACATAAGCAGCATTTTCACGCGCTTTCGCTCCGTCCTTCTCTTTAGAGTCCATACTTTTCTCGATAGCTTCCATATCACTCTGCTTATCGGTTAACTCGTTACCGACCAAGTATTCTGACTCACGCTTCAACTGCTCCAATGTCTTAGTATCTTCCTTGACACTGTCATCCAGTGTTTTTGCAGAAGCCAAGAGTTCTTTTCGTTGACCTTTTTGATATTTCAACTCCTCTTCAAAAATATTGAGGGCAAACTTCTCACGAGACAAATTCTTGACATATTTGTTTTTGAGAAGTTCATTTTGAGGAGTTACAAAGAAATCAACGTAGTTCTTATTCCCTTCCTTATCTTTTTGTTTATTCTGCTTAGAAACTGAAGCGTCATTAGAACTTGATGATAAGTAGTCATTGTATTCTTGAACGTCAATCTTAAGACTGTTTGAGTTTGGTGTCTTATTTGTTGCACGGATAACCATGAGTGTATAATCTGAAGGCACATTACGCATGACCAGATACACCTTATCTCCGGTTAACGGAATGACTTCTAAGGTCACTGCTTCAGGATTCTTAACACTACTTGGCAAGAAAACCTGCCAATCAAGATTTTCAGTATTAATCCCTTTTTTAATAGCACTAGTAGCATCTGATGTTGTTAACTCCATAACGACCAACCCATTTGAAGAAGAGTAAGTCATAGAGGTTGCTGTAATGCTTCCAAGACCATTACCAAATGATTGGGTTGCCTGCAGTTGTGACTCTAAATAAGTAACTCGGGTTGGAGAGAAATAAGCAGATGTAGCTGTCCATACCATAGTTACTAGTAATGCATAACTAATGATCATCGTTCGTTTTAACCGATGTCGCCTCAAGTAAGAGAGAACACTGTTACTCTCCCAGAAGGCCTTGAGCCTATTTACTACTCTAATCGGAAAATACCGCCAACCTTCTAGTTCTTCGAGCCCTTGTGTACTTTCATAATCTTTAAATTCTACCATGAAGCCATGATAGGCTATTTTATATGGGTGTCGCAACCTAGTGACATAGGTTGACTTTCGAGCTTATTCTGGTTTCCTAGCATTGAAATAACCCCTTTAATAAGCTATACTAAAAATGTGTTTAGGAGTATTCCTAAACACAGTCATTGTTTTTCCCTTCGGGGAATTTTATGGAGAGGTTGCTTTTCTCCTTCTTCTCCATATCTTCTTTTTCTTAAAACGTCATTGTTTTTTGAAAATATTGTTGTTGTAACCATTGGGACCCCCTGTTGTTCCGATGGTTTTTTTCTATTCAAAATAAGTTCCGTTGACAACAAAAAAAGAGGCAGCCCTCAATGGACTACCTCTCTTCCCAAGAGAAATTTCTCTGGAGAAGAAAAACAATGACTATTTTTAGTTTAACAGCGAGGGGAGAAACCTCATAACACTAAAAACAGAAAGGATAGTTATGATTTGGGGGAGGTCCCTGATTCATAACTAATAGAAGTTAATAGATTATGTTAGATGCGAGAGGAGATATCTCGTCTAACCTTACAACAACAATGGTCGGGTTAAGGAGAGGGGAGAAACCTCATTCCTTAACCTTGATATAAGTATATCATAATAGGTCTTGTATTCGAAGCTCAGAGGACCCTTTATTTCACTTTTTTATATTTTTTCAACCTCCTATAATCACGCTATTATTAACTGACATCATTCTAAAAAAATAATTCAGGCTATTCTCCAGATGCTGATGAAACTAGTAGGTTTTGTCTTTCATTACATGGGATATTTACTTTCACCCCTAAAGCTTCAACTTGTCCACCTTTATAAATAAAGCAATATCCTAATCCTGCAAACAGAAAGATACAAAGTCTTCCACTAGATGTATTTAAAAAATTATAAAAGTCTTTATCCATATTAATCTCCTTATCTATGTTAGTTTATTACTAATTTTACCTATTACAAATCCTACTGATAGAAGACAACCTCCCCAAATAATCTTTTGAAAGATTTTTGATTCCTCTTGATTATTGTTCTGCTCTTCAACCTGCTCCTCTGGCGTTTTTTGTTCTATAACTAATGTGTTTAGATTGGTTTCAAAACCTGTCTTTCCTTTATTGAGTTGTCCCAAATTATCAATAAAACAAACCATGATTTTCTTTCCTTTACAGGAATATAATTTGTTCAATTTATAAGCATCGACACTCAAATTTTTATCATTCGTTATTAGTAACTGTGAATGCTTTGACTTATCTTTGGTAATTCTAGATAACAATTCTGAGTCAGCAAAAGCCGAACTAACCTCTGACTGTTTTAAATCCTTATCTTCAAATATAAATAAATTACTGTAGTTCTTGAAAAGCAGAATCACAGATTTCGCTTTCTCTTGTTTTTCAATATTCTTTGAACTCAAATGCCTAACAATTTCTAAACATACTTCTCGGGTAACAATTATTTTCTTATTTAGAGCCTCAAAAATATCTTGATATTGCACTAAAAACCTGCCCAATTCTGTATCATTCATTAGCGATGAGGTATCAATATATATCTTCTCATTAAGAGCCAACAAATCTTCTACATATTCTCTATTTGTCATTTAGAAAACCTCCTATTACTTATATCTAAATTCTAAACTAAGCGGAAAGTTATTGAAAATAAAAACGGGACTTTTTAGTCCCGTTTTATTAAATAAAGTCTTCGATACTCAAATCTCTTAGGTTTGGATGTTTCAACTTTAGGTGACATATTTCTTCTAAATTATCTATACCCAACTCAAAAGCTAATTTTAGTTCAGATTCGTCAATATTCACTGTCTTGTTTTTATATTTTACTATGGCTTCATTTTTAGTTGGTTCAAACCAAGTCCTTTCATGATAGCCTAAAAAAGTGCCTATCGGTAACCCATCATCTAAACCATACTTTTCAGCAAATGGGTCATATCCTTTATATACTTTCCATTTTTTAGTTTTTACTACACAACCAAATTCGTTTGATACATTGTAATATTCATATATACGCCACTGATCTTCTCCAGAAAAATAATCATCATAGGAACGAATAAATTGCTTTTTATCAATTAAGCTATTTTTCAAATTATCTAAATAATTCTTCATGGATTTAAATTCCTGCAAATAGAACCATTCAACATCACTATCCCACTGTTTACTTTTACAGTAGTTCTTTAGTTCTTCTAAAGTGGTTAACCTTGGATAATCTCTTTCTTCTTTCTTTTTATACGGATAATACTTTTTGAAATCATCAGCTGAAAGATAACGTTCCATAAATCTACTTTCTTTTTGTATAGTAAAAGTATATGTACCATCTATTATTTCACCATAAAAATATTCATTTCTTTCTGGCTGAATATAGTTATATTTTTCCGAATATAATTCTATCTTACCTTTTGAATACTTGGCACTTTGTCTAAGTCCGTGATTTCGAGTATCAAAAGCAACCTCATAACATGACCTTAATTCTCTTAAATTCGTATCCTTTATAATATTGAAATATCGAAAAAATAACTCAGAATTTTCATTTACTTTCTCAGGGTTATTTCTAAACCTTTCGCCGTCTTTTTCATATTTAGTAAGGATATTAGCTCTACTATCATATTTCAATTGACATCTCATATTCTCTGGATACATTATTTTCATTTCTGTTTCTACTCGATATTGATTAGGATGATATTTTTCACATAACGAATCTTGAAATGAAAAACGATTCGATGTAATTTCAGTAGTTATGGGATATCGGTCAACTTCTTCATCAGATTGAACTACAATTTTAGACTCCTTACTTTTTATTTTGTTACTTAGACGAAGCTCTGAAAAATCATAGTATCTCAGCGTCTCATTGACTGCAGCTACACTCTGGTCCAAAAATTTAAAATCATTCTCTCGTTCTCTATTACCTTGTAAAGTTTGAATAATATAATACTCTCTACAACCTGGAGTATCATCTAATCTAGGTAAATTGTCGTAGTAAAATAAAGCATCATTTGTTTCATATTCTGATAAGAACAAAGCTGCGCATATGGCAATTATGCAATCTCTCGGTTGATTGGGCTTGGTTTGATTGAGTATTTTCCTAAACATTTCATAATTTATTCCTACTCTTTGAGCTAATTCTCTCGTCTTTATGCCTACTTCTCCATCAATCGTTAATTTGTCTTTTGACTTCATCTTTATATACTCAATAAAGGTCATGTCATGCTCTCTTATCTTCTCATCCTTTTTTAACGTGCTATTAGATTTGTTTTTGTTTTCGTCCATATACTACCACCTCTTTTTTATATAAGTTTATAACAAAAAAGGTAAAACCCAAAGAGAAAACAGGACCAATTAGTCCCATATTCTCTTTAGTTTTACCATTTAATACATCTTACTATACTAAATATTAATCAATCTATTTTCGAGATAATAACATTATCATATATTATTCCCTCAACTCTTCAAGGACAGTTTCTAAGTCCACTTCTGTCACTATTTCTCCAAGTTCTACTTTCTCTCCTGGCAAAACATAATCATGGATCTTTCCATTTCGTCGGACAATACTGATTTTATCCCCCTTGATAAACCCTCTTTCTATCGCTTCCATTACTTCATCATATGTCATCATTTTATATACCTCCTATTTTCTACAATATATCTATTCGTAAAAGATATCAAAAAGTAACAAAAAAATCACTCAAAGTTAAAAAAATTTAAGTGCCTATTTGTTTTCTACTATCAGTAAGCATTAGCTTAGGTTTGGATAAATTCCCAATGTAATGCTATATCATCCAACTCTTCTAGAGTTGTCTCTTGTGCCGATGACAGCTGTTATTTCGAAAACTTAAATAGCTCTTTTTATGATATGGTACCTCAAAAGAGCCAGTTCAAAAGCCAAATCTCTGTCACTTTTAGAATTAAAACGCATCTGGTATATCCCCTTTTAAAAAAGCCACGTATTAAATACGTATCTTAACTTTCTACTGAACTTCAGGCCCTAAGACGAGATAGAGAATATCTCGCTTAGTATTATACTCTCAGGCGTGTTCATCAACTTCAAACAAGACTTCCGACCTTTTTGTTTAGCCCTGCGGTCGTACTGTTCCTGTGCTTCTGTATAATATCGCTTACATTACATCATTTTTTAACCCTTTTGGAAAATAAGATCCATATCAAAAAACTCTCCAAGAAGGAGAGGTGTTCTATAATGGATAAACCTTGCGAAATTCTTCTAAAACAACCTTGCTGTCAGGTGTAAAAGTCAGTCCGGCCTCGCTCATCCACTCGGTGAAAACCTCCTCATGAACCTGACGCCAATAGGCCAGTGATTTATCACCCTCACCTTCCTTGTAGGCATGGTCGGCTGACACTTGATGGAAAGGCTGAACAGAAACCTTTGTGACTTCGACAATGCAGACAGCTTGATCTTGACTGTCTAAAACAACATCAAAGGTCCCTTCTTGTGGCAGGGGGTCGTTATCAACTGCATAAAGATCATAGGCGGATGCAGTTGCCGTCTTTTCACCTTTTAACACCAAATCTGCCAAGAGATCGGCTTCTACTCCAAAAGCCCAAGCATCGATTTCATCTCCGATTGAGGGGTTAATTTGCTTGTAGGCATTCCACATTTCTTGAGGTGTCATTTCTTCTCCTTTATTTCTTTTACTTTCCAATTATTATAGCTTGTCAGTTCTAATTCTGGAAATCCTCGCAACTCTGCCTTCACCTTCAATACTAAAGGTGAAGCATTGTCTGCAGTAATTTCTTCCAAATTCAACCAAATTGCATTTGCTGAATCATTGCTTCCATCAAGAACCTCCTGAGGAAGGGATTGTTGAGAGCGTTCGAAATCGAGTACGATATCATAAAAGGCCATGATATGGTATACGGCGAAGTCTTGCCCTTCTTCTTGAACCAACACATCATAGATTCTAGGGTTTGAATAAGAGCTTATCGCATATCCTGTCTCTTCCAAAACTTCTCTCTTAAGAGTTTCTGTCAACCCCTCACCGAGTTCTTGACTACCACCCGGTAAATCAAAACGCTGTTGATAAGGTCCTCTCGTTTTCTCAATGCAGAGAAGTTTCCCATCTTGAAGACAGACTCCGTATACACCAAAGTGATCTTTGATTTCCATATTCTTAACTTCCTAGCTTCATTTATTTTTTACCATACCTATCATCATACATTTATCTTGGGTTGGGGGGGACTCTTTATTAAAGACATTTTGTCTATTTAACTTTAACAGACTTTCAAAACAAAAAACGCAAGAGTTTCCCCTTGCGTTAAACGTCATGGTGAGATAACCCCATGAGCACATAATTAATTCTAAAGCTATTCTACCATATTTGTAAAGACTTTTCAACCAAAAATATACTGTCAATTATTTTGTGTTTACACGACTTATTTTACACTACCTTCTCACGCTTTCCATTACTTTATTTTGTATCATTCTTGTCCTTACTTATTAATTTTGCTCAAATCACTTTCACTAACAGACCGTTATTTATACGTTATTCTTGACTTAAAGCTAACTTTTATGCTATGATTTGCATAATGAGAGGATATCGTAGGACGTCTGGTAACAGAGCGTTCAAAGGAAGTTGCTTTGGTGACTTCGGGTGCGGGACTGCCTTCAGTTTTTGACTGTAAAGACCCCATGTACCAAGAAGTCCTCTCTTTTTTTATTTGCTCTTAACCAAGGTTAAGGGCTTTTTATTTTATATCTTAGATATTTTTTTCAAAAGAGTGTATGCGTGTACCAAACTGCTTCACTTTAGAAGGATTATAACTATAACCATTTGAATGAATTGCGATCCAAACTGTCTGTAGCATTGGATTCTCATTCTTATAAAGATAATTTCTAAGGTATCATTTATATTATTGAGGGATGTAATAAACACCAGGGACAACCAGACGGTCTTAGCAGGATATTATTACTAAAGTAAATACGAAAACATGGCTCACTTCTCTTTCACATACAAAAAAAGCGTAGGAGAATTTCCTACGCTTCACGCTATGTTGAAATTTCACAGCGTTTCCATTATTCCTCAATGAGGTGATAACATGGAACAAATTCTATTGATATTGTACTAAAAAATTAATTCTTTATCAATAAAAAAACATAAATATATTCTGATTTTAGTCCTCATGTATTTTTTTAAACATGAAAATAGCGACTAACGGAAAGCATAACCTCCAAAAGCCAGAAGACTTTTTTTGGGGAGCTCAATCCATATTATATCTCTTTACTAGATAATCCTTTATATGTTCTTCCATCAGACATGTTCTATTAGTTATCATGTTCTCTAATCTCTCAATCATCTCTAACAGTTCACTTAATTTGAGATTCTTGATCTGACATGTTTTATTTTTATATTTTTTTACTTCTTCTTCACAAATAGCCTTACCTGTCAAGATGTTAATTGGCATTCCATTTTCAATAAAATTATTAAACATAAAATAATCAACAAATTTCTCAAATGTCTCAAAATGGTCCAACCATGTTCGTATACCATCTGTGTTTTTTTTATAAAGAGTATATAGGATATCATCTTTATATTGAGATTTATGATATTCCCCATCTAGTGCATGTTTAATTTCTAAAAGAGTTAAATCTACTCGATCTTCTATATAAGAACCTACACCACGACTCATATTATAATTGCTATTTCGAAAACCTTCACTTTTCTTAGGCGTAGGCCAGATAAAAGATCCACCAAGCGTTCTTGTGTTTTTCACATAATTAATTAGTTTATTTAAAATCCTCTCTCTCATCAATAGATTCTTTTTTAGATAAATAATTAATTCTAGCTAAAGGATACTTGAGATGACCATAGGATTGCTGATATACATATTCATCTCCCGAAAAACCAAATTGATCTGAAGTAAGTCTGAACAGCAATTCGCCATTTTGCTTCACAACAATTTTATATTTATCATTATCTTTGATCTTTTTCTCACTGTCACTAGTTAATTTAGCAAGTTTAGGGGGAATAAAAGAATATTTATTTTTATAATTACTTTCACTCTCTCTTTTTCTTAGAAATTCCGTTAAAAAATTATAGTAGGGTGTATCAATGTCCTCTCTACAATCAGGATCAACATATTTACCACCATTCAATACACTTCTATAATAATTATCAAACTCATCACGCTGAAATATAATCGTTTCTTTTTCCACTTTAAACCACCATCCTTAATTCATTTCTAACTACTCTATATCTTAAAATCATCGGATACTATCAATAATTTTGTGTTTACACAACTTATTTTACACTACCACCAATACATAGCAACTCCTTAATGATGAAGTCATCATTGAGTGTGATAAAGACCAAAGTCTTGAAGATATAGCAAGTCTAATAGTTATGGCACCTAACTGGATGCCTGATAGCAACCTTCGAGTGAATGGATATGAATGTTCCTTTTACCAAAAGGATTAGAGACAAAAAACGGTTCACTACCCAATATATGGTAATGAACCGTTTTATATTACATAATAGTTGTCATGAGTTCTCTAACAATCTGAACTGATTTTTCAAAAGAAATATCTTGTGCATATTTGAATTGTCTTTGATAACGTGTCCAAAGTTGCTTTTGATACTCATCAGTCTCAATATTTTTTAGCTGACTTGCCCAAATATCAATAGCCTCTTTACTTCCTCGTTTTTCTACAGTATTGGCCAGAGCTTTACGTAACACATCGAAATCTATCTCATCTTTTCTGATATGATACAAGGTAAAAAGGTCATAACGATCACGAGGACGTGTTGATGCTACTCCTCGGCTAATAATCGTTTCCAATTTTTCAGCTAGAACAGTTTCCAAATTATAAGTCCAAACCTCAATGGTTTCATTTGCAAATAGGGATGGCATCAAATAAGTAATTTCTCTAGGTGTAATCTTATCACCCGTTGTAATATCGATGAAAACAACCTCTCTTAAAGTATCAAATGTAGCATTGAGTTTTAGAGAAAATCCCCCGTATTCGTCATCTTGGCGAATCGGCTCTAGTTTATCTACTTCAAATGAAAAGACATCGTCCGAATCCGAAAGAATCTCTTCAAAGATGGTAATCAGATTTTCTTGACTAAGTGTAGTCCCTTTAAGCGTCACATCTAAATCCATTGTCGTTCGCTTATCAAGTCCTATCAACTGTCCTATTAGATAACCGCCTTTAACAATGAAAGAATCCTTATAGGAACTTTTAGCAATCAATTTCAATACCTGTTCAATCAGGAAGTTTTGCTGAAGCTGCTGGGCAGGAATACCTCTATCCTTAGCCATATTCTTAATCTTTGCCTTAAAGCTATTTGCATTGGAAAACATTAGGTTAATACCTCCATGTAAGATTGCAACTTATTAGTCACCTTGAATAGCTGTGCATAGTGAAACAGTTTTGAATAGTTAACTTTGTGATTTTGAAAATACATCTTAAATGCAGGAGCTATAACTTGAACATCAACTTGATAAACTGGTCTCAAACATTCTGCTAAAACTCTCTCCGGCTCGTAAACCTTAATCTTCTGCCCCACTTGTCGCTCAAGCTCAATAATTCCTTCATCATAATAAGAACGAAGAACTAACGGACGTATACCTTCTGATTTAACATTTTTTGTATTGGTTCCATAAGGAAAGCTCATCGTCATCTCAAAGGGAACTGTTAGTGATAATCCATGTAACCAAAGAGCTGTTTCTAAAGAAAAAATTCCTTTTGAAAAACGTTGCTGCGCCACAAACCATTCGTCCAGATAAGTATCAGGGAGGCGATATAACCCCTTTCCTTCAATCTCTACTTGTCCCTCATCAATCATTCTCAGCAATATTTTGTAAGGTAATTTCTCTTCAAGTACTTGTTGAAAGGTCAAAAATCCTTGATGTTGTTGAAAAGAAGCCATAATCATTTCAATATTATTCATAATAGCACTATCCTTTCGTAAGAAATAAAATGCTAACACTTTTATTAAATGTTAGCATTTTATTTCTTTTTTATCAACTATTTCGGGTTTAATTCCTTCAATAAGGATCCACCAGAGCACGAGTTTTTGGCAAGCGATAAAAACCAGTAGACCGTTTAACCCTTTTAAAAAAGCCACGTATAAAATACGTAGCTTACCTTTCTACTGAACTGCAGGCCCTAAGTCGAGATAGAGAATATCTCGCTTAGTAGCGTACTCTAGCGCATAGTCATCAGCTTCAAACAAATCTGAAGCTAGAAACGTTTTGGTAAAGACGGTTTCATCTTTACGCTTAAATGTAGCTGTATAACCATGTTTAGTCATTTTTTCTCCTTCTAATATTCATATTGTCCTTTGACTCCACTATAGAGCCAGTAAACAGCTTGACTATAGCCTTGCTGAAGGGTAGCGTTAGCATCCTCCATCAAGTCCCTCAAGGAATAAAATCCTCGGTAACTGTCTAATGCCGATTCCATCAGACAGAAAAGATAGGTTGGCATATCTTTCGTCCACCAAGCTAGAAGATCTAACTGACTTAAATCATCTCTTACTTCCTCTGGAAAACGACTCGGAAAATTACTTGTCGTAAAATTTCCACATTCTTTTGCCCGTTGTAACATGGTTAAGCGAGCTTCCAACATGCGAATATCCGATTCTTGAAAGGCTTCTGCATGCTCTGTGGTAATAATCAACTTCGATAACCCAGGATTGATTTCCTCAACTTCATAATAAAGTGAAGATTCAAACGGGATTTCGATAGGTGGAAGATTAGATACACCCTCTCTATTCAAAACCACGTTTTTAACTGGTCGGTATCGCAAACTCTGTTTCATTTCCATCTTATTGCTATCAATAATCGCTGAAATTCGATCATTGATTAAGTCTAACGGAAAGCTACCAATATTCGTATTATATTGGTGAACCTTTTCAATATAGTGGAGACCTTGAGTGATTCCTGTCATTGTTTTTCTCCTTCTTGATTCTAATCACGCCATTACAACATCGTCAAGACCGAGCTCCTTGAACTCTTCTTGTGTCTCGCTATTACTTTCAGTTGTCTTCAATTTGATGACAACATTTAGCCCCATAACACGTGCTTGTAACAATGCTGAAGCAAGTGCTGGTTCAGGTTTTCCCTCAACGAATAAGGTTTGAACCTTACGTTGCTTCATTTCCAAGATTCTCTTGAGATAAAGACAAGAGAGTTCCAAAAATGAATAAGATTGAGCGTTATCAATCCGAGGGAATGTTGTAACGCCTTCAAGAAGATCCTTAGCAAAAAGATCTGCAAAGACCTCTTGAGTTTTTTTATTTTTATAAATATAGATATGTTTTTTTGTCATTGTTTTTCTCCTTTTTATATAACTTCTCTACTTAACAGAAGGGAGCTCCTCAACACGACGTAAGAAAGAAAGCAACTCCTTGCGCGTGTTGATGTCTTCAACATCTTCTGTTACTGGCGTATCGTAAGTAATATGATACTCACCATTATCCCAGCTCTTAAAGACAGAAGACTGACAGAACTCAATCTGATCATCTTCTACCTGATATACCAGGTTAGCCATGTAGCCATTACCAAAGTAATAGCGATGGAACACAACCTTACGATTGTTTCCCAAACGTACCAAAACTTCTGGATTTTGACGTTTATATTGAGTTGGTTTAATGAAAAACCCAAATTGTGACCTTAAACTAGTCATCTTTAAGTCTTCCATTGCCACCAATGCCTCATCACAAGAAATAGGCATTAACCCACTTTGTTCTAACAAGGTATTGATAGCAACCATTCCATCCTTCTTGATAAAAAGATGGCTATTCCCAGTCTCGTTCAAAAATTGACGCAAGGTCATTCCTGAAAATGAATCATTAACCTCTTTATCAGAGGAAATATGAGCAAATAGTTTTCTTCCTAGTAAATTTGTTGATAATGTTGTCATTGTTTTTCTCCTCCATAGAAAAAAGAGGAGGTGTAACCTAGAGTTACTACCTTCCTCTTTCTCTTATATATCCAATATACGATGTATCTTACACGATATACTATTTATAGACGTGGCTTACCACTGCATCTCATCAAGTTCTCGTGGGCTTAACTTACGCCCCAAGTTCTCTTCAACACGCGCAGCCCACACAAGATTCCCATTCTTGATCATTTCAATCTCCTCTGGTGTCTTGTATGGTTTTTCTGGTAAACCTAAAGACTCCCAATCGGCCTTAAATTGTTCTACTATCCTCATGGTTTGTCTACTCCTTCCTTCAAAAAGCGGTCAATGAGCAACTGGCATGCTGCCGTATGAAACATCACACGATCAGTGTTTGCAATACGACTGCAACCATAGCGACGCACGTAGTAATCTAAAAGAGCAGTCTTTGAAAGACACAACATGAAGCCCTCAAAACCACGATTGAAAGCATCTTGGGCAACATGTGCTAACAAACGCCCTGCTATCCCTTGATTTTTCTTATCCATACGAACCTCTAACTTATGAACAAAGGTGTAAGCATCTCTAGGTTCTGGAGTGAACTCAATCATTCCAGAAATCTCCCCTTGAATCACAAAACCACTGGTCATAGCATCAGATGAACTCCTTACCGTCCAATCAACTTCAAAACCTTCTGACGTCAAATCAGATAAGGTCGAAATCGCATCTGAACTAAAGGTCCAAAAGAAGGTCTCTTTCATGCTTTGTCTCCTCGCTACATCTTTTTCTTTATACCTATTATAACACCATTTTTAGATAGACAGTCGGCCTAAAGCAAGCTCTTGATCATAGGCTTCCCCTAGCTCTTTTAGATAAGACTCTGAGTAATCTCCAAGGTCTTCATCTGTTAAGAGTTCAGTGGTTACCCCTTTACCTGGGATATTGCGAGTCATAACGGTTGCTTTATAAATAAAGTTCACGCCAGACTCTGCATCCACATAATCAAATGTGACTGACACTGGGATATCACTAAGAGTGCTATCTTGCTTTAAGATGTAAGGCAAAAAGCTATCGATATTCTCTCGAATATTCCAATTCCCACAAGCTGTAAAAGGAAGTGTCACTGAGACAAGGCCTTCTTCAGTTGTGATACAATCTGCTTTTCTTGGATGACCTTTTAGAGTCGTTGGGGTCCAAGCTTTGGCATTGATTACCCTATGAGTAGCCACAAGCACCTCAATATCTGAAAATGTTGGTGCGGAAATAGTTACCTTTCCAAAGGCATCAGAAATATTTCCCATTGTTTTTCTCCTTTCCTAGAAACAACGCATTCTTCCGTTATCTCTAAAAGAATAGTAATTATCCTTCGTTACGATAACATGGTCTAAGACCTCCATCTCAAAGAGCTTTGCAGCATCTTCAAGGGCCTCAGTAACATTAATATCATTACTGGAAGGATATACACTTCCAGAGGGATGGTTATGAGCTACTAGCACGTACCGAGCTAAATTTTTCACTGCATAGTGAAAAATCTCTCTTGGACACGCCATACTACGATGAACGCTACCGATGAAAACTACTCGCTCCTCGATAACGTTATAATGCACATCCAAGTACCACACTACAAGATGCTCTTGCTTCTTATGTCCATAGGCTTTTTGGATACTTTGAGCAAAATATCCAGTCCCAGTGACACAAGTTGGCTTTTCTTCCTCACCTTCTGAACGTTTAAAAAGTTCAAGCATTGAAAGAAAGGCAATAGCATCTCTCTGAGTTAATCCATAATGTTTTAACTCCTCGATACTTAACTCACAGACCTTCTTAAAGACCCCTTGCAATTCAGAATACAAGGCATCGACCTTTTCTGAAGGAATCCAGTGAGTGAAAGCCCTTTTGAATAGCTCTCTATCACCAAAGTCTTTAGGATGTCTTACTAGTCTCCTAGTAATTGTTTCTGTCATTGTTTTTCTCCTTTACCTGTTAAACCACAAGCCATTCAGCCTGTAGTTTCATTGCGACTGCTACGGTTGTGGTTACTTTAAAAAGCAAACGCTCCTGGTTATCTCTTGCAACTACAACAGCAACGTCACCCTTATAGATAACCGAAATGTTACTTTCGTGAGGTAGCGTATTGGTCAAAATCATAATTCTATCCATAACTACCTCCTCCTAGGCTGGCGCTACTACCCACATAGAACGGATAGCTTGCACCTTTCGATTCGTCTCTGCACGGTCTAAGCGACAGTCGCTATCAAAATTAGTACCATAGACATCTTCGTATACTTCTCGCATACGTCTTCCCAGGTCCTCAATATGAGACAATTGCGCTTTCGAAGCGCGTGCATTGAGGTCAGTCATATAGCGATGATAAACTTTCCTAAACATCGCGTTCAATCTGGCATCATTCTCTAGGTACCATTTAAGGGAGTAGTTCTTGTAGTGCTCGTGTAACCACAAGGCTTTTTCTCTTTTTGTCATTGTTTTTTCTCCTTTATAAAACAAAAAATGGCCCCTAGGACCATTTTTCTGTTCTTGTTTTGAGGGCTGTCAGTTCGTTAAGCATAGCTTCGTAATAAAGTCTACGTTTCAAACGTGACGAAAACAAATCCACAAATTCCTTATAGTAATGAATATCTTCATTTGTATAGGACTTACAGGGACGATTTTCATCATAAACGATTAACCAGACTCTTTTTCCGGGAACGGCTTCACTCATTGAATTGACACCTCTGTTATCCAAAGCTTCAAGACCCGCTAGTGAAACATACCCTACTCGAACCTTATGCCCATCGTTCTTTAGATAAGTACACACTTTAGCCATACATTGCCTATGTTTTTTTGGCTTGTGGGCACCCTCTAAAAAACACAGTATATTAATAATAGACGTCTCCTTCCTTTGTTCAACTACGAAAAAGGTGTTGAATCCCTTCTATCAAAAGAATAGGGATTAGAAATACCACGGCAACTACAAGTTTAAAAACCAATTGGTTGCGAAGCAAGTTGCATAGGAAAAAATAGTCTAGAATGGCCACTAACCTAATAAACAACAACTCTGGAAGTATCTGTTTAAAGAAAGTGTACCAAACTTGTTGTTCGACATAAGTTCGGTTTGAATGGAAAAGATCTAAAACACTGGTGATTGTTTATCTGACAAAGTAGTCACGACTAATCACCTCTTTTTGCTTCTGTTGCAAAGCATGGTTGTACATATTTAGCAAAGATTCCTTCTTAATAGAGTCCTCTTCTGCGATATATGCTTCAAAAAGATCGTTAATGTTTTGCATATCCATTCCTACCTTCGTCTTTATAATATCATGTTGTATAATTCTCTTCCTATTATAGCATACTCTTTCTCACCCAGGGATAGTTCTACCTTCTGGCTAATGTTCACTTAAAGCCAATCAGGTAAATGGCACTAATGAACATTTCTCTTATGTTGTTGCCGTAATAAAGCCTGACCACTTTTTGTTCTACACCTATTGCTGTTGTGCTTGCTGACGTTGTTTGGCAACAAAATCAGACAAGGCTTTGAGTTGAACAGTCAATCCCTGGCTTTCGCCTAGTTCCGACCACTCAAGCAACTGGCTTTCTGTGGCTCCAAGAGACATGGCTGCTTCTTCACCACGAGCAACCATTTGAATTAGTTGATCATCGTTACAAACATTTGCTTTTGTCCCTTTTGGCTCTAGAGTAGCTGTTTCACTCATTTGAGTAGCTACTTCAGATTCACTAGTTGCTTGTGATACACTCTCGCTTGCAACTTTGTTAGTAACTGATGTCACCTCACTTAGTGATGTCTGTTCACTACTACTCAAAGAAGACGCAACTGACGCAGACTTGGCTGATTTCCCATAACGAGCACCCGTTGGTTTGCGAGGTGTTTTCGCTTGGGCATTTGATTGATAAGTATGGTTATTACCATAATTACCAGTCTCTTGTGTTGATTGCGATTGATTTGGCACATTGTCCATATCTAGTTCTTCGCTATCAGCCTCAATGCCAAGCAAGGTTTTCACCTCGTATCGACGTAGGTAAGTCACCTGAGCTCCCAGGTTCTTAATGTCATTGACATTGTAGAACACAGGAACAGACTCAATAGCGTAAGAGGCACCACTTTCGTGAAGTAGTGTCGTCACAACTTTGAGTCCATTAGCATTACCAAACGGGATATGTTTGGTTTGTTGCGTCAAAGTTAGACCATACTTATTGAGTGCTGGACGTACAGCCCCTAAAATCTCTGAGAGAGGGGCGAACTTAAAGTCCACGTTCTTAAACGTGACTCTACTTGTCGCTGTTACAGCTCCAAACTCAGCTTGAGCCTTGGCCAAAGCTTCAAAGAGTGGAGCCATTACCTCTGGCTCCAGTATAGAATGGTCTTTTTTAGCTTGTTCAGCTTTTTGCCATTCTAATTGCATTTCAGCCTTAGCTAGAGACACCTTTGCCTCAACGAGTTCAGCTAGCATGTTTGTGTTGTTTCCCATAGTTTCAGTCATTGTTCTTTCTCCTTAATTATAAAAAGTGGTCTTTTGACCACTTTATTTCCTATTATTGTTGTAAAAATTCTGCCACTGTTTTTGCTGCTACTAACGACTTATTCGTTAAACAGTAATCACAGTGACCACAGCCTTCGACAGACTTATGTGCCAAAGCATCTTTAAGTGCTTCAACATGTCCATAGAAGATCTCTTTTCCCATTTCAATGATAGTATCATCGATCAGAATTAACTCCTTATCTGGAACAGGTTCTTTTGAAACTGCCATAATATAAGGTGTAAACTCATAACCGTAGGTATGCTTCAGCAACTCCTGATATACGTACATTTGTAGCGTATACTGATACTCTACAATGTTATAGAGAAGAGACTTCGTGTACCGATGAAGTGTCGTCGAATATTTTTCCGACTGAAGACTCTCCATCGTTTTCAAGTCTACGAAGTAACCGCCTGAAAGATTAAGGCTATCAATTTTACACTTGAAAGGAATCCCTTCTAGCATACCAGTGATAATCCGTTCTTTCTCCACCAGTTCATCATCTGTACCATGATACAAACGATTAAAAAGCTCTTCTTTCTCTAAAGCAGCAATCATCTTATCTGCTTGTTTGAAAGAGGCTTTTACCTGGCCAGCGGTTTTCCCTCGTTGACTAATGATCTTATCTCGATTCCTTTCCAAAAAAGCTTCATGAGCTTCTTTAGTCTCGAAATAAGAATGGACATAATTACCAACCAGTAGGCTTTCTGTCTCTGTTTTCTCAGACCAAAAACCTAGGTCAACAACTTGCTGTCTTAAGGGACATTTGATGTACTCCTTAAAACGAGAAGTGGACATATATATCCTATCTTGGTAGTAATTTTCCTCTGTCAACGGAGGAAGTATCTCTACTTCTTCTATCATTCTTTCTCCTTTCATGACAAAAAGAGCTCAGTATGACTGAACTCTTTCTATTTTCTTCTAAAGACCTTGGACTATGTACTAGAAAGGAATATTCTCAAACATAGAATCATCTAGAGGTACTCCACCTCCAGGAAAGCCCCCTTCTGCAGGTCCAAAATCTGGACTTTGCGAAGAAGTGTTACTATGTTCACGAGGTTGTAGGTTATCAAAGTTTGACACATTAACCTCGGTTACATAGACACGTTGACCTTGCTGATTCTCGTAGCTACGAGTTTGCAGACGTCCTTCAACGGTCACAAGATAGCCTTTCTTGATCCAGTTCGCGAAATTCTCCGCTTTACCCCAAATGACGAGGTTAATAAAGTCGGTCTCTCGCTCTCCATTTTGATTTTTGTAATCACGGGGAGAAGCGATTCGAGCCGTCGCCACTGCCTTGTTCGAAGGTGTGTAGCGAAGTTCCGGATCTGATACCAAACGACCAGTAATAATGACTTTGTTAAGCATAAGCTTTTCTCCTTTAAATTGTTGTTGTAAAGTTACCTTGGAAAGCCTCGAACACCTGTTCTTAGCTCTCCTCCGCTTGCCGACAGTTTAGACTTGGGAACACCTGTTCCTCGCGTCCAAACATCGAGATGTCGCCTTCTTTTTTTGTCCGTCCACCCAAACTCAAAACAAAAAAAGCATAACAAAGAAGCCGGCAAGCCTTGTCTCAAAAAACAAGGATGCGCGTGCCTATGGCAACCCATAGGAAAAACTTCTCGTTATGCTTACTTGCTAATAACGTTTGTTGTAGCCTTTCAAAGTAAGTAAAGGCAAATTATCTCGTACCTGTTATAAGCGTTAAGCCCCTTCTTCTGTCTGATGGCTTAACTGATAGCTAAAAGCGAGTACGCTCCCTTTTAACCCCTTTAAACATGGTATGCTTACCACTGGGACAGAACCAGTAATGGCATCTCCTCCTCCATGTTTCCTGCTTTCTCTAGTCACGTGACCAAAGGTTCACCTTTAGAGGTGGTGAATTAAGTTATAAATATAATTATTTATGACTTTAGTATAGCAAACATATTAGAAGATAGCAAGCTAACATTAGAGGTCACTTGCTCTGGAAATTTTCTATAAAAAAAATTTTTTTCTGACATAATAACTATATAAGTTTAATCAGAAAGGAAACTACTATGCAAATATTACTTTTTAAGGACATCATCAAATTTGGCTTATCAAATTTTGAGGATAAAATTATTAAACAGTTAGCTCTTGCTCGATACAATATTAATAATCAGGAATGTCTTGTAATTATTGAGGGGCCGAGAAACAAGTTCATAAAGGTAGTGATAGACAATACTTTTACTCGTTCAGTAATTCGTGATCGTTTAAACGCTAATCTTCTAAAAGAACCAGTAATTAAACTATTTTACACTAATTTATATTATGGGATTGATCCCTCAACTACTGGAAAGCAGCCTTTAATTAACTTTTTAACCCAATATCAAATCAAGTATATGAAAAAAGGCTATGAACTCAAAAATAAACTTTCCTACAAATTTTATAGTCCTGATACAAAACTACTAAATACTGATTTAAGAAAAATATACGGGGTCAAATATATCGATTATAACAAACAGCTTGATGAATTCACTTCAAAAAAAATTATTCATAATGAAGAAGGTCTAAACGGAATTTGGACCTCGACACCGAGTAAGTTAGAAGCATCTTTAAAAGAACATTTCGTGAATCATTTATCTACAAATTATGGTAATATTCTACTAATACTTGAAGTGATTGATGATTGTTATTACTTCGAAAGTGACGATGAAATTATTGGAAATCAATTTAAAGTACTTGAAAAAATCATTTTACCGTTTGAAAAGAAAGAATGGTTCAAAATTATTGAAGATTCGTTAAATAAATTTAAAGAGTGACTAATTTATTTAATTGATTACTACATAACATAAATACTATTTTGCTTGTTTCAAATTTTATAAAAAGAGCTTTAGATAACCTACTATTTCCTATTTTAGAAGGTTATTTTGTGACCTTAAGTAACATAACTAAAAATGAGTTCAACCATTACTCATAATTGAAGATTTACAAATAGTAAACTAGATTAATATAAATTTTCCCACTGTGTAATTGAGTCTGGAAGTATTACTTTATAATTCTCGTAAAAGTCAAGCAATTCATTTGGTGTAATAACGACAATATTATCCAACTTATCAGCATTTAATACTTCTGGTGCAAAGAGGAACACTTCATAACCATTCTGGGTAAAATCTTCAAATCGTAATGCATCAAGTGCTTCGGCTTTTCTACCCTTTACTTGAACAACTGCCCTTCTCACCCGTTTGGGATCTCTAGATAAAAACTCGCATTCTACTTTTATAGTCGTCGATTTGCTTGCAATAGAATTCGAAAGAACATAATAGTCATAATTTACCTGTATATAGGAAATCACTAGCTCTTCCAAATCAAAATCAGGCAGGTTATCCAATAAACTACCTTCTAAACGAGCAACCTCATATTGATTCGTTTGAGAGAGTTTATTATAAATAGCTTTTGAGTACTCAACTATAATAGCATCATAAATTTTCTGTGCCGTTCCAGCATTAGCTCTGTTGAATGCTGCCTTGATTTGCCCTGGCACTTGCATACCGAATTTATAAGCATCTATCGGTAAAAATGCTCCTATGTCTAACCTTTTATTACACCTTGTAAGCACCTCGCCTTTAGCTCTACATATCCAATAATTACCATCTAAATCACGTGTCCAAAACAAATTATCTTCATGTGTATCCTTAAAGATATTCAGCACAGTATTTAATCGACCAGGCTCTTGACGAAGTCGTTCATAAAATTCAGAATAAGTTAATACTTCTCCCTCACCATATATTCGACTCCAACCAATAGCCAAATACTGTTGTTCTCCTTTTAAACAGAAATCAATTAATTCGTCACGATAGGATGTACCAGTTTTTAAGTTGATTCTAGCTACATATTTCATAATTCTACCTCTTTGAATAACAAAAGACTAAAATGAAGAGAGATAATGAGGTATTGTTGTTGGACACATTATGTCATTAAGACTATTCTCTTCGATTGACATTATAGCACTCCATGATGGAAGGTTCACTATAAAATATAACCTATTTAAATATTTCTTTATGTTTAAGACAGATCTTCCTTGATCGTTCCTCAACACTGCCTACAATAACATATCTGATTTTTTTCTCTTCAGATTGCATAGTAAACTCTTTTACGGATCCAACAAATTCTACTAACCTAATTCTCTAATAATAAGAGATGTGACACCCCCTAACTCCATTGTGTCCTTTCTCATAAACTGCTATAATTTTCTTGTAGTTCGATGAAACTACACTCGAAAATTAATCCTTTCAGTCTCTAATCCTCCTAACAGAAATAGAGACTCCTGATCAATCCAGTTCACATCATAATCTCCTATATACCCAGATGTGAACAAACCTCCTTTAAAACTAGGGCTACCGCCCTAGTTTTTTTGTATTTAAAGCCTACAGGATGTCCTGCTCAGTTGCGTGAACTAATATCATTAAGCTACTTTTACCCTCTAAATAACCCATAAATTAGGAAATACTTCGTTTCGGTGGTATATTCACCAACATTTGAATATGATCTGGGCAAGCTTCTGCTTCATGAATTTCAATGCCTTTTCTTTCACATAATAACCGTAAGATTTGACCAATACTTGCTTTGTATTTC
>OKRY01000044.1_pt1 | contig 66116 bp, 59 predicted proteins | sample 1601121 | NCBI WGS metagenome assembly OKRY01 (sample SAMEA3541546, study PRJEB24748) | human gut metagenome | biome: human gut; feature: human-associated habitat; material: faeces | place: China | collected 2012
TCACAATAGTCATGGTTTTTCTTGCAGTGACCCCGTTTATCTATGTGGTATTGACTGCCCTGAAAACAAAGGAACAGATATATGATCTATCTCAGATCATACCGACTCATATCACATTTGACAATTTCAGACAGGTACTGTTTCAGTCGAATTTCGTAAGATATTTTATGAATAGTATTTTTATTACACTGGTCACAACATTGATTTGTATGATATTATCAGTAATGGCAGCATATGGACTTACCAGATATAGAATCGTAGGTGCCGGGAAAATTAAGATGGCGGTTCTTATGACAAGAATGTTTCCGGGAATCCTGTTGTGTATTCCTTACTATATTATTATGAAACAGTTGAACCGAGGGGGGAGATTGTAATTGTGCTTTCAGGTGCAGAAGAAGAGAAAAAGAAAAATCGAGTATAAACTAAAATCACACGTGTATGAAAAAGATGTTATTATGTGCTGTATGTCTGGCCTCATTGGCTGCATGCAACAACGGAGCCAACAAGAAGGAAGAGGCTTTTACACAGGAACGTGATTCATTGATGCAGGTTATCAGTGAAAAGGATAGTGAACTGAATGAAATTATGAAAAAATATGGAAAATCGGGGAGCGTCTTCCCAGCGAACGCGATCTAGCTGAGAAATTTCAAGTGAGTCGGATGACGCTTAGGCAGGCTATTACCCTTCTGGTTGAAGAAGGAGTGCTTGAAAGACGTGTAGGAAGTGGTACCTTTATCACCAGCACGCGCGTCCAAGAAAAAATGCGAGGTACAACCAGTTTTACAGAAATTATGAAATCGCAAGGCAAGGAACCTTCTAGCCAAGTGATTTCTTACCGTAAAACCATTCCTAGCCTCCAAGAAGTGGATAAATTGGGCATCGATAAGACAGAGACCATCATTCGGATGGAACGGGTCCGGTATGCTGATGGGATCCCTGTTGTTTATGAAGTGGCCTCTATTCCAGAGAAATTTATTAAGAATTTCAATCGTGAAGAGGTTACCAGCCATTTCTTCCAAACCTTGGAGCGGCATGGCTATAAGATTGGGAAGTCGCACCAGACCATCTATGCGCGATTGGCCAAAGATAAGATTGCGGACTATTTACAGATTTCAAAAGGACAGGCTATTTTAGGTCTGACACAGGTTTCCTATTTTGAAGATGGGACGGCTTTTGAGTATGTAAAAAGTCAGTATGTCGGCGAGCGGTTCGAATTTTATTTGGAAAACAACTAAGCTTGCAATTCACAGTAATAAAAAACTCTTCAAATGTTTGGGAGACTTTCTCTCTTTGGCATTTGGGAGCTTTTTTAGGTTGAAGTCATTCTTTCTAAATAGTGATAGTAAAGGCACCATTGAAAACTTTTAAAAAAATTTAAAAAAATTTTATTTTTTCTTCAATTTTTGATTTTTTTTACGAATTAATAGATAGAAGCAAGTTTTAAAGCTTAAATAAGAGATATAAGGCAGGAAAAAATGAAAAAAATTAAAATCGATGTGGTAGTTGTTCCTTTGAGCGGGCATCTGTACCCAACTTTAAATCTTGTTAAACCTTTGTTAGATGATCCTTCGATGGAGATCCGGGTTTTCACAGGACCTCAGAAAAAGGCCGTTGCTGAAAGTCTAGGGTTCACAGTCGTTCCAATTCTAGAGGACAAAGTAGAAGAATTTGAACGCGCGGCGAATAACGATAAGAAACTCAATCTCTTTTCAGCTTATCGGCAGTTGTCTAGGAGTCTTGATTTGATTAATCATGTATCGGATCAATTGTTAGAGGAGTGGCGTGTCAACCGTCCAGATATTGTCATTGCTGATTTTATCACTCTATCAGCTGGTTTTGTGGCAGAAAAGTTGGAAATTCCTTGGATTACCACCATGGCAACCCAATTTGCAATCGAAACTCCTTATGGTCCTCCTTGCTTCTTCGGAGGGATGGGAATCCCGCGCACAAAGAAAGAAGAGAAGATCCAAGCACTATGCCGTAAACTCACGCGCATTGGAAAATACTGTGGGGCTTTCCTCTTACGCAAACGCTTAAAACGTTACAATTTCAAGTTGTACAATCAAAATGGAGTGGAGACCATCTACTCTCCTTATGCCATCTTTGGAATTGGTATGATGGAGCTAGAGTTGAAGACACACTTCCCTCATCAATATGCCTGGCTTGGCCCTTTGGGGACTTCTCTTGAAAAAGCAGAAGATTATCCTTTAGATCTTAGTCCTTACGAGGACAAGACGAAGGTACTCGTGACATGTGGAACCCAGTTGCCTTGGGCAAAAGAGAACTTGCTCCAGCAAACCAAGCAGTTGGCCAAAGACCATCCAGAATGCCACTTTTTCGTCACCTTAGGAGATGGAGCAAAAGACTTTTCTGAAGAAGAAGTAGCACCAAATGTGACGGTCGTCTCTTATCTGCCCTACAAAGAATATATTCCGCAGATGGACTATGTCATTCACCATGGAGGAGCTGGAATCTTTTATCAGTGTATCGAATTTAAGAAACCAGCCTTGATCTTACCACATGATTATGACCAATTTGACTATGCGATTCGAGGAGTAGAAGCAGGAATTGCTTTTCAAGCACATCGCAATCGCACCGAAGAGATTCAAGCAGGTTTTAATGCCCTATTAGAAAAAGAATCTTGGGAAAAGTTAGAAAGATTAAACAAACTTTCAAAAACCTACAAGCCGTTGGATACCTTGGAGTTTGAGATTCAACGATTATTAAGACGTGGAACGGATGGGAAACTATGAAAATTCTTGTAACAGGTGCGACTGGCTTCCTTGGAAAATATGTGATCGATGAGTTGTTGGCTCACGATTATTCCATTGTAGCCTTTGGCCGAAACGAAAAAATTGGCAAGGCTCTGGAAGGTGAGCGCGTCCAATTTATCAAAGGGGATTTGAGCTCTATTGAGGAATTAAGACAAGCCTTTCAGTCTGTTGATGCTGTGGTTCACGCTGGAGCTTTATCCACTGCCTGGGGACCTTGGAAGGCCTTCTATCAGGCGAATGTAGTTGGCACTCAAAATGTCCTTGAATTGTGCCGTGAATATGCGGTAAAACGCTTGGTTTACGTTTCTTCTCCTAGTATTTACGCAGCTGGAAAAGATCAATTAAACATCAAGGAAAGCGATGCTCCAAAAGAAAATCACCTCAACAATTACATTCGAAGTAAATTGGCGTCTGAAAAACTTTTTTATGATTATCCAGATGTGCCAAGTATCATCTTGCGTCCTAGGGGATTATTTGGTGTGGGGGATACCAGTATTTTGCCTCGTGTCTTACGCCTCAGTCGAAAAATTGGAATTCCTTTGATTCGAGGGGGAGAACAGCTCATGGATATGACCTGTGTGGAAAATGTCGCCCTAGCCATTCGCTTGGCTCTGGAAGCAAAAGAAGCTCACGGACAAGTTTATAATATTACAAATGGAGAACCAAAGACCTTTAAGTATTTGATCGAAACAACTTTAAAGGGATTGGGAGAACCGATTCGCTATCGGAAAATTCCAGCAGGTCTAGTAGCAGGTGCGGCTTATAGCCTTGAAGGAGTATATCGATTATTCCATCTGAAAGCTGAACCCCCATTGACTCGCTATACCTATTATCTCCTTCGATATAGCCAAACCCTCGATATTCAAAAGGCTCAAACCGAACTTGGCTACTATCCAAAAATGACCATTGAAGAAGGGATTGACAACTATGTCCAACATGATCAAGCGTATTGATTATTTTCCAGCAGGCTATTGTAGCAGTCATTCTGGTCTCTTATTTAAAGGGATTCCGAATGAAAAAATGCAATTTCCAGCAGGTGTCTTTTTGATTCATCATCGTGAAAAAGGCTATATTTTGTACGATACTGGCTATCACTATGAGATTAAGAAAAAAGCACGGTATTTCTGGTACCGTCTAGCCACCCCTATGCAGATGAAAAAAGAAGACCAGATTGACCACTTATTGCAAGAGCGTGGGATTGATCCAGCAGCCATTTCCTATGTGATTCTTTCGCATTTGCACCCCGATCATCTGGGCGGAGCAGCACTATTTCCAAATGCTCATTTCTTTGTCACTCAGGAAGTCTACGAAGTGTACCAGAAGCCGAAATTCAAAGATCTAATTTTTAAAGAGTTTCTTCCAGCTGATTTCAAAGATCGGGTGACTTGTCTCAAAGCAGATCAAAGGAATCCTGCTTTCCCTTACCGCCCGACTGCGGACCTATTTGGGGATGGGAGCATTCTTGTATCGTCTATTGATGGGCATGCAAGAGGGCAGGGCTGTCTTTATCTGGATGAGCTCAAGCTCTTTATTGGAGCAGATCTTTCTTGGGGAGTAGACCTCTTGCCTTTCACACGGCAAATGCGTCTCATTCCTTCCTTGGTTCAGGATGATAAGAAGGCTTATTTAAAAGGAGCAGATTTGCTGGAAACACTCTTGCAAGATGGCATTCAAGTTGTGGTCAGCCACGACCCGCAAGATCGGATTGAAAGGATTTTAAATGAAAAAAACAGTCTTTCTGAAAACCTTTATTGAAACCAGATGGTGCCATCGATTCCGTTCAAAAGAGGCCTTGAACCGATACCAAGATAAGCAATTGGCACGCTACCATACTTTTATCACTTCTCAGTCTCCCTATTTCCAGACTTATTCTCCTGAATCTTTTGGGACCATGGATAAAACGTTTATGATGACACATTTCAATGAACTCAATACCCTAGGGATGGATCGAGATCAGGCTTTAGAGATGGCGATTCGCGGAGAACAGACGCGAGATTTTACTGAGATGAATGGAGAAATAGCAGTAGGTTTGTCTTCTGGAACTTCTGGCCACCGAGGAGTTTTTGTCACCACAGAAAAAGAAAGAAGTATGTGGGCTGCAGCGATTCTAGCCAAGATGCTGCCAAAAGGAAAACTCTTTGGTCATCGCATTGCTTTTTTCTTACGAGCGGACAATGAACTCTATCAAACCATTAATTCAGGCCTTATCCGCTTGGAATATTTTGATATTTTCAAGGATAGCAAGGAGCATTTAGAGCGTCTCATAGACTATCAACCAACCATTGTAGTCGCACCAGCTTCAACCTTGATTGAGTTAGCCAACTATGTCAGCAATCAGCAACTTGCTATCCAACCCGTCAAGGTTGTCTCTGTCGCAGAGATCTTAGAAGATCGAGATGCTGAGACCATCGCCAAAGCCTTTCAACTAGACAAGGTTGATCAAGTCTACCAAGCGACAGAGGGATTTTTAGCTTGTACCTGTTCAGAAGGCAATCTACATCTCAACGAAGATATTTTGTCTGTTGAAAAAGAGTATCTAGATGATAGCCGCTTTTATCCGATTATTACGGATTTCAAACGAACCAGTCAACCCATCTATCGCTACCGACTCAATGATATTTTGGTGGAAGAAAAGTCCCCTTGCCCTTGTGGTTCTGTCTTTACTCGAATCGCAAAGATCGAAGGACGATCGGACGATATTTTCTATTTCAAAAAAGAAGATGGCAGTAGCCAGATGATCTATCCGGATTTTATTCGACGGTGCATTCTCTTTGTCGAAAATATTCAGGACTATCAAGTAACTCAGTTGGCAGATGGATCCATTACCATTGCCTTGAGTCACCGGACAGAGTCTATGGAGCAAGCAATCTTTGCTCAATTTGAACTCTTAGCTCAGCAAAAACAATTCATTCTTCCAAGTATTCAATTTATCGATTACCAATGGGACCCAACACGTAAATTAAAACGTGTTCAACGACTTCAATAAAAGGAGAATCCTATGACTACTGTAAAAAGACATTTGCAAATTAAAGGCTATGGAACAGCGCTTCCAGCTCATACCGTGACTTTCAAAGACCAAACTCGTTACCGCGTGAAAGAAGGAGAAGAAACACAGATTGATCTTGCAGCGCGTGCGATTGAAGTGGCTTTAAACCATGCGGGTCTTGAAATGGCAGACATCGACTGCCTGGTTTCAGCTAGTGCGGTTGGTGTTCAGCCCATCCCTTGTACCGCTGCTTTGATCCATGAGCGCGTGGCCAAGGGACTGACGATTCCTGCTATGGATATCAATACCACTTGTACCAGTTTTATATCTGCTTTAAGCACCGTTTCTTATCTGATTGAAGGTGGTGAATACCAACGGGTTCTGATTGTATCCAGTGAAGTAGGAAGCCTAGGGCTTAATCCCAAACAAAAAGAAAGCTTTGAATTGTTTAGCGATGGAGCTACAGCCTTTATTTTTGAAGCAACAAAGGAAGATAAAGGAATCATTGCCAGTATGCAACGTACCTGGTCTGAGGGAGCCCACGATACCGAAATTCGTGGTGGTTTGACAGCTTATCATCCGAAATTGTACTCTGAAGCAACCAAGACGGATTTCATGTTTGATATGAAAGGGAAGAAAATCCTTTTGCTTTCTGCCCGTGTTATTCCAGAAATGTTCCAAGAATTCCAAGAGAAATCAGGCATTTCTAAAGATGTTGTAGACTATATTATTCCTCACCAAGCAAGCCGTGCCTTGCCACTCGTCATGGACAAATTAGGAGTTGGCAAAGACAAGTACCTCAATATTGTCAGTGATTATGGAAATATGGTTTCGGTAGCCGTGCCTTTCGGCCTAGCCTATGCACTGGATCATGGCTATGTGAAGGAAGGAGATACCATCTTTTTGATGGGAACTGCAGCAGGGATGACGGTCAATATGTTGGCACTGAAACTCTAATGATGAATCCTCTTACTTCAAGCTCAAAAAGCATCAAGTCCCGCTAGTCTTTAGCGGGCTTTTTTGATATAATGAAAGGTATGGAAATTGAGAAAACCAACCGAATGAATGCGCTCTTTGAGTTTTATGCAGCGCTCTTGACGGACAAGCAGATGAACTACATCGAGCTCTACTACGCAGATGACTACAGCTTGGCTGAGATTGCAGAAGAGTTTGGAGTGAGCCGTCAAGCGGTCTATGACAATATTAAACGTACAGAAAAGATTTTGGAAGACTACGAAATGAAACTCCATATGTATTCCGATTACATTGTTCGTAGTCAGATTTTGGATCAGATTTCTGAAAAATACCCTGAGGATTCTTTTTTACAGGAACAAATTTCTGTGCTTTCCAGTATCGATAATCGAGACTAATGATTAAATACAAGACATAACTAGGAGAAAGAGTATGGCATTTGAAAGTTTAACCGAACGTTTACAAAACGTCTTTAAAAATCTTCGTAAGAAAGGGAAAATCTCTGAAGCAGATGTCCAAGAGGCAACCAAAGAGATTCGTCTAGCCCTCTTAGAGGCCGACGTTGCCCTTCCTGTTGTAAAAGACTTCATCAAACGGGTCCGCGAGCGAGCTGTAGGTCATGAGGTCATCGAAACCTTGAACCCTGCCCAACAAATCGTGAAGATTGTCGATGAAGAATTGACTGCGATTTTGGGTTCAGAAACAGCAGAAATTATCAAATCTCCAAAGATTCCAACCATTATCATGATGGTCGGTCTTCAAGGGGCTGGTAAAACAACTTTTGCGGGTAAATTGGCCAACAAATTGGTCAAGGAAGAGAATGCACGTCCTTTGATGATTGCGGCCGATATCTATCGTCCAGCAGCCATCGACCAGTTGAAGACCCTCGGTCAACAGATTAATGTCCCTGTCTTCTCACTTGGTACAGAAGTCCCTGCAGTAGAGATCGTTCGTCAAGGTTTGGAGCAGGCGAGAGCCAACCACAATGACTATGTCTTGATCGATACGGCGGGTCGTCTGCAAATCGATGAAAAACTCATGGGCGAATTGCGGGATGTCAAAGCCCTTGCCGAGCCAAATGAAATCCTCTTGGTTGTCGATGCCATGATTGGTCAAGAAGCAGCTAATGTGGCGCGTGAGTTCAATGAACAGCTCGAAGTGACCGGGGTGATCTTGACCAAGATCGATGGGGATACCCGTGGTGGTGCGGCCCTTTCTGTCCGTCAAATTACTGGCAAACCAATCAAGTTCACTGGTACTGGTGAAAAAATCACCGATATCGAAACCTTCCACCCAGACCGTATGTCTGGTCGGATCCTCGGAATGGGGGATATGCTGACGCTGATCGAGAAGGCTTCTCAAGAATACGATGAGAAACGCTCTCTTGAACTCGCTGAAAAGATGCGGGAAAATACCTTTGACTTCAACGATTTCATCGATCAATTAGACCAAGTTCAAAACATGGGACCAATGGAAGATCTGCTCAAGATGCTTCCAGGGATGGCCAATAACCCTGCCATGAAGAACCTCAAGGTCGATGAACGAGAAATTGCTCGCAAACGTGCAATTGTATCATCCATGACCCCAGCTGAACGCGAAAATCCAGATTTATTAAATCCAAGCCGTCGTCGTCGGATTGCAGCTGGATCAGGGAACACCTTTGTCGAAGTCAATAAATTCATCAAGGACTTTAACCAAGCCAAGCAGATGATGCAAGGCGTCCTCTCTGGCGATATGAACAAGATGATGAAACAAATGGGGCTCAATCCAAACAACATGCCGAAGAACATGCCTGGTGGAATGCCTGATATGTCTGCTCTCGAAGGCATGATGGGACAAGGTGGCATGCCTGACTTGTCAGCTCTTGGCGGAGGCGCTGGAATGCCTGATATGAGCCAAATGTTTGGTGGTGGTCTCAAAGGAAAAGCCGGTGAATTTATGATGAAACGGGCGATGAACAAGATGGCCAAACAAATGCGCAAAAATAAGAAAAAACGGAAATAATCGTTTCTAATAAGGGCCTGGAACACACTGTTCTGGGTTCTTTTAGAAACTACTACTAGAGGAAAGATGTTAAAAAAACTATTTCAACAAGTCATTCGTTTCTTTGCAAGATTGTTTTCTTCGCACAGCAAGCCCTTTGAATTCCCTAAAGGGTCGAAGAAACCACCGATCAGACCAATCATCTTTGTCCCCGGGAGTTCAGCAAGTATCCAGCGATTCAATGGAACCATTCGCATGCTCCATCGCTTTTCTAGAAAAAAGCAAAGTCTCTTAAAAATAAAGGTCAATAAAGATGATTCTATAGAGATGGAAGGAAGACTAAATACAAAAGAGCCAAACCCTATGATTGTGATTGGCTTTGAGAACAATCGAGATGGCTACAGCAATATCAAGCAGCAAATCGAATCCCTTAAGATCGCCATCACCTACCTCCTTGATCACTATTATTTTACAGAGTTCAAGGCAGTCGGGCACTCCAATGGTGGACTAGTTTTGACTGGTTTACTGGAAAGTGGCTTTTTAGAAAAGAAAAAGCTGACCGTAAGGAAGCTCGCTATTATTGGCAGTCCTTACCAATTCAATCAAGATATGTATGACGATTTTCAAAAATGGAAACATCGCCTAGGAAAAGAAGTAGAGGTCCTTAACTTTGTTGGTAGCTTTGCTGGAAAATCAGATGGCATCGTCCCTCTTTCTAGCGCACAAGCAGCACAATCTATTTTTGACAATCAGGCCTATACAGAAGTGAATTTAAACGGTCGTAAGGCTCATCATTCAGCTTTACCCACTAATCCAGATCTAGTGAAACAATTAAGTCTATTTTTGAATCTATAATTAAATTACATAATTTCGGTTATGTAATTTTTATTTGTCTCTTGCAATCCTTAAGTAAATATGGTACATTTTTGGTAGCGATTACACATGCTTAAGGAGGATTTTATGAAAGATCCCAAATTATTAGAAACAATGAAAGATTACAAGGGACGGGATGAGGTTCCCGCAGATTTTGATGCTTTTTGGAATCAAGCCCTAGCAAAGATTACTGAACTGCCAGAATACAAGCTCGAAGAACGAGATTTCAGCATTCCAAATGTGATTTGTTATGAATTAACCTTTAAAGGAACCAGAAATGGCCTTGTCTATTCAAGAATGATCCTCCCAAAAACGGATCAAAAGGTTCCCGTTGTTTTCCATTTTCACGGCTATATGGGCCGTTGTTGGGATTGGTCCGACATGCTGGCTTATACAGTAGCTGGCTATGGTGTTGTATCTATGGACGTAAGAGGGCAATCAGGCTATTCAACGGACGGAGATCGCTCACCACTTGGGAATACGGTAAAAGGACAGATTATCCGTGGAGCCGTGGAAGGTCCGGACCAGCTCTTTTATAAAGATATCTACTTAGACCTTTACCAGTTAATTGAAATTGTAGCCAACCTTCCTCAAGTAGATGACAGCAAACTTGCCAGCTACGGAGCCTCTCAAGGTGGTGCCCTGGCCCTGATTGCTGCTGGATTAAATCCCCGAATCCAACGAACAGTCGCCATTTATCCATTCTTATCGGATTTCAGACGGGTATTAGAGATCGGAAATACCAGTGAGGCCTATGACGAGCTTTTCCGTTATTTCAAGTTCCATGATCCATTCCATGAAACGGAAGATCGTTTGATGCAGACTTTGGCCTATATTGATGTGAAAAATTTTGCCCATCGTATCAAAGGACAGGTTCACATGATTACAGGTCTAGATGATGATGTCTGTTATCCTGAAACGCAGTTTGCCATTTATAATCGATTAGAAGGTCCAAAAGAGCATTTAATCATGCCAGAATATGCCCACGAAGCTATGAATGTTCAAGTCAATGATCGAGTCTATAATTGGCTCTGTGGTAGCAAGATTCCATTTCGATATGTAGAAAAATAAGTTAGAAAAGAAAAACAATCAGTAAATCCATGAGATTTGCTGATTGTTTTGTGTTTAAAAGGGATCTAGTATAGAAAGGGATACAAAACAGTCCTATAAAAACTAAAAATTTATGTACAATTGACTAAACTAGAGCTAAACCATTGATACAACTGAATTAGAAGCATAAAGTACATTCTTTAATGAGTGTACTTTATTTTTATTTTGTACATTATTCTAGAGTGGTATTTTGTATGTTTTATAGTGCATCATATAATCAAATCTAAGAAATTGATTTGTACATTTTTTACTCAAGTAACAGTAGAAGGAGTGACGGTTCAATTGTACATTTTATTTAAAATATTTATGGCTATAATAATAGTATTTGAAGCATAGATAAAGTAGATACAGTGGTATAATAGTGTCAAAAGACTTTCAGGAGAAATGAGATGAGATCGCATACAGTTATTCTAGGCGCTGGTGCTACTATTGCAGCAATTCCAGATGGTGATAAAAATGGGAAAAGCTCTTCAGTTATGAATGGATTGCTAAAAAAACTTAATTTAGAAGAAATTCTTGCCGGTATTGAATTACAGACAAAGAGCGAAAATTTGGAAGATATCTATTCAGAATTATTTGAGAGAGAAGAGTGCTCTGAAATAGTTAGGAAGCTAGAAGAAAGACTCTATGATTATTTTGCTTCGTTGGAGTTACCTGATGAACCAACAATTTATGATCTTTTAATATTAAGTTTAACTAATAAAGATTGCATAGCTACGTTTAATTGGGACCCTTTACTTATACAAGCTTATGTTCGCTGTTCAAAAATTACTCTGAACCTGCCACAAATTCTTTGTTTACATGGGAATGTAGCTGTCGGTTTTTGTGAAGAACATACTGAGTTTGGAACAGTAGATTACTATTGCCCAACATGTTATAAAAAATTAAATCCAACAAAATTATTGTATCCCGTAAAAAACAAAGACTATTCTTCCGATGGATACATAAATTGGTGTTGGAAAGCATTAGATTACTTTGTTGATCATTCATATATGTTAACTATTTTTGGATACAGTGCTCCTAAAAGTGATGTAGATGCTGTTAATTTAATGAAAAAAGCATGGGGAAATATTGAAGACCGACCACTTGAAGAAGTTTCCGTAATAGATATTATAGACGAAGAGACTATGCTAAATACATGGAAAGACTTTATTCATAGCCATCATTATAGGTATTCAAATTCATTTTTTGATTCTTACTTAGCAAAATTTCCAAGAAGAACTTGTGAAACCGTATTTGCAACATTTTCATTAAATGTTCCTTCTGATGGTAGTAGAGGATTTAAAGAGAATTTTAATTGGGACATGATAAAAGAGTTTTTATCTGATATGTTAGTTGAAGAACAGGAAAATAAAGGAAAATCAAATTTAAAATCGAGATATTTAGTTTGGGGTGAAGATGTTAACAAATAATCCAATTAATCATAGTGTACTTAAATTGTCAATGGATTTCGATAATGCTTTTAAACATAAAAATATAGAGGAAATCTATAGACTAATAGAATTTGGAAAAAATATGGAAAACACTATTGATGATATTTCCAAAATTCAATTATTTTATTCTATTGGGACAGCATACGCTGATATATTTGAACTAAGTGATAACTTAGTTTTCAACATAGATACCGATTTTACAGTTCAACAAATTTATTACTTAAGAAAAGCTATAGAAATTTCAAATAACGTTGATATAAATTCTGAGAACAGTAGGTTTGTTTTCCCATTATTATGTTCACTTTACACTAATTACGCAAATTTATTAGATGCTTGTGGTAGAAAGCAGTTAGCTATTAAGATGTATTGTAAATGTATACAAATCAATCCAAGATTCACAATGGCTAGTGGTAACTTGGCTATTTGTCTAGATCATTATCGTAATTTTTTGAATGATAACGAACACCTCCACTTTATTAAAAAAATTAAAAATTTAATAGAAACAAGCATAACTGTTTCAGATCCAAACAGAGTTGATTATGCAGAAAAGCGATTTATTGAACTTTACGAACAATATCTTAATTATAAAGACTTAGATGAATGCTCTTGTAAAACCATCGATTATAATCCTAATTCACAAAAGTATCGCGAATGGTGTTGGAATAACGGGCTGTATCTTAATCCACTTAATGACTTACAAGCTGACGATATAAATAGATATGATGATAATCTTTTACTACCAAGTTTATTATTTCAATCGGATAAAGATTTAAACAAATATATTTCTATGTTTAATCAAATTAAGCAAGAATATGTTTATGCGCGTTATCTCTGTTTTAATAGCATTGAAATTGATTCGGTTCATTATGCTGATGAGAATGTTGATCTTATTGATTGTCTAGAATACGTACAATATTCTATCCGAGTAGAAGGATTAAAAGCAGCTTTTAAAACACTATATTCATTATTAGATAAAGTAGGAATGTTTATAAATGAATATTATTCTTTAAAAATTAAGACTCGACAAGTAAATTTTCATTCAATTTGGAGAACAGATAGCAATTTAGGTAAGTTGTTGGATAAGAATATTGGTCTATCATCTATATTTTGGATATCGAAAGATTTTGATAATGGTAATAATTCTTTGACAGCAAATCCACACGCAAAGCTATTAAAAACTATTAGAAATTATTTAGAGCATAGGTTTACTAATATTACATTGAATTTTATTGATGGAAGTGAAGAAAATAATGAAACTAGACTGTATCTAACTGAATTTGAACTTCAAGAGTGTACATTAGATTTATTAAATCTTGTAAGAGAAGTTATTTTTTCACTCAAAAATGCCATTCAAATAAGTGAAAATGAAAAACAATCTACTCTAAGCAGTGAAGTTGCTTTAATTCCGATAAATTATGAAGAAGTAGATTCGGAAGATAAATTATAACATTGAGCATACAATTTATAGTCGTTATAAAAAGCAATAGTCTAAATTCATTTAACTAATCGACTTAACTAGAGCTAAACCATTGATAAAACTGAATTAGAAGGATAAAGTACACTCATTAAGCAGTGTACTTTATTTTTGTTTTGTACATAATTTGTTGATTGCTTAATCAATACTACATCTCTATCAGGCAATTCAGACTCCATTTAGTCCTCTAAAACCCACGTTGAGGCGGTATCACTGCTTGTAAAAAATTAGAAACCTTTAAACGAAAGGGAGAATGAAAAGCGTGAAGGTAGCTTCTCTAATCGAATAGAGGGTAAGAATCAGAGTAATAGTTCAAGTATGGCTTCTGGATACTATAGTCTGACATGCTATCAATCTATTTCAGAAGCTGGACAAATTGTAATAACTTTCCTTGAAGGAATTGAGGTAGATTTATAAGAGACTGTGACTGGGAAGTTGCAGTCTTTTTAGGGGTTTAATGATATAATGAAATTATAAATGTGGATATTGTTTAAATTCTCTGGAGGACGCATAATGTTGAATTTAGTAAAAGGACACCAAGTTAGCTTGATAGAAAACCTGTTTGAATCATTTACAAAGTTAACTGAACATCATTTGATGGCGAATGTACACGCAGAAAAAATATTAGAGGTTTTTCAACATTTTATTGCGATTCATGACGAGCCCTTGTTTTTTATTTTGGAATTGCCTGTCAGTATTGATAGAGAAAAAGTGATAGCAAAGAATATTATCAAGGAATCCCATAAGGATGTTTATTATATTGATGGTTGTTCAAGAGAGGAATGCCTAGCACTGTTGATTAGATACGGTGATTTGCTTATTAATGATGGACTTAGTCAGTTTGGATTTGGTGGTCATAAAAGTCATGATGAGATCATGCTTGATAGCTATAATGTTGTGACAATTTATAGTAAAGAACTATCGAAATTTAATGACTTTTTTGAGCCTCATAATATTCAATTTGTTGAAGAACTAGTGACAGCTTGGAAAACTTTTTCTAAGACCTCCCCAGGAATCTCTGAAATCTATGAAAGTAATGGAAAAACTGTTTATGATTTGCCTGAAGAATTAGCTGAATGGGGAATATATTTAGCTGAAACTCGAACAGAATAGGTATAACTATAGATTAGAAAGAGAATATTTCAATTCCTTAAAATTTTATTTAGAGCAAAGGTGGATATTGAAGTTGTAAGATAAATAATGATTATTTATGGCAGAACTCTGGTTCTGCCTTTTTTATTTATGAAGTATATGAAATATGGCATAAAAGACTAAAGAAAAAATGCAAAACGTTTAATAAATTAGAATTTTCTTGCTACTTTTTGAAAAATATTTTTTCCTTACAGAATCCTTAAAAATATTTTTTATACTATTTACAAGATTAAAGGAGGAACAAAATATGAGCAAATATATTTTGGAAACAAATGAGCTAACAAAAGTTTTTGGAAAACAAAAAGCTGTAAATAATGTGTCATTAAAAATTGAGGAAAATTCAGTATATGGATTACTAGGACCTAATGGTGCAGGTAAATCTACGACATTAAAGATGATTACAGGTATGTTACACAAGACGTCAGGTGAAATTATGTTTGAAGGACATGAATGGAGTAGAAATGATTTATCAGATATTGGTGCTTTAATCGAGATGCCACCCTTATACGAAAATTTAAGTGCAAGAGAAAATCTAAAAGTTAGAACATTATTACTTGGATTACCTGATGCAAGAATTGATGAAGTTTTAGAAATTGTAGATTTAAAAAATACCGGAAAAAAGAAAAGCGGTCAATTTTCTTTGGGGATGAAACAAAGATTAGGTATTGCAATTGCTTTATTAAATAATCCTAAACTATTGATACTAGATGAACCGACAAACGGATTAGATCCATTAGGAATTCAAGAATTACGAGATTTAATACGAAACTTTCCAAAAAAAGGAATAACAGTAATTCTGTCTAGTCATATTTTAGCAGAAGTGGAACAAACTGCTGATCATATAGGAATTATACATGATGGAGAATTAAAATATCAAAACACAATTAATCATAATGAAAATTTAGAAGAACTTTTTATGGATGTTGTAAAGAATGGAAAGAGGGTGTAGCTTAATGAAAAATTATATTTTTGCAGAAAATTTGAAACATAAACATAGCTTTTTGTTGAAGATATTACTAATTGCCCCGATTATAGCTTTACTAAATGCATTTGTATTGATGCCATCATATTTTAGCATAAACGCATACAATTGGTGGTATGTGATTTTAATGCCGGCAACTTTCGCTTTAATACCTGCAATGATGCATAGAAAAGAAGAGAGAAAATTAAACTACCGAGCAATTTTTCCACTCAATATTGATTTAAAAAAGATATGGATTTCAAAAATATTAACAGCTTCAATTTATCTAAGTATAACTGCTATTTTGCATATGCTAGGAGTATTTGTTTTTCAATTTTTCATTGGAGAACAATTAACAGGAAACTATGCATTCACGACATTATTATTCGCAAGTGTATTATTGGTTATAACTAACATATGGCAAGTTCCATTTTGTTTTTTCCTGGCTAAAAAGTTTGGGTTTATAGCAAGCATTGTAGTAAATGCTGTATTAGGTCTTGTGTTAGGAATTTTGTTAGCTGACGGTTCTATGTGGATTTATTGCCCTTATTCTTGGGGGATTAGATTGATGGTACCCGTTATGCGTATTTTACCGAACGGTATCCCAACAGAAGTATCAAATCCAATGATTTTAAACACATCCTTACTTGTTCCTTGTATTTTATCAATATGTTTGTTTACATTATTGACTTTCATTACTGCAAAATGGTTTTCTAAGCAAGAGGTGAAGTAATGATGAATATATTAAAATCAGAGTTTTATAAATTGAAGCATACTTGGATTCCATGGGCTCACTTTATCTTACCTGTTTTATATGCTCTAATATTTTATTGGGCAGCAACATTTACAAGTCTAAAAAATTTTTCTGATATGGATATCATACTGAATTATTTTGTGCTTTTAGGTGCTATCTTACCAATAATATTTGGTGTTATCACATCTAAGGTTGTTGACATGGAAGCAAGTGCTGGACGATTTCAAGTGATTCTATCAACTACAAAATCCAGAAGTAAAGCTTATAGTGGAAAACTTATAATGCTCTTATTGAGTTTCCTATTTTCTATAAGTTTAGCAGTTTTTATATTTGCAATGCTATTTGGTAATCAAGGGAGTATGGCTTGGTTAATTGAATTATTATTAGTTTTTATAGGATGTTTATCTACATATATGATTCATTTATGGGTATCACTTATGTTAGGTGGTGGTGCATCTATAGGATTGGGATTTGTGGAAACGTTGATTGCTTTACTTTCAATAACAAGTTTAGGTGAAAATATTTGGTATTTTTTACCTTGTACTTGGGCATCGAGATTATCTGCAACATATATTGTTGGAAGTGAATTGGCTGATAGCTCATATTTAATTAAAGAGTTTACCATGTGGGGCTATGTAGCAATACCTATTACAGTAGTCATTTTTACTGGCTCTTTATTATGGTTCAATAGGTGGGGTGGAAAGTCAATCAGTGAATAATAGCTCTAAATGTATTTGTAAATGGAATATGGTATAATAATAAAATATTTATAAATATGGAGGTGGTTTGGTATGGCAAGAATTCTTGCTATAGATGATGAATTAGATATGCTGACTCTAATCAAGAATATTTTAATAAAAGGAGATCATATTGTTGATATTTACCAAACCACGGTAGATATTGATGAAAATAGTTTGGGGAAATATGACTTAATATTACTTGATGTAATGATGCCAGAGGTTGATGGAATCAGCTATTGTAAAAATATACGTAGCAAAGTGGATTGTCCGATTATCTTTTTAACTGCAAAAGCAATGGAAACGGATATAGTAGATGGCTTATTAAGTGGAGGAGATGACTATATTACCAAACCATTTGGTGTTGGTGAATTGTTAGCAAGGGTAGAAGCTCATCTGAGAAGAGAACAAAGAGAAAAACATTCGAGTTTAAACCTAGGGAATATAAGATTTGATTTATCCTCCAATCAAGTATTTGTGAAGGAGGAAGAAATTCATCTGACAAAGTCTGAATATCAAATTTCGAAGCTTTTAGCAAAGAGAAAGGGACAAGTTTTTTCAAGAGAACAAATATATGAAATGATTTTTGGATTTGATGGGATTGGTGATTCTTCTGCCATATCAGAACATGTAAAAAATATTAGAGCAAAGTTCTTAAAATTTGGTGAAAATCCAATTTCTACAGTTTGGGGGATTGGTTATAAATGGAATTAATTAGAAAAGGACAGTCACTCAAAATAGTATTTCTTAAATACTTAATGACTGTTGGAGTTGGTTTAGGATGTGCCATCGTACTAGCTTTATTAACTTTTACAGCGTTTTATAGTGTTGGTTTGATTATTCCGGCTAACCATACAGAAAATTTATTACAAGAAAATAAATATAAAATTTTAAATAAAATAGACTTTGATGAAGCATTGATACCTAAAGGAGCTAGCTATATGTTTTTATCGCCAGATGGTGAAGTGATAAAAACTAATATGGATGAAGCTATTCAACTGAAAGCTAAGAATTTTCACAATCATGAGGGATTTTCAACTCCATCTTCTTCATTTATAGAATTTAAAAGGAATGATGGATATGTATTAATCCATTATTCACTAGAGCCACACTACAATAATGATTGGATGGAAAAATATTTCCCTAGTGTAGATTTACTATTAATATTTTTATTAATCATTTTCTTTTTAATGAGTGCATTTGTGGCTACTCTAATCTGGGCAAAACGAATAACAAGGCAATTATCGCCAATGCTAGAGGCATCAGATAAAATCGCCAACCAAGAATTAGACTTTGAAATAGGAAGTTCAAATATCAAAGAATTTAATGATGTCTTAAATAGCCTTGATATAATGAAAAAAGCCTTAAGTGATTCATTAAGAGAAAATTGGATTAAAGAAGAGAATAAGAGAAGTCAGATATCGGCATTAATGCATGACTTAAAAACTCCGGTTTCTATTGTCCAAGGTAATGCTGAATTGTTAAAGGTAACTGATCTAACTGATGAACAAAAAGATTATGTAGAGTACATTATAAAAAATTCAACACGTATATCAGATTATACAAAAGCTCTGATGGAGATGAATCAGTCAATTAAATTAAACTCGTTGAATTTAAAAAAAGTAAAGGTGTCAGAAATAATCGAAAGAGTTAGTGAAATAGCGAGAGAGATTACACTAATACATGACCGTACTATATCTAAATCTATTAATTGTGAAGATTCAGATGTAATGATAGATGTACAATTATTTGAAAGAGTCATTCAAAATATATTTAGTAATGCTATTCAATATTCACCAGACAAATCCAACATTGAATTACTAATAATGACTACAGATAAGATACTTTCAATATCTGTGATAGACGAAGGCCCAGGATTTTCTAATGAGGATTTAAAACGAGGAACGGAGCAATTTTACCGTGGAGATAAGAGTAGACATTCAGCTACAAACTATGGTTTAGGTTTATATAATTCTTGGAAAATAATGATATTACATAATGGACGCATCATATTAGAAAACAACACGGATAAACATGGTGCAAGTGTAAAGTTAGAATTACCATTACTATAATAGAACAGGAATTGTTTTCAAATGGAATTTATTAAAAATATATCCTTTTTGCTTTTGGTGTAGAATAGAAAATTTACTCCGCTATCAAGCAAGAATCGTACATAGTAGAAAGCTAAATGAACTTTGATAACTGAACAAATTCTAAAAGTTAACTTATAAATTTCTAGAAGGAACGGAAGAAAATCTGTGTTTAACTGCAACTAGTAAGTTGCAGTTTTTTATTTTGAATAATGATATAATAGGATAAGAAAAAAATGAAAACGCTATATATTTGAAAGTTGATTAGGAAACCAGGAAGTATGGAAACAATCGATATGATTATTAAATCATCAACTGAATTTTATAACGATTTAGTTTATCAGCTTTCAGATACGGTGAGACACATTTTAATTTTATTATTAGGGAAAGCAACTAGATAGCGCATTATTAAGATATTTTTACATATAGGAAACTAAAGTGTAGACGAACTGGATGGGTTACTAGTGAAAACTGCAAGTAGTGCTGGAAAGTGAATCGGAAAGGGCTTGATGAATTTTATTAGTAAGATAGCCATAAATAAAGGCTGGTCAGATGATAAAAAATATTGTGTGACAGATCAAAATCAGCAAAAATATTTCTTGCGTGTTTCTGATAAGGAGAAGTTAGATTCTAAAAAATTTGAATTTGATATGATGGAGAAGGTTGCTTCTCTTGGAGTTCCGATGTGTAAATCGATTAGCATAGAACTCTGTGATGACGAAGTGCATTCTTTACACGAATGGATAGACGGGAAAGATGCAAGAGAAACCATTTTAACTGTTTCAAAAGAACAACAATACATTTACGGAGTAGAAGCAGGAAGAATCCTCCAAAAAATTCATTCACTCCCTATTACAGAAGTTCGTGAAGGTTGGGAGGTCTTTTATAATCGAAAAATTGATGACAAAATCTCCAAATACAAAGAATGTCCCGTTCAATATGAAAATGGTCAGACCTTTATTGAGTTTTTAAATGCAAATCGAGAATTGTTAAAAGATAGACCTCAGGTTTTCCAACATGGAGATTATCATATCGGGAATTTCATGATTGGTGAAGATGGAGAAATTTATGTCATTGACTTTGATCGATTTGATCTTGGAGATCCTTGGGAGGAATTCAATCGTATTGTATGGTCTGCTCAAGTCTCTCCCTCTTTTGCGTCTGGTATGATAGATGGATATTTTGATCATAAGGTTCCGGATTTATTTTGGAAGCTTCTCGCTATCTATATTCTAAGTAACTTAGTGGGAGCACTTCCCTGGGCTGTACCTTACGGAGTTGAAGAAATAGCAGTAATGCAAAATCAAGCTAAGGAAATTTTAGAATGGTATGATGATATGAAGCAAATCATTCCTAGTTGGTATTTGATTGAGAAAAAAGCTGAATAATAAAAGAGTTGATTAAAGAAGAATTTGGTAGTTGGGACGTTAAAAGTAAAGAGACTCAACAAGTTTACAAGTTAGCAAGTAAATTTTTTAAGTGACAATTATCAGCTATAAAGTTGAAAAATGGTAACTATAAAATAGTTTCATTCTACATTTTAATTTTAAACAACAACTCAGTTACTTTCGTTCTTTAATATAGGAGTATACTAGCACCACATATTGAGTGTGTAAGTTTGTTAGTGAAACGTAGCTAAATCTCTCGCTTTTTTATTTCAAAGCTCCAGTGGAGCTTTGAACTCCCAAACCTTTTGAGTCCCACAGATGCATTATAACGGGGCTGTAGCATTGATGTCAAAACTTTCACCTCCTATATAAACAAATTCTATCCAACGTTTAAAAAGGATCAGTAGCTGATAATATATAGCGGTTTGCATCGTGACGACAAGTAGGTGGATTACGATTATTTGTAATTTATAAAATCTATGATGAGAGGTACGTGATTAGAGGTATCAAGTAATTTTTATTTTGCTAGAGCAAGCAACAAATCTTCTTCATAAGGACTATGCTAAGCAGATGTATCAGATACTAGATTTAGATAAATTTGAATGAGTTATGATGAATCAACTTCTAGACCACATCAGCATTTAAGAGGATAGGAAAATTAGAGTACCCTTCACAGAGGGAACTGAGGTACAGTTATAGAAAAAGAAAGGCTGTAATAACAGCTGGAAAACATTTTCGTTACAGCCTAATTTGCGTTTTTGTGGTATACTGAAATTGTTGAATGACTTTGAAAGTAAACAAGAAAAATAACTATTAAGGCTTTTATATTTGATAGTTATATTTTCGAAAATATAATATAATCAAAGATATTGCAGATGGATAATAAAATATGACTAGAGAAAAAGCGTTTAAAACTATTGAAGAGCAGATTTTGATTCAACGGGGCAGGAATTTGAAGATTACCGATGAGCCAGGGATGGTAAGTTTTATTCAGCAGAAAAATTATTTTAATTCTATAAATGGTTTTGAAACTATTTTTTTGGAGACCTCTAACCCTAAAAAATATATGAAAAGAGTCTCTTTTAAAGATTTTGAGAGAATATACACATTGGATAGAAATATAGCTAAGTACCTATTTCAAGAAATCGAAAAGATTGAGGTTGAACTGAAGTCGAGAATTGCATACGAATTTTCAAAAGTTCATTGCAATAATGGTATTGCTTCTAACTTAAAGTATTTAGATATCAATTGTTATGTGCTACCGATAGCACACAATCGAAATTCTTTTACAGAGTATTTTTATACTCATGGAGATAATAAAAAAACGCATTCTTTTTTTAGAGTGCATACTATTTCTGCCAAGATTAAAGATGTAATGTTTACAGGTAAAATTAGTACCTCTCATACTCGTAACGGAGATGTATATTACAACCTAGAAGGTGATTTTGATGGAATAGTTGATGACCTTAAAATAAATCAATATCGAGGGAGATTTTCAATAAAAGCTTCTAATACTCCTAGTAATATTTCTTCATTAAACGGTTCTATGAATGTGACGATTCAAATTAATAACATAGAGGGAAGATTTTTTGAATTATCTTATTCAGACTTCTGTAAAATTAAATATCCATATATTTCTAGCTATAAAAATCCTCCGCTTTGGGTTATTATTGATACACTAATGTTGAATGACTTGCTGGTTTTATTCCAAGGATTAGACATTGCTATACAAAATAAAATTATGAGTGAGATGGGATTTGATTCCTCTATTAGTGGGAGTCGAGAAAAATTTATTAACGCTTGTGAAATACTGCGTGAGTTGAGAAACCAATTGGCACACTTTGGTCTCATAACCAGATATAGGACGGGAAATAGTATTCTAATCAATAGACTTTTTATCTCTGATTTGTTACTTACTCCTAAAAGGAATAATAGAGTTTTAAAGTTTTATCAAGGTTTAAAAATTTTAAATTTTTTTAATAGATTCTCTCTTAAAAGGATTGATCGAGCTATTCAATCATATTATTTAAAAAATATGTTACTATTGAAGTTTGATATTAATAAAAATTTTTTTAATAGAATTGGCAAGTAAGTGTTGCAAAAAGTTGCTGGTTATGATAGAATAATATAGTTATATTTTAGTGCCACGACGGCGTGAAATCCTTGAAAGAGGTTTTCAAAAAGTCATAAGGGGGAAGGTTAATAAACTTTCCTCCTTATTTTATTTATTTAGATAAGTTGAAAATAGTGTTGAAGATGTTTGATTTCTGAAGTACCTTGAATTGTATAGAGTTTACATGCAGTTTAGAATTTCTGATTTATTATCCAGAGGATAGAACCGCTTATTGAAGATATTTTAGAAAGTTAGTCATTACCAAAGTTAATATTTATTTCTACAGTATAATTCTAAAATCACTTTTTTTCTCTTTCGTCTATTAGTATAGAAAAAAGCTAACACTACATGTGGAGTGTGTGAGTTTGTTAGTGAAACGAAACTAATCCTCAAAAGGTTTCTCAAAACTTTTGAGTCCCACAGACGCATCATGTTGAGGCGGTAAGTTTGCTAGTCAAGGAGTAAAACGACGAAGATTAGCATTTACTTCCGCCCATGCGATAGCTGTCCGTGATTGACAAGTGCTAGCACGCAGACAGAACGGAGATAGCGAACCGCTGAGTGTGTCGCTCTGCTCGTAAAAGCTTAGAAACCTTTGAACGAAAGGGATAATGAAAGCCTTGATTGCAAGGCTTTTTGCTTTATGGTGGGTAAGTATCAGAGTGAGAAAATTTTTGGAATGAGTAGAAGTGATAGCTAGAAATTATCAGTTTCTATTTCCATTTACCCTGTGGGTACGTGTTTGTTTCCATTGACAAGGAGTTTGTGGGAATAGAAATGTACCCACCTTGTTTGAATCAAGTGAAGTGTAGTTGAAGGAAATCTGTTGAAAGCAATACTTCATTTTACCGAATAAGTAATAATTTAGGCAACTTCAAATCGATTAAAAAAAACTATTTTAAAGGTTAAGAGTAGACAAAAATTGTCCACTCTTTTTTGCAAACTCAATTTATCAATAAATGAAATGAGGGAATGTAAAATGAAATATTTTGAGGTTGAGTTAGAAAATCCTGATGAATTTTTAAAACTACAAACAGAAGATTTTGTGAAAGCTAATCGCTTGCTACTAAGGAAGATAATCCAGAGCGTTACAGTCTATGAAGAAAACTTCGTCATATCCTTTAAATCTGGCATCGAATTGGAAGTATGAGTCTCATTCCATAACTTTTATATTGAACATATCATCTTGTTGTGTTATACTATAAATTGATATAAACAAAGATGTAGGAGGAACCGAAACTATGACAGCCTCAATGCGTTTAAGATAAGCTGGCAATAAAAAAAGCAGAATCTATACCCGATGATAGGCTTTTTTGTTGTGCTTATTTATACGATATTGAGCATTCATTAGTTACGGTGAGGATATTGGTTATTTAACTATACCTTTATTTAACTATGTCTTTAATATGAATGTTTCCAAATTGTATGTATGCAGACCAAAAGCCACATTGTGGGGTTTGGCCTGCATTTTTTATTGCCTAGAATGCTATTCAAAATAGAAATTCAAGCAAAATAATATGCAGGAGATAATATAAATGGAAAAATACAACAATTGGAAACGAAAATTTTATGCAATATGGGCAGGGCAAGCAGTATCATTAATCACTAGTGCCATCCTGCAAATGGCGATTATTTTTTACCTTACAGAAAAAACAGGATCTGCGATGGTCTTGTCTATGGCTTCATTAGTAGGTTTTTTACCCTATGCGATTTTGGGACCTGCCATTGGTGTGCTAGTGGATCGTCATGATAGGAAGAAGATAATGATTGGTGCCGATTTAATTATCGCAGCAGCTGGTGCAGTGCTTGCTATTGTTGCATTCTGTATGGAGCTACCTGTCTGGATGATTATGATAGTATTGTTTATCCGTAGCATTGGAACAGCTTTTCATACCCCAGCACTCAATGCGGTTACACCACTTTTAGTACCAGAAGAACAGCTAACGAAATGCGCAGGCTATAGTCAGTCTTTGCAGTCTATAAGCTATATTGTTAGTCCGGCAGTTGCAGCACTCTTATACTCCGTTTGGGATTTAAATGCTATTATTGCCATCGACGTATTGGGTGCTGTGATTGCATCTATTACGGTAGCAATTGTACGTATACCTAAGCTGGGTAATCAAGTGCAAAGTTTAGAACCAAATTTCATAAGGGAGATGAAAGAAGGAGTTGTGGTTCTGAGACAAAACAAAGGATTGTTTGCCTTATTACTCTTAGGAACACTATATACTTTTGTTTATATGCCAATCAATGCACTATTTCCTTTAATAAGCATGGAACACTTTAATGGAACGCCTGTGCATATTTCTATTACGGAAATTTCCTTTGCATTTGGGATGCTAGCAGGAGGCTTATTATTAGGAAGATTAGGGGGCTTCGAAAAGCATGTATTACTAATAACAAGTTCATTTTTTATAATGGGGACCAGTTTAGCCGTTTCGGGAATACTTCCTCCAAATGGATTTGTAATATTCGTAGTTTGCTGTGCAATAATGGGGCTTTCGGTGCCATTTTATAGCGGTGTGCAAACAGCTCTTTTTCAGGAGAAAATTAAGCCTGAATATTTAGGACGTGTATTTTCTTTGATCGGAAGTATCATGTCACTTGCTATGCCAATTGGGTTAATTCTTTCTGGATTCTTTGCTGATAAAATCGGTGTAAATCATTGGTTTTTACTATCAGGTATTTTAATTATTGGCATTGCTATAGTTTGCCAAATGATAACTGAGGTTAGAAAATTAGATTTAAAATAAACAATATTGGAGGAATATTTATGTATCTTATTTTCATGTAACTCTTCCTGCTAAAATCGCAGGGTTTTCCCTGCATACAAGCAAATGAAAGCATGCGATTATAGACAGGAGGAAATGTTATGGAATTAATATTAAAAGCAAAAGACATTCGTGTGGAATTCAAAGGACGCGATGTTTTAGATATAAATGAATTAGAAGTATATGATTATGACCGTATTGGTTTAGTAGGAGCAAATGGTGCTGGAAAAAGCACTTTACTCAGGGTACTTTTAGGAGAATTAACTCCCCCAGGATGTAAAATGAATCGTCTGGGTGAACTTGCCTATATTCCCCAGTTGGACGAAGTAACTCTGCAGGAGGAAAAAGATTTTGCACTTGTAGGCAAGCTAGGTGTTGAGCAATTAAATATACAGACTATGAGCGGTGGTGAAGAAACAAGGCTTAAAATAGCACAGGCCTTATCGGCACAGGTTCATGGTATTTTAGCGGATGAACCTACGAGCCATTTAGACCGTGAAGGAATTGATTTTCTAATAGGACAGCTAAAATATTTTACAGGTGCACTGTTAGTTATTAGCCATGACCGCTATTTTCTTGATGAAATAGTAGATAAAATATGGGAACTGAAAGATGGCAAAATCACTGAGTATTGGGGAAACTATTCTGATTATCTTCGTCAGAAAGAGGAAGAACGTAAGAGCCAAGCTGCAGAATACGAACAATTTATTGCGGAACGTGCCCGATTGGAAAGGGCTGCGGAGGAAAAGCGAAAACAGGCTCGTAAAATAGAACAGAAGGCAAAAGGTTCTTCAAAGAAAAAAAGTACTGAAGACGGAGGGCGTTTAGCTCATCAAAAATCAATAGGAAGTAAGGAAAAAAAGATGTATAATGCTGCTAAAACCCTAGAGCACAGGATTGCGGCCTTAGGAAAAGTAGAAGCTCCGGAAGGCATTCGCAGAATTCGTTTCAGGCAAAGTAAAGCATTGGAGCTCCATAATCCATACCCTATAGTCGGTGCAGAAATTAATAAAGTATTTGGGGATAAGGCTCTGTTTGAAAATGCATCTTTTCAAATTCCGTTAGGAGCAAAAGTGGCGTTAACTGGTGGTAATGGAATCGGAAAAACAACTTTAATCCAAATGATCTTAAACCATGAAGAAGGAATTTCTATTTCGCCTAAGGCAAAAATAGGTTACTTTGCACAGAATGGTTACAAGTACAACAGTAATCAGAATGTTATGGAGTTTATGCAGAAGGATTGTGACTACAATATATCAGAAATTCGTTCAGTGCTAGCATCTATGGGGTTCAAACAGAACGATATTGGAAAAAGTTTATCTGTTTTAAGCGGTGGAGAAATTATAAAATTGTTGCTTGCTAAAATGCTCATGGGTAGATATAACATCCTAATAATGGATGAACCCAGTAACTTCCTTGACATACCAAGTTTAGAGGCTTTGGAAATACTAATGAAGGAGTACACCGGAACTATCGTGTTTATCACCCACGATAAACGATTACTCGAAAATGTAGCAGATGTAGTTTATGAAATTAGAGATAAGAAAATAAATCTGAAACATTAAATTTAAGGTAGTCGCTGGTCAGTATAGTCTGTTCTGGTTGGCGACTCCATTGTTAAAGAGTATAAAGACTTTAGATTTTATGAATATTAAAAATAGGAACAGTCAATTGAACTGCTCCTATTTTTCTGCTAAATATATTGTAGTTTTCTTATATGTATAATGATAGATTAGCGGATTCTCATCTACGGTACTTACTTCAAATATGAAGAAGTGATCGCGGTTATCTCTGGACTTTTCCTTATTGAGGACAAAGTAATTCTTACGTGAAGTCGCCATTGTTTTTAGGATATCATCAGTTAGGAAGGTCAATGGAATATTCATGTTAGAGTAGCGGTAGAAGTCACGTTCAAAATCTTGGTAGCTCTCGCTATAATAGTCCATTTGTAGGTGATTACGCTGAAACTCAAGCTGATTCATAGAGCACCTCCTCGACAAGTTCAATACTAATAATGTCTTTTAATTTCAAATTGATGTGACCTGTTGTAGTTTTTATCAAAATGAAATCTTTGGTCAGACTTGGTATTGTTCCAGTGTAGGAAACACGCTTGTTTTTTTCAATCACTTGAATGCGTGTGCGTAGCTGCCCGGCGTATACTTGACTGAGGAGTAATAATTTCTTCTCTAGTGATAAGTCAGACATGTACGTTACTTTGTTTGTATCATCAGAGAGTGCTGATGCATGTTCAGATAGGAAAAAGCCCATCCATTTTTGCATCTTTGTATCCTGGTACTCTCTTGCTGATTGAAATGGTAAATATGAACGGTCAATCATATCAAATCCTTTCTATGCAGAGGCAAGGGTATTTTTATCAAATTGAATCGTAAAACCTTGAATTCCCCCACCTGTGTAACATTCTTTAAAGCGATTGATTACCTCAGTATAGATTATCACAGATGAGCTTGTTGGCTTAATGCTAAATGTAAATTCCAATGGTAATCGGTTTTCAGATTTAGCATGTACTAGTCGTATCGATATTTCAGTTGTTTTGAGTTTTCTCTGACGAAGTTTTGAAGTTGCTGTTTCAACGATTCCATGTAAAAATCTTTCAAGCATTTCAATATCATTACATCCTTTGCTACGGATTTCTGAAAATTGTACTGTATTTTTTTCTTGTTTCATTTTAATCCCTCCAATCCACCCGCGGAATGACCACCGATAAGTTTACTGCGTTCAATATTTCTGGAACCTTCAGTTAGGACGGTTCCTTTTTGTATGGCTAAAAAACCAAACTGTTCTCTGACAACATCAATAGCTGTCTGAAGTCTATTATCTTTTTCAATTTGTTCTACATCATCAAAGAGTGATAGTAGAGTATAGCTTTCATCTACGAAGCCACTATAAGATACACCAATTTGTCTCACTGCACCAGAGGTGTATTTTTTCGGAATAATACAAGTACATGACTCACCATTGTTTTGGGGAGATTTGCGGGTTCAATTTTATTCTGAGCATTTATAGATTTTTTCATCTCAGTCCTAGAATAGCCAATATGAATAGAAACGACAGTAGTCAATACTAGGGCTACTGTTCCGTTCCACAGTATCATTTAAAAATCATTTTCACACCCTTTCGTCTATTAGTATAGAAGAAAGCTCTCAGCACATGAGGAGAAATCATGAGGGATATTATCAGTTGAATAAGTAAGAGTATAATCTACATCTCCAAAGTAGGAGTGGCTAGTTCCAGCAGAAAGACCTTCATAGGTTTTATAACTGAATAGATCGACTTACTTTGTTGTCGAATTTTTCCTGTTCTTCAAGTAATTCTGAGGAATAGACGACAACTTTAAAATCAAATAAGCTAAAAACGCTCTAAAATCATTAAATTGATATTAAAGTGTTTTTATTGTCAAAATATACAATTGAAAAAATTTCCAGCTTTTTTAAAATCACTATCTCAGATGACAATTTAATCAAAATATGATATAATACAGAAAAAGTAAAAATAACAAAAGTAACTTACAAAAGTAAAAGAAAAAAAGTAAATAGATAGCCACGGCGGATATTCCTTTCATCGTTTAGAAGGAGTTGCTGTGGTTATCGTTGTTGCTGAGCTAATTAATTGCTCTTATTACTTTGATGAAGTTACTTTTATTATTGAATTAATTTAAATAATAATAACGATCAATGAAAGTACTCATCGATATTCCCTTTATGCAGTTTAGAGCACAAAGGAAAATGGTACTGATTTGATCGTTTTTTTGTGTATTGACATCCTAAACCCCAGTCAGAACCTTCAGTCATATTAAACAAGGAGATAACATGAGATTTGTTGTATATAAACATTCACTGGTTTTAGGTGATAACAACATCGTGACAAAGCAATTTATCGTTCTGAAACACGATGACGGCAACTTACAATTTACTGATTTTCATCGTTATGTTAAATCTACTTCAAGAATCAAGTCGATTTCAGATGATGGGAATAAACGCTTTTCTTACGTTGTTAAGTTTCTTAATTTCATATTTGGTACTCTTGGACTTAAAAGTGTAGATCAACTTACACTTGAGATGGTCAGAGAGTTTTTTACGCTTTATGGATTATCTCAGTTACCTGAAGATAGCGGGAAAAGAAAGAAAAGCACTGTTGAAAAATGCGTAAATGCAATTCTCGACTTCTTAACTCTTTATTTAAGTGAGCGAGAGGGAAAGGCTAAGTTAAAAGCAGAAGAATTGTATACTACGACAACTTTTACGAATAGTAGAGGACGTGTTATAAAGCGTAAAGAACCAAATTTTGAAATCTACGTGGATGATAGCAACACTGAGAAAGCTATTTTTCGCGATATGCCAAATAGGGCTTTTGAGATGTTGTTTTCTCACATTGCACACTATCATAAGGATTTACTCATGGTTGTGGCCTTGGGGGCCTTTGTTGGCTTAAGACCATCAGAAGCATGTAACGTAAGACGTGAAGATAGTCCTCTAGGACCAGGTATTTTATTTCACCAAAGTGATGGTCAAGTATTTAAGATTGAGATCGATCTACGAAAAGAAATACCTCTTAGAAGCGATTTAAAGCCGACTGGACGGATTAAAAAGGAAAGACTTCAAGCAGTACCTTATATCTTCTTGGAGGTCTTTTTAGACACTTATAACGACTATATGAGTTATCTGGAAGGTAAGAAGTATGAGAAGGACTATGGGCCATTAAATCTTAACAGACGAGGAAAAGCATTATCATACGATGTATACTATCAACGTTTTCGTAAGATTATTCGTGAAGAGATGATCCCAATCTTCTTAAAGTCCGATGATGCAGAGGTTGTTTTCTTCGGTCAACTTTTACAGGAACATAATATTTCCCCACATATTTTCAGACACTGGTACACGACACAGTTAGTCTTATCTGGGGTTTCTGAGATTAGTGAACTCATGTCTGCAAGAGGTGATAAATCTCCTGAGAGTGCTTGGGTTTACCTGCAAAATAAAGGTGAAATCGCAAAACAATATGGTCAAGTTAATAATGGTGTTTTTGACTATATGAATTGGCGAGCAAATGAACTTTTTGGTGATAAGTTAGAAAGGTAATGTATGACTTATTCAATTAAATTTTTGATCGAAAATCTGTTAAGTGAACTCGGAAAAAACGATATACAGTATAAAGGAAAAATTAGTAAATTTCTAGTTGATAACAATTGGTTTAATATTGAGATTGATTTGGATAACTATTCTATCTCAGATAAAGATGCTCAATTATTAACAGAAAAAATAACCAATTATCTTATTGGGCCAACTGGTTTAGTAGGAATTCAACCTATATTTAAACAAAAATTTCCATTGACTTACAAATATTTTCAGCAATACTCAGAAGATAGCAACTTATCTAAGGAAAACATCTTTTATGTTCAAGATTTTCTTGCTTATTATCTAAAAAGAGATTTATTTCTCTGTAATGATAATGAGATTGAATTGTTGGTTGAAGAAGCAGTATATGCACTTGAAAAGCAAAAAGGCGAAGTTTTTATTGATTTTTTAAAGTGGTTAATGAATAAAACGAGATGTAACTATCACAAAAGATACGAATTTACACCTCGATACACATTAGAACAGGAGACTAACGCTTATGAGTTAGACGAATATTTAGAATTACTGTATTTTCTTTTTAATGACGATTACATTAGAAAAGAAGATATGCTTTATAAAGCAGCAATCTCAAAAGACTACGCAGATACATGGCTATTTCTAGCACTTCATTTTATATGTGCGCTACGTGGAACAGATTTAGAACAACTTGGGCATCCACAACTTCCTAGAACACCAAAAGAAGTTCTAAAATCAGTTAGAAGTGGGGATTGGAGTAGCAGTGAGGCAAGAAGAACTCTTTTAAGTATTACAACTCGTTTAACTTATTTAAATATTACTCCAAACAAAACAAAGGGAACTAAAAATATTAGTCAGATTAAATTTCAGGTCCCTGAGAGCTGTCAGGTATTGATTGGAACGTTGTTAGCTCTCTGCGAAGCACATTATCAGTTGAATAAAGATAATAATAATGAACCTTTAATTCGACAAATAAAAGAATATAAACGAATTAGCCGATATATGGGGAAAGAAATTGGAGACTTATTTCTTGAAAGGAATTTTAGTTCTAGATCTGCAAATAAATCCTATCTTCAAACTGTTGCCATGTTAGCAGATGATGTTTTACAAGAAAAATCTGAGTTAAATATTAAAGGCTATTTTTTAGCTGCATTAGCCCGTAGCCATAAAGGTTCATTCGACGAATTTGCTCAAACCACAACAACGTACCTAAAAGATGCCCAACTAAGCCAGCTTAAACCAGAAATGGTTGCGAGAGAACTATTTGAACGAGGTGTTTTATCTATGATTCCATCAATGCTCCTGACGATTGTTACTAGAGGAAAGTATAAAGAATTAAGTCCTAGTCAACAAACTCAGATGATTAAACAGTTAGATTTGACACCAAATGAGATCGAAAAAACATTGGCTTTAAGTATTCAGGCAGAAGTGAAATCGCAAAAGGCATTAAAAATTTTGGTAGAAGAAGAAGCAGAACCTAATCAACTTCTTACTATTTGTCATCGTATAGGAAACGGTGAAGCCTTCTCAAAACAAGGTGAAAGCATGTGTCTTTTGTCTGCTCTTGGAAAAATTTGTCCATATGACGATAGGCAACATTGCATCGGTTGTCATTATGAACTACAAACGAAATCTACTTTATTGTTATTAGTAGGAGAATTCAACCGTTTGAACAAACAATACTCTAGAGTTCGTTCTGATTTAGAAAAAGGAAAAATTCGGAGTATTTTAGAAGAACAAATAAAACCTTGTTTAACTGAAATGTTGCAAGCTTTATGCGAGCAATATGGAGAGGACGTATTACATGATTACGAAGAAATAATAAAGGAGTTAATAAATTGAACAATCAAGCTAAACTTTTTAAAATTGAAAATTATTTTGAACCTTTTGACCGTGATTGTGTTTTGCGAGCAAAAGAAGTTTTCGATGATTATTTTGAAAAAGGAATTATTCTAAGTTATGATTTTGATCATAAGAAATGGAAAACTACAAATGAATATGACAATATTAGCCTGTTTTTTAACATTTCTGATTTTCAATATAGGAGATTTTATCAATCAATTTTTCAGTTGCCTTATAAGGAATTTATCGATTACTTAAAAAGTTTTATTGTTTTCTCAATGAAACAACATGTTTTAAGAACTTTACAGCAATTTCTAATGGATATTAAACGTATTATTAAAAATACAACCAAAGATGCGTTTTTAGATTTAGAAAATATCTCTGTAAAATTTCCTGGTTTATGTATTGACTTTTTCTCAAATCTTCCCTGTTCAGATGATAGTCAACTAAATCAACTATTGGAGCAATTAGATAATAAATTAACTATCAACCTTCAAAAAAGGCAGAGGTCAAAACAGCAAAGACAATTAGCGCAATTTCAATCCTATTTTACCTTTAATGACATTTTAAATGATTATTGGTCTCAAACATTATCTAAAAAAGAGCGTCTATTTTATTATCCATTGTATCTCTGGTGGCAGATTACAGCGATTTTACCTTTAAGGCCAAGAGAATTTCTTTTAATACAAAGAAACTGTTTGACCGAGAAAGATGGAAAATATTTTCTCACATTAAGGAGAAATATAATCAAGGGAAGGGATCGACTTGTTGCACATAAAATTTCTGAAGATTATACTTTGAATACTTATGAGATTACTAATTCATTAGCTTCTGAAATAAAGACTTACCTCATTCTTACGGAAAATGATCGTTCTACTAAATTAGATACATTATTTGTGACTGACCCCCATTATAACCGTTGGGGTCGTCGAACAGGTGTTAAAAACCGATTTTTAACTTACACTAATCTCAATACTATTTTGAGGTATTTTTTTAATGAGATTATTTCTCAAGAATACGGTTATCAAGTTAATTATTTTAGTTTTCCAACTAGATTAGATGAAAACGAGATTAATTTGATTCATATTGGGGATACGAGACATATTGCAATGATCAATTTAATTGCAGAAGGGGCTAGTCCTGTTACAGCTATGCTTTTAGCTGGTCATGAAGATGTGACAACTTCATCTCACTATTTTTCAAATTTAAGCCAATTTATTGAATGTCGTAGTTATCAAATGTATCGTAAACTAACGAGTAAAAATACGAATTACGCTATAAGTAAGAGGCAGCCATTTTACACAGCACAAGGACAATACATCGATTTAGAAAATAAAGGACGGTGTTACTCACCCCGCTTTGCGAAAGGTGATTATTCAGATTGTCTGAAAGTTATTAGTGAGCATGCAGAACTAGGTGCTTGTACGAGCTGCCCTTTTTACCGTAAAGCAGGTAAAGATTATTTTTCAATGGATAAAACATTTAAAAAGTCAGTTGATGAAAAAGCTATGGTTGTAAATGAAGCGATTAGAAAAGTTAGACAAGGGAAAGGTCATATTGAAGATATTGGAGAAGCTTTGTTGAAATTAAAAACAGTTAGCAATACCTATCAAGATTACTTAAATGCTAAACAACTATCTTTAGAGGAGAAGAAGTCTAATGGCTAGAAAGAAATCAATTACTGATGATGAATTGATTCATTTGTTTGAACAGTATTTAATTTCCCAGTGTTCCTGTGATTTAAGCTTGGTAAAAATTCCTCGGTTCGGTGACTATGTGAGGAATCATGGCTATCAAAATGTTGCGGATACAACCATTAGGCGTAACAAAAGATTCAGGAATTTTTTAAAAGAAAGTGAAATTAAATACCAAGATGAAAATTATGAGGCTGTGATTACTTACAAGACCATAGATCCTGACAATTTTATGGCAAAAAATCGTGCTCCAGGTGCTATGAAAAGAGCATTGGTGGAAATTAGCCAATACTATAAGAAAATAGCAAACATTGCGGCCAGCTATAAACAAGAAGCAGATAAGTTACGTCGTTCAAATTCTGAACTACAGTCAACTAATGAAGATTTAAAACAGAAGCTACAAAGAGAAAATGAGTTAAGTGATGAGAATCAAAAACTATTACAAATAATCAAAACAAGTGTCTATCCAGAAATTGCGAATGAGCTTTTAAAAGAAGAAGGATTGTTAAAATATTCTCAAAAGGTTATCAGTGAGGATTTCCTAGCAGACAATATCATCACCGCTGATTCAGAAATAGATTTACATTCTGGTGGTCTTATTGAACAAGAAAATCCTCAAAAATCAACTAAAGTGGTTTCTATTAAAAACTTACTGGACAGCAAAACTAATTATAAATGAGGAAAGAAATGAACAAGAAAGTTAAAGATAATCCAGCTATTTACATGTACTGGGATCAAAAACGAAATGTTCTTGACCCAAAAAAATTGTCGTCAAATAGTTTAAAATATGCCTATTGGTCTTGCCCTTATTGTCAACATCATTGGGAAGCGAAAATCATTGATGTGCAGCTTGACAGTTATGAATATCTTAGGTGTTGCCCCCATTGTGGACTAGGTGAACGTTCCATTGATGAAAATGAGAGTGTACTTCAGGTTTATCCCGATTTCAGAAATTATATAAACTACAGCATTGAACAAGATGAAGAATTAGATGAGAAACTTCTTACTTTGCCGTTCAATAGTAAAAGAAAATTCAATTTTAAATGTCCGACGTGTCAATTAAGTTGGAAAGATTCTGCAACAAATAAGAGGTTATTTCAACTGACAAGCGGGGATTTATTTCATTTTGGCTGCAATGAAACTACCTATCATTGCGATTACAAATCAGTTTATCCAAATTTAGCTAAAATCTATAGCGATCATTTAAACAAATTTAAATTTAACGAACTGAAGCTAAATTACAATATAACAGTACCTATTCATTGGGAATGTGATAAGTGTCATTGCAAATTTGAATTATCTATTGATAGATTATTGAACCGAATTAAAAGAAGTGGTCATTACTGTTTGGAGTGCCATTCTTCATTTGAAGAGTTGTTGGATAAAAATTTTGAGGTTTCTCCTCTATCTTTTTTGAAATCCTCCATGCTCAAGGAGTGGTCTGAAAGGAACAATATTGTACCTAATCAAGTTGATGCATTATCTAATGTTCATGTGTTATGGGAATGTACGAATTGTCACGGAGAGTATTCATGTTCACTATTTGAAAAAACAGATAGGTCTTGTCCATTTTGTTCAAATAGAGAAAAACTTCAGGATTTTAATACACTAAATGAAACACATCCCTATTTGAGGGAATTTTGGGACCTCAGTAATGAAAGGGATTTTTCCGAATATTGGTTTAAGTCAAATAATGTAGTTAGTTGGGTTTGTCCTTGTTGTAAAATCAACTTTCAATGTAGCCCAGCCGAAATGATCAGTCGAACCGATTTAGAAAATCAAAACTTTCAAACATGTCCTAATCAATGTGACTGGAGGACTGAGGTATTTAAAAATAATATTTTCATCAAAGAACCAAAACTCATCAAAGAATGGAGCGATAAAAATAAAATTCCTATTCATTTAGCTCAGACAACAATAGAAACGAAAAAATATTGGTGGGATTGTTCAAAGTGTCACGGGACATATCTATGTTCTATCCCAATTCGAAGAGAAGTTTATCATTGTTGCCCTTACTGCAACAATGATAAGCCCCTGAAGGGGTATAATACATTTGATTATTTGTACCCTGAACTAGCAAAATTGTGGGCACCAAATAATAAAGTCTCAATAGATAGTTTTGTTCCATTATTAACTGAAAAAAGGTTCTATTTATGGCGCTGCAAAGAATGTAACTTTGAATTTCATGAGCGCTTCAGCATTATATTAAATAAGTATTTAAGCTCCGAGACAAAAGATCTTAAAGAATTGTGTCCATTTTGTGCAGAATTAAAAGAAAAACAAGATAATATCTCTTTTGACGATTTGATGAATGAGTGGGACTATCTTAATAATCTAATTCTAGGAGATCCAGAAAGAATCCCAAATAATACGCAATTAAGATTTTGGTGGATTTGTAAGAATAATCCAGAGCATCGTTATAGAATGGCTATCGTAGATAAGATAGCAAATGTAAAACGATCTATTGAGCCGTGTATGTTTTGTAAAGGGCGCAGACGAAAAAGAGAACATTTTGTTCCTTATAAGAAAATTTAAAAAAAACAGGTTCAAATTTGAACTTGTTTTTTGTCATAGATTTTTATAAAGTACATTATTTTAAAAGATTGTATTTTTAGTTTTCAAGTAGATAACATACAGAATTTAAGTATACGAAAGATTAAGTTTTCACGGGAATAAAGTACATTTTTTCCTCAAAATTTTTTTCCGGTTAAATTACTTAAACCCTATAACATCTTTCCGAAAAACTATAATTTTCTTGAAAAATATATCTGGCTATGCTATACTACTAGTATAGAAAGATTTGGAGAAAAACATGAAACGCGAGATCTTATTAGAACGGATTGATAAACTCAAACAAGTCATGCCCTGGTATGTATTGGAATATTATCAATCGAAACTGGCCGTTCCCTACAGTTTTACAACTTTGTACGAATACTTAAAGGAATACGATCGATTTTTTACCTGGGTTTTGGAATCTGGTATATCGGATGCTGACACCATGGCCGAAATCCCTTTAGACGTTCTGGAGCACATGACCAAGAAAGACATGGAATCCTTTATTCTTTACCTACGTGAACGTCCTCTGCTCAATGCCAATACGACGAAAAACGGTGTTTCCCAAACAACCATTAACCGTACTTTATCTGCACTTTCTAGTCTCTATAAATACTTGACTGAGGAGGTTGAGAATGAGCAAGGGGAACCTTATTTCTACCGTAACGTCATGAAGAAAGTTGCTACCAAGAAAAAGAAAGAAACCTTGGCTGCGCGAGCCGAAAATATCAAACAAAAGCTTTTTTTAGGGGATGAAACAGAAGGTTTTCTTAACTATATCGACCAAGAGTACCCTCAAACACTCTCAAATCGCGCCTTATCCTCTTTTAATAAGAATAAAGAGCGAGATTTAGCCATTATTGCACTTCTTCTCGCTTCTGGTGTCCGTCTCTCTGAGGCAGTCAACTTGGACCTTCGTGACCTTAATCTTAAGATGATGGTCATTGATGTCACTCGAAAAGGTGGAAAACGAGACTCAGTCAATGTTGCTGCCTTTGCTAAGCCTTATCTAGAGCAATATCTTGCTATTCGGGACAAACGTTACAAGACAGAAAAGACTGATACAGCCCTCTTTCTGACCTTGTATCGAGGTGTCCCAAACCGAATTGATGCTTCTAGTGTTGAAAAGATGGTCGCCAAGTATTCAGAAGACTTCAAAGTCCGCGTGACACCCCATAAACTTCGCCATACATTAGCAACTCGCCTCTATGATGCAACCAAATCACAGGTTTTGGTCAGCCACCAGCTGGGACATGCTAGCACACAAGTTACTGACTTGTATACGCATATCGTTAATGATGAACAGAAAAATGCCTTGGATAGTTTGTGATATTACATAACGTAAATTATGTAAATGATTTTTATGTTTGAAAAAGAGCGATAGATTTTTATATGGAATCTTACGCTCTTTTATTCTTTCTATAAAAATTCGATCCAATAATTACGGTGTGGCTCAATAATGACTGGTTTTCCCCAGAATGATTTTAGATAGGCCAAATTTGCAGGGGTGACAGGTCTTTTTTCACCATTGAACTTCTCTGCACTCTCTTTCGTTAGAAAGCATTTAACAGCTTCATATGGTGTACCATCGCTCGCTATTCGATCAATTCCTAAATAAGCAATTTCATCACCGGCTTTTGGAAAATCTGTAAATAGTTTACCAATAAAATAAACCGTCTTATCTTTCATTAATTCATAAGCCTTACTATTTTCCAGTCTATTATTCGCTGCAGCGTACATAATACAAAAACTGTCCACAATATCTTTCAAAGGCATTAATTCTTCTTTGCTGACTATAATTTCGTCGGGAGCAAGTCCGCCAAGGATTAAATTTTTATAATGAGGTTGCTGGATGATATTATCTAAAGCCATTCCTAATGGTAGTTGGACAGCTTGATAGCCTAATGGTTCGAGCTCTTGCTTTTTCTGGTCAAGGTGTCCTTGCGTAATACTGACATTCAAATCATAAGGATTGGAAGGTTGTTGTTTGCTAAAAAAAGCCACTACTATACGATCTAACTGTTCAAATAGACCAAGATTTTCAACTGGAATTTTCATCATCGAATATGATCCCCTTTTTTGTTCAGATTTCCTCTATATTCTACTCTCATTATTTTTGAATATCAAGAAAAGAGGCCGTATCATGAACTAACTTTTGATGACAAATCTTAAAAATTATTGTTTGAATGAATCTTTCTTCATCAGCCTATACCTCCTGAATAGCTATAAAAGATAATCTAGAAAATCCTACCATTCTTCAGCCATAGACTAGTTGAGTTTTACCACTTCGTCGGCTTTTTCCCAAATCACTGGATTATGGGTTGCGATAATGATTATACGCTCTTGATTCTTTAACGTTAAGAGTAAGTCCATCACCTCTTGAGAGGTTTCTGGATCAAGTGCTGCAGTTAGTTCATCTGCCAAAATTAAAGGTGGATCTTTTAAAATAACTTTAGCTAATGCGACACGTTGTGCCTCTCCACCCGATAATTCATAAATCTTTTGATCCAGAGCAAGATAAGCCAATCCTACTTTTTTTATCACTTCTTCTTCTTGCTGCTTCTTCTCTTTTTTCGTTAATTTTTGCCCAATCAATCCCAAATCTAAATTTTTAGCGATAGTCTCGTTTTCAAGTAGGCCAAAGTTTTGGAAGAGATAACCTAATTCACGCTTAAAGAAGTGATGCTGTTTGATTTGTTTCAGTTCTTGCCCTTTATAGCTTATACTCCCTTTTTCATAAGGCTCTATCTTCGCCAAGATATTGAGCAAGGTTGTTTTACCACACCCACTATTTCCGATCAGAGCATAGACCTTACCTTCTGTAAATTGCAAACTCAAATCTTGAAAGACCGTTCGTTGGCCAAATGATTTGGTTAAATGTTCTACGCTAATCATATTAGGCTCCTTTCAGTACAGTGGCTAACAAGAGGTCTTCTTTATGAGACCGGTATAGGAGAATGAACCAAGCATTAGTAATAAATAGCAAGAGAGTAACAAGAGCAATCCACCATTCCGAAGTGAGAATGAATACCAGGAGGCTTCCTAATAGTAAGAGGCTACTTTCTGAGAGCAAAATCATTTGGTGAATGTTTACAAATCCCAGACCTGCAATCTTCTTCAAGAAGATTTGTTTTCTAAACTCTTCAAAATATAGGAAATTCATAGTGTTAAAAAGAAGAACAGAGGTTGCTATACCAAAGACTCCTCCTGCAATCGCCATGAGATTTTCTATTTGTATGGATTGGGCTATTTGCTGGTAAACGTCCACTGCATAGTCGTACTGACTAACACTTTTTTCAAGATTATACTCAGCGACTAGCTTCTTACTATTCTCAAGCCCATTAAAATAAAGGTAGGAATTTAGGTGGGTGAAATATGGATTCTCATAGCCTCCAAAACTTTCAGGTTGAATAACCACTAAAACAGGATCTGTAAAGAATTGTTTATAGCTGATTGGTGTGTTGTTGTAGATAAAGCGTTTTTGATGATTCGGAATATACGTTACCTGCGCCTTCATTGATAAGGTGATATTTCCTTGATCATCTCGAGGAGATAGATAATCTTCATATCGTTTAATCATCTCCTCTTCTCGACCTTTTAATTTTTCCGGAAGCAAGAGACCAAATTCTCCTGCTTGTAAGTTATTTAAGTGATCTTTCTCTTCAGGAGATACTGGAACACCTTGGATTTCTAGGTAATTTGGAGTTACATAGAGAGTTCGTGCAAGTGGATCGTAATCTGTGATTGAAAACTCTTTACCTGTACTAGGATCCGTCATAACTCCTTTTGAACTAAAAAATACGAGATTATGATAAGCTAAAAGACCACCATTTTCAATACCAGACTCGATGAGCTTGGACCATTTCTCCACATCCTCCTTCAGACCCTCTTTACTGATATTATGATAGAAATATTCTCGACTTGTACTAATTTGAACCCAGTTCGACTGTTTAGACCAAGCCTCACTTCCCTCTTGGTAAGTTTGCCAGACGGATCCATAAATACTGATTCGATGAACTGCAAGACCAATTAGTGTGACAGCGAGAAATTGACAAATAAAGAGGAAAACCAAAATGCGCTTTAATGGAACTTTCCCTTTTAGAAGGGTGACTAAATGCATTGTTTGAATACTATATGCAAAGAGGAAGGATAAGATAGCAGATAAAATAAGTAACAAACCATTGTAAATGATACTACTTGAAATGATGACGGAATAGGAAAAAGGTGTTAATTGGAAAGAATAAATCAAAACCGCACCCATTATACTTGCGCCAATACATCCAAAAAGCAACTCTATACTATCATCTTTTAAAGAATGTCCGAAAAGCTGCAAGCGTCTCATTCCTGAGATATATCGAATCCCAGCGCTTCTCATTTCAAGTGTTTTCTGGATAATCGTCAAAGTGCTAAAACTAATGATAAAAATAACCAAGGCAAGTGATTGTGAACCTGAGCCAAAAAAGGCAATAAAGGTCTGCAGAGGATTTGGTTTCTCTATAAAAGTTTGTGAGAAACCAAGAGTATGAAGCGTTTGATCCAGCTTTTCAGTTTCTAATTCACCTGATAATACATAATAATTCGTTATCAGGCTTTCTTTGGCAGCCAGTTCTTTCTTCTCTTTTTTAATTCCAGAAGGAAGTTTTCCCTCTCCGAAGATATCATAGGTGAAAACAACTTGCCCTTTAGAATCTGTTCTTTGTATCTGACCGGCAATTATACTATGATTTTCCCTTGCCAAACGGTCTAAACTGGAAGATAAGTCTTCATATGTGACGCTCTTTTCTTGTCTCTGCACACCTACTACCGGAAGACTGAGGTGGATAAGCGTATTTGGAGAAATAAAGGCAATCCAAGTCAAAAAGCACGTGATGAAAAGGTTTGAAAAAATAATAAAGACACGTTTCATACCATCACACTTTCTAAAGCATCAAAGGTAAATATTATTCAGCTAGTCAATCAATTTCCTTGTTTAGTGATTACTGAGTATTTAAAATTTAATTTATACTTTTGTAAACGAATACATTTCTCCACCTTTACTATACTACAAAATCCTTCTTAAAACAATAATTTCTATGTGAAACTAGTTTCAAAAAAGAGATCCGCTTCTGCGAACCTCTTATGACTTTATTCCACCACTGCTTCAGCAATTTCTTCTGCAGTGATACCTGCAAAGTAACGACCTAGGTTAATGGTTTGAAGGGCATTGAGGACGTCTTCACGTTCGTATTTTACGCCACGAAGAACATCTTCTACTGCTGCAACATCTTCGATACCAAAGAAGTCACCGTAGATCTTGATGTCTTGGATTTTTGATTCAATGACATTAGCGAAGATTTCAACCTTACCGCTTGGGAATTTTGTGCCACGACGGACATTGTATTCAGGAGACTTTCCATAGTTCCAATCCCAGGTACCGAACTTGGTTTCCTTGATCCGGTTGATTTCAGCCAATTCTTCATCCGAGAAGACATATTCCGTCATCTCAGGATATTCTTTCTTCATGTAGTCCAAAAGGAGATCACGGAACTCTTCAACCGTGATTTTTTCTGGCAATTCATCGATGATATTGGTCACACGAGCACGGACTGATTTTACCCCTTTGGACTCAAACTTGTCTTTAGACACCTTGAGAGCATTGGCAAGGACTGACAAATCAACATCAAAAAGAAGGCAACCATGGTGCATGATCCGACCATTGATGTAAGCTTGGGCATTTCCACAGAATTTCTTACCATCAATTTCCAAATCGTTACGTCCTGTAAATTCAGCCTTCACCCCAAGTTGAGCCAAGGTGTTGATCACGGGAGTTGAAAAGCTTTTGAAATCAAAGGCCTTGTTTTCATCTTCCTTTGAAATGATGGTGTAGTTAAGGTTGTTTAAATCATGGTAAACAGCGCCACCACCACTGATCCGACGAACCACTTCAATCCCATGCTCCCGAACGTAGTCACGGTTAATTTCTTCGATGGTATTTTGGTGACGACCAACGATAATCGAAGGTTTGTTAATCCAAAGAAGGAAGATTTGATCCTCATCTAACAGATGCTTAAAAGCATACTCTTCTAAAGCAATATTAAAAGCAGTATCATTTGAATAATTAATAATGTATTTCATAGTAATTCCAAAAATTCATTTTATAAATCCTACTCATAGTAAGATAAGCATTAGACAGAAATAGTTGAATTTCACTTGAATTTTCTGAAGTAGTAAAAAGAAATGTAACGATAACTCGTTACATTTCTCGGAAAAATTGAGACAAGTGGCTCAATTTTTAGGCATGGAACTCTAAGAGAGGTCGCTGCCGTCCGTACTACTTTAAGAAAATTTAGTTGAAAGAATAGTATTATTTCTTCTTAGGTGAGTGAACCGCCAAGCCAAGTACATCTGCAAAAGCCTCATACATCACTTCTGAGAAGGTTGGGTGACCATGAATGGTCTTGAGCATTTCTTCTACAGTGATTTCCATCTCAATGATGGTAGAAGCTTCGTTGATCAATTCAGCTGCTGCTGGACCAATGATGTGAACCCCAAGAACTTCACCGTATTTCTTGTCTGCAATGACTTTAACAAAGCCTTGAGCAGCATCTGATGCAATGGCACGTCCGTTCGCCGCAAAGTTAAATTTACCGATTTGAACATCGTATTTTTCACGAGCTTGTTCTTCTGTCAAACCAACAGCGGCAACTTCTGGAAGTGTGTAGATAGCTGCAGGCGTCAAGTTCAATTTGGCAACAGCATGATTTCCCTTAAGAGCATTTTCGGCCGCTACTTCACCCATACGGAAGGCAGCATGAGCCAACATCTTAGTACCGTTGATGTCACCTGGTGCATAGATACCTGGAACAGACGTTTCCATGTATTCATTAACCTTGATCCGTCCACGATCCAATTCAAATTCAACATCTCCGATACCTTCAAGGTCTGGAACACGACCGATTGAGAGAAGGGCTTTATTCGCGATGATATCATCTTTGCCTTCAACCTTAATACGGAGTTTACCATCTTCTTCAATGATTTCTTGCAATTTCGTATCCGTCAAGATGGTCATACCCTTGCGTTCAAGTATTAAACGAAGGTTCTTAGATACTTCCGCATCCATAGCTGGAACGATACGGTCCATCATTTCGATGACTGTTACTTTTGAACCAAAAGTCATGAAGGCTTGACCAAGTTCGATCCCGACAACACCACCACCGATGATGACAAGGCTTTCTGGTACTTCGTTCATTTCAAGGATATCATCACTGGTCATGACAAGGGATGATTCCATACCAGGAACGTTAATCTTGCTGACTTTGGAACCACCAGCAAGGATGATTTTCTTGGTTTCAAGCAATTCAGAACCATTGACCAAGACATTCTTATCTTTGGTGATGGTACCGACACCTTTATGAACATCCACTCCGTAGCTGCGAAGAAGACCCGCAACACCACCAACAAGAGTATTAACAACTTTAGATTTAGTTTCTAAAAGTTTATCCATATCTACTGAGAAACTTGGATTTTCAATGATAATACCACGGTTGGCCGCATGTCCGATATTTTCGATAATTTCAGCGTTGTGGAGGTAAGTCTTAGTTGGGATACATCCGCGGTTCAAGCACGTTCCACCAAGTTCAGATTTCTCAACAAGAGCAACCTTACCACCTAATTGAGCTGCTTTAATAGCAGATACGTAACCAGCAGGACCCCCACCGATCACTACGATATCATAAGCGTCATCGCTCTTATTGTCATCGTTTGAAGCACTTGATACAGCTGGTGCTGGATTCGCTTCTGGTGTTGCTGCTCCAGCGGTTGGGATGTTTTCTCCTTCTTCACCAAGATAACCGATTACTTCTGTTACAGGAACCGTTTCTCCGTCCCCTTTCAGAATAGCGATCAAGTACCCATCTTCTTCCGCTTCCAATTCCATGCTAACTTTGTCTGTCATGATTTCAAGGAGAACTTCTCCTTCTTTTACAAATTCGCCGACTTTTTTATTCCACTGAACGATTTGTCCTTCGGTCATATCTACGCCGGCTTTTGGCATAATTACTTCTAAGGCCATTTTATTTCCCTCTTTTTCTTGTTTCTATTCTCTTTCGTTGATTAGACCAACATTGAAATCGGGTCTTCAATCAAGGCTTTCAAGTCTTTCATGAATTTGGCACCAGCCATTCCATCGACAACGCGGTGGTCAATGGTCAAGCCCAAGCTCATGATTGGACGAATGACAATTTCACCATTCACAACAACTGGTTTTTCAACCGTTGCACTAACTCCAAGGATGGCAGAGTTTGGTTGGTTGATAATCGGTCCAAATGATTGAACGCCAAACATTCCTAAGTTACTGATGGTAAAGGTTGAGTTTTGCAATTCACTAGGCGCAAGCTTACCATCCAAGGTACGTCCGATAACGTCCTTGAAGGCTACCACCAACTCTGACAAGGTCATTTTTTCTGCATTATAGACAACCGGTGTCATCAGTCCATTATCCATCCCAACTGCCATCGCAAGATTGACGTAGTTGTGGGTGATAATCGTCTTACCATCTTCTGTCAATGACGCATTGATGTATGGGTGTTTCATCAAGGTCTTAACCACTGCTAGAGAAAGCAAATCTGTTACAGTGACTTTCTTGCCAGTGGCTTCCATGATTGGATCCAATACTTTCTTACGAAGGGCCAACATTTGAGACATATCAACGTCATAGTTCAAAGTAAAGGTTGGTGCTGTCAAGTAAGATTCCACCATCCGTTGAGCAATCACCTTCCGCATTGGTGTCATCGGAATCCGCTCGATCTCACCATAAGGTGTCACATTATCTGGAGCTTCCTCCACCTTCTCGATTTCAGCAGGTGACTTAATGGTCTCATTCTCAATATTTTCAGGAAGGAAAGCAAGGACGTCCTTCTTCATGATCTTACCACGATGACCAGTTCCTTGAATCTCTTGCCAAGCAATATTGTGTTCTAAAGCAATTCGTTTTGCAAGTGGTGAAATGCGAACCACATTTGTGTCTTTATATGTTTCCACGTCTTCCTTGTGGACACGACCGTTTGCGCCTGAACCAGAAACATCATAGAGGTTGATCCCAAGATCATCCGCTAATTTTCTAGCCGCAGGAGTCGCTCTTAGCTTATCATCAGCCATGACCTCTCCTATTCTATTTATGATGCAAAGGGCGTTTAAAAGCGACCGAAAAATAGGAAATCAACGCAGACTTCGATGAAGTCAAGGAGATTTATCTTTTTTCCGAGCTTTTAGCCCGTGCTCTAATCTAAGATATCAAGGACGTAGAGAACTTTGCATCAATAGATACAAAGTTTCCTCGTCTAATTTAATAAATATTACATAATTTATGTTATGTATTATTCTTTGTTATACGTTTTACGAATAGCATCTTTGATGCTTTCAACTGTTGGAATCATTGCATTTTCAAGGTTTTGTGCGTAAGGCATTGGCACATCTTCCCCTGCACAACGACGAATTGGTGCATCCAAGTAATCAAATGCTTCTGATTCAGAAATAATAGCTGAAATTTCACCAATATAGCCACTTGTTTTATGAGCATCATTGACAAGCACAACTTTTCCTGTTTTCTTGACAGAATTAATGATGATCTCTTTATCAAGTGGAACCAAGGTCCGTGGGTCTACTACTTCTACTGAGATGCCTTCTTCTGCCAATTCTTCAGCTGCTTGCATCACGCGACGAAGCATTTTCCCGTAGGTTACGACAGTGACGTCAGTTCCTTCGCGTTTGATTTCTCCGACACCAAGTGGAATCGTGTAGTCTGGATCAACTGGCACTTCCCCTTTTTGGTTGAATTCTGATTTGTATTCAAGAATGATAACGGGGTTGTTATCACGGATAGATGACTTGAGCAGTCCCTTCATATCCGCTGGCGTACCAGGAGCAACAACTTTCAAACCAGGAATATGAGTAAACCATGATTCCAATGATTGTGAGTGTTGAGCAGCAGAACCTACTCCGTTCCCAGCAGCACAGCGAATGGTCATCGGCACTTGACCTTTACCACCAAACATGTAACGAGTTTTAGCGGCTTGGTTGACGATAGCATCCATGGCAATAACAGAGAAATCCATGAAGGTCATATCAACGATTGGACGTAGCCCTGTCATAGCAGCACCAGCTGCTGCACCTGAAATTGCAGCCTCAGAAATAGGACAGTCACGTACACGTTCTGGTCCAAATTCTTCAAGCATCCCTACAGATGTACCAAAGTCTCCACCGAAAACTCCGACATCTTCCCCCATCAACAATACATTTTCGTCGCGACGCATTTCCTCAGACATAGCAAGGATAATGGTATCGCGGAAAGACATTAATTTAGTTTCCATAATTCTCTACTCCCCCTTAGTCTGCGTAAATATCTTCGAAAGCTGATTCGAGTGGAGGGAATGGGCTTTCTTCCGCAAATTTCACTGAAGCTTCAACTGCTTCTTTCACTTCTTCTTGGATCTGATCCAATTCTTCTGCGCTCGCAATCTCATTTTCAAGGAGATACTTGCGAAGGTTTTCGATTGGATCTTTCTTCTTCCACTCTTCTACTTCTTCACGGGTCCGGTATTTACCAGGGTCAGAAGATGAGTGACCAAGCCAACGATAGGTGACACTTTCAATCAAGACAGGTCCTTTACCAGAGCGGACGTGTTCAACAGCTTTTTGGAATCCTTCATAGACATCGATAACGTTATTTCCATCAGGAATAAACATTCCAGGAATGCCGTAAGCAGCACTACGTTCGTGGATATGCTGGATATTGGTCATTTTCTTGATGTCAGCAGAGATTCCATAACCGTTATTGATACAGTAGAAAATTACCGGAAGATTCCAAATAGAAGCCATATTCACCGCTTCGTGGAAAACACCTTCGTTGGTTGCTCCGTCCCCAAAGAAGCAGACGACAATCTTACCAGTCTTTTTCATTTGTTGAGTAAGGGCAGCCCCTACAGCAATCCCCATACCACCACCAACGATCCCGTTGGCACCAAGGTTACCAGCATCCAGGTCAGCGATATGCATAGAGCCTCCCTTCCCTTTACAAGTACCAGTATACTTGCCTAGGATTTCAGCCATCATGCCATTCAGGTCGATACCTTTAGCGATCGCTTGACCGTGACCACGGTGGTTAGATGTCAGCAAATCGTCATCATTTAAAGCCAGCATCGCTCCAACGTTTGCTGCTTCTTCCCCAACAGAAAAGTGCGTCATTCCTGGCACTTTCCCTTTTTTTACTAACTGTGCAATTTTTAAGTCCATGCGACGGATTTCTTCCATTTTACGGAACATTTCCAATAAGAGACTTTTATCTAATGTTGCCATTATTTCGCCTTTCTTAGCATTTATTCATTCTCTTTAATTCTAGCCAAAAATGAAAGCACTGTCAAAAATAATGCTCAAATGATTTCACAAACTTTATACCTTGGAGGGAGGTTTTATAAGCTTTTTCAACTTCAAACAAAACATTTCACAAACTTTTCTTTCATGGGATTGCATTAAATTATAAAAAACCGATAGGATCCTATCCTACCGGTCGTTATCTTATGATTGGCGTTGACCAAAGTCATGAATCATTTGTTCCATTACTTCACGACTAGGTGTTGTAAGCATATAGAGGAAATCTCCCTGAAGTTCCGCAAAGGCCGCTGGCATGTCTTTTTTCACACGGAATTGATCATGGTATTTAGCCAAAACTTCATCCTCTGAAAGGACATAGGCTGCATTGGCACGGCGAGAAGTCGCCAAGCAATAAAGGGGCTCAAACTCAGAAGCTGGGAAAGGCTCTCCTGCTACGATGGCAGCATAACCACGGTACAAATCAATGGAGTGAGCATAATTGTAGACATCGATCGTAAAGCCACCTGCTGGACGATTATTGTACTCGATTGCAATATAGTCATCCCCATCGCGGAAGAACTCGATATGGAAGAAACGTTCTTTCATGCCAAAGGCTTTGACAATCGCTTCCCCGTATTGACGCAATTTTGGATCCATCTCTTTGAGGACATAATAAGAGTTATCCATCTTGTAGAGCATCAAATCGAGTGGCGTATAAGCATAGTCAAAAGTCGTTGAGAAGACAATATTGCCATCACGATCGACCAGACCATCAAAGGTACAAATCTCGCTAGAAGTGACGAATTTCTCAAAGAAGTACTCCGTATGTCCATCCCAATCTGCTTTAAAATGGTCGACATCTTCTGGTGTTTCAAGTTTAAAGGTCGCTGCTGCACCTACTCCATTATCAGGCTTGGCAATCAATGGCAACCCAATCTTCTTCACGGCCTTATCAATGTCTTTTTCTGTTTTAACCACGGCACCAGGAACGACTGGGACTCCAGCCTTCTTGAAGAGTTTCTTCATTTCGGATTTGAACTTAGTTTTCTTCAGATCTTTTGGCTTAGCTCCGAAGACATTGAATTGCTCCCGAAGCGCCGCATCCAATTCCAACCAGTACTCATTATGGGACTCAATACGATCAATTGGTCCGTGTTTATAGAACAGAAAGGCTACCGCACGCTTCACTTCGTCCAGATTTTCCAAATTTTCAACTCGGAAATACTCTGTCAAACTATTGCGCAAAGGCTCATCTAACTGTTCGTACGGCTCTTGACCAATTCCCAAGACTGTGATTCCCTTGTTAGCTAGTTCAATGGTAAATTGTTGGAAATTTTGTGGATAATAAGGTGAAATAACAAGATAATTCATAGAGGTCTCCTCCCTTTTTACTTATAGATGCATTTGGCCTAGGAAATAAGGCATTTGTTTGCGCCACCATTCCCAATCGTGGGCTACATCATGTCCCCATTCAGCGAACCATGCAGGAATATTTTTGTGATCAAAGGCTTCTTTCAGTTTGTAGAAAGATGGAAGCCCATCTTGTTCCCAAGCCCCTAAACCAGTACAAACAACGATTTCCGCCTGACGGTAACGATCGATAAACCAGCCATCATTTTGGTTCCAAATATAATCAGATGGCGAGTTTTGATAAATGGCTTCATCGCCTCCAAAATCACCAACAAAGAAACGAGCGTCATAGACACCACTCAAGGCAATCACTTTATTAAAGACATCTGGATGTTGCAAGAAGAAATTAAGGGCGTGGTAAGCCCCCATAGAGCAACCCGTTGTCATCATCGGATCAAACCAGCCTGTTTTGTGTTTGATAAAAGGAATGGCTTCTTCAATCACATAGCGTTCATAAGCACGGTGCATTTCGGCACGATCATGAGGATTTTTCCAATCACAAAGCCAGCTTTCACTATCGACACTCGAAAGGGTGAAGAATTGAACCCGACCTTCTTCGATAAACTGAGCACAAGCATCAATCATACCAAAGTCATAGTACTCGTTATGGCTCCCACCTGATGAAGCAAAGACCACAACAGGAATACCAGCGTGTCCATAGCGGTTCAAATACATTTCACGGTTGAGTTGGCCACTCCAGTGGCTTAAATGTTCAATATTCATAAGTTTCCTCTTTCTCTATATTGATTTGTTCTGAGTCCATTAATCCCAATTTTCGGTCAAAAAGCGAAGGCACTCAGGTAAATGTTCGGCCCAAGCTTCTTCATGGTGAATAGCGCCGGATTGAATCCGAATGTCGATATTCTCTAAAGCCACCCCTTGTTGAATGACGTCGTGATAATAACGAAGGGATGAATCAATATAGGCTTGCTTGATATTTCCCGCCATCAGCGTTTTATCTGTATCATCCGCCTCTTCAGTACCTACATAGATGTAGATCCGTTGATCTGCATATAATTTTTTGCGTTCGATATAATGATTGAAGGCATCTTGGTGTAGCCAGTTAGCAGATGAAAAGACACCTAAACAACCAATTTGATCTTGGTACTCTAAGCCCAAGAATTGGGTAATATTCCCACCCAAGGAAGATCCAATCATGGCCGTATGTTCTCGATCAGCAAGAGTCCGGTATTCTTGGTCGATAAAAGGTTTCACCACCTCCATGACAAATTCGCCGTACTCAACTCCCTTGCCACCAAATTGCATGCCAGGAATATTGGATTCCTTGTACTTCCAGGCAGAGTATTCATTCATGCGTTGGAAACCATCATTATCGATCGCAACAACAATCATGCGACTAATATCTGGATTCCGCTTAATGGCTGGAATAACTTTCCAGGAATGACCCGCATAAGCTTCCTTGCTGTACAAAACGTTTTGCCCATCGTGGAAATAAACCACAGGGTAACGTCTATCTGTATCCGTTTCATAATTCTTAGGTAATAAGACTCGCACACGACGGAGTTTTCCGGTATAAGGCACTTTCAACTCGTGTGTCTTCATATCTAAATAAAAATAGGATTTGTTCATTGTCAGAAAACTCTCTATATTCTAAATTTTATTCATTATACCATTTTTAGAAGAAAAAGTCTGGATTTTCTCCAAACTTTTTCCTTTCTTGGGTTATTTTTCCATAAACTGAGCCAAATCTTGTAAAGAACGTTCGGCAATTTTCTCATAACGTTCCTTTTTATCCCGAATACGTGGGCCTTCTAGCTCCTTGATAATCCCGAAGTTGACATTCATGGGTTGGAAATGCTTGCTGTCAGCATGGGTGATATAGTGAGCCAGGCTTCCGATAGCTGTCGTTTCAGGGAAAATCGCTGCTTCTTCTCCTTTGAAAAGGCGAGCTGCATTGATTCCAGCTACCAAACCTGAGGCAGCTGATTCAACATAGCCTTCTACACCTGTCATTTGACCTGCAAAGAAGAGATTAGCTTGTTTCTTAGAACGGTAGGTTTGTTCAAGCAGATTTGGAGAATCCATGTAGGAATTGCGGTGCATGACACCATATCTCACAAATTCCGCGTTTTCCAAACCTGGGATCATTTGGAAGACCCGTTTTTGTTCGCCCCATTTAAGGTGAGTTTGGAAACCAACAATATTGTAGAGGCTGGCAGCCGCATTGTCTTGGCGCAACTGAACGACTGCGTAAGGTGTCTTAAACTCCCCATCACGTGGCCCTTTGTAATCATCTGGATACTCGAGCCCAACTGGCTTCATAGGGCCATAGAGCATGGTTTTGATGCCTCGTTTGGCCATGATTTCAATGGGCATACAACCTTCAAAATACTTTTCTTTTTCAAAAGAGTTGAGCGGGGCTTCTTCTGCATTGACCAAGGCCTCGTGGAAATCCATAAATTCTTGTTTGGTCATGGGGCAGTTGAGATAGGCTGCTTCTCCCTTGTCATAGCGTGACTTGAGATAGACCTTGTTCATATCAACGGTATTGACATCGATAATCGGAGCTGCTGCATCATAGAAATAGAAACCGTCGCCACCATTGAGAGCATGGATCTTTTCTGCCAAGGCATCACTGGTTAGAGGGCCTGTTGCGACCACTGTGATGGCATCTGTCGGCAATTCCGTAATTTCATCGCGAATCACTTCAATGAGCGGATGTTGGGACACCTTCTCCGTCACCCGGCTAGCAAACCCTTCCCGGTCCACTGCCAGCGCTCCACCAGCCGGCACGCGAGTCGCTTCCGCTGCTTCAAGGATGACAGAACCCAGACGGCGCATTTCTTCTTTGAGGAGCCCGACAGCATTGGTGAGAGAATCCCCACGAAGAGAGTTGGAACACACTAACTCAGCAAAGTTGTCTGTTTTATGTTGCGGAGTGGATTTGACCCCACGCATTTCGTAAAGCTTGACCGGAATACCCTGTTGGGCAATCTGGTAAGCTGCTTCCGAGCCAGCAAGACCCGCACCGATAACATTGATATAAGATTGAGACATGACACTAATACCTCTTTGGGTATCAAAACACCCTTCTGGACTGTTTGACACCCACAAATCTTTCTAATTTTCTACTTGGTTCATTATACCAAAAAGCCAAGTAAAAAGACAGGGAGGCTAATCTTTCCTGTCCAGACTTAAGTCTATAATTTGTTTCCTTATAAACACAACCAGGCTGCTAAGAGGGCAGAGAGGATACTGAATAAGGACCCAATCAAATAATACTCCGCAAAGGCAGGATTCTCCGAAATTTTATTATAGCGGGCGATAGATTTGGCTGTAAATACTAGGCCGATCGAAGCAAATTGCCCATAGAGGAGACAGACACCGATCACCAAACGCTCTAAAAAGCCAATCATGGAACCAGCCCCAGTGATCGTATCCATTTTCTTCTTGCTGGTGGGTTGATACTTGGCAAACAGAATTTTAAAGGCGATATTGCTTGGTTTCCCAACTAGGAGGACATAAAAGATTAGATTTAAAATGTCCAAGGGTAGATAGGTCGTGCCATTCTTCGCTCCCATAAGGACCAGACAAGTTAGGATACCAATATGCAAGACTTGATCCAATGCAAAAATCCAGGCTTTTGGTAATTTCAATCCCTTCTGCACGATCGGTTTCAAGAAATCTATTCCAGCATGTGTCAGTAAAATGACCAAGCAAATCCACCACAAGGCTAGATGAAAGAGCGAAACAATGAACAAAGGCAAAGCCACATATAGAATGTGAAGCCCGAGCACCTTCTTATCCTGATCCTTGCGATCCGCCATCTTTTGACTTTGAAAATAATAATCCGATAACAAATGACAAATCAACAAGAGGATCAAGTATGGATTCATTACGATACTAGACAATCCGCTCATGGGCCTCTCCTTTCTCTAAGTTTTGAATACAAGCTAGTGCTGCTGCTCGCCCCCGTAAATAAACACGAATACTGCTACTCTTTAATCGCTTGGACAGTGCACTAGGGTTGAGCTCTAGCGCTTGGGCCAATTCCTGTTGGCTAAAGCTTTCACTATAGACAGATCTCTTTAGCAGATTGAGCAGAATCTCTTCCTGACTCTCTCGCCAACCCGAACGTATGGCTTCTCCGGAAGCGATGAGCGCATTCACCACTAAGTCCTGGCTGTCATTACCGCTCAAAAAATAGATCTGGGTGTTACCATAATCATTTTTCTGATGGACCAGATTAATAGCTGCGCGTGCATTCCAATAGGCTGGTCCATCTGCACCGATACTTTGCAGGGGATCGATATCCGTTACAATCTCCCCGAGGCCAATGCCGAAACGAAGTTGAGTCGGTCTTAGTTCTGAACGTAGGGTATCAATGATTTGAAAAACCGGAGCCTCCACTTTTAAAAGCGCTTGAAACTCATCCCCCAAAGTTAGGGTAAAAGCCGATGCTAGGCAGTCTTTAAAAAGCTCATTGATCTTTTGAAGGGTTTTTTCTAACTGTTTTTGCAGGTCAAAACGTTCTTGTACGATTTTGGAATCAATCACATCTGCAATCAAAGCAAGATACATAAAGCCCACCTCCTTATGTCTATTATAACGAAAAAAAGTAAAAATGTCTATTATAACAGACATTTATAAAAATTGCCGTTATAATAGACATTGAATCATTTAAAAGCTTATTTCACTTTTTCTTCTTCGTAATCGCCATTGCTACATACGACTTGTTTTCCGCCACCACGAACTTTTTTCTCAACTAAGTAGTGGCCACATTTTGGACAATCCCGACCGATCGGTTTATCCCAAGAGGTAAATTCACACTCTGGATAGCGATTGCATCCATAGAAGATACGGTTGCGCTTGGTTTTACGCTCGATGATTTGTCCCTGATGACAGTCAGGACACTCCACACCGATTTCTTTAACGATGGCTTGGGTATGACGACAATCTGGGAAATTACTACAAGCATAGAACTTACCAAAACGTCCTAATTTAATCACCATCGGGCTGCCACAGACTTCACAATCAAAACCAGCTGGTTCATCTTTAATTTGGATTTTTTCCATCTCTTCTTCAGCCTTTGCGACTTCTTTAGAGAATGGTTTGTAGAAGGCATCAATGACCTTTTGCCACTCTTCCTTTCCAAGTTCGACATCATCGAGTTTCCCTTCCATCTCCGCTGTGAAGGTCACGTTGACAATATCTGGGAAGAATTCAACGATCAGTTTATTGACGATCTCCCCTAATTCTGTTGGTTCAAAGCGTTTGGCTACCAGCTTCACATAATAACGTTTTTGAATGGTCTCAATCGTCGGTGCATAGGTTGAAGGACGGCCAACACCGTTCTCTTCCAAGGTCTTAATCAAAGTCGCTTCAGAATATCGAGCAGGTGGTTGGGTAAAGTGTTGCTCAGGCTTGCTATTGACTTGCTTAACGATATCGCCTTCTACCATATCCGGCAACATCTTGTTCTTATCTGAGTCGTTATAAATCGCCAAATAACCATCAAACTTCACTTGGCTTCCGTTTGCCGTATACTGAACCCCATTTTGACCTAAACGGACATTCATGGTATCAAAGACAGCTGCAGTCATTTGACTAGCTACAAAGCGGTTCCAAATCAAGGTGTAGAGCTTGAGTTGGTCTTTGTCCAAGTATTTAGCAATGCTTTCAGGTGTATTGAAGACGCTGGATGGACGAATCGCTTCGTGGGCATCTTGGGCACCAGAAGCATTCTTCACGCGGCTTCCATGCTTGGAATATTTCTCACCAAAGCGATCTACGATAAAGTTAGCTGCCTCATTTTGCGCAACTGGACTGATCCGTGTAGAATCGGTACGCATATAGGTAATCAAACCTTGAACACCAGAGCCAATATTGATTCCTTCATACAACTGCTGAGCTACCATCATGGTCTTACGTGTACGGAAGTTGATCTTATTGGCAGCATCCATCTGCATGGAAGAGGTGGTGTAGGGAAGTGGCGCATTTCGACGACGTTCTTTCTTTTCCACCTTTTCAACGGTAAAATCTTTGCCATCTAAGCGTTCAAGAACAGCTTTCACCTCTTCATTGGTGTTGAGCTTCATCTTCTTGCCATCAATCCCATAGAAGCTAGCTTGGAATTGCTTGGTCCCTTTTTTAAAGACACCATCAATGGTCCAGTATTCTTCCGGCTTGAAATCATTAATTTCATTTTCACGATCAATGATTAATTTAAGAGCAACAGATTGCACGCGCCCTGCAGAAAGTCCTTTTTTAACCTTTTTCCAAAGAATAGGCGAAATGGAATACCCTACAATCCGGTCCAAGACCCGACGTGCTTGTTGGGCATCGACCAAGTCCATATCGATTTGGCGCGGTTCTTTAAAGGCATTTTTAACAGCATCCTTGGTGATTTCGTTAAAGACCACACGGTTTTTTTCTTTGGCATCCAAGTTCAAAATATGCGCTAAATGCCAAGAAATAGCTTCTCCCTCGCGGTCCGGGTCACTTGCGAGAAAGACTTGTTTGGCTTTTTTAGCTTCTTTTTTCAAATCATTGATCAAGGGACCTTTTCCGCGAATATTGATGTACTCCGGTTCATAGTTATTGTCGAAGTCGATCGACATCGTAGATTTTTTCAGGTCCCGAATGTGGCCAACACTGGCCATGACTTTGTAGTTACGACCAAGGTATTTCTCGATTGTTTTGGCCTTCGCAGGAGACTCCACAATCACCAAATTTTTCTTGGTTGTACTGCTTTTCTTTTTTGTTACCACGTTTTATCCCTCTGTATTGTATAAATCTCATTGAGTTTAATACATTTTAAGAAAGATGTCAACTAGGAACTTCTCCTATAGGAAAATCACAATTTGTATTTCAATTCATCAAGAATGTCCTGGCCTGAGGTGACAAGTTTTGCGCCTTCTTGAATCAGGTGATGGCAGCCTGCAGATTTTCCATCTAAAATATTTCCCGGAATAGCAAAAACGTCTCGGCCTTCTTCCATAGCACGCTCACAAGTAATCAAACTTCCTGAACGGAGTCGCGCCTCTGCCACAATCACTGCCTGACAGAGACCTGCAATGATGCGATTTCTCTCAGGAAAATGAAACTTAAGTGGTGCCTGCCCTGGACCATACTCGCTCAAGATCAGATGGTGTTCCCCCATATGTGCCTGCAGTCTTTGATTGCTTTTCGGATAAAAGACATCCAGTCCCGTTCCTATCACTCCGATGGTCTTGCCACCATTGCGAATGCTGGCATAATGCGCTGTCGCATCAATCCCTTTTGCTAGTCCACTGACGATGACCAGTTCATTACCAAGTTCCTTAATAATTTTCTCTACAGATCGCACCCCTTCTCGCGTGGTCTCCCGAGCTCCAACGACTGCAATCTTCGGTTTGGTTAATAGCTCCAAATCCCCTTGGTAAAAAAGGAGTACAGGAGGATTGTAGATCTGTAGTAATTCCTCAGGGTATTCAGGATCAAAAATGGATAAAGATGGGAATCGTTCAAAGTCTTTGTGTAATCGATCGTCATCTAGTTGCCGGTATTTGTCTACAAAATGAATGATACTGCGAGAGCCAGCTATCCTTGCTATCTCTTCTAAGCCTGGTAAGGGTTCATCTTTTCTACAGTAATGCAAGACTCTTAAGACTTGCTCATTTGATAAGCCAGCTACTTTTAATTTAAAAATTTCAAATTTCTCCATGGTCACCTTCCACTTCCTCTTACTTATCTATTCGAAAAAGAAAAGAAAAAAAGATCTATTTCTAGAACTTTTTTTGATGTGTAGAAGAATAAAAGTAAGATGCGGCACCAATCAAGTTGCTTTCATTATGGAAGCGAGCTGCTTGAATGGGCAAAGCCTCAAATTGTTTATGGCCTTTTTGAGAGAGCAGGTCATGGTATTGGTGATTGATTTCATCGATCAGTAGCGGTTGGCTACTAATGCCACCTCCAATGGTCACCTTCTCAAGTCGCAACAAAGATTGAAGATTAAAAATCAGAATAGCAATATCATAGCAATAGGCCTGAAACAAGGTTTTCAGCTCCTCGTTGCCTCCTTGCTCAAGAGCCTTGAAAACAGCTATACCGTCTGCCTCTTCTAGGTTCAAGATGTGACTAGCTTTCTCAACAAATTGAACAGCTGAACCGGTGTTTTCCAAAAGATTGGAAATACCTTGAAAAAAGAGTTCACGATGAAAGCGACGATTTTCTGGTGTTCTATCTGTCTTATCAATAGACCGAATGTATTCTGTCAGTTGCCATCCTCTCAATAAATCACCATTAGAAAGAAGAGCAAGACCAACTCCTGTCCCTAAGACCAAGATTGCACCGCACGGACAATCTTTTAGATTGCCAAGGCTTGCTTCCGCTAAACCTGCAGCATCCCCATCGTTGAGGACGGTCACTGGGACTTGAAACGCCTTGATTAAACGAGAAGCTAAAGGAATATTCCTTAAATAAGGAATGAGGCCACCTTTAAAGACAAAACCAAGTCGACTATTGATTTCACCCGGACAAGAGATGGCAATCCCAGTCATTCGATTTTGGAACGAGCAAATCACGTGCTCGAGAGCTTCCCAGAATTCCTCAATAGTATCTGGTGTCGGGACTTTAGAAGAATCACTCACCTGATAGGCTTCATCGACTAAGGAATATTTAATAAAAGTTCCCCCAATATCAAAGGCTAATAGCATGTCTCTCTTCCTCCTAATCAAAGTTTGTCATCGACTTAATGGGTTCGAAGCTTCGGCGATGGATAGGAGTAACCCCATGTTTTTCCAATCCTTCAAGATGCTTGGTTGTCCCATACCCCGCATTCTGACCAAAATCATAACCTGGATACTCTTGGTCATATGCCACCATCATCTGATCCCGAGTCACCTTAGCTACGATAGAGGCTGCAGCAATGGATAAGGAATTAGCATCTCCTTTGATGATACTAGTTTGAGGGATAGAAAGATCCAACTTCATGGCATCAATCAAAAGATGCTGGGGTTGAGGATCTAGCTGACCAATAGCCTCCATCATGGCTAGTTTCGTAGCTTCATAGATATTGACCTGGTCAATCACCTGATTGTCCTTGACACCGATGCCGATCGCAATAGCTTCTTTGAGCACAGCCTCATAGATTTCCTTGTGTTTGGATTTCGGAATCTTTTTACTATCGTTAAGTCCTGGAATCTTAGAACCTTTGGGTAAGATCACAGCAGCTGCAACAACTGGTCCCGCTAATGGGCCACGTCCCACTTCATCCACTCCTGCAATGAGCTCAATTCCACGCGCATAGCATTCTTTTTCATAGGCCAGCATTCCTTCCAAGCGCTCTTCTTCATCTAAACGTTTTTGGATTTCTCTTTTTCGCTTTGCGACCGCTTGGACAACACCAGATCGGCTATCCTGTTCCAATTCATCCAATAAAGGGTCATCTAACTGCCGGATGTTTGCTAATTGTTCTTTAATTTCCTTAATGGTTGCCATCAATTTCCCCTACACGATCCAGCGTATACCGGCCCAATTTCCCATCGCGGACATCTTTGACAAAGAGTTGGTAAAACCGGTCGTAATCCTCGCGAAATCCCATTTTTTGAGTCATCTCCATAATAATTTCAGGAGCTTCTTGCTCCAGGTCCATTTGTTTAAAACGTTCCTGCAAAACAGCTGGGTAATGCTCTTTAAAATAGTTGAGACCGAAAATAGTCACTTCATCCATTGGAAGCAACTGGTCCTTAATAGCTCCTGTTAAGGCAAGCTTTAAGGCCACTTCTTCATCTTCAAATTTGGGCCAAAGAATCCCAGGAGTGTCCAAGATTTCGAGATCCTTATTGGTTTTCAACCATTGTTGCCCCTTGGTCACCCCTGGTTTATTGCCAACGACTGCAATCTTTTTCCCTGCTAAACGATTCATCAGCGTTGATTTACCAGCATTGGGAATCCCGATGATCATGGTCCGAAGGGTTTCAATCTGAATCCCACGTTCCTTTTGACGAGCAATTTTATCGGCCATCAAGCTCTTAGCAGCATCCGTGACCTTCTTAACCGTCGACTGCTCTTTGGAGTTGATCGCCAAGGTTTTGATGCCTTGAGATTCGAAATAGTCCTGCCATTCTTTTGTTGCCACAGGATCTGCCAGGTCTACCTTGTTCAAAATCATTAATTTTGGCTTCTCACCAACAATTTTTGTTAACATGGGATTTTGGCTTGATAGGGGCAAACGAGCATCTACCAGAACCGTCACAAAATCCACGAATTTTAAATTTTCTTGTACTTGTCTTCTAGCTTTGGACATGTGTCCAGGAAACCATTGAATAGTCGCCATAATCTCACTTCCTTTCCAGTTCAATCTCCTCTATTATACCATGTTTTCTTGAATTCTCAGCCTTAAATGAGAATACAAAAAATGAAGCTACCTAGGCAACTTCATTTTCGCTCTATTCCGTCCAATTGATCAACGATTTCAATTGATCGTCCATTGTATAGGTATAGGTGTCGATATTTCTAGTAAAGTAGTTCTTCAAGTCTTTCTCATCAGACATGCTTTGGAAGTCGTACTTCTTAGCATTTTTCTCAAAGGTTTGAATAGTTTTTCCAGGCTTTTTATGAACATTGGCTTTTCCATGATTTTCGACCTGTTCAATAACCGCTATGTTTGAAATAACAAAATAACTTGTTTTTGATTTACCATAAGATGTATCGGTAATAGAGTATACATAGACCAATTGCGGGATTTTGGAATCAAATGTACCTCCCCAATCAACTCCATCTTTGATTGCCGCAAAAGCCATCCCTTCAAATTTTGGAAGGTCTTTATAGTTGCGGTCAGCTGCATAGGCCTTTGCTGCATCCTCTACATTCTTAGAGATGGCTTCTTGTGTATCCTCATCCACTTTTGACAAGGAAGTCACATAAGCCCCTTCCTCAAAATCAGCCAAAGTGACCTTGTATTTCTTACTGTCTTTTCCTTTCTCAACAGTTTTACCATCTTTTTTCAATGCATTTTTACCACTTTCATTGAGACGAATTTCGATTTCATCACCAACTGCAATAGGATCATTACTTGAAACTTCTTTTCCATTCAGATAATAATCAAACGGGAAGCCATCGTTAGCGGTTGCTTTTGCAACAAATTCTAAGTCTTTTCCTTCAAATTGAGACGGTTTTGATAAACTTCCATTTGGAGAAATGCCCTTGATCTTTGGATAAAAACCCTTAAAGGGGTCAATACCTACAAGCGGGATTAGATCAGCCTCCTGAGTTACAGATGTACCAGTAAAATGAAGGCCAGGTATTATGTCTTCAAGATCATTTTTATCGTAAAGTAATTTGACCGTAATTTTATCGTGATTGTTTAGGTTTTTCCGTTCTTTTACATCGATCAGTTCATCGCCTTTATAAACACTAAATTTTACTTTTGAAACTAGCTGATCGATATTGTAGTTTGAACTCTCGGTATTCAAGCCTTCTGCTTCTATCTTTTTCTTGATATCCCCGTCTAATCTTTCCTTGTTCAAACTAGGCGACTTCTCAGCAAAATAGCCTTCACCATCAGTCCCTTCAATTTCCAGCTTCACATAGTCCTCTAAATTAATGGTGTCACTGCTACCACGGTTTAATAAGAAATAACCTGCAACAGCAATGACAGCAAGAAGGACAAAGATCCCGGCTAAAATTCCTTTAACGTTTCTTTTTGGTTTTTTAGGTGCTGGGGCTTGAGTTGAACTTGGACTTGGCCCTAATTGCACTGTCTTTGGTTGAAACGCAACAGCTTTTGGTTCAGCTTGGGCAGCTACTTGAACTTTAGCTCCACACTTAGAACAAAAGGCATCACCAGCATGGATAGGTGCCTGGCAATTGGTACAGTTTTTCATACATCATCTCCTTAAATTTATCGAGCGTCCTTACGGACAGAAGTCAATACGAGGGAAGTTGCGACCATAAATAGAGCTGCAAAAGCAAGCAAGACTCCCCAATTTCCAAGAATCGCAAGTAGATCATAAGCATAGGTTCCTACCCCATCTTTTTGATAAACTTGCCAGTCAGTATGACCTTGAGACGGGACCATATTATTCATATTTGCAATCCGAAAGAAGGCCGTTGTTCCCCATCTCGTAATAGTCGCATGTGAGATCCATACTAAAAACGGAATTTTCTCATCCAAAGATTGGAGAAAATTGGAAAACAGCAATTGAACCATCAAAACAAGCGGCATGACTGTCATCGCTTGGGATGATTTTTTTACAAAGGCTGAAATCAATAAGGCCAACATATCTGAAGTAAAGATCACTAAAAACAAAGTGATCCCAAAAAGGAATATCTGGCTACCGTTTCCTTGGATATGTGGATAGCGCACAACAATGGTTCCAATCATTAAGATCGCTTCCGCAAAACAGAGAACCAACTCTGTTAGCACGCGCGCCGTCACATAAGAAGGTAAGGACAAACCTTTAATTTGGTACTCAAACTTGATGACTTTACGCTCATTACAAATACTGGTCACTGAATTAAAGAGACCAATCCAGAGTGCTGCAGAAATAAACATAATGGAAGAAGTTCTCGTAATATGGTATTTATCAAAAACTTCATTGGCGTTAAAAGCGATCGAAATGATGAAAGGAAGAAGAATCGCTTCTAGCACAAAAAACAGAGATTTTTTATTGAGAAGGAGTCGAAGGAATTTTCTAAAATAAATCGAGACTTGCTTCTTATCCAGCATGGCCACCTCTCCTTTCATTTTCAAACCATTGAACATATTGGTCAACAAGAGCTGCATTTTCAGCACCTGAAATTTTATGGACGATTTCTTCTAAACTCTGAGCAGCAAAGACTTTCAGGGCATTGTCTACGGAGCCAAAATAACACAGTCTACCACAGCCTTCCGAACTCTTTCCGACCACCATGACCTTATCAAAAAGATGACGAATACGATCGGGCGTATGCGTGATGACACATAAGATCTTTCCTTCATCTGTAATCTCTCTCAATGTGGTCATGACCTCCATGACCATGCTCCCATCAACACCGGAATCCGGCTCATCCATAAAGAGGATTTCAGGGCTCGTGATGTATTCCATGGCTATCGTGAGTTTTTTCTTTTGTCCTCCAGATAGAGAAGAACACTTGGATCCTTTGACAGATTCTAAATCCAGCTTTTTCAGAACAGATAGCACTTCTTCTTTTCGAAGTTCAGGATTGTCTGTTAATTCGGATGGACCATAGAGTTTTGCTGCATCTTCTAGATTCTTATAGACCGTATCTTCCATTCGGTAATGCTCATCAGGAGATTGAGGAGCCAGGGTGATGACCCCTTGTTTCACCCCATCATTTAACAAATCCACTCCATTAAAATAAGCACTAGTATTTGAATGAACGAGTCCCGTTACTGCTTCCATAAAGGTAGATTTCCCAGCACCAGAACCACCCAGAATGAGTATCATCTCCTTAGGCTTAAATTCTACTTGAATATCCTTGAGGATGGTTTTACGGTTTAAGAGATTTCCGACTGTTACATCTTGAATAGCAATCGTTAGTGATGAATAAGAAAACTTCGACCCCTCAGCAGATGATTGAGAAGAACTGACAGGTCCTGCTTGAAGCTCTTGGTAAATAACTTGATCACCTAGGCGCACAACCAACTGATCAGATAAGATGGCACAATCAATTGAAGCAAGCGAGGACAGATCCGACGGAAAAGCATCTTTTGCTATAGTCTTCCACTCAATAGATTGCATTTCAACAATGATGAATTTTGAGCGAAAAACATGGCCGTCGGCGTCACAAAGATGAATAATGGAACGATGATTTAATAAAACACGTTGATTTTTCGGATAGGTGACACCATCCACCTCGATCATCCCAGATAAACATTCAAGAAACCATTGACCGTTTAGAAAATGGAAAACAGCTTCAGAGGGGGACTGAAAATCATCAGCCAAATGCAAATCTGCCTGACTTTCTTGAGAAATACCATCGACGCTCAATCCATCAAAAAGTGGAATAGCTGTAAAATCCTGATTGAGATAGGTATAGATGGTTGGGTTTTGCATATAAGTAAACCTTTCGAAATAAACGAATTTGCTAGACAGTCAAAACCACCCTATAAGGGTGGTTCAAACACGATGGCGTTACCTCGCGAGCACTACTCTAGCTTAGCGAATTTGCTCAAAATGCAAATGTACGGCGATGTGATCACCATAACCACTCCGTTCCAAATCGCGTTGCAAGCGATAAGAAATGTAGTGTTCTGCAATGGTAATATAGCCTGCTCCCAGCAAACGTTGTTCCACTAATGATTGGATCATACTGATGGTTGCGCGTTCTACTTGGGCTTCATCCAAGTCCATGGCAACTTTCTTGGTCACTTGAGCTAGGTTTTGTCGCAAATCATCTGTCAAAACATAGACAACTTGCGCAGCTTTCAAAATAGCTTGGTAAATTTTATCTGGGTTGAATTCAACCACTTCTCCACTACGTTTAATGACTTCCATCGGAGTCTCCTTTATTTTAAATATTCATGAATACTCCATTTCCTTTATAAAGAAATGAAGACCTACTACTTTATTATATAATTTTTTTGCCAAGAATCAAAGCTCTTTTCAGGAATCACCGTGGTTGTTTGGATGAAAAAATCTAACGATCACTTTTCTCCATGACCACATCTTCTTTTTTATAGCTGTAGGTCAATCTCCAAAGATGGTCAGAGACATGGTCCAAACGGAAAGTCTTCAAAATCTTCTTCAGAGGTAACTTCTCCATCTCTACTTTTCTAAGGAGTTCCACGAGTAGTTCACCACCAGCATTGACAGCAATTAGATGATCTTCGTCACTATCATATTGGAGAAGGACTGTTTTAGTCGGTTTATAGAGAACATTGTAGAGATTGTAGGCGCTATCGATTTCAAAAAGTTTATTCTTATCGGCTTCTCGTGAGTAGCGGTGAACCGTAAGCGGACCGATTTGAAAAGCTCCTGCTAAACTAAAAACGAATCCTAAAGCAGCGATCGATTCCCAGAGTAAATTGAGTAACTTGGAATCAAAGTCAAACACTAAATGAACTAGGAACAGAATGATTCCTGTTCCAAATCCCAGTAAAAGTAAGAGTGCACCGATACAGCCTGCTTTTTCACCTGTTTTTATCGTCAGTTTATCATAGATCATCACACCGTCTAACTTTTCAAGGCTACGACCTCCTTTAAATTTTTCTAGTTCTGATTTTTCTGAATTCGTTTTTTCTAGCTCTGTTTTCTCTAACTCTGACATACATTCCTCATGACATTTTTTTAATAATCCGGACGAAGAACTCCCGTAATGATCTCTTTGCTGGCATGGTAATCCCCATCCACTACTACTTTGATAATGCGCTTAGCTTCCTCAGCGGGTGCTGGCACCAATGGCAGACGGGTCGGACCTGCTTCAAAGCCCATATAGTTCAAGACTGCTTTAACAGGAGCTGGGCTTGGATAAGAGAAGAGAGCATTGACTTTAGGGATAAATTGGCGCTGGATAGCCGCTGCCTTTTTAATATCATTGTGCTCAATGGCTTGGAACATCTCATACATCTCATCTCCATTTGTATGAGAGGCTACTGAGATCACCCCATCAGCTCCAAGGTTCATAGCATGGAAAGCATCTCCATCTTCCCCTGTATAGACGAGAAATTCTTCGGGCTTGTGTTCAATCAAGTAGGCCATATTGGCAAGAGTTGTACACTCTTTAACCCCGATGATGTTTGGATGTTCGGCCAAACGGAGCATGGTTTCTGGTGTCATTTCGACAACCACGCGCCCAGGAATGTTATAGATTATGATTGGCAAGTTAGAAGCGTCCGCAATAGCCTTAAAATGCTGATACATCCCTTCTTGAGAAGGTTTATTGTAGTATGGAACAATGGCCAAACCAGCAGCAAAGCCACCAAACTGATCCACTTCCTTTACAAACTCAATGGAATCTCGGGTCTCATTGGTCCCGACACCAGCGATCAAAGGCACTCGACCATTGACAATCTTTTGAACGGCCTCAAAGAGTTGCAATTCCTCATCGTGGGTCAGAGTTGGACTTTCTGCAGTCGTTCCAGCTAAGAGTATCCCATCTGTATGATGAGCCAAGAGGTGCTCGATCAAGGCAGGAAGAGCGTCAAAATTAATGGTTCCATCTTCATGGAAGGGGGTGATAAATGCAGTGATGATTTTACAATCTTTTAAATCATTATAAGACATAGAAAAACCTTTCTCTATATAAGAAAGAGGCTGGGGCTTGCTTGCCTTTGCCTCATGATCTGTTCATAAAACAAGTTGATTCGCTAGTTAGCTGATGAAGAAATCAAACTCTTCGAGTTACTGATTTCTGTTTTTCTCCCTATTTCAACTCAAATTTCAATTCAGCTGTTGGTCGTACGAGTCCACGTTCATGAAGGGTTTCTGCGATTTGGACTGAGTTCCAAGCAGCTCCTTTAAGGAGGTTATCTGAAACCACCCACATGTGGATTCCTTTTTCAGCATCCAAGTCTTTACGAATCCGTCCGACGAATGTATCACGTGAACCGACAGCATTGACTGCTTGAGGATAGATTTGGTGAGCGACATCGTCTTCAAGGACTGCACCTGGGAATTCTGCAATAGCAGCTTTCACTTCGTCAA
>OKRY01000051.1_pt1 | contig 62719 bp, 52 predicted proteins | sample 1601121 | NCBI WGS metagenome assembly OKRY01 (sample SAMEA3541546, study PRJEB24748) | human gut metagenome | biome: human gut; feature: human-associated habitat; material: faeces | place: China | collected 2012
ATATAGGGGTATAGCTCAGTTGGTAGAGCAGCGGTCTCCAAAACCGCGTGCCGAGGGTTCAAGTCCTTCTGCCCCTGCCAAGCAAAAACGGCTTAAACACTGCGTTTAAGCCGTTTTTTGATACAATTTTATGATGGGAGCACGGTCTGATTTTCCCGTTTTGATGCTCATTTCAGGCATCAAAATGTTCAACAGGCGCTAATAATTCCAACGTTTCCGTCTTCTACATCATCAAAATAGCATCAATAATTAAATATTGGCAAGGAGGTTTGAACTTATGCAAGCAATTAAATGTGAATTATGCGGTAGCAATCAACTTATCAAAAAGGACGGTTACTATCAGTGTGAATATTGTGGTACTAAGTACACACCTGAAGAAGCAAAAAAAATGATAGTAAGCGGTAATGTTGAAATTACAAAAGGCAAGGCTGAAAAGGAGCGATTTTTTAATAATGCAAATACTTATTTGAAAATTGGAGAATACGGTAATGCAGTTAATGCTTTTTGTCAACTTGCTTCCGATTTTCCAGATGATTATAGAGGTTGGTGGGGAATCTTTTTTACGCCAATTGAAGAATACTTAAATACAGGAACATTTTCCGGTACTAATAATCAATGCTTAAAAAACGCGTTACAATTATGTGATGATGAATCTATCATTAATATATATTTGGAAAATATATGTAGTAGATATGGTAGTAAACTACGCACTGCGCCAGTATGTGTTTCGTATATTGGGAGTGATTATCATTACGAAAATAAAGATAATAATGATTATAAAAATATATTCACAATAGACAATTTTACATATTGGCTTATTTACAAAACGGGGGATATTTTTAACTTGTTTCCATCTGCATTACAGCAACTTGTTATACAAATGAGTGATATGTTTGTGTCTCAACTACGAAAAGGTATTCTATGTCCAATAGATGAACCTGATCCACCTCTATACTATAAGGGTCAATGGATTGACAAAAGTTGGGAAAATTGCGATCCTCATCGTGCAGTAAAATATCTTACTATCAAGTTTGGCTGTATAGGAAAAATAGACCGAACCTTGTATCCAGATGTGTTTTATATAGGTGACAATGATAATAAAGTTAGATTGGTTAGTATTGCCGCCACAAACGGAAGATGGGCTTATATAAATATGTTTGAACGCTACGGAAAAAATAAAACTTTATTTTTAATGCCTCAAGAGATACATCAAGAAGAAATTAATGATGTTTTTAAGTCGTTAGGTTTATGTCAATATTGTGGTGGTGCATTCAAAGGTTTGATAACGAAATCCTGCTCAAGTTGTTTAAAAAAGAAAGATTACTAGTTTTTTCTACCCTCTTTGTTTACAGCATAGCAAAATTTAACATCGGATTTGAAGTAAATTTCAAGTCCGATGTTTTTGCATTTAAGCATTTTTACAATTCAAACCCATCCGTAATCCCATTCAACTTTGTCAAATCTCTTTTTACATAATACATTTCTGTAATTTCAGAAGTTGTATGACCGAGCAAGTCGGCTACCTGTCTTGGAGTCAGAGATTTTATTGAACCGTCAGGTTGTTTTATGCCGTTTACAAGGTTTGTAGCAAAGGTGTGACGGAGTGAATGCAAACCTTTGGTTTCTATGCCTGCGGCTTTGAGAATTCTGTAATAGCGTTTGCGGAAATTTATAGGCCGGGTGAAATTGCCGTTTTCATCGGGTATCAGGGGTGAGTTATCTCCTAAATAGAATTCTTTTCTAAGGTCGAGTATCATTTCGATTGCAGTATCGTTCAGCGGAACATCTCGCTTGCTTGTGGCACTTTTGAGCTTGCCGACTTTTATTTCCCGTCCTTTTTCTGCTGTGACACCGTCACGCTTTGATATTTCCTTAACACCTCTGTTAAGGTGTATAACCCTGTTTTCAAGATCAATATCGCTGTTGATAAGTCCCAGCACCTCGCCTGTTCTCAAGCCTGTGTTCAGCATAAGAATGTATGCGGCGGCTTGCTGATATTTTCGCTTGCCGTTTGAGAATGTGCTGAACGCTTCATCTTTGAATATTTTAATCTCTTCCGGCGTGAATATCGTTATGGTTTCGCTCGTCGGAAGATTTTCTTTGTCCTGCGCTTTCATTTCAAGTATTCCGGTAAACTCTCCTACTTCTTCCATCATCTGATAGTCCGAGGTGTCGATCATCATTTCTCTCATCTCAATGAGCGAGAATACTTTTGCGTTATCGTTCATTTGGTTCTCCTTTCCACTTCCCGAAAAGAAAAGTTTTTGCCGCCCATATAGGTAGGTGTGTTAAGGTAAACTTTTTCTTTTTCGGTTAGTTATTTTTTATTTGTCTATTTAGTTATTTATATATAGGAGCTGCTTCTGCCGCTCACGCTGACGGCGCTTGCGTTCGGCTGTCTTCTTCCGCTTGATTCTCTCGGCGCATTTGTCGCAGTAGCGTTTGTTGCGAGCCTTGGAATAAAAGCGTGAACCGCAGCTTTGGCAGCGCTTGTAATCGTTGCCGCAGATCAGCTCCCGATACAGCTCCTTGTCGAGAGGAAGCACAGCGTTCTTGAAATGGTTGCAGAAGATGTGGTATTTGGAAATCAACTGCACACAGGTATGCGTTTCTCCGTCGTCGAGCAACAGACAGTTGCCGTCCATACAGTTGCAGCACTCCCGCCTGACCAAGCGGCTGACCTTCCGAAACTGTCCTGCCTTAATTTCAATGAGCATTTGACGTACTTTCCTGACAGGCAATCCTGCTCGACGCTGTGCCGTCAGCCTTCCGGCTGCGCTCGCTCCGTAGAGGTCGTGGCGGTTTATCCTTCGCTTGGCAGCTATTCAGTTGTAGGTTTGCTTCGGCGGGCATCACTTCCTTTCAAAAAGCCTTTCACCCTTAATGCAAAAAAGTCCTGCAAAATATACACCCTATTGAGAAAAATATTTGCCCCTTCACCTATACCCAATGGGAAAGGCCATTTTTTAAGTCTGTTTCAAAAATTTTTTGCAAAAAAATAGCGCCTGCCATAAAGACAAGCGCAAAAAGTCTCACTTACAATTTGTAAGCGGGACAGATTCGTTTTGTTTATTATCCAACAATCATTTTATTGGTTTTTCTTAGATACTTTGCAGGAATAGGTTCTTTCATTTTCCAAATGATATTCATAGGTTTAGAATCCGTATGGCTGACATAGTCAGCCAATCCGATAAAAGAATACGGGGCCGCTTTTCCAGTGATATTATCATTTTTTCTTTCACGTACAAACAGCAATTCCTTGACACCCATTGACTGATGATTGATATACCTTGTACCTGTATTACTTGTATCAGACGTTGCTCCCTGACTTTGCCAATGGAACAGCTCGCTATTGATAGAATAATCGTTGTACATTGTCGTTGGGGAGTAGTCTTTCTCGCTTTTGTTAAGAGTGATAAAATGAATATCAATCTTTTTATCAGCCAAGAAAAACGTTCCTGCTTGCACAGATGATGGGCTCAGATAATCTAATGCTGATAATATCTGATCACGAGTATATGTACAATACAAGTCAAGAGGACAGTCAAACCCTACATCAACCGGTTTGTCGATAAAATCAATTTGATTATAGTTATAATCCAGAAGCTCAATTATCTCATTGCAAAGCACGGGGCATTCTCGGATTTTCTGTACTCCATCTGTAATCTTACTAAATCCGCATTTTTGATACTCTTTCTGCCAAATGGTGAAATGGAACATTTGCAGCATTCTGTTTTCGGATTCAGTAAACTCAGAAACATCTTCTGATAATAATTTTATGATAAATTTGATAAATCGACGTGAATCAACATACGATAATCTACTCAATGCCTTTGTTATAGTTTCTTCAACGGGCGATTCAAAATCATCTATCACATCAGCCCGTGCACACAGGCGTGAAAAGGAATTGAATTTGTAAACTGATCTCACGTCAAGATGATGATATTCTAAGAAATTCGCAAGAGAAAGCGGTAAACCACTATCTTCTTCAAACGATTCAATTTTAGAAATCAATCCGGCAGTGTTTCCGTATGAAGCACGAATATTGCTGAGAATATAACGCTCAGCCATCTTTTCAAGTTGAATATAGCATCCCTTTGGAACAGACACGAATCCATTCTTTATTTCTTTGGCAACACTCCGATTTGTATTTGAAAGCAGTGCAGCAAATTTATCTTCAAAGTTGTACTTCTTGTTTGCCTGACCTATAAAATCAAGAACTGTTAAGCACTCCTTATTATCCGCCAAACGCAGTCCACGACCAAGTTGCTGTAAGAAGATGGTCAATGATTCTGTTGGTCTCAAGAATAAAACAGTGTTTACCTCCGGAATATCTACACCTTCATTATAAATATCAACGACAAAGATAAATCTGATTTCACCTTTTACCAGTCGAGACTGTGCCTTGTCTCTATCCTCGTCAGAGCTTTGCCCTGATAGTGAAATCGAAGGAATTCCATGAGCGTTAAAATACGCTGCCATAAACTCAGAATGTGCAACGGTAACGCAAAATCCTAACCCTTTCACTTCATCAATATCCGTAACATATTTCAACAGGGAATTCACGACCAAGTCTGCACGTTGCTTGGCATACGCTTCGTTAATCGTGTAGATATTTGAAAGCTCTGTTTTGTCATAACCACCTGCTGACCATTTCAGTTCGCTTAAATCGACATTATCTGTTACTCCAAAGTATTAAAACGGACAAAGCAACATTCTGTCTATTGCTTCCGGCAATCTGATTTCTGCCGAAATACGATCATTAAAATAGGTCAAAATGCTCTTGCCATCCATTCGCTCAGGAGTAGCTGTCAAGCCAAGTAATATCTTCGGCTCATAGTATTCAAGCAGCTTTTGATATGTTGGAGCTGCTGCGTGATGGAATTCGTCCACAATAATAAAATCGTAGAAGTCTTTACTTGTTTTTGAAGTCAAATCCTGAGAATTGAATGTTTGAATCGAAATGAAAAGATTGTCAATATCTTCTGCTTTATACTGTCCAACAAACAGCTCGCCAAAATTTGCGTCTTTTAATACAGCCCGAAAAGTAAAGATACTCTGTTCGAGGATTTCTTTTCTGTGGGCAACAAAAAGCAATCTGCATTTTTTATCAGAATTTTTCTTCACAAAACGCTTATAATCAAGCGCCGAAATAACAGTTTTACCGGTACCCGTTGCAGCTACAATCAAGTTTCTATAATTACCTCTGACCTCTCGCTGCGCTTCCAATTTATCAAGAATCTCTTGCTGATACGCATACGGCTTTACTTCTACCGTGTAGCGTGAAGCGTCATTTGAATCGTGATACTTTTCGGCTTTTAACGCTCTGGCTAAACGCTCCTTTTGCATTTCAGAATAATATTCAAAATCATTTGAATTCCAATAGCTTTCAAAGGTAGCACTGATCTTCTTGATTGTGTCAGGTAAATCTTTATTCGTAACCTTTACGTTCCATTCACGACCGGTTGATATAGCTGCACCCGAAAGATTTGATGAGCCCACATACGCTGTTGTAAAACCAGTGTCACGATAAAACACATACGATTTCACGTGCAGTCGTGTTACCTTCGTATCATAACTCACCTTAATCATCGTATTGGATAGTTTTCTCAATTCTTCTATGGCTTTCACATCAGTTGCACCCATATACGATGTTGTGATAATTCTAAGCTCTCCGCCCTTATCAGTAAAATCTTTCAATTCATTGATGATACGCCTTACGCCGCTCCATTTTATGAAAGATACAATCATATCTATACGATCAGCCGAGACAATTTCTTTCTTCAATTCTCCTAATAGTTGTGGCTCGTTTACTGCGCTTGTAAAAAGTGAGCTTTGCGCAATAGATGTCTCAGGACGACTAACGGTACTGTTTTGGTCAATGGCATACTTACTATTCTCTTTATCGAGCAATGCAAGCAGTTGTTCGGCGCGTTCATCAACCGACATAGACGTAAAATCTTCGTCTCCTGTTTTAGCACGAATGATTTCGATCATTTTATTAATAAGCTCTATTTTTTCGGGTAACTTATCATCACCTAATTGATTAAGCCCTTTTTCTATAATCTCAGAAGCATACCGTGCTAAAACCTTTGATGATTCTCCTTCATCAATGTTTTTCAGCCTGATAATCTTATCAGTTGATTTCAGTTCTTCGTTTATACCTTGATTTATGATTTGTTCGTATAGTCCTGATTTGAGCATAACGTCACCTTCGGGAGTCAATAATTTAATCCTATTATACCATTTAATGATCAAATCACAAGATCAATAATCCTAAATCTTAAGAAAGTGTCCGGAATAATCAACGTAATCTTGTCAAGTTTTCTCTCTTGCGATAGAATTAACTAAAGGATAAAATATCATAAAAGTCAGGTAATAAATATGTTACAATTTGTTGATAGAGATACATATAAGAACGCAATAATCAACCCTGAACGGGCGTTTCTATTGTATGTTGATAATGAAAACAAAATATCCTTACAAGCAGACATTGAATTGGGCGGCGATCCTGTTAACTACAGAGTTGAGTTAATGGATTTTGAGCTTGATTCAACAAAGCCAATACTATTATCAACAGTAGAATGCAGAGGCTTTTATTGTGGAGGTATTAATTTCATTGAATATGATGCAGCAATAGAGGATACATCTGAATTAGCTATCAACGATTTTTTGAGGCTCAGTGATGAAGCGGATTACTTGATTTGTGAAGATGTGGATTTAGAAATCATAAGAGATATGGAGAAAAATAAATTTTTCATTTATGTTCTCTGATTGTTATATGTTTGTTTACAATAAGGAAACATAGAAGATGTTTTACAATTTAATCTTTAACTTTATTCACTTCAGTCCATATACTTTTTCGAAATAGATTTTTTTGGGAGGCTCTATAAATGTTATTTGATGATAAAGATTTATCAATATTTGAAAACAATGAATCAAAAGTGTATTTTAAAGAAATTGTACAGCTGTATTATAGTCAAAACTATCGGTCATCTATAGTGATGTTATACTCATTCGTTATATATGACCTATATATGGAGCTCCAAACAATGGCAAATGAAGGAGATGATAAAGCAACAAAAAACTCGCAGAAATCAACAGTATGATTTCTGATGACGCCAAATATTCTAAAGTTGAAAACAGTGTTATACAGTTTTTCCTTGACAATTGCGAGTTGTATTTCAAGAGATTTGTTGAAGATATAGAATATCTTAAAACGTGTCGAAACAAGTGTGCTCACTTAAAAGTAAATGATAGCTCTTTGTATATTCCTAAAGATTATGTTGCGCGTATGCTTATTTGCTCTATGTATGATAATATTCTTTCAGTTAAAGCTCCATTTATTATGGATTTATTTAACGTTGTTCAATCGGATATAGAGTTGTATTCAGCAAGCGCATCAGGCATAACTAACGAAAGATACAATTTCTCAGTTAGCGAAAAAATACGCAATAAGTATCTTAAAAGGATGACTTATGACTCATTAAAAAAGTCATATAAAACTTTTATAAAGCTTCTTTGGGTTACAGAAAACGAAGATACGGATAAAAATATAGTTGGGATTTTTTTGTTTGCATTTTTTGTAACTGATTATGCTATTAAGCAAGGTTACCAACAACTCTTTTCTGAAGATCAAATAATAAACATTTATAAGAAAATAGACAAAGACACAATTAAGAATAGACCATCAAGGGAAAAAGCGTTAATAACAATGCTTACTACTTATCCAATACTTGTGAATAGAATCCGGGAGAATGAACCAGTATTTGAATATATATGTGAGCATTATATTAAGTCGCCCAATGGTCTTAAGCATTATCGTCTATTTTATCCTAACGATAAGAGGAGTATCTATTCTTTCTTTATAGAAACTCCTTCTCGGGTAGCTTCCAATAAGACAGTATGAAAACATTACTGACATAGGGTAGCTGCCGTACAGGGTGCGACAAGAAAATTTGGCGATACTTGGTTTTCAAAACCAGGTATCGCCTTTTTCTATCTTTAACAGAATGTTTGAATTTTATTGGAGGTACATATTATGCAGGATCTGAACTATATACGTTGTGGTGATTATTATATTCCCGATATTCGTTTGCCGGAGGAAGACAGACCTATTGGTCGGTGGGGACGCATGCATAGGGAATATCTGAAAGAGCATCGTCCGATCCGGTTTAACGACCTTGTTCTCAGTGGTCAACTCTGGACATACCTCGCTGATCTGAATGAGCAGGCACAGGAGCGTTTGTCCCTAATTATTGAGCAGATGCAAGCATCTGAGGGCGTGACTGAGGAACTGAAAGCTGCCGACCAAATGGCGTGGGTAGGAGCCATGAGCAGTATCTGCCATCGTGCAGAAGAAATTGTCCTGCGTGAGATGATCTACGAGGAGGATGCGGTATGAGAATCCTTGAAGAATTTTGGTATGGCAATATCTAGCCTACAGAGTACGATACTTCTTCCAAGGAGTACAAGAAACTGCAGGAGCTGATCTGCCGGAACGAAGAAAAGCTTAAAGCCACTATGACGGACGAGCAGAAAGAACTGTTTGAGAAATACACCGATTGTGTGCGGGAACATCAAACCAATACAGACTGCTTGATCTTTCAGAATGGCCTTAAGCTGGGTGCCAAGATGATGTTGGAAGTCATGGAAGAATAATTGAACACATAACGACAGCGCTTATCGAACGATGGGCGCTGTCGCCACTTTAACGAATACAAACTCGTACTAAGAGGGCAAATCGCCCCCTTATCTTGACAATTACAGCCAAGTATGCTATCATAGTGTTAGCTGTTAGTTAACAGCTAACACTATGAAGGGAGGAATATCAATGGCTGTGTCATCTGCCGATAAGAAAAAACTCGGCAAGTGGATTAAGCAAGCACGAGAAAAGAAACAACCGCATCTTTCTCAGCGGCAGTTAGCACTGGCTGTAGATATTACAAACGCTTCTCTCAGCTCGATTGAAAGTGGAATGATCTTTCCTTCTGAAGAGTTGTTACTAAAACTAATAGAACAACTCCAACCGCCTCCTGAACTGCGTGAAAAAATGTTGGCCCTTTTTGCAAAAGCCAAAGGGACATCGCCACCAGACATAAACGCAGAACTCAGTAAGAACCCGAAACTATGGGATCTGATAAGACAACTAATTGCAGTTGATCCATCAGAAGAACAAATTACACAAATCGAGCAACTTATTTATGCTGGCATTTCCGTATCAGGAGGAACAACAAATGACATTGAATGAACTTTTCAAAAATACTACATATGATGATACGCTATTCTCTGTTGAGGCCAAATCTACGATAGAGTCTCGTATCTTTATGAAATCTGTCCGTGGTAGCGAGGTTCCTTATATTACTTGCGCAATCCGTGACAAAGAAATCAAGCTTACTCCCGAAGAAGCTGTTCGTCAGCTCTATATTTACAAGCTGATGAACGACTATGGATATGCAGCCAGCCGCATTCAGCTGGAAACTCCAATTCACTTTGGCCGTGAGGTAAAGCGAGCAGATATTACCATTATGGACAAAGATCGTCCTATGGTGCCTTATATCATCGTTGAGCTGAAAAAGCCGAAGCTTACTGATGGTAAGGAGCAGCTGAAATCCTACTGTAATGCCACCGGAGCACCTATTGGCGTTTGGACAAACGGCGAACAGATTTCCTGCTACAATCGAAAAGACCCCAATTTCTTTGAGGAAATTAGTGATATTCCCAAAGCAACGCAGAAGCTGTCTGATATCATTAACGAAAAGTTTACCTATGAAGATCTGAAGCGCAAAGATAAAATCAGCACCCAGAAGAAGTCCCTTCGCTCTCTGATTAAAGAGATGGAGGATGAAGTTCTGGCAAGTGCTGGTGTAGATTCCTTTGAAGAAATCTTTAAGCTGATCTTTGCTAAACTGTATGATGAGCTGATCTGTGCCAATGACCCTACCGCTTATCTGCAGTTCCGTAACAACGGAAATACCGACTATGAGCTGAAGGAAAAAATTCAGGGACTGTTTGATGACGCCAAAAAGAAATGGGAAGGCATCTTCACCGACGAAAGTAAAATCCTGCTTTCCCCTTCTCATCTCGCAGTCTGCGTAGCTTCTCTGCAGGATATTAAGCTCTTCAATAACAATCTTGATGTTGTGGATGATGCCTTTGAGTACCTGATGAGCAAGGCACAAAAAGGCGAAAAAGGCCAGTATTTTACTCCTCGATATGTTATTGATATGTGCGTCAAGATGATGAATCCCACTACCAAGGACAAAATCATCGACACCGCCTGCGGCAGTTCGGGCTTCACAGTCCATAGTATTTTCAAGGTTTGGAAAGATATCCGCAGAGAAAAAGGCCTTCCCGAAGGTGATGGATTCACTGCTGCAGAGCGCATTCCTGAGGAAACCAATTTTGTCAGAGACAATGTCTTTGCCATTGATTTTGATGAAAAGACCGTTCGTGTTGCTCGCACACTGAACCTAATCGCCGGTGACGGTCAGACCAATGTGCTTCACCTGAACACACTGGACTATTCCCGTTGGGGCGAAACCACTAAACAAGAAGACTGGATCGATACCTATAACGAGGGCTTTAAGAAACTGAAGAAGCTTCAACCTGCTGGTGTGAAGGATTATAGCCAGTTCCAGTTTGACCTCGTGATGGCAAATCCTCCGTTTGCTGGCGATATCAAGGAAAACACAATAATTTCTCATTATGAGCTTGGCAAAAACAGAGCTGGTAAATGGCAAAACAAGGTTGGCCGTGATGTGCTGTTTATCGAGCGTAACCTGAACTTCCTTAAACCCGGTGGTCGTATGGCTATCGTCTTGCCGCAGGGCCGTTTTAACAACTCCAGCGATAAGTACATCCGTGAATTTATTGCTGAGCGCTGCCGTATCCTTGCCGTTGTAGGCTTGCATGGCAATGTGTTCAAACCGCACACCGGAACCAAGACCTCAGTTCTATTTGTTCAGAAATGGGATGATGAGCTGTGCCCGAAGAAGGAAGATTATCCCATCTTCTTTGCAACAATGCAAAAGCCGAGTAAAGATAACTCCGGAAAGAAGATCTATGTAAAAGACCCCATTACCGGGGAAAATGTACTTGATCGCCACGGACACTTGATTGTTGACCATGATTTGTATAGTCACGACGGTTTGACCCCGGACGGCATTGCAGAAGCATTTATTGAGTTTGCTAAAAAGGAAAGTTTAAGTTTTTTTCGATAAGCCCATCTGTTGAACCTTTCAATGAAGCTAAATATAAGGCTTTGATGGATGGGCTTGAGTGTAAAAAAGTATATAAATCAAAATTAGAAAGAACTCTTCGTATTGACGCAGAATTCTATTCTAAGTTCTTTGTTGATATTTCAGAGAAGCTTTCTTCCTATAATCATGAACCATTAACAGATTGTGTTAATGTGTCAGACGGAAATCATATGGGTATCAGTGACCATTTTTGCGAAGAAGGCGTTCCTTATTACAGAGGACAAGATGCCGGGTCTTTCTTTATTGAAAACAGCAAACCCATCTGTATAGATGAAGAAGTTTTTAATTTGCCGGTCATGAGACGCTCTCACTTAAAACAAGGGGATGTTTTGTTATCTATTGTGGGAACGATTGGAGCATTGTCATTAGTATATGACAACAAAAAGGCTACATGCAGTTGCAAATTAGCGATTCTGCGCCCAAAAGCAACACAAATTTCTGAACTATTAGCAGTTTTTTTACAAAGCAAATATGGCCAAGCTCAAATTGCTCGCTTTACACGTGGTGCAGTTCAAAAAGGCCTTATCCTTGAAGATATGGATCAACTGCTAATTCCTGAGTTCGGTGATGACTTCATAAATGCAATCCAAGAAAATGTACAATATTCGCATCGACTGCAAGAACGCGCAATAGAAGAACACAAAAGTGCTGAATATATCTTGCGTTCAAACATTGATATTGATGTCGGGGTGTTGGCATCAATATCCCAAAAGACTCTGACGGAATCTTTCGGAAATACGGGACGGCTTGATGCAGAATATTATCAGCCTAAATACGATGCATACCTTACTGTACTCAAGCAATTTGAGACTACAAGCATACCTGACGAGTTTTATGTTTTTAAAAATGCTGGAACCAATTATGCAGAGGGCATCAGCGATGTCGGCGTAATAAAAACAAAGCAACTTACCAATTCCGGAGTAAACACCGATGGCGTTGAGAGTTATTTCACAAATGAGGTGTGTGATCAGAATAAATGTACGCTTATTGCCAACAATGATGTTATTTTTGCTTCAATGGGTGTTGGCTCACTTGGCAAGGTTAGTTTGTTCTCCTACGATGGCGATAAGCTATTTGTAACCGATTCTACTTTGAGAATCTATAGAGCTAAAGAAACTACACGTGTTTTACCTGAGGTGTTGTGCATATTCTTGCAGTCTGCAATCGGTCAAGAGCTGATCTATCGGTATGTTGTTGGTAGTACTGGTATCATAAACATCTATGATGATGATATTGCCAAGATTCCTATCCCTATTCTAGATGCAGAAATTCAGAAAGATATTGCTGCAAAGGTACAAGAATCCTTTGCTCTTAGTCGAAAATCCAAGCAACTGCTCGAATATGCAAAGCAGGCTGTTGAGATGGCCATTGAACAGGGTGAAGATGTTGCGCTGGCATGGCTGAAAGACAAGGTGGAATAACAGTATGCAGGTAGAAAGAAAATACGAGCAATGGAAAGCAATCACCGAGTCTGATTTTGTTACGCTGTTCATCAAAACATGGTTTACATTTATTGCTGTTTTAAGAGAGCTGAACCCCGATGTTGATGTTTTTACTGACGATGGTATGCCACGAGGAGACAAACCCTTCTTGAACGCTTACAAAGAAGGCATAATGCCCATCGTGCAAAAGAATGTCAATACGAATGATTTTGCACAAGAACTCTTGGCGATGTACCCCATCAGTATGCGAAAAGTAATGGATGTTTTTCCTCAGTATTTCTTTCAGACTTTTTTCCAAATCAATCGTGAGTTCTCTTATGAGGAAAAGACGATTGATTTGGATAAGGATGGAAACTTGAAGGAAAGGTATCAAGCAAATTTACATATTGTTGATAAGCACATTCTAAAATTCTACTTGGGCATATCCGGTCAGTTCCGCACAACAAAGTATAACGAGAGCATCAAAAAAGAAATTGATCTGCGGCCAATCATTCGTGCAGTTGTGGAGAAGCATCGTTATCAAAATCCCATTATCAATGAGATTCAATTTATGCATGACTTTTATGATGCCGTGATGAGAAAGATTTCGGAAAAGCTTCGGAATTATATTGAGGTAACTCTTCCGAAGAAAGGGTTTAATCAAACGGTAACTGGAAAAATCAAAGATGCCTGTTTGCGATTGGATACTGCGCTTCGACTTAGATTTGAGTACAACTACAGATATCCCCACGAAGTAGATCTGCTGGCAGCATCAAACTCTTATGCTATCATTTATCAAGTTCCATTCAATGGTTTTGGTCGTTTAGATCGGGAGAATATCTACGCAACACGCAGAGGTGAATATGCACCGCTAATGGCAACAAAGGCCGTGGAGTGGTTTGCTGACTATGTATATGCATTGAGAAATGCTTTGTTCCATGAAATAATCAGCCCATTGGATGAAGAGTGGCAAGCTATTTTCAAATCTGCCTACTTGCTACTAAAACAGGTTTCTGATATTTGCATTTCTTGCATTTCTCAGATAGAGGAATTCCCTCGGAAACAAGAAAATGCTGTTTTTGAGTATGTAGAAAAACATAAAGCAGAGTTCTTCGATCCTTTGGCAGATTATGTAGAACTTCTGGATTTTCCTAAAATGAAACTGTCTGATTGGAAAATCGAAAAAGGAAAGATTACTCTTAAAGGATGGTTTGTTGCAACACTCAAGCTTCAGCAGGGAGATGCAGAAGCAGTAGAAAACGTGACTGGCTCTATCACCACCGAAGACAAAGGATTCGATTTCTCCATTACACTTGGCAATGACTTCAAAATCGTAAAAGACAGAGAGACGCAAAAAGAGATTATTGAAATCAAACTTCAGGGAACTTAGTGGTAGTTTCTTAAAAAACTACGCAATTTGCATCGGTGTCAATTGCACCATTTCAATGGTAAGCAAAAATTCATGAGAAGGGGCGACAGCAAAAGTGCTGCCGCCCCTGTTCATAAAAAAGATACAACTACTCTGGCAAGCATTTCATGTGCAAATCTTGACAACAGAGGTCGCTGTTTGTATAATAATGTCGTGGGAAGTTTATACACGCAAAAATTGAATATCGAAATGTTCAAACATATTTTATGAGAGTCGTAATTGTCCGACACGGTATCGGCACACCGGAAGTGCCGAACTGCTCCACCACGCCTTTGGTTCTGCCGGCGGGAGCTGTAGAAAGTAGAACTCGACTTTGATTTTTCAGAGCCGATTACATAGAACATCACTTTGAAGCGAGAGCTATGCTCCTGCCGATTTCTGATGTTTTGTGTAATCGGCTCTTTTTGTTTTGCCATTTTTCCAAAACACCGTTCAGCGCCAAATGCGTGAACCTGAAAAATCGGCGAAAACGAAAAGGCTGGGTAGCGTAGAGCAAGATTCTACCATGGGTCCAAATTTCGCCTATCGCTCATTTTGCCCTTCATGGAATCTTGTTGGGGAGCGCCTTCCCCAAACCCTGCCTCTGTTCTGCTTTCGCAGAAGCAACGGCATCCGCCGACCAACCATTTTCAAAAATGAAGGAGGAACCGAATGACCAAAGCCTACAACACACCGAAGCGAACCCACATCGTAAAAACCCGTTTGGACGATGAAGAACACTCCGACTTTCTCCGCCGCTTGGAGATTTACGACATGAACCAATCGGAGTTTATCCGTGAAGCAATCTCCGGCGCAACCATCAAACCTACCATCGTGGCAACGTTGGTCAGCGACGATCTGCTCGCTGCTGTCGGCAAGCTGACCGCTGAGTACGGCAGAATCGGCAACAACCTAAATCAGATTGCCCGACACCTCAACGAATGGCACAGTCCCTATCCCGCCATGGCGAAGGAGTTGCGGGATGCCGCCGCTGATCTCGCCACGCTGAAATTTGAAGTGATGAAAAAGGTAGGTGATGCTGTTGGCAACGTTCAAGCATATAAGCTCTAAAAATGCCGACTACTCTGCCGCCGAAGCCTACCTCACTTTTGAACATGACGAGTTTACCATGAAACCCACCCTGGACAAAAATGGCAGATTTATCCCAAGACAGGATTACAGCATTTCCACGCTGAACTGCGGTGACGAAGATTTTGCGATTGCCTGTCTGAGAGCCAATCTTCGCTATGGGAAAAATCAAAAACGGGAAGATGTCAAAAGTCATCACTATATCATCAGCTTCGATTCCAAGGATGTTCCCGACCACGGATTGACCGTAGATCTGGCGCAGAGCCTTGGTGAGAAATTCTGCAAGGAATACTTTCCCGGTCATCAGGCTATTGTCTGTACCCATCCCGACGGTCACAACGGCAGCGGCAATGTTCATGTACACATCGTTATCAATTCTCTGCGAATTGAAGAAGTTCCGTTCATGCCGTATATGGACAGACCATGCGATACCCAACCGGGCATGAAGCACCGATGCACCAACGCAGCTATGGAATACTTCCGTTCCGAGGTTATGGAAATGTGCCACGATGCAGGCCTGTATCAGATTGATCTGCTGAATGGTAGCAAGACAAGAGTGACCGAGCGTGAGTATTGGGCAAGAAAGAAAGGATAGCTTGCGCTGGATGAAGAAAACGCTGCTCTTGCCGAACAGGGTGTGCTGGTCAAACAGACGAAATTTGAAACCGACAAAGACAAACTCCGTGAAGAAATCCGCATAGCATTTTCTGATGCAATTAGCTTTGAGGGCTTTGCAGAAAAACTTCTACGCCGTGGTATCACTGTCAAGGAGAGCCGAGGCAGATTGTCCTATCTTACACCTGACCGCACCAAGCCCATCGTAGCAAGAAAGCTGGACGATGATTTTGATAAGGCTGCGGTATTCGCTGCCTTTGTCAGAAACGTAAAACGAGTGAGGACAAAATCCGATCCCATCCACTACGCACCGGCTATGCAGAAAACCATCAACGAGCGTGATACTGTCAGCCGCATGGTGGATGTGGATGCCGCCAAAGCCAAGGGCAAAGGTTACGAGCATTGGGCAAAGAAACACAATCTCAAAAATACCAGCCGAGCGTATCTGCTGTACAAGGAAATGGGATTTGCGTCCCCGGAAGAATTGGTTGCCGCTTGTGATGCCGCCCACGAGAAACTAAGTGATATTCGCACCGAAATGAAATCTGTGGAAGCTGCAATTGCAGAAAAGAAAGAACTCCGTAATCATGTGCTGAACTACCTCAAGACCAAATATGTGATTGATGAACTGAAAGCCTGCAAGAATGAAAAAGCCCGTCAGAAATATCGTGATGAGCATGACAGCGACTTTATCATTTTGAACGCCGCCAAGCGATATTTTGATTCCAAGGGGTTGAAGAAACTGCCGAGCCATAAGGTATTGCAGGCTGATGTGGAGCAGTTCATCAAAGAGAAAAACGAGCTTTACAATCAGTACCAGACCGTCAAGAAAGAAGCACAGCGCCTTGATACCATTCGTCACAATCTGGAGCAGACCCTTAGCAGAAAAATCGAACACAAGAAAGAATAGGAGCGATAATCATTCCCTTCGATTCGTTTCTGTTTCCATCCGGCAAGTTCCCAAATTGGGAACTTGCCACCACCAAACAGAAAGGACAATTTTTATGAATGAGCAGAATAATAAAAATTACACTATCAATGAAAATGGCAATATTGTTGCCCACAACTACTGTGCGGCAGAACTGCCGAAGATTACCGTGACTATCCATTACGGTCAGACTACCTACCGATTCAACGGCAGTTATGACGGAACTCACAGTTTACCCTCAAAGATTCTTGACTACATGGCACTGGGGCTAATTTCAAAAGACCCGATTGGCAGCGCATGATCGAACTGGTAGAGAATGATAAAATCGGTATCATTCTTGCCAAGGACATGAGCCGTATCGGCAGAAACTATCTTGAGGTCGGCATTTACACCGAGATGCTTTTCTCTGAACACAATGTCCGTTTCATCGCTGTGAACAGCGGTGTGGACAGTGCCAATCAGCAGGACAACGATTTTACTCCGTTTTTGAATATCATCAATGAATTTTACGTCAAGGATAGTAGTAAAAAGGTCAAGGCGTCCATGAAGCAGAAAGGTGAATCCGGTGAATATCTGACCACCAACCCACCCTACGGCTATATGAAAGACCCCAGCAATCCAAGAGGCATTGGATTGAGGACGATGAAGCCGCATCCATTGTCCGTCAGATCTTCGTATGGTGCATGGAGGGCTATGGCCCCTCTCAGATCGCAAAGAAGCTGAAAGTAGCAAAGGTGGATTGTCCGACAGTTCATTGGATGAAGATGGGAAGAAATTCTCCTGCCAACACGCCCGATGACCCTTACGCATGGGCACCACGCACCATCACCGGCATACTGGAAAAACAGGAATACCTTGGTCACATGGTCAACTTCAAGACACGCAAGCTGTCGTACAAGAGCAAAAAGAAACTCGAAAATCCACCCGACCAATGGAAGATTTTCGAGAACACCCATGAAGCGATTATTGACGAAGATACCTTTGCCCGTGTGCAGGAACTTCGCAAAAACAAACGCAGACCTACCAGAACAAGCAAAACCAATATGTTCTCCGGTCTCGCTCGTTGTGCTGATTGTGGTGAGAAATTGTACTACTGTACCAGCAACAAGTTTGAAGCCAGACAAGACCACTTCGTATGCTCAACTTCCCGTAAAAAGGGCAAGGAAGTCTGCGACACCCACTTCATTCGTGCTGTGGTACTGGAAGAAGGTACCCTTCAACACATGAGGTTGGTAATCCAATGTGTTGCTGATTATGAGGATGCGTTCCGCAGAGCATTGGACGCAAAGTGAAGTGAGGAAGCAAAGAAAGAGCTTTCTGCCAAAAAGCGAACCTTGCAGAAATCTGAAAACCGTCTGGCTGAACTGGACAGATTGTTCAAGCGTATTTATGAGGATATGGTCAATGGAAAACTGTCCGAAACTCGTTTTCAGATGTTGTCTGATGATTATGAGCAGGAGCAGGAAGAATTGAGAATCAAGATTGAAATGCTTGAAAATGAAATACAGAATCAAGAAAATCATGTGGAGAGTGTCGATACATTCATTTGATTGGCGAAGAAACACTTGTATCTGGAAAAGCTGACACCCGAGGTCCTGAACGATATGTTGAAAGCTGTATATGTTCACACACCAGACAAGTCCAGCGGACACAGAGTGCAAGATGTGGACATCAGCTATAATCACATCGGCATACTCCCCGCCAATTTACTCTATGACGTTATGAACGGAAAAGCGGCATGATTACTCATGCCGCTTCCCGAAAACAATATACTGTTTTATTGGACCGCTCCTTCTTCACAAACCTTTATTGTAAAACTTTATAATATTATAAAAGACAGTGAAGATTTTAATATTAATCAGTTTACTGAGTTGATGTTTACAAAAGTTCCTTCATTTTACGGATTTGATGACGCAGATGAAGTTACAGACTTCTTCATTTATCATATCGAGGAATTATCAGATGATTCAATTAAAAAATTAATGGAAATCTATAATAATAACAATCAATTTAAAAATAGATACAGGCATTCAAATGATATGGAAATAATCAAAAAACATTTAGAAAACGAACATAAAGAAGTTGAAAAGAACTCTACTAATAACGATAACTAATTGAATAATAGTATGAGCGTGTAAGAAGAATCAACTCTTGTTTACACGCTCATTTCATTTTATCTCTTGTTCAGTTTCATCAAATAGCGGATTATCAAAAAATTGACGATTTTTTCTTGACCGCCGTTATCATATATGATAACATATAATAAAAGAAGGTGATCGTTATGACAGACAGCAATAGCATAATCCGCAAGCGCCAGGAAATTGTTTCAAAACTAACGCAGGCACGACTGGAAAAGGGCTTGTCACAGGCACAGCTTGCCGAAATGGTCGGTACGCAACGGTCGAATATCTGCCGCATCGAGAACGGCGGTCAGAACCTTTCTCTCGATTTATTGATTAAGATAACAGACGCTCTCGGCAAGGATATCAGCGTTTTATTGAAAGAAAAGAGTGTTGAAATGAGCAACGTGTATCACTTGAAACTATATGACAATATTCTTGTGACGTTCGCACTTGAAGAAAAAGGCTTAGAGGGCTTAGTTGTTGAAGTTCTGTCTTATGACGAAAGCAAAAAGCACCTCCTGCCAGTCAATATGGAGCTGACTTCCAAAGGTATTATCAAGTGGCTTTCCAACCGTGTTATCCCGAAGAACAGAGCCTTTGTTGACGAAATACTAAAAACCTTCGGTTTGAGCGTAAATGACACAAAGGGCATTATTGATATTTGCCTTGGCTTGTCACTTAACGACAGCTATTGGGTTACTCCTGTTGAATTTGACGGCAAATTTGCAGATTACAACCTGTTTGAAAAACCATTTTCGGAAGCGTTGTCGCTTGTTGCCTATACGGGCGTGGGTAGCGCAGAAAAAGCGTTCTCAACCTCTCCGGAGTTCACAACAAACGGTATGCTCCGCAAGGCTTGGCGGCATATCGAGGATGACGGAATATATCTTTACAAAGGCGGCACAGAAGGCGCTGCAAACACCGGAAATGAGCCGTACAGCGAGTTTTACGCCTGTCAGGTCGCTATGGCTATGGGCTTGAATTGCGTTGAATATGACCTTGAAAATTGGAAAGGTATCCTCGCTTCAAAATGCCGTTTGTTTACGGATATCAATACCGCTTTTGTGCCGATCAGCAGGCTGATAAAAGACAGAACACTGAAAAACGCCCTCGATTATTACGCCGGGCTTGGCAAAGAGCTTTATGACGAGCTTTGCAGTATGCTGGTGTTCGATGCTGTGATTTACAACGAGGACAGACATTTCGGAAACTTCGGTATTTTGCGTGACAATCACACAGGAAAGATCATAAAGCCCGCTCCGATTTTCGACAATGGCTTATCGCTGTTCAATTTTGCGATGGCGGAAGATTTAGAAAACCTCAGCGAATACGCTAAAACAAGAACCCCTCCCTACGGCGTATCGTTCGATGAGGTTTGTAAGGCTGTTATGGGCAGTAAACAAAAATCTCAGCTCCGCAGGCTGCTGAATTTCACTTTCACAAGACACCCATCCATCAACTTACCCGAAGAACGTCTGACAGCGATTGAAACGCAAATCTCAAAGAGAGCACGGGAATTGATGTCGATTCCAAACTCTAAATAATGATAAAGAGCGTGTAAACGGACAACACCTGCTTACACGCTCGTTTTTCTTTTTCGTTGAGAACTTCACTAACAAATAAGTGAAGTTCTCAATAGAATTGTTGATAAAAGTCCTTAATTGCATATCAACTCGGCATTTACAACTTCTCTCGCTCGTTGGGCAGCATTGTTCATCTTACGCACCCATAACATTTGATTGGTGGCTTTGAGTTGTTCGGTGCAGCCTTCTTCCTTTGCGAAAGCCTGCACAAGCTCGTCGTACATCTTCTGCGCCTGTTCATCAATATCGGCAAGGTATTCGTTGAGTTTGCATTTGGTGAGAAGATTGGTGTAGAGAATTGGGCGGCTTCGTTTGATATAGCGAAGGCGTTGTTGTCCCCACAAACCGATTGGTCGCTTATCCTGTTCGAGCAGTGTTAAGTTCGGCAGCAAATAATCTCCTTGACGTGTATATGTAATCTCCATTGTCAGACCTCCTTAATCTTGATTTTCTTGACTTTGGCTTTTGTGAACTTGATTATCAGTTCATCTATAACGTCGGTGTATTTACCTCGTGAGATGAGATCATTTCTCAAATCAATCAGGCTGTTGATAACAGCTCTGCGTTCCTCTGCTGTGAGGTAAATATGATATTTAGCTCTCATAATTCAAACTCCGGTTTCAGAATAATTCAGCGGGCAATTCTTCTACCATTTTTCTACCAAAATTATACCAAAATGATTTTACATTATCATTTAAACTGTTATGCAGGGGTATCTGATTTCCAATCAAAAAACAGAATATAAAACTATATAACAGTGTGGGTGATTAAATAACATTTGATTAAATCCCCATTCCGCTTCAAGTCCTTCTGCCCCTGCCACAAAAAAACGGCTTAAACACTGCGTTTAAGCCGCTTTTTTGATATATTTTTATTACGGAGCACGGTCTGATTTTCCGCTTTTGAAGCTCATTTCAGACATCAATCTGTTACATCATCAAAATAGCATCAAATATCATTCATCTTTTAATCTGCGAAGAGGTTCTTCAAATTGTGCTATCAATTTATACATAGGCTCTCTTCCCTCAAAAACACTTTGAAATGATGGAAATTCACTAAACAAATGTAATGCATTAAATGTATCGCGAGCAACTCCCGCTTCAATAACACGTGTCATTCCATAAAATTTAACTGTATAGGTATAGACTCTTGGGAAAATATTTTTAGTTCTTCTTTTCATTTTAATTTTAGAACCTGTATTTTCACATTCTACTCCTTGACTCTCCAATGCCTCAATAAATTCCTTCATTGTGATATCACTGTGAAAAGAAGTATCTTTTCTATCAACCATTCTTCTAAGAAGATAAGATATAGTTTTAATTATAGGGTCTTCTGCTTTTTTAAACTTTTTATAAACATTTTTATGTTTATCAGGCAACGAATTGTCAGCAACGCATAAAACAAGATTTTCAAATGCTTTAATATTTGACTTAGGATAATATCCATATAACAACAATTGATTAAGCAATGTTAACAACGCCGTACGTTTGTTACCATCGTGAAATGCATGATTTTTAACTAACCCAAAGAATAAAGTTGAACAAATGTCAAAATTGTCTGAGTATTTTCTAATACCTCCAAAACAGCATACCTGTCTACTAACAGCAGAAGCAAGTAAATCAATATTGCGAACACCAACTAACATACGTTCTGCTTGTATGTCAGCGGTTGGATCAGTAAAATAATCTGCTAAAATGTAGTGTGCGCGAAGAATATCATCTTCATTTATAAATGGTGCAGAAAGCTCTGATATATTTTGTATTTTTTTGTAGTCGTACTCGTACGCCTGTTGAAGTTCTATTGGGAGAAATTTCATAATATCCTTCTTTGAAATAGAATCATTTTTCTCCATTTTACACCTACTTTCGACTATTGTCAATTTTACAACTTTATTTTAAATATTATGCTCTATTTCAATTATTTATAATTCAAACCCATCCGTTATCCCATTCAGTTTTGTCTAATCTCTTTTTACATAATACATTTCTGTAATTTCAGAGGTTGTATGTCCGAACAAATCTGCAACCTGTCTTGGTGTGAGGGATTTTATTGAACCGTCAGGTTGCTTTATGCCGTTTACAAGGTTTGTTGCGAAAGTATGGCGGAGCGAGTGCAAGCCTTTGGTTTCTATGCCTGCGGCTTTGAGGATTCTGTAATAGCGTTTTCTGAAATTTACCGGTCTGGTGAAGTTACCATTTTCATCGGGTATCAGCGGTAAGTCCTCTCCAAAGTAGAATTCCTTTCTTAAATCAAGTATCATTTCTATTGCAGTATCGTTCAGCGGTACATCTCGCTTGCTCGTGGCACTTTTCAGCTTGCCGACCTTGATTTCTCGTCCTTTTTCTGCTGTGATACCGTCACGCTTTGATATTTCCTTAACTCCTCTGTTAAGGTGCATAACCCTGTTTTCAAGGTCAATGTCGCTGTTAAGTAATCCGAGTACCTCGCCTGTTCTCAATCCTGTGTTCAGCATAAGAATGTATGCGGCGACTTGCTGATATTTTCTCTTGCCGTTTGAAAATGTACTGAACGCTTCATCTTTGAATATTTTAATTTCTTCCGGCGTGAATACCGTTATGGTTTCGCTCGTCGGAAGATTTTCTTTGTCCTGCGCCGCCAGAAAGTTGCTTTTCTTTATCATCGGAGCACTTATCATGGGATTTCTGTCGATATATTCTTGTTGAGTAAGATAACGGAAATATTCATTCAGCACATTATGCACTTTCTTAACCGTAGTATAAGCATAACCCTCGTTCATTTTGTCATTGAGCAATTTTTTGATATCTGCCGACTTAACATCTCCGACTACCTTGTCACCAATATACGGATAGATTTGATTTTTCGCTGTACATTCGTATCTGTCATAAGTAGTCCGTTCAACAGACGGGAACTTAAATACCTCAAGCCAGTTCTGCATACTGTCTTTCAGCCTTTTCTTTGTTTCCTGCGACTCAATTATTGAGTCATTAAACATCGCAATATATTCTGTCATTTTCTTATTGACTTCCGCTTTTGTTGTACCCGAAAAGCTTTTCCTTTTTCGTTCGCCTTGCTCATCCATATACCATACCACACCGTCCCAACGGTTGTCCGTCCTCTTGAAAGCATTGCCGTTAGTAAGTAATTTTCTTGTTGACATAACATCAAGCCTCCTTAACACAGCTGTCGGGATGTGGCATTATCTTGCAAACAAAAAGAGAGTACAAATAAAAATTGTACTCTCTTTATATACAATATTCTGTTTTTAGTATTTAAAAGGGCATACTGCCACTTTTACTGCAATCTCTCTTTTTCAAATATCTCAATGTGACACCGTCACAAATCAATACTTGGCCATACGAATTGCTTCTGCATTTTCATAAATAAAAAGGAGCTACGAAGAATGGAGTCTTAAACTTCATTTCTTCACAATCCCTTGTTATCCCTTATATAATAGTTTAGGACTGTTTTTTGTTCTATATACACCTATAATCGGATACAGCTATCCTTCAGATGCTTGCTTGCTCTCTTGATTTTTAAAAAATCTCAAACAAGGGGGGCGACACATAAATCAGTATGTGTCTCACGATCTGATAAATAATCAGATACTAATTAATCACAGCGTCCCTCATATTTCACTATATGCGGACTGCGACCGGCAATATTGCAGCGGTACATACTTCTCTTGAGTATTAGCCTTTTCTGCAATCTAATCGTTTTACAGATTGACGAATTCTAACCTATCCAAAGGAAACGACTGTACATTGTCAACACCTATATATTATCACATTCTCTTTTCGTTTTCAAGTGTTTTTTGCTTTAGTTACTTTAGGAATTAACTACTATTTCGTCAGTAAATGCCTAATCATAAAACTCAAACATAGCTCTCAACGCAAAAAGGATACACATCAAAGTGTACCCTTTTATTCTTAATATTTATCTTTCACGATGGATAAATTGAACGCAATTCACCCATTCAGTCCTGCCTTCTATTGATACTATCTCAAGCAGTAAATAATTCAATGTAGGTTCATCACGATTCACCACTAAATTATCAAAATACAAATTCTTTGTAAAAAGAATTCAGTCGAATAGCATTGAAATGACAGGTAAATTGTGATAAAATATATACAAAACTTACATCATTTGGCAATACATTTGATTCAAATATAGTAATATTTCAGTTGCAAAGTCAGGTATTATTTATGGAACTTATTAACAACACTACCAAAACGCTCAAAGATGATTTGTCCGTTGAGATAAAAAAAGGAAGCAAACTTTCCATTGCCGCTGCTTGTTTTTCAATTTATGCATTTCAGGAATTAAAAAAACAATTGTCCGGAATTGATGAACTTCGTTTTATTTTTACCTCTCCTACTTTCACTACTGAAAAAGCTCCTAAAGAAAAGAGAGAATTTTATATTCCCAGACTAACCCGTGAAAAAAGTTTGTATGGTACAGAGTTTGAGATAAAGTTAAGAAATGAACTCACTCAAAAGGCAATTGCCAAAGAATGTGCCGAGTGGATAAAAAAGAAAGTTACATTTAAGTCGAATATAAGTGATAAGACAATTCAGGGCGGTATTGTAGTAGATGAAGTTGGATACACACCGATAAATAACTTTACAACAATTGAGCTTGGTTGTGAAAAGGGCAATGTAATCAGCACAACCATTGTTAAGGATAATTCATTGGCAAAGACATTGCTTGCGGATTTTAATGAAATTTGGAACAATAATAAAGTATTGCAGGAAGTCACCGATGAGGTTATTGGCAATATAACGGCTGCCTACAACGAAAATTCTCCTGATTTTATCTATTTTGTTACACTCTATAATATCTTCAACGAATTTCTTGAAGATATTTCAGAAGATGTTCTTCCTAATGAGGCAACCGGATTTAAAGAAAGCAAGATTTGGAATATGCTTTACAATTTTCAAAAGGATGCCGCTCTTGCAATCATCAATAAACTTGAAAAATACAACGGATGTATTCTTGCAGATAGCGTTGGTCTTGGCAAAACTTTTACTGCACTTGCTGTTATCAAGTATTACGAAAACAAAAACAAGTCTGTACTTGTTTTGTGTCCTAAAAAGCTGACAAACAACTGGAATACATATAAAGACAACTATATCAATAACCCTATTGCATCCGACCGTTTGAGATATGATGTGTTATATCACACCGACCTTAACAGAACACACGGTAAATCTAACGGTCTTGATCTGGATAGGCTAAATTGGGGCAACTATGATCTTGTAGTTATTGATGAATCGCATAACTTCCGTAATGGCGGAAAAATAATTGAAAATCCTGATGAAGATGATAAAGAAAACAGATATGTAAAACTTCTCAAAAAAGTAATTCGTGCAGGTGTGAAAACAAAAGTTCTCATGCTTTCTGCAACGCCGGTAAACAATCGTTTTAATGATTTAAAAAATCAGTTAGCACTTGCGTATGAAGGTCACACTGAGTACATTGACAAAAAATTGAACACCACTCGCTCTATTGACGATATATTTAAAAACGCACAAAGGGCATTTAATACTTGGAGCAAATGGGATGTTTTGGATAGGACAACAGACAATCTGTTGAAAATGCTTGATTTTGATTTTTTTGAAGTGCTTGACAGCGTTACAATTGCCCGCTCAAGAAAGCATATTCAAAAATACTACGATACTACGGATATAGGTACATTCCCGTCAAGGCTCAAACCAATATCACTCAGACCTAACTTAACTGATTTAAAATCAGCCATTACATATAATCAAATTTTTGAGCAGCTTATGCTCCTATCACTTTCAATATACACCCCCACCCACTATATTCAGGCAAGCAAAAAAGAAAAATATTCTGACTTATTTGGTAAAGATAAAGAAAAAATCGGATTCGACCAAATGGGTCGTGAGCAGGGTATTCGCAGACTTACTGCAATCAATTTGATGAAGCGTATGGAAAGTTCTGTTTATTCATTCAACCTTACGCTTACACGCATTAAGGCATTGATTGACAAAACCATAAAAGCTATTGACGATTTTAACAAGTTTACAGACACCAAATTTGACCTAACAGATATTTCTGATGTTGATGAATTTGACGATGAAGATCAGAATGTTGATGACCTTTTCTCTTTTGGTAAAAAAATAAAAATCAGTCTTGCCGATATGGACTATGTTTCATGGAGAAAAAGTCTGCAAAAAGATGCAGATATTCTTGAACTGCTTACTCTTATGGTTGGTGATATTACACCTGAACATGATTTAAAGCTGCAAGAACTGTTGAAAATAATTGACAACAAGATAAATCACCCGATAAATGAAGGCAATAAAAAGATAATTATTTTTACTGCGTTTGCCGATACGGCAGGATACTTATATGACAACGTAAGCACTTATGTAAAAACGAAATACGGTCTTAATACCGCAATGGTATCCGGTATGGTTGAAGGACGCACTACATGTCCAAATCTAAAGAAAGACTTGAACACAGTGCTTACATGCTTTTCTCCAATATCAAAAGACAAAAAATTGCTTATGCCAAATGATGATACAGGGATTGATTTGCTCATTGCAACTGACTGTATTTCAGAAGGTCAGAACTTGCAGGATTGCGATTATCTTATTAACTATGATATACATTGGAATCCTGTTCGCATCATTCAGCGATTTGGACGAATTGACCGTATCGGAAGCAAAAATAAAGTCATTCAGCTTGTAAACTTTTGGCCGGATGTAACCCTTGATGATTATATCAATCTTAAAGCAAAAGTTGAAACACGAATGAAAATTGTAGATATGACTGCAACAGGCGATGACAATCTGCTAAGTGATGAAGAAAAGACCGACCTTGAATACAGAAAATCACAACTCAAACGCTTGCAAGAAGAGGTTGTTGATATTGAAGATATGTCAAGCGGTATTTCTATAATGGATTTGGGTCTTAATGAATTTAGACTTGATTTGCTTGAATATGTAAAGAATCATCCCGATATAGATAAAACACCTTTTGGACTTCATGCAGTCGCAAAAGCAAGTGATGAAATGCCGTCCGGAGTTATCTATGTGCTAAAAAATCGCTCCAACAGCGTAAACATAGATAACCAGAACAGACTTCACCCATTCTATATGGTTTATATCAGTGAAGACGGACAAGTTATATGTGACCATTTGTCGCCAAAAGCAATGCTTGACAAAATGCGTTATCTTTGCAAAGGCAAAACTGAACCATACACAGACCTTTGCAAACAGTTTAACAAAGAAACCCGTGATGGCAAAGATATGTCAAAATTTTCAGAATTGCTTGGCGATGCAATTTCATCTATTATCGAAGTAAAAGAAGAAAGTGATATAGACAGTTTCTTGGGTGGTGGACAGGTCAGCTTTTTGACAAACGAGATTAAGGGTTTAGATGACTTTGAACTTATATGCTTTTTGGTAATTAGGAATTAGAAATGAGAAATTAGAAATGGAAAATATTGTTTTTGAGAAAAGCAAAAAGTTTGCTTTGCGAATTATTAGAATGTACAAATATCTTTGTGGTGAAAAGAAAGAATATGTCCTTTCAAAACAGCTATTAAGAAGCGGAACAAGCATAGGAGCAAATATTGCCGAGGCAAACTGCGCAATTAGCAAAAAAGATTTTTTGGCAAAGATGTATATTGCTTTTAAGGAGTGCTCTGAAACTGCATATTGGTTAGAACTATTGTATGGTGCAGAATATTTGTCTAAGACGGAGTTTGAATCTATAAATCTTGATTGTATTGAACTTCAAAAAATCTTATCAAGTATAACTAAGACTACGAAGGATAACTCCTAATTCATAATTCCTAACTACTAATTGATTGAAACGGAGTGAAAATCAAAATGCTCGGATTACCAAAGACAACGGAAATGAGTAAGCAACTTCCGAAAAAAGCTATTTATACTAAATTTCAAATGAATACAGCAGCAAAAGCAAAAATTGATGCTGATATTTCAAGAATCACAATAGTAAATGAAATTGCTCCCAATAAGGTTAATATTCCTGCCGGAGAAGATGTAAAAAGTTTTTTTGTTTTGCTTGTTTCACTCAAAAAGAAAGAATATGATGAAAAAACGATAGCAACGCTTTCTAAGTTGATACCGCAGAATATTTTATTTGTTCTTGAATATGAGAATGAAAGCAGACTTGCTATTTACCATATAAAGGTAATGCAGACAGAATGGAAACCCACTGAAAATCAACAAATTGAACTTCATGGACTTAACCTTGATACAGTCTGGGAGAACATTGTTAAGAGTTTGGAGTGTGGAGTGTGGAATGAGGAGCTATCTCTTGATGAAAATTTAGCACTCCACGAACAGCAGGAAAAACTGCAAAAGCAGATTACCAAACTTGAAAAGCAAGCACGAACAGAGCGACAACCGAAGAAAAAGTTTGAATTGCATCAAAAAATCACTAAACTAAAAAAAGAATTAGGAGAATAAATATGGAATGGTTTAATAAGTTTATATCTATCTTAAAAATTCCACTAAAAATTTTGCTCCCGTCATTATGGATATTTAGTTTTGGTATTCTTTTTATGCCTGTACAAATATTAGAAAAAATCAATTTGTATGAGTGGAGTAAAAAGAATGGCTTTATGTTTGGACTAATTTTTGCAGTAACTACAAGTTTAATAATAGTATATATTATTACCTATTTGTTAAAGAAAATGAATAACTTTATTAGTAGTAAAACAAGAAACAAAAAAATAATTAAAGCTATAGAAAATATGAGTGAATATGAACGAAAAATTATTCTTGATGTTTACAAAGAAAAAACATATTCCGCCATATTGGATTATGCAAACCCTGTAGTAAAAACTCTATTGGCGAAAAGATATTTATATATGGGCAATAACGTTCCAGTTGAAATAACAATTGATAATCGTATGCACACAAGGATGACTTTACAACCATTTGTTAGACAAGCTTTAGAGTGGAAGTACAATAAAACTATTGATATGATAAAACATTTAGAAGACAAACTCAATAAAGCAAAAAAAGAAAATGATAAGCAAGAAATAATTAATAAAATAGAATCATATAAACAAATTGAAGTTTCTTTAAGGAGATAAACATGGAAAAGTTGAAAATGCAGACAGCGAATAAGGCTGATGAGAATTTTAAGAGATTAGCAGAAATGTTTCCTAATGCTGTGACAGAGGCAAAGGATGAGAACGGTGAAGTAGTTCGTGCTATTGATAAAGATGTACTTATGCAGGAAATAAACACAAAGGTGGTTGACGGCAAAGAGGAACGCTATCAGTTTACGTGGCCTGACAAGAAGAAGTCCGTTCTTCTCGCCAATGCACCAATAAATAAGACATTGCGCCCTTGCAGAGAAGAAAGCGTTGATTTTGATAATACAGAAAACCTCTATATTGAGGGCGATAATCTTGAAGTATTGAAACTCTTGCAGGAAACTTATCTCGGCAAGATTAAAATGATTTACATTGACCCTCCGTATAATACGGGACACGATTTTGTTTATGAAGATGATTTTGCAATGAATGTAAATGATTTTCTTCTCATCAACGGAGAATATGATGAGGTAGGAAATAGATTATTTGCCAATTCAGAGAGTAGTGGTCGCTTTCATACCGATTGGCTTAATATGATATACCCTCGCTTGAAAATCGCTAAAGATTTACTAACTTCTGATGGTGCTATTTTTATTAGTATTGATGATAATGAACTGGAAAATCTCACAAAGATTTGTAACGAAATTTTTGGTGAGTCTAATTTCGTCGGGTGTATATGTAGAGCTACCGGCACAACCACTGGTCAAGATGCTAATAAAATTGGTAGTTCTTGTGATTATTGTCTTGTGTATTCCAAATCAAATGAATTTATTCTTAATGGATTAGATATGGATGAAAAAGACCTTAAGCGCTTTAATGAAGTTGATGAAAAAGGTCGTTATTCAACTTTGCAACTTAGAAAAACTGGAAATGCTGACACAAAAGAAGAAAGACCAAATATGTTTTTCCAAGTAACTGCCCCTGATGGTAGCAAGGTTTATCCTTTCGGTCCAACTGGGTATTTAAGTCGTTGGCGTGTTTCACGTGATTCTTATGCGAAATTAGTGGAAGATAATATGATTGTTTGGAAAAAGTCGGATTCTTTTGAACCGGTAACTACCGAAGGATATGAAAAATCTCCGTGGACTCCTTATGTAAAATATTATCTTGAAGGAAGGACAAAGCAAGTTTCAAATCTGTTCCAAGATATTGAAGGAAACAAGAAAGCTTCTATAGTTTTGAAAGACTTATTGGGGTCTAAAGGAATTTTTGACAATCCTAAACCAGTAGAATTTTTAAGAATTCTTATTCAAATTTCAACAAATTCAGATGATTATATTTTGGACTTTTTTTCTGGTTCTGGTACAACAGCGCACGCAGCAATTGATTATTCTGCAAAGACTAATGAAAAAAGAAAATTCATTATGGTTCAGTTGCCGGAAGAAACAGATGAAAAAAGCGAAGCCTACAAAGCAGGATATAAAAATATTTGTGAAATAGGAAAAGAACGTATCCGCCGTGCGGGACAGAAAATTAGGAATGAGCAATTAGGAATTAAGAATGAAGGCGATAACTCCTCACTCCAAACTCCTAATTCCTCACTTGACACCGGTTTCCGTGTACTAAAATGTGATACCTCTAATATGAAAGATGTGTACTATAATCCTGCCGAGTATGAACCGTCACTTTTCTCATCTCTTGAAGATAACATAAAAGAGGACAGAACTCCGGAAGATTTACTGTTCCAAGTTATGCTTGACCTTGGAATTTTGCTTAGCAGTAAAATTCAAGTTAGGAGTGAGAAAGTAGGAATGAGGAATTATTCTTACTTTGATGTTGAGGATGGATATTTGATTGCTTGCTTTGACAAAAACATTGATGAAGAAGTCATCACGGCTATTGCCAAGCAAAAACCATATTATTTTGTTATGCGTGACAGCTCTATGGCAACTGATAGTGTTGCAACCAACTTTGAGCAGATTTTCGCCGCATATAGCCCTGATACAGTAAGGAAGGTGCTTTAATATGAATAAAAACTATAGAAAAAATTTTCTTAGAGAAAATATAATGTACGGTGTATATGGACGCATTTTATTAGAACATTTTTCTGATTCGTATGATTATCTTGAGAAATTTAAAAAATTAAATAAAAAAACAAATTCTTATGACGAGTTTTCAAATATCAAAAATCAAATAGAATCAAATTATATTGAAATCATCGTTTTTTCCATAATGTGTGTGGAATCGTTTTTAAACGATTATATTGCATCATGTATATTAGATGATAATTATTATAAAAATTTTGATATGTTAAATGTTTTGGCAAAATTCAATTTAATTGTGCAGTTTATTTTTAAGGATAATTCTGATAAAAGCGAAAAATGTGCTTCAATGCTAAAAGGATTAAATCGCAATAGAAATAATTTGGTACATTCAAAAAGCAACAACGCAACACATATAGCTTATCGTTCTTTAGAAGAATTAGAAGAAATAAAACCTAAAATGAATGACGAAGATTTTTTTGATAATATAATAAAACAAGATAAAAATTCTTGTTTTAACTTATTTAATGGTTCAAAGCAGGCAATTATTACAGTTGTTGAATTAGCAAAGTATTTTGATTCTCAAGATATTGATTTATATGCATCTTTCAAAATATTTTCTTTTAGTAAAAAGGATTGGCTAAATGAATCACAATGTAGTAAAAAACAATTAAAAGCATTTGAAATATTAAATTTTAAAAATATATTATAAAGGGAATTATAATGAAGTTTAATTTTAAGATTCAACAATATCAAACGGACGCAGTTGATGCTGTTATAAATGTCTTTAACGGTCAAGGCTTTCATGATAAAACAAATTACATCCGCGACCTTGGTAATAAAAATCAAACCGATGCGCAGATGACCATTAACACTCCCGATGAAGAATTTGATATTATAAATGACATAGGATATAAAAACGAGCTTGTTGAACTTTCTGACGAGCAGTTATTACAAAATATTCACACCCTGCAAAGTCAGAATAACATAAAGCTCTCCCCTTCCCTCGTCAAAGACTTGGGGCGTTGCAGTCTTGATATTGAGATGGAAACAGGTACCGGTAAAACCTATGTGTATATCAAGACAATGTTTGAACTGAATAAAAAATACGGCTGGAGCAAGTTTATTGTGGTGGTACCGAGCATTGCTATTCGTGAAGGCGTAAAGAAATCGTTTGAAGTAACCACTGATCACTTCATGGAATACTACGGCAAAAAAGCTCGTTTCTTTATCTATAACAGTTCAAATCTGAATCAGCTTGATAACTTTTCATCAAACTCAGGCATCAATGTTATGATTATAAATACACAAGCTTTTGCTACATCTCTTAAAGAAGGCGGTAGAAGCAAGGAGTCCCGTATTATTTATTCAAAGCGTGATGAATTTGCATCTCGCCGTCCAATTGATGTTATCAAAGCAAATCGTCCAATTTTAATTCTTGATGAGCCACAGAAAATGGGCGGTGATGTAACACAAAAGGCATTGAAAAACTTTAATCCGCTTTTCAGTCTTAACTATTCTGCTACCCACGCAAAACACCATAATCTTGTTTATGTACTTGATGCTCTTGATGCATTCAACAAAAAACTTGTCAAAAAAATTGAAGTTAAAGGTTTTGAAGTTAAGAATTTAAGAGGAACTGACAGCTATCTATATCTTGAACAAATTGTGTTATCGCCAAAGAAACCACCCATGGCGAAAATTGAGCTTGAAATCGGATATAATAAGTCAATTAACCGAGAAACACGAATTCTCGGTGTAGATGATAACTTGTACTATGTTTCCCAAGAAATGGAACAGTATAAGGGTTATACCATCTCTGAAATTAACCCTCTTTATGGTACAGTAACTTTCACTAACGGCAAAGTAATCAAAGCCGGAGATGTTGTTGGAGATATTTCTGAAAACGATATGCGCCGTATTCAAATTAGAGAAACTATCCTTTCTCATTTTGAAAAAGAAGAAAAACTCTTTGACAAGGGAATTAAATGCCTATCATTATTCTTCATTGATGAAGTTGCAAAATATCGTCAGTATGATGAAAACGGAGATGAAGTTCTTGGCGAGTACGGCAAGATATTTGAGCAGGAATACATCAGTGTTTTAAACGACTATGTAACATTGCTTGATACCCCGTACCAAAGATATTTAAAGTTCATCTGTAGTGATGTAACTAAGGTACATACAGGTTACTTTAGTATTGATAAAAAAGGTCATGCTATTGACAGTAAATTAAAGCGTGGCAGTGAATTTTCCGATGATATTTCAGCATATGACCTTATCTTAAAGAACAAAGAAAGATTGCTTTCATTTGACGAGCCTACAAGATTTATATTTTCTCATTCCGCACTTCGTGAGGGTTGGGATAATCCAAATGTTTTTCAGATTTGTACACTCAAACATTCCGATAGCAACACCGCAAAGCGTCAAGAAGTCGGTCGTGGACTTCGTTTGTGCGTAAATCAGAACGGCAATCGTATGGATGCGGAAAGTTGTGGCGAATCTGTACATGATATAAATACCCTAACGGTTATTGCAAGCGAAAGCTATAAAACATTTGTTACGGATTTGCAGTCGGATATTAAATCTGTACTTTATGACAGACCTACTGTTGCAACAAGTGAATATTTCAAAGGCAAGTATGTTAAGGTTGATGATGTACCTACGCTCATTGACGATAAAACCGCAAATAAAATTTACAAATATCTTATCAAAAATGATTATATTGATGATGACGATAAGGTTACTGACAAATATCGTCAAGAAATTAAGAGTGGTACTGTCGCTGAACTACCGGAAGAATTAAAACCTATGGCGGATGGTATACATACGCTTATTCAGTCTGTATATGATGACACCATTCTTCAAGATATGTTTACAGATGGTCACGAAACAAAAGTCAAAGATAATCCTCTTAATGATAACTTTGCCAAAAAAGAATTTCAGGCATTATGGAACGAGATAAACCACAAATACGCTTATACAGTAGAATTTGACAGCAATGAACTTATACAAAAAGCCATTGCTCATATTGATGATAAATTATTTGTTACTGAACTTCAATACACCACAACTGTCGGTCATCAAAAAGAAGAAATGAATGAATACGAAGTTGAGCGTGGAGCTTCCTTTACCAGCGAAAAAACGAGAGTACAAACACTTAGACACACTGAAACAAGTCAAGTCAAATACGATCTCATTGGCAAAATTACTGAGGGAACATCATTAACAAGAAAAACTGTATCAGCAATTTTACAGGGCATAAATATCAAAAAATTCTATATGTTTAGAAATAATCCTGAAGAATTTATTACAAAGGTTATCAGGCTTATCAATGAGCAAAAAGCTACAATGATTGTAGATCATATTTCTTACGATACTATTGAAGGAAAATACGATAGCACAATCTTTACAGCCGAAAAAAATACGCAGAGCTTTGATAAGGCATTCCTTGCAAAAAAAGCAATTCAGGATTATGTGTTTACGGATGGTTCTGCAGAAAAGAGTATTGAAAGAAGATTTGCAGAAGATTTGGATGCAGCGGAAGAAGTATGTGTTTACGCAAAACTTCCGAGAACATTTCAAATACCTACTCCCGTCGGCAATTATTCTCCTGACTGGGCTATCGCTTTCTACGAAGGAACGGTTAAACATATCTTCTTTATTGCTGAAACAAAAGGAACAATGGAAACGCTTAATCTTAGACCGATAGAGCAAGCAAAGATTTCTTGTGCCAAAAAATTGTTTAATGAAATGTCAACAAGCAATGTTGTTTACCATGATGTTGACAGTTACCAAAGCTTATTAGACATTATGAATTCAATATAAACAAAGAAGAAAAGTCGAGTTTGTGTATTCAACTTGACTTTTCTTCATACAACATAGTAATACACATTAAAAAAGTGAATACAAAACTAACAAATAAATGAAACAACTATAATACTTGTCAAATAAATACTATGGAAAATATAAGAGTCAACAAAGTGCAGAAAGCGGCATTCGAACTAATTCAATCAGATGCAAGATTTTTAAATACAATAATTGATATCAATACAAATGCTAAAAATATTGATAGTAATTTTTTAATGATGTGTCAACCCTACATAGGAATATTTGCAGATGGTGCAGAACAATGGTGTCGAAAAATGGGGTTAGCCGCACCAGTGTTTAACAAAAAAGAAAAGACTTATTATTCTTCTCTTAGACAAGGGCATAAGCTTTTTGAAAAATCTTATAACGATTATACTAAAGCTCTAATGTATCGATTTTACAAAAGTGATAATTATTTCTTTAGAATAAGTGGATTGCGTAAAAATGCCTATTATAATGTAGGAACTGATATTTGCAATGGAGAATTCTGTGGCAATACAATTTTGTGTGCTTTACACACTCCCATTGATGATTTTGAAGATAAAAATTCAGGTGATTTCATTAGCGAGATGGGTGTAATCGTAGGTAAATTGGCTGCTTATTTAGGGTGCAGAAACTTTCCTCCATATAATTACGATGATATCAATAACATAGTTATATATAAAGACTATCACTTTTATCACAATTGCCCATTAGTTTTAAAAAATGATGTAGGGTTTGTATTGTTTTCAATTCTTTGCAATATCAATTATGCAATAAAATTTGTTGAAAACTACTTCGTTGAAAACATTCCCCAAAAATTCAAATTTGCCTATTTACAATATTATTACCTTTGCGACTTTATAAGAGAAATGAACGAATTACTAAACACCAAGTTGGAATTAAATAGTTCTCTTAAAAACAGAAATATTAGAAATTGCCTTGCACATTATGGACTAGGACAATTTATGAAAGAAACTGACATTGATAAAGAAGATATCCTTAAAGGCATAACGGTAAAAGCTTTCAATATGGAATACTACCATTGCAAAGAACTTCTTTACGATTACCTTAACAAATTAGCTATACAGATAAAGTACAAAATATTTTAGTACGCTATTCCAAAGGTAGAAAACTGAATTCTAACTGATTATCACTGATTTTCCGATATGTGAATCCTTCTTCTTTTCAGGCCAATAATTTTTTATATTGCTGTATATGTCAATATTCTCTTGTCATAATAAAATCTCCTATTGTAGTTTCTTTAATTCTACCATAGAAGGTCATTTTTCATTATCCACTTTTTACGAACTTGTGCAAAGAATTATGGAAGTTATTGAACTGAGTAACAAAGCATTTATGGGTTATAATTTTCAATGAAAGTATTGATGACAAACAGATTGAAGCGTTTGCTTTTGGTGTTTAGACAGTCTTTATAAATAATCAAATAGCAGGCAAAAAGAAAGCTGAGGATATGAAAATTGTCCTCAGCTTTTGGTTGTTTTAGGGGTTATTTTTCGATGATTTTTGGGGTTGATTTTGAATAATATGCATTGGCAGTTTTTTTGACTGATGAAATCTTATAAGGGTTTTCTAAAAATTTTTCTAAAAAACTTTCTGAATTTTAGAAAATAAAAGGCAATATATTAAATATTGTTTAATGCTGCAAAATCCTGAAATTGCTGATAATTACTGCATTTTTGGGGCTTCATAGCATTAGCTGATACAAGATAATACCCTTCTGAGCCGCTCCAAAACCGCGTGCCGAGGGTTCAAGTCAGCTGACTTCCCATAAGGAACATATAAATTAATTTTTTTACAGAGCAGGTAGTTTTCGCTATCTGCTCTGTTTTCTGCTGTGAATTTTTGTGATTGAATTCTCTCACCAGAATTTTCCTATATGTGTCAGGAATATGTCAATCTCATACTTTGCTCCAGTGGTGTTTTTATCATTCTCGTGCATGGTGATTTTGCTTACGAAAGTTCTCAGTATCTCAGGTGTCAGTTCTTCAATGTAAATATATTTGTTTGCCAAGGCAATGAACCTGTCAACATTGCTTTCCTCTGTTTTGATTTCATTTATCTGATTTTGCAGTTCGGGTATCTTTGCTTTTAATTCGTGCAGTTCAGCAGTATAGCTGTCGGATAGAAGTCTGTACTGGTCATCGGGAATTTTACCGAGTGCGTTATCCTAATAAAGCTTTCTGAATATTACATTCAACTCGTTTTTACGGTTATTCAGCCTGTCAAGCTCGGTTATCTTCTGACTGAGTTTTTTTCGACTTTCCGACAAACTTCTTTTACTGATGCACTCAACAAATTTGTCCTTTTCATTGACTGCACAATAAATTGCCTGATTGATTTCTTCCCTGACAATTTCATCTAATACAATTTCACAGATTCTGTGCGACAATACACAATCGCCGTCCTTGTGTCTGCGATAGGAACTACACATAAAGTAATAGCTTTTGGGCTTTGGCTTGTTTCCGCTGTTGTAAGTAAGCCTTGCTCCGCAGTCTGCACAGTAGAGCAAACCACTATACTTATTGATATTACCTGACTTCGTAATTCTTCTCCTACCCTCACGAACCTTCTGAACAATGCCCCAGGTTTCTTTGTCGATTATAGCTTCGTGAGTGTTTTCGAATCTGAATTGATTTTCTACAGGAACAAGCTTCTTTTTCCTATCCTTGTAGGACAAGGTTGTAGTTTTGCAATTCACCGTATGCCCGAGATACACCTCATTTTCAAGCATACCGACAATAGTTTTTGTCGCCCAGCTGTATCGGTCTGTAATGTCAGTTTTCTGAATGATAACTCCGTCATTTTCATAGCGGTACACCGACAGCCTTGGAATTTTCTTTTCAGCAAAAGCTCTGCCTTGAGCTTTTGAAAAAACAGTTTGACAAGCTACCCGACAAAGACAAATATATACTCGGACATTCAATGGGTGTATTCGGCTATGAAAAGAAAACGCTTGACGAAGTTGCTCTTGTTGAAATGATGACCATAGACGGAGTGATCAAGGCAAGAAAAGCTATTATTAAAAAGTTAATAAAAACAGGTAAATACCACGATTAACGGGAGAACAATTTACAGCGTTCTCCCGTTGATTTTTGAGTAAACAATTATTATTGATTTACCGATTCAATGATAATCCGTGCTCCTAACCTAAAACCGTTTAGGAATGCATCTTTTTCACAGATTTCAGAAATTTCACGATTGCAATCCTTGTATTTTTCAAAGGTGATTTTCTGTTCTTCGGAAAAAGTTACCGTGAGCTTTTCTTCGTTTCTGTTTAGCAATTTCAACAGTTCCGTGACCTCGCTGTTTAGTTTTGCACATTTTTCAGTTGGAACTATGTTTCCGTAATACAACTCTTCAAGTATATTCATTGCCGCACCGCCTTTCGCAGTACAAACATATATCACAAAGCTCTTGCAAAGTCCAGACTTTTTTCAAGTATTACTCTATTCTATAAAAATATTAATATAGAAAAAATAACTTGCAATTCCCGATGTTTCAAGTTAACATACAACAAATAAATTATGATAAGAAAAAATTCGCAGAATATTTACATCTGCGAATGCTAAAATAACCTATTATTCTTATTATTTCTACAATATTTTACCACATATTTAATAATAATTCAATTGATTTTACTACTGTATTTTGAAATAAATCATAGAAAATCGTATTATTTGCAGCTGAACTTATTTTATTTGTGGTCAAATATGTAGTCTGTTTTAAAATTAATATATTAAAACAGAAAGGATTTGTTAGTATGCCAAGGCGAGGAGAAAATATTTATAAGAGAAAGGACGGAAGATGGGAAGCTCGATTTGTTAAAGAAATAACTATTGACGGAAAGAAAAAATATGGCTCTGTTTATGGGCATTCTTACTCTGAAGTAAAGCAGAAACAAAAAGCTCATATTTTTAATCCGCAGATTATTGAAACGAAAAATTTTGCAACAGTTGAAGCCGTTATGAAGAATTGGTTGTATCTTACAAAGCACAAAACCAAGTACTCTACTTTTGTGAAATATGAAACTATCATCAACAATCATATTATTCCTGAGCTTGGAAAAATCAATGTGAGTATGCTGACCGCTAAACGCATATCAGAATTTACCGATAAACTTATCGGTTCTTTTGCAACAGCAACAGTAAATAATATATTGATCGTTCTTGAAATGGGTTTTGACTACGCTGAGGAAGAATACAATATAAAATGCCCTAAAATTTCGCTGTTGAAACAATCCAAACAAGAAATGCGAGTGTTATCTCGGTCAGAACAGCAGACACTTATCAGATATATTAGAAACAATGATAATTGTTTTAGTTTTGGAATTTTGTTTGCACTTTTTACCGGTATTCGGATTGGCGAATTATGTGCTTTACAGTGGGATGACATAAAGGATAACAAAATTCATATTTCAAAAACAATGCAGAGAATAAAAAATGAAGACGGGATAAGTACAGTTATGATTACTGAACCAAAAACAGATAAATCAAACCGCTTTATTCCTGTTCCACCAGCTATTTATGAACTGATTGAAAAGTACAGAAAACCAAAAGGATATGTTATTCGTCAAGCTAATGACAAATTTATTGAGCCACGTCTTTTACAGAAAAAATTCGGAGAAATTACTTCTGCTTGCGGTTTGGAAAATGTAAATTTTCACGCACTCCGTCACACCTTTGCAACAAGGTGTATCGAGTCAGGATTTGATGTTAAGACTCTGTCCGAAATTCTTGGGCACACTAATGTACGAACAACCATGGACAGATATGTTCATTCTTCCTTTGAACTGAAACAAAAGAATATGGAAAAACTCACGTTAGAGCAGGTAATTTAATTTACTATTCATCGTCAAAAATATGGTCACTATTTATCTTACACTTTGATAATAGTGACCATTTTTATATTTAAACGCAGATGTAAATATTCTGCGAATAGTCTTCTAATTTTTCTCTATTATTGTCTTCATCATTTCAAAAAATATTCAACAAATATAAAAGGGGGAACCCACTTGACAGAGTTAATAGATTTTGAGTCATATCCTGTTAATTTAATTAAAAGGATTTTGCTTCAGGACAAAGCAACAAAACAAAATATTATATGGGCAACTAATTCCTATGAACACTTAGGATTTGAATACTCTGATAATAGTCCTATTCAAGAATATCTGATAAGTGGGATAAATAAGTGGATTGTTCAACCGAGAGTGCAGAAAAATGTTGAGCAACAGCAGAAACGCACACGCACAAAAGCAGAAGTATTTACACCGGCTTGGTTATGCAACAAAATGAATAATCTTTGCGATGAACAGTGGTTTTGTATAGCTGATGTGTTTAATACGGAAGTTGACCGGGATTGGCAGACTAATCCGGAAAAAATAGAGTTTCCGAACAGTAAAAACTGGCAAAATTACGTTGACTTGCGAAAACTTGAAATCACCTGCGGCGAAGCTCCTTACCTTTGTTCAAGATATGATACCTCAACCGGTCAGATTATTCCTATCAATAACCGCATAGGAATACTGGACAGAAAACTCCGTGTAATAAACGAAAACACAACAAATAGGGAAGAATGGTACAAGTGGGTTATCAGAGCTTTTCAAAGCTGCTATGGATATGAATATCAGGGTGACAGCCTGTTGATTGCAAGAATTAATATGCTGTTGTCATTTTACGAAAATTATAAAGAGCGTTGGAATGAAGAGCCAAGCAAAAACCAGCTTAAAAAAATAGCAAATATAATCAGCTGGAATTTGTGGCAAATGGACGGACTGAAAGGTACTGTACCAAACGGAGCACCAAATAAAGTTAATGAACAACTGCGTTTTGAGGAATTTACAAACACAAAGAACATCGAAATCGAAAATTTTGAATGCAAACTATACAATTGGAGAGCTGACAGATCACTATATTATTCAGACTTAAAAGGAGTGAAAAGAAAAATGAAATTTGATTTTGTGATTGGTAATCCGCCTTATCAGGAAAATGTAACGAATGAAACTAATCAAGCAAAACCTATATATCATATGTTTGTTACTGAGTCAATAAAAATTTGTGACAAAGATGTTGTGATGATTACACCAGCAAGATGGTACTCAGGTGGAATAGGTTTAGATAAATTTAGAAATTATATGATTTGTGAACGGCACCTAAAATCGCTTGTGGATTATCCAAACGCAAAAGAATGTTTTTCTAATATAAGTATAGGCGGAGGTGTTTGCTACTTTGTATTAAGTAAAGCTAAAACAGAAATATGTAAAATTACAAATATACAAAATGGTATAGAAACAACAATGGAGCGTTCACTAAATGATTATCCTATTTTAGTTAGATACAATAAAGCGATTAGCATAATTAACAAATCATTAAAATCTCCAAATAAGAGTATTAAAGGATTAATAAGTTCAGTTAGTCCATTTGGTATAGGAACTAAAATTAGAGGTAATACTACTAAAGATTCCGAACACAATATTAAGCTTTATTCAAGTAAAGGAATAAGCTATATAAAACAAGAGGCTATTATAAAAAACGCAGATTCTTTTGATAAGTATAAGGTATTACTTAGTCAAACCGGTGCTGAACACGCAGGTGAACCATCCAAAGATGGAAAATTTAATGTTTTATCATCAACGATGAAAGTGTTAGAACCTATGGATGTATGTACCCATTCTTATTTAACTGTAGGATTTTTTAATTGTTTTAGTGAAGCTACATCATTGATAAAGTATTTAAAAACAATGTTCGTCAGGTTTTTGGTACTTCAAACTATTTCTTCAATCCACATAACAAAAAATAATTTCATCTTTGTCCCCCTCCAAGACTTTACAGAAAACTCCGACATTGACTGGTCAAAATCGATTCACGAAATAGATTTACAGCTCTATAAAAAATACAATCTTGACGATACTGAAATAGAATTTATAGAAAAGAATGTTAAGGAGATGAGCTGATGAATAACCGCATAAGCATTAATACTACAAAACAGGTTGTCCCTATGATTTATGCTTACTCAACTCCTGAGATTGCAAGACACAACGGTTGGCTGAAAATCGGTTATACCGAACAGGAAGTAGATAAAAGATTAAAGCAACAAACTTATACCGCTGATGTTGAATACATAGAGGAATGGCGAGGTAACGCTGTTTTTGAAGACGGAAGCGGCGAAAGGTTTACCGATAAGGATTTCCATGCGTATTTAATAAAAAACAATGTCGAAAACAAAAAGAAAACCGAATGGTTTCATATTGACAAAATAAAGTCTAAGCATATGTTTTATGACTTTAAGGAAAACAGAGGAGTCTTAGAACAAAATGACGCTGTTCTGCCATATGAACTGCGTTCCGAACAGAAGAAAGCCGTTCAGATGGCTAAGAACTATTTTGAAACTCACGAAAAAGGCGAATTCCTTTGGAATGCAAAACCTCGTTTCGGCAAGACGCTGTCTGTTTATGATTTGTGCAAAGCTATGAATGCCCGCAGTGTTTTGATTGTAACTAACCGTCCTTCTATTGCAAATTCATGGTATGAAGACTACAAAAAATTTATGGGAAGTGAATCGGGTTATTTGTTTGTAAGCAGTACGGAATCGCTGAAAGGGAAACCGTATGTAATAAGTCGTGAGGAATATCTTACATATAATCGCAGTCAAAGTAAAACTGAAAACAAAAAACGCTGTATAGAATTTTTGAGTTTGCAGGATTTAAAAGGTTCAATTTATTTTGGCGGAAATTATGATAAGCTAAAGCACGTTAAGGATATGCATTGGGATTTGCTTGTTATTGATGAGGCACACGAGGGCATAGACACAAGCAAAACCGACATTGCTTTTAATCAGATTACACGCAATCACACGTTGCATTTATCCGGCACTCCTTTCAAAGCCCTGGCTAACGATAAATTTCTGCAGGACGCAATTTTCAACTACACATATGCTGATGAACAAAATAAAAAGCGTAAATGGAACAGTCCTGAACAAAACCCTTATGCTAATTTGCCGCAGCTGAATCTCTTTACATATCAGATGTCAGAAATAGTCAGAGATGAGTTATCAAAAGGAAAAGAGTTAAAGGGAGAAACCGTAGAATATGCTTTTGACCTTAACGAGTTTTTTGCCACATCCGAAAGCGGAAAATTCCTGTATGACAGTTCTGTTGACAGATTTTTGGACGCACTTACATCTCAGGAGAAATTTCCGTTTTCAACTGATGATTTAAGAAATGAACTTAAACATACATTCTGGTTGCTAAATCGTGTTGACAGTGCTAAAGCATTAGCCAAAAAGCTGAAAGCACACCCTGTTTTCAAGGATTACGAAATTGTTTTAGCAGCAGGTGACGGCAGATTAAGCGCAGATGAAGAGAACAAAAAAGCCTACAACAAGGTTGTGGACGCTATCAGAAAATATGATAAAACCATAACTCTATCGGTAGGACAATTAACAACGGGTATTACGATTCCTGAGTGGACTGCTGTATTAATGCTTAGCAATGTCAAAAGTCCCGCTCTGTATATGCAGACCGCTTTCAGGTCACAAAACCCATGTATGTTCAGCAACGGTTCAGAGTTTTTCAGAAAAAAGAATGCTTATATATTTGACTTTGACCCAGCCAGAACTCTGGTTATTTATGAACAATTCGCAAATGATTTATCTGCTGAAACTTCTGACGGAAGAGGAGATTCTGATACCCACAAAAACAATGTTCGCACATTGCTCAACTTTTTCCCTGTTATCGGCGAAGATGAAAATGGAAAAATGATAGAGCTTGACGCTGAAAAAGTTTTATCAATACCAAGAAAAATAAGGTCTAAAGAAGTTGTTCACAGAGGTTTTATGAGCGACTTCTTATTTCAGAATATATCAAATGTATTCAAAGCTCCGCAGGAGGTTATTGATATTATAAAAAACTTCATTCCTGTTGCTGAGCCAAATTCCAATCTAAATATAACGACCGATACCGGAGATGATTTGTCATTAGATGATAACGGAAACGTCAACATTGATGATAATTTCGTTATAGGAACTGCTACAGAAGTTTTCGGTGACAAAATTTATGATATTACCGATTCCCTTAATGACAGTATTGATAATATTGAATTGGAAAATGGCAGCAAAAAAGACCCGTTAGAAGATTTAAAAAAGATTTTCAAAAAGCAAGTTACTGAACCACTGATAGATTCTGCAAAAGAACATTATGGCGAAAATCTGTCTAAATCAAGTCAGAAAAGACTTGAAAAGAAAATTGAAATTGAATCCGATAAAAAGATTAATGCTGCCTATGGTGATTTTTCTATTAAAAGCAAAGAGCTTGAAAAGGAATATAAGGACAAGTTAGAGGAAGCATCAGCAGAAAATAAGCAAAAAATTCGTCAAGAGTACAAGGAAAAAGTTAAGGAAGTCCGGGACGAGTTTAAACAAACTCTTTCCGAACAGGCTGACAATTTTGTTGAACAGTTAGGGCAGGAGGTTGTTCGCACAGTTGAAACAGAAGAAAAAGAACGTGAAAAGAAAGACCTTGAAGGCGGAATAAAAGACCATTTGAGAGGCTTTTCAAGGACTATTCCGTCTTTCCTGATGGCTTACGGAGATAACGAAGTGACACTCGAAAACTTTGATAGAATTATTCCTGATAATGTGTTTGTTGAGGTTACAAGCATCACTCTCGAACAGTTCAGATTTTTGCGTGACGGCGGTGATTATACAAATCCTGAAACCGGAGAAACAGAACATTTTAACGGACAATTATTTGATTCTGTTGTTTTCAATGACTCTGTTAAGGAATTTATGAATCTAAAGAAACAACTGGCAAATTACTTTGACGAATCCAATAAAGAAGATATTTTTGATTATATTCCGCCTCAAAAGACTAATCAGATTTTTACACCCAAACGGGTAGTTAAGAAAATGGTTGATGAGTTGGAAAAAGAGAATCCAAACTGCTTTGATAATCCTAAACACACATTTATAGACCCATATATGAAGTCCGGAATGTTCATTACAGAAATAGTAAAGCGACTATACCAAAGCCAAAATATGAAAAAGCTGTTTCCTGATGATAAGGAAAGATTAACCCATATTTTTGAAAAACAGGTGTACGGACTTGCTCCTACGGAAATAATTTACAGAATCGCTATAAGCTATATTCTGGGATTCAGCAACGATAGTATCTGTAATCACAATTTTCGTCAGGTTGACGCCTTAGAATATGCAAAATCAGGCACCTTACAGCAAAAGATAGATGAGCTTTTTGGTTAGGATTCTTGGCAATTAACAAAAGCGGGAACAGTTACTGAAAGCTGTTCCCGTTTACTAATATATTCAAGACTTGTCTGTTTAAGACAATATTTTTCTGACACATAAAATCAATTGAAAGGTGTTTTTATATTAAATTATATCTATTGTTTCAATCAAAGCTCGAGCATATCTTTTTGCTGACACATTGACTGAATTTTTCGTAATACAAACACATAAATATGCAGTTTCCAGTATATGTACTGACATTGAAATTACATACTTTACAGTGCTTTGTTTTAGAGTTTCAAGATATGGAAACCATATGCTTAAAAGCAGTATAAATAAGGCAATAATATTAAATATAATTCCTAGCTTTTTAAGATTTCTCATATTTCGATAATAACCGTAGTTTATATTTTCTTCATATACCAGATGAAACACTTTTTTATCCCTTGTTTTTGAAGATAGCCAAGCTATCACACTACTACACAAATCATATGAAATTCTTTCATTCCATTCGCTTTCATCACAAGCAAAAATTCTGAATTCTGGTTCAAATGAAGCTAATTTTCTGTAGTACCTTTTTCGTGTTTCCGTGGATAAACCAGAATTTGGTTGTAAATAACTTGCTGCGTAGTTTACTTTTGCTGAGTCTTTTTTAGAACGACATATATTAAGTAAACACTGGCAAATAACAACTGCTATTAAGGTAAGAATAATATTCTCTGTTAAGGAGAATTTCTGTCCTGTAATAAAGAACACATCAATTACAAACGGAGCAGCATAAAAAGCTATAACACTCAACCTAGCTCTCAGATTATAGCTATCAAAAATATTCAGGTCCATATTCAAGCCACCTTCCTATAAGAGAATTGTATTCGCCTCATAAGAGGAAGTTTTGATGAATTCAAAAAATCCAGTTCAGATGTTGTTACGTCAAATGACAATCCAAATGCATTACCTTCGTAACAATACACCCTACCGTAATCATCTGATTTACTATAATATAAATTTTTCTGCCCTACAAATAACGAACCGTTATCAATTAAATCACAGGAATTTACAATTTTTAGACAATTTTTAATCTTATTGCCATATACCCAAAAAAATCGTTTAACCCAATAATTATGTCCATACAACATAACTATATTGTCATCATTGTAAGGAAAACTTCGTAATTCTATTAAGCTGTTGTTTCTATCAACAACTACAAAATAAGTGTTTAATGCCAAATACAAATATTCCTGTCGTGCTTTCAGTTCATTTTCAAAACAACATTGAAGGATGTATCTCACTATAGAATCACCCCATTTCAAAACGACCCAGTGTTCTGGTAACTTTAACCGTATATGCTGAATTGCCAGGATAACTCACGTCTCCATAGAGAGTTTTCTTAACCTGCTTGCCGGCACTTTTTAACTTTGTTGAACCACCGTTTGAATCGCCGGTGTTATCACTAACTAAGAAAATAACATCATTTTCGCCAAGTTTTTCAGCAAAAATTTTCTCTGCTGTTTCCGGTTTACCGTGGTGAGGTAATTGTATTATTTTATAATCAGACAACTTGTCCTTTATTGATTCAAAAGAGCAATCTCCACAAAGCAAGGCGTTTTTATCTTTTAACTTAACCGAAATCTGAACACTTGCTGCGTTAATAACTGTCTCTGCATCAATAGTATTTCCTTCACTGTTCTTTAACTCTTTTGCTATAGTTTTGAGACAGTAACTTTTATCTGGGCCAACAATACACACACCTGGAACTATATCCTGTAATTCAATAGCATCTACTAACTCAACAGAACCACTCAAGCTTGAAATATTATCATAATCGTTTTTAATTCTCTCGCTTAAAGACTTATTTGTGACTCTTTTATCTTCTATTAACTTCAAGATTTCATCTTTGTGTTTTAAAAACAGTTGTGCATAAACCTTAGACACTAAGTCGTTCTCAATCAAATAAGGAATACCATCAAAATGGTCAGCGTCATTATGTGAAAGGACAACAATAGCTTTTTCATATCCGTGGTCAGACATATACTGTTCAACTCTTTCGGCATGCTCTTCACAGCCACAGTCATAGACAATTAACTGACTACCTGTATCAATCAAGATACAATCACCATAATTAGGACCTTGCGGTTTATAATTTTTTGAACTTAATAATTTTAATTCTTTCATATATTAACTCCTATTCATCACCTCAATTGATTTAACGTGTCGATTTATCATAACATATCTTGCACCATTTGTCAATATTTAGTTTTTATTTGTTATAAATACTTACAATTTTCAGGAAAAGTTTTGCAGATTTAAAGTTTTTTGGCTAGACAAATATTTTTCTCAATGATATAATTACATATCGGAGGAGAAAGCTATGTTTACATCTATTTATTTACGCAACTATAAAACCTTTACCAATACTACTATAGATTTATCTTCAAATAGTACAAAAGTCAATAATTTGATATTACTTTACGGAAACAATGGAATAGGTAAATCAAATTTTGCTTCAGTATTTTTAAATTTTGCTGAACTGATTCGTACCATGGACGTAAGAGATATGATTCAAGAGTTTATGGAAAACTATCAGGAATCTCCTCAAAATGAGAAATTTATTAAATTATTAAAAACTCGATTTAAAGACATTGAAACAATAATTAAAGATTCTAAAACTATAGGTACAACAGAAAACATGATAATGGAATTTTCTTTTATCATCAAAGGCAAAAAAGGTAAATATTTTTTAGAAATGGATGACAAAGAAATTGTCCACGAAAGATTAGAGTATACTCTAGAAAAAAATAAAGGTGTGTATTTTGATATCACTCCTACAACAAAAAAACTTAATGAAAAAGTATTTATTAATAAATCTCTTCTGAATGATATTGAGATTAATGTTGAAAAATTTTGGGGAAAACACTCTTTGCTCGCAATTATTTATCACGAATTCAGTGACAAATCTAGTAGCTTTTTAAGAAATGCTTTTTCTACACATTTTATGGATTGTTTAAATGACTTTTCCTTGTTGTCATGTAGAGTTAAGAAATCTAACTCTCCGGAATATGGTATTCTCGGATTAACGCATCCAATGCTAGGAGACTTGGAATCTGGCACTATTAAAAAAGATGAAATAACTAATTTAGAAAATGCGGAAAAAATGTTAAATGTGTTTTTACCGAAAATTAATTCTAATATAAAAAATGTATATTATAAATTAAAAAATCAGAACAAAGAAATCGCTTATGAATTGTATACAAAACAGATAATTTCAGGCGATTTGAAAGATATTCCGTTTACATTAGAATCAACAGGAACACATAACATATTAGAGTTACTTCCATTTTTTATGATAGCAGCTCAAGGATACACTGCGGTAATAGATGAAATGGATACAGGAATTCATGACTTACTAGTTATGTATATGTTACAAGACATTTTTCCAGATATTAAAGGACAACTTATAATAACAACGCATAATACATTAGTTATGACTTCTGAATTCATACCTGCAAATTCTTTTTATGTAATCCAAGAAGACGAGGATGGCACACGAGAAATAAAATGCATTACAGATATAGATGGAAGAGTACATCCCTATCATAATAAACAACTTAGATATATAGTACATAAAGAATATGGAGCTGTGCCTGATAAATTAAATCTTTCAATCAAAGAGCTTGCAGGTATTCTCAAGTCGAAATAAATTGGAACATCAAAGTTAAAATTTTATCCTTACGAGCAGTCAGCATCCTTCTGCCCCTGCCAAGGTATGATGTCTCAAAAATGGCTTAGATAAGCCGTTTTTGAGACTTTTTCTTTTTGCAGAAATTTTCTCTGTCGGCAACTTTTTTCTGATTTTCTAAAAATTTTCTAAAAATTGTGATTTTCGACTTGAAAATTAACGGCACAAGATATCAGTAATCATCAGGGTTTTCGCACCTTTTTAACCGCAAAATCCGTTCTAAAAATACAGTAAATTTTCCGAAAAATGAAAATTTATTCACGGAATTACAAATCAATTTTCAGCTTTGTATCAAGAGTGCGTGAAATGTTCAGTTTGCTTGTTTTATCAACATGAGCATAAAAGTTCAAGCACTGTTTGCCTGAGTGTATCAATCTCTTTTATCCGAAAGGCATATTTCAGGTGAAGCTTAATAATTTCGCAGGTATCGAGTCCATTTTCGATTTCTTTAATCAGAGCAGACATATCGGGAGAATTTTCATCAACAGGCTTTGGAACATTACCAACCTCTTCACAGGTATCAATAAGGTTTGTCTGTTTCTTATCAGAACCCTGCCACTTGCCCTCCTTGCGGAGATAGTCACGATTTTCCATTACACTGCCGTTAGCCTTGTCGATATGTGCAACAGGGAATCTGTTCTTCAATGTTGAAAAGCGAATCGGCGATTTTGAGCAAATGAAAATGTGCATATGCTTTGTTCCTGTGGTTGCAATTTCATCCACAAAAAACTGTTTTAACTTGCTATTGCAATTTGCAAATTTATAATTCTTTCAACCTGTTATCAACATTATGCCAAATGTCACTGTACCATTATCTACCCTTTGCTTGCAAAAAACAGCCCTGCAAATGGGTACAGGGCTGTAAATTTAAAGATTTATTCATTGCTTATCAGATTTAATCGTCTGTAGCTTTGAAATTTATTTTATTTTCGGTCGCAAAGGTGTGTGCATAGGAATCTGTCGGGGCGTGTATTGTTAGGTCTTTTGAGTCTTTGAAGGCAGATTTTCCTATGTAGGACACATTTTTGGTCAGGTAGATATCCTCAAGGGAGTAGGATTCTTTGAACGCATTATCGGCTATGAATCTTACTGTGTCGGGAACGACTGTTTCCTTTGCACCGCCGTAATTTATTGCATCATCTGCAATTGAAATCACATCCAAGCCGTCAATATGTGCAGGAATTTCAAGCTTTTCCTCTGTCGACATTGGGTTATAGTTAGTTATTACGCACACGGGCTTGCCGTCATCATAGATAACATCATAATTATAATATTCGCCGTAATACGCACCGTTTCTGATTTTTGAATAATCGGTATTTTTAGCCTCCGGATTTTCAGGCTCGGTCGTATAGTTTTTATAATTGATTTTATTTTCAACCGCAAATTTTTCAGCATAAGAACCCTTTTCGGCATATATCGTAAGGTTGTCAATGCCGTCAAAAGCGGTTTTTGCAATCTTGTTTACGGAGGGCGCAATATAAATTTCCGTTATATTTTTTGAATCCTTAAATGCGTCATCCTTGATTTCACAAATGCCGTTGGGGATAACAACTTTTTTAAGACAATCAAATTCGCTGAAAGCTTCCTTTTCAATAGCGGTTATTTTTGTATTTTCATCATATGAAGTAGGAATATACGCATCGTCCAAGCCGTAATATCCGCCCCGAAACAAGCAGACAGTGGCATAAAAATTTCCGTTTTCATCGTCTTGAAACTGAATTGAAAACTGACCGTCGGCAGAATCCTTTAGACTATATTTTTCATCAACAGCCATTTGTTCAAATCTGTTATTTACGATTGTCGCTCTGGCAAGGAAAGACAATCCGAGCAAAGCGACAACCGAGATGCAAAGAACAACGAAAAATTTATGAGTAAACAGTTTACTTTTCATGCAGCTCACCTTCTGTCATTTTCAAAACAACATCACAAACTTCTTCCAAATCCTCTTTGTGATGAGTTGTGATAACCACGAGCGCACCTCTTTCTTTTTCTTCTTTAAGAAGCTTGTAAATCAGCTGTACACCGTCATTATCAAGTGCATTTGTCGGTTCATCAAGCAGGATTATTTTCTGCTTTTCAAACACAGCTTGAGCAATATTCAGCCTCTGTTTCATACCAAGCGAAAACTTTTTCACCTTTAAATCGGACTTTAATCCAACACGCTCAAGCGCTGTTTTTATATCCTCATCGGTGGCGGTTTTCTTGATTTTGCCGAGGATTTTCAGATTGTCAAAAGCATTGTACTGGGGCAACAGGTTCATATTTTCAATCACGATGCCTATGCTCGGAGGGAACGACATATCCTTGTGCAAAACCTTTCCGTCAATCACAACAGAGCCGCTGTCGGGAACAAGCAAGCCTGCAATTGCTCTCAAAAGCATAGTTTTGCCCGAACCGTTGTGTCCGTAAAGTCCGTAGATTTTGCCGTACTCAAAATTGTAACTTACATTATTTAAAATCGGTCTTGATTTGATACTTTTACAATAATTTTTTATTTCTACCATAATATCACCTCAAAAAATATCGGTTTTCTTAAATCTCAAATTCAGAATGAAAATGCACAAAGCATTTAACGCAACTATGAATAACAGGTATCCGTAGTAAATGCTCTCGCCCGACACAGCACCGTTCTGCATTCCGAACATCAAACTCGGGAAGAGAATCATTTTCCAAATCGGTGCGTCAACAAAATTCTGAACCAAATAGTACGCAATAAAGCAATAGGTGAAAATTCCTATGTTCACAATGTGTGCAGGAATACTGATTTCAAGCAAAGACTGAATAACTATCAGAGAAAAAATTGTCAGAAAGTACATAATCAAAGATTTAAGAGTTCCGCTTTCAACGGGAGTCATACTTTCTCTTGCAACAAAAAAGATTATGAACTGGAACAAAACAATGCAAATCAATGCTATAAAATTGTTAAGACAACGCTTTAAAATCAGCACTGTTTTTGAATAATTGCGTACAATCAACATCTTGCCGTAGCCTTGTTTAAGGTTCTCAATTGAGCCGCTTGTAAAGAAGAGAATAAAACATACGGGCAGCAAAAGCGGCAGAAATTTTGTAATTTCAAGGCCGTAATCGCTTGGGGCTAAACCAATCATAAAGGCATTTTGAAAATCTCCCTGAAATACACAACTGAACAATTGAGCAAAGCACGCAACAATCAGTATTATCGACAAAACAAGCTTACTTTTTAACATTACTCAAAACATCCTTTTTCTGATACAAAAAGTAGGAAGAGAAGATAAGCATAAACATCATAAGCAATGCTCTTAATATAATGCCCCACATATCCGACAGAACCATTTCGCCGTTCATAAGTCTTGACAACACTATGGCATCTCTGAACGGAAGCCATACCCTGCTTATCATAAAAGCTACATCTGCAAAAAACTCTGTAAAAATCAGAGCTATGGTGATAATTGGAGCAACTTTCGGAGAAATGATTATTCCGAATGAGAGCATAACGAGTCCTGCTCTGAAATAAAACAAAAACAAAGTCAAAAGTTCAAGTGCCGAATATTGCAGAAAATTCGATTCTAAAATCAGGTTAATGTCAAAGCAGATGAGTGCCGCAACTACGCTGACTGCTTCTATCAAAAATGAAAACAGAAAAGCAAATACCGCACAATCAGCAATTCTTCTTGTAACAAAAGAGGCTCTTGATTTCAGTCTTACAATGTAACTTACATTCTCATCGGTAAATATGTAAAACAAAAACAGAACAAACACTACTATGAAAATGCAAACAACATTACCTGATGCATTAAAATCTCCGTTGCCTGCAACTCTGTAAAAAACACCTTTTGGGCTTAACTTCTCAGCATAATCCGAATTAAAATAATTATAAAATCGCAAATATGTGTATGTGCAAAGCAGAGTGAAAAACACTGCACAAAGCGGAAGTATGATTGCATACTTTTTTAATTTACACCTGATCATACTTAGTCACCTTAAAGAACGAAAACAGAGCAGCAACTATATTTATTGCTACTACAAAAATAATTGTAAAAGTATAATGTGATAAAGGATACACAGTAAACGGGGTTAATGCTCCTATGATAGACGGTTTGATGGCAGTCGATATATACCATAATATGAAAGCTAACGGATAAAGAATAAATCTGTTTGGAAATGCCATTGCAAGTGCCGTTGCACCGCTTCCCACAATACCGCCAATGAATGAAAAAACAAGAATATAAAGTATGTTATAAAACATCGGATTGCTGTAAGACTGAAGTAGATTGGATTCAGATTTCAGCATTTCCACATCAGCAGGAATATATGTACCTCCCGCAAAAACAATATGCACCATAAGGAGATTGAGTAAGAGAGGAATTATAAGCACAAAAAACGAAACAGTAAAACTTTTAAGCATATTTAATGCAAAATACTTATTCTTACCTCTTTTTGTGATAAGAATATTTTTGTATCCTATTCTGTAATCTTCAATGCAATCATCCGCAACAATAATTGCCAAGAACAACGGTAAATACCCTTTCAACACGCCTCGCAGTCCTGCCGTCATAAAAGACCCCAAAAAAGTAACTAATCCGGGAACAGGAACAGAAGCTCCTTTGAACACATCTACAAAAGCCATCAATATATCTAAAATCGGAGCTACAAAAATAAAAAGTATAACACTTAATTTAAGTTTGTTATTAAATATTCGGGTAATATAATATGACATAATTTTCACCTCAATTTACAGGCTAATTTGCTATATAGTTATATGGTAAATCTGCAAATGACTTATGAGAAATAAAAGTTAATTAACTAACAGTAATTTTTTTAAAACAGTAAAACTTTTTAGTAAGAAAATGCGTGTTTTGCTGTTTCTTCATCCCAATATCCTGCGACTTCATATGTATTGCCATCTTTCTCATTATTGTTCATAACAGCAAGTCCAACATTCATATTTTTACAGGAATCATACGCAGCAAAATATTTTTTGTCACTTCCCTGTTTTACAGCTTTTACATTCGATTGTTTTGAATACCAAGGTCCTGAAAGATAGAAATACATTATGGTACCTTTACCTTCTTCTGAATAAGTAAAATTAACTTTCCAAGGAACTTCCGGTCCTGAATTACCTCTGTACTCTGCCTTTGTATAAACCTTACCCAGGTATCCGGGAACCTTCACTGAAAACGGAATATCATTATCCGAGCCGTATGCCGTTGCACCAAATGCAAAAACGGAAATAAAAACGGTTGCCACAATTGCCATTGCTAATAATCTTTTATAGAATTTCATTTCGTCACCTCATTTTTCTTAATATCCAGACCTCCTCACAAGCCATTGTACAGATTTACCATTTAAACAAACGCAAATGCACGGTTTATCTGTTTAAATTATTTATAATATTTTGATGTTTTTAATTTTAAGTTATTGTATCTTTAGTCGTATACAACTGAAAATTCAGTAGAATACACTTCAATTAGCTCTGTAATTATTATTGCAATACTTTTTATACATTGACTTTATAATGCTATTATATCACATTTTAATAATATTTCAAGCAAATCAGGTAATTTTTACGACAAATTTTTACACAATAATTTGTAAATATTGCACAATGGCTATTATTTAATATTGTATTGCTATATGCTTTAAATCAACCAATTTCTTTTATATTCAAATTATACAAATGCAAAGTGACTGTAAAATGACTATAGCCCTTTTACAAAATAAAACAGGAAAACAAAGTGACAAATACGCATTTTGTTTTCCTGTTTAAATTATTTGATATTTTATTGTATTGTTAAAAACTTCCGCACATCAGAGCATTTTCCAATTTTCCGCATCAAACACACCTTTGGTGGTTATTCTCAAGCTTGGGATAACGGGCAGACTTAGAAAAGAGAGAGTCATAAACGGATCAATGCTTTTATCCGCACCGAGTTCATATGCAGATGACTTTGCATTTTCAAGCTTTTCGTTTACGGTTGTAAGCGGTTCATCAGACATCAAGCCTGCAATCGGGAGTTCAAGCAAAGCCTTGATTTTGCCGTTTTCAACAACTGCGATACCGCCCTTGCTGTCCTTGATTGCGTTCACGGCAACGGCAATATCATCATCATTACAGCCGACTGTGATAATGTTGTGCGAATCGTGGGCAACCGAGGTTGCTACTGCACCCGATTTCAGCGAATAGCCTTTAACATAGCCGACACCGATATGATTTGTGCCTTTGTGACGCTCAATGCAGGCAATTTTCAGAATATCGTTTTCCACATCAATTTTATCTGCTGTGCCGAGATTGCGTGTGAGCAATTCACCGCCGACAAGACCGATAAGCCCGAGTTTTCCGTCAACCTTGAAACTGCTCGGCGTTACGCTGTCAAGGTGGAAAGTGTCAAAGCATTTTTCGGCAAGCTTTTCATCAACTGTGGGAGCAGAAAAGTCCTTAACTTCGCCGTCAAAAACAAGCTTGCCACGCTTGAAAACAGTTTCAACATTGAAATCTTCAAGATTATCAACAACAACAATATCGGCAAGATAACCAGAAGCAATCGCACCTTTGTTATTGAGCAAAAAGTATCTTGCGGCATGGTGGGTTGCTGTTTTGAGGGCAACAATCGGATCTGCACCGTTTTTCAGCGCCTGTTTTACAATGTAGTCAATATGACCGCCGTAGAGCAAATCGCTTGGATGCTTATCATCTGTTGCAAACATACACCTTGAGTAATACTGCTGAGTCAAAAGCGGCATAAGCGCCTTGAGATTATGGGCGGCAGTACCCTCTCTTATCATAATAAACTGACCTTTTCTCAGCTTTTCAAGGGCATTTTCAAAGGTGGAACACTCGTGGTCGGAATAGACACCTGCGGCAATGTATGCGTTGAGGTCATTGCCCGAAAGCTCAGGAGCGTGACCGTCAATCTTCTTGTGATGAGCCTGCGATGTGACAATTTTTGAAAGCACATTTTTATCACCGTTGATAACACCGACATAGTTCATCATCTCTGCAAGTCCGAGTACCTTTTTATTATCCAAGTACAAGTCAATATCCTTGCAGTCAAGCTCCGCACCGCTCTCGTCAATTTCTGTGGCAGGCACACATGACGGCATCATAAAATGAACATCAATCGGCAAATTTTGCGATGCCTGAATCATATATTCAACTCCGTCAATGCCCATTACATTTGTGATTTCGTGAGGGTCGGTTATGACTGTGGTTGTACCGTGGGCAACAACTGCCTTTGCAAATTCAGCAGGAGTCACCATTGAACTTTCAAGGTGAATATGTGCGTCAATAAAGCTGGGGAGAACGAGTTTTCCGCTGACATCAATCTCTGTTTTACCGTCATATTTTCCGACTCCCGCAATCAGTCCGTTTGCAACGGCTATGTCACCGCTCAAAAATTCATTAGAAAACACATTAAGATACTTTGCGTTTTTCAAAACAAGGTCTGCCTTTTCCCTGCCTGCCGCAACTGCAATTAGTCTCTGCTTTGCTGCAAGCTGTCTGTCTGTTTTCTGTCCGTATATTTCCTGCATAAAAGCACCGCCCTTCTTATATATATTTACAAGATTATAGCACTTTGCAAAAGCCATTTCCATAAGTATTTTTCACGAATATTCTTCGCAATTTTTTGCTAAATTGCATAAGATGTGTGCATATTTTCATCTGTCAGGCTACATTATTTAGGTAAATGTAGCTCATTTATATAGTTTATTTTCATCATAAATTTTCTGTCATTACCTGCGGGCGTCCAATGAACGCCCCTACTGGATTGTGCGAACGGTTGCAATATTACGCTCGGGCATAATATGCTTTTGACATTGCAATCTGTCTACCCGACCGCAATTTTCCATTTTCAATTTTACATTTAATTAAAACTTTCGCTCGGGCATGATATGTTTTTGACATTACAAACTATCTTCACGAACTGGGAACGGCGGCTCACCGTAAAACTAAGCCGCCCTCGGCAGTGCATGCGCTGTCGAGGGCGGTTCGGTTTTACAAGGGGTTTCCGGAAGTTATCTTACTGAAATCAGTTGTTTTTAGGGGTTTTGCTGTTATAGATTTCTTTGTTAAGGCAATGTTCTTTTGCACAAACTATAACATTGGTAGCGGCATCACCGATAACATTAAGTGTGATAACAGCCATGCCCGGGAGGTAGTTCATGGCAAGAATGAGCGAGTAGCCAATCATACAAAGATCTGAGTTCAAGCCAAGTCCCATCATTACAACATAAACCATTGTTGTGCCTGCAACAGGGATTGCCGGAGTACCGACTGCCGTGCAGATTGAGAGGAATGCTGTAAGACAAAGGGTTGCAGGAGTAATGTTGACGCCTGCGGCTGTGGCGATGAATGTAATGGCAATCATATGCATTGCGGTTGTACCGTTCATATTGATTGTCATACCTGTTGGAAGAACAAAGCTGCTGATTTCTTCGGAACAGCCGAGTTCGTTAATACAGGTTTCCTTATTAAGCGGAAGCGTTGCGGCAGACGAGTTTGTTGCCGCTGCAAACATACCGATTTTTGCCGCCTTTTTAAGGAAGATAAACGGGTTAAGTCCTGTTGTAACGAAAATACCGATTGGGTAAATTGTGCAAACAAGAAGAAGGCTTACAACAATTGTTACAACAATCCACATCATTGTCGGTGAAATGTACTCAATTCCGTAAACCGCAAGTGCTCTTACGATCATACAGAAAATTGCGATAGGAGCAATTTTGTTGATAAGGAAGTTGAGGAACATCTGAACGACATCGTTGATGTTTTCAAAAACTCTCTTGAGCGGATCTGCTTTTTCGCCCATCTTTGTCATACAAAGGCCAAAGATAATTGCGATAACAACAACGCAAAGAATCGTGTTGTTAGATGACATTGCGTTAATCATATTGCTCGGAACAGCGTTTACAATTGTTACGAGCGGGTTGTAACCCTCCATTGTAACGATGTCCTGAGCCTGTTGTGCCGGAAGATTGACTGTGAACCAACCAAGGCTCTTTGCAAGATAAGCTGCTGCGCCTGCAAGAGCTGCTGCTACGATATAGAAGCAAAGGTAGGACACAAATGTTTTACCTGCGATTCGACCGAGTTTTTTCGGGTTTGCAAGGCTGCAAAGTGCAAGTGTCAGCGAACAAAGAACGAGAGGAACAATCATCATCTGAAGTCCCTTCATAAACAGCTGACCTACGATGTAGAACAAGCCGAGTCCTTCGATATCTTTTGTTGCGGTGATATCCTGGAATAAAATTGCCTCAACAACTTTCCAGGCTCCTTCGCCGTCTGTTCCCATTACCGCACTTTTAATCAGCAGACATATAAAGCCGACTACAAAACCTGCGACAACGGCAATCATCATTTTCTTGACAATTGAAGCTTTCTTCTTCTCCTTTTGTTTTGTCATTTTTACATCTCCTTATCTGTGAATTTGGGTAACCCCTTTATTTCGGAACTGCCGAATAAACTTTCTCAAGGAATATTTGCACATCCTATCCTCATATTTAATCGGTGTGTCCTTAATGTGACGGGAACCGTCTCCGATTGGTCTCCCGTCTGCAAAAATAACCGTAATTAATAGAATTTCCATAGTGATATATAAAATAATTACTATGTTTAAAATTCAACTCAGATTTAACAATGCTATTCAATGATAATAAAAATATTTCCAATGCGTTCTCAAAACTGTTAAATCTGCTAAAGTTTTGACAGCGCAAAAGCTCCTGCCGTTTTTGATTAAAAAGAACAGGAGCTTTAATGGGTAAAATTATAAAAAGCACTGGCTCAAACTATGTACCGGACAAGGTAAATCAGTACATAAGTTTTATTTTCATCTGCTCACAAAACTCAAGCCATTCCTGTGACGGCTTTTCGTCGGTAATCAGATAATCGATCCTATCCCAATCCAAAAAATTGACAAACGCAGTATGGTTGAATTTTGAATGGTCTGCAAGTAACACCACACATTCGGCACGGTTTGCCATCTCAGACTTCAAATCAGCCTCACCTTCGGAAGAATCAGTTATGCCTCTTTCCATATCAAGCCCTTTGCATCCGAGGAGAACAAGGTCAACATTGTACTTTTTCATAGCCTCTTTTGCAGGTTTTCCGTAGAAAGAACGGGTTTTTTCATCATAAAGTCCGCCGGTTGAAACCAGCTTCATTTTACAAGTGTCGAGTTCCTGAAAAATCTGTGCAGAAAAGGTAATTGCAGTAAGATTTTCATTGTCCTTAAAAAGCTTAACAGCCTCAAGAACAGTTGTGCTGTTATCAATCATCATCGTGTTCACACCGATAAATTTATCAACAAGCAGCTTAGCAATTTTCTTTTTGCCCTCAAGGTTAATTCCCTTGCGTTTAAAGAAATGCACTCTGTCATTCTGAGGAGTTGTGTTAAGAACAGCTCCTCCGAAAGTTCTGGTAATGATACCGTCATTCTTCAGCTTTTCAAGATCACGCCTGATAGTTTCTTCGGTTACATTATATATTCTGCTTAAATCCGAGACGAAAACCTCGCCTTCGGTTTCAACCTTTTGTCTGATTTCGTCAATTCTCTTTGCCATAAACATTTCCCTCAACTTTTATTACATACTAACATAATTATCAACAAAAGTAAAGGGAATTCGACTGTTTTTACAATAATTTTAACAATCAGGATCGGATTCCTTCACCCTATACACAAAGGTGTATTAAGCAACCCTTAATTATTTGTCGATAGCTTCAACCATATCACGCATCATTGCAACATCAGCGGAATCAAGTTCAAGTTCGGCTGACTTAACATTCTCGGCAATCTGATCTACAGTAGTAGAACCGCTGAGAAGGTTGATGAAGTCGCCCTGAGCAAGAATCCATGCAAGAGCAAGGTTAGCAATTGTACAGTTATATTTTTCACAAAGAGGCTTCCACTGATCCATAACATCCATAGCCTTCTGCATATTTTCGGGCTGGAACCATTTCTTTGGAATCTGTGCGCCGACAGGCTTGTAATCTCTTGGGAATGTACCCGAGAGAAGTCCCATTTCAAGCGGTGAATAAGCCTGAATTGTAACACCGTTTTCACGACAGCAAGGAATGATTTCGTCCTCAATACCACGGTCAAGGATTGAATACTTAGCCTGAACGATATCAAGCTCACCCCACTTGAGGTACTCCTGAATCTGCTTGATATCTACATTTGCTGCACCGATAGCCTTGATTTTGCCCTGAGCCTTGAGATCGTTGAGAACCTCCATAGTCTTCCGAATCGGAACATAATACTCGCTGCCCTCAATTGACTGCCAGTGTGTCATATATACATCAACATAGTCTGTGCCCATTCTCTTGAGTGATTCTTCAATTTCTCTCTTGATTGAAGCACTGTTGAGGTTCTTATAAAGCTGAATGCCGTTAACCTTGTTGAAAAGGTCGCCCTTCATCTCCTGATCCCATGTAACACCGCACTTTGTGATGATTACAACATCTTCACGGTTCATGCCCTCAAGAGCCTTGCCGAGGATTTTCTCGCTGTTGCCGAAGTTGTAACCGGGAGCTGTGTCGATAAGGTTTACACCGAGCTTCGGAGCTTCACGGATTGTATCTACAACAACCTGAAGGTCGTGGTCGCCGCCCCATGCCGAGCCGCCGCCGATTGACCAGGTGCCGAGTCCCATTCTTGAAATATCAATGCCTGTTTTGCCAAGCTTCATCGTCTTCATTTTGAATCTTCCCTTTCTTTAATAATATATTGGTGGGGGGTTGCCCTGCATTCTTACGAACACAGGGCTTAATGTCACAGATTTATTACTATTACAGGATATAATCTTTTTTATACTTTTCAAGCATTTCTTCAACCATTTCTTTGTTCCGAACGCCTGTTGTTGCACCGACATACTGAACCGAAATAGCCGCTGTGCAGTTAGCATAGATACCGCAGTCACGGATATCCTTGCCCTGAAGAAGTGCCGAAATAAAGCCTGACGCAAAGTTGTCGCCTGCACCGATTGTGTCGATTGCGGTTACACCCTTGCAGGCAGGAACAATCATTGCTCCTGCGGCATTGCGGATGTAGCATCCACGCTTGCCTATCTTCATGATTACATTCTTAACGCCGCATTCAAAGAGCTTGTCCGCAACCTTTGATTCTTCGGTTTCGCCTGTCATAAGGCAAGCCTCGTCAAAGTTCGGGAAGAAATAATCCACATAGCTTAATGCTTCTCTGATATCGTCAAGAGTTTCACCGAGTCGTGGCTTTATCATATCGGCGGTAATTGTCATACCTGCCGCCTTTGCCTCTTTGAAAATCTTTACAAGCGTCTTGCCGTCAAGAAGAGGACAGTTAAAGATACTTGCGAGGGAAAGGATTTTTGCCTGCTTCATTTTTTCAAAGTCAACATGCTCAATGTTTTCTTTCCACAAGCTGCCATTGCGGTTTGTAACAAAGGTTCTTTCACCGTCATCGGTTACAAGACCAATGTTCATTGAGGTGTCGATTGTCGGATCAATCTTGATGCCTTCAACATCTATGTTGTCCTTCTCGCAGGAGCGAAGGATAAACTGACCTGCAGCGTCATCACCGATGCAAGCGATAATGCCTGTTTTAAAGCCTAAACGGCTGATGATTGTTGCCTCGTTCATTGCGTCACCGCCGACAGACATTGCGATTCTGTCAACCGGATATGACTCGATATCAAAAATATCTCTTGATACCGGACGGAGAGGAATGTCAACTACCGCTGCGCCAAGACAGATAACATCAAGTTTTTTCTCTGTATTACTCATATTACTCATCTGCTCTGCCGTCATCGCCAAAGAGCTTAATCTTGTACATTGCACGCTCTTTAACAGCCTTTCTTACTTCACGCTCAACAGCAAGGAACGGCTCGTCCTTGTGAGCATTTATAGCTTCCATAGCAGCCTGGCAAAGCTCTGTGTGAATGTTGATTTTAGCGATACCGAGTGAGATAGCCTTTTTAATGTCCTCATCACCGATACCCGATGCACCGTGGAGTACGAGCGGAACATCTACTTCTTTGGCAACTGCCTCGAGTACATCGAAAGCAAGCTTTGGCTCTGAAGAATATACGCCGTGAACATTACCGATTGCAACTGCGAGTGAGTCACAGCCTGTTCTCTCAACAAATTCCTTAGCCTTTGAAGGATCTGTATACTGGTACTCTGAAAGTGCCTCTTCATATACTGTTTCGTTACCTACATGACCAAGCTCAGCCTCAACAGGAATGTTGTAAGCGTGGAAGTAGTCAACGCATCTCTTGATTTCAGCAACATTTTCTTCATAAGGAAGAGCTGATGCGTCACGCATTACCGAATTCATGCAGTGATTAACAGCGTTCTGAAGAATTGTCATATTTCTGCCGTGATCCCAATGCTCAATTACAGGAACAGTAGCCTTCTTTGCCATTGAATCCATCAT
>OKRY01000053.1_pt1 | contig 61607 bp, 78 predicted proteins | sample 1601121 | NCBI WGS metagenome assembly OKRY01 (sample SAMEA3541546, study PRJEB24748) | human gut metagenome | biome: human gut; feature: human-associated habitat; material: faeces | place: China | collected 2012
GATTTCAAAGTCTTTGACTTCAATCACTTCATGTCTTCTAGCTCTTAAGATAGTATCACATTCACCATCAGTCCAACAGAACAGCCTAGCAAGGACACGGAGAAAGCTCTCCATGTACCGTTGCATAGTTGCTCCATCATCACAGTCAAAACAGCCACACCTATCTTGAAGCTTCTGTGTAATCTTCATTAACTCCAATTCAGGTTGCATATCTTAACTCCTTATTTTGCAGGGATAGTAGCCATAGGGAATGGATTGAGACCTGTAAGAAGACCTTGGATACGCTCAAATACCACAGCAGGACAAGTTTGATCCAATGGAATGTTGGCAATCAACAAGTGAGAGATTGGTGAGTTAGTATGTACCAAACCGAAGTTTTCATACTTATCACAGATCACTTCACATCCTGGTTTAGTAGTATCTTCTGTACGTTGAGTGTAGATAGAAGATTGTGGTACAAACAAGTCATATTGAGTCAAAGCTTCAACTCTAGACAAGTCAATCACATAAGCTTCACCAGTCATAGTCTTTTCAAGGTCATAAGGCAAGTGGTAAGATACACCAAATGGAATACCACGGAATGAGATAGACTCACCGTTTACAGACCATCCTTGAGGAAGTTTACCATCTTTACCAGGCACAATTTCAGATTTGATTCCACGAAGTGTAAGTGGGTGAACATAGATCTTGTAACGTGCAGATTGGTTGTTCAATACATCTAGGTAGCAAGCTACTTGACGGAAAGCACCAATGATAGATCCTGAAGCATCAATAGGAGTAACCCCTGGGTGAGACATCATTTCAGCCACACCTGCGAATGGACGAAGACCTTGACCTTGGAAGTTCAACATACCTTGAACGATATGACGTTGAACGATAAAGGCAAATGTGTACCAAGCCATGAATTGTTCAGCTTCTTCATAAGACATACCCAAACGTTGGAAGATGTTGATAAGATCTCCTTGTTTGAAGTGCATTTTGTCTTTCATCAAGCGGTCAAGTCTAGTTTCACAGTCTTTGAAACAGAGGTAACGTACAGGAGTAGCATCACCAGTTGCTTGCATAGTGAATTTCTCAGTGAAACAGCAGGCATCTGAAGTATCATTAGCAAAGTCAGGAGCTTTAGTACCCCATGTGATACCTTCCATGATCCAGTCACCATTTTTAGCTTGGCGCAAAGCACCGAAAGATGATTGCTCAAAACGTTTAAGAATATCGTTTACCAATTCATCATCCATGCCTACTTCACGAAGTGAAGGTTGAGCTTTAGACCAGTCACGTGAGATACCGAAAGGAATCTTACCATCTTCATTAGTGAAGTTTTCTTTGTTAGCTAGTTGAGCTTTAGTACGCTCATACAAGTTATCAATAGCTTCACCAAGCAAAATATCAAAATTTACTTTAGTCAATTTATTGTCCTCCAAAACGAACACGCCCAAAACGGTTCTTAGGTTGTTCTTCTTCAACTACTTTAGAAGCTTTCTCAACCACAGGGTTTGCTTTTTCAAGCAACACAGCAAGCTTAGAAAGTTGTCCTTCTACAGCATCTTCATTAGCTTCTTTTTCTGCAATAATAGCATCTTTAGTAGCAATTTCAGCTTCAAGAGCTTCCACTTTAGCAGTCAATTTCTCAATAGCTTCAATAGCTTGTGCCAATGCTTGAGAGTCTTCTGATTTAGCCTCTTCTTCTTTAGGCTCTTCAGTAGCTTCCTCTACCTTTTCTTCAGCTTCTTCAGCTTTAGGCTCTTCTTCAACCACAGGAGCTTCTTCAAGGACTTCATCCTCTTTAACTTCCTCAGGTTCTACTTGAGCAGAAAGGTGAGCAAGTACTTTTTCAAGAATTTCTTTATTCTTCAAGTGTTCTTCCTCATTTCTTACTAGTAAGGATGGATCATATCCACCACTCTTAGCATTACCAGGATTCCCTACAAAAGAGAAACCAGTAATCTCTACCTTATCTGTGATAGGTACATCAATATCACCGCCATGTTCCACATTATAAGCAATGAGTTTTGCATATTCTTCAATATCATCATCCCCAATATCTTTGTGATACCATAGGAACTCAGATGAGATTGCAAAAGGCTCATCTTGAAGGATAATATCCTTAACATTGCTTAGTTGTGTATTGACATGAGGTTTAACCAGTAGATCATATCTACCATTGTCATCCTGAACCAATTTAAGGTCATTCTTTCTGAAATAACCTTCTCTAACAGGGTAACTATTGAGATCTCTGTGACCAGTTGATACATAACCTTCAAAAGTTTCATCAATGCTATCATACCAGTTCTTGAGTGTACCCTTACACAAGTAAAGTCTAATAGTACCATCCTGATAGAGCACAGATCCTTCAGATAACAAGGTCATGTAACCTTCACTGTTTTCAACCTTATTCACAGATAGGCATTCTTTTTCAGTGCTTTCTTGGGATAAGTTCAAGATGTTATCAAGGCTATCTTTTCTTTCAAGGTAGTCATTGATCTCATTCATGATCTTTCCTGCAATCTGTGTCTTGATGTGCATTATTCAATAACCTCAAACAAATTATATTTAAGTTTTCTTACTTTCTTACCACCACATGAGGCACAGTAGGCGTACTCATACTCAACATTGTCTTGTTTGAGTCCTGCCTCAGTCTCAGGTGAATAAGGTAGCTGTTCTGTTTGCTCCTTTAGACTAGCCAAGAGAACTTCATCAGTAGTTTCATACCAACCTTCGCTCTCTTGGTTGTCACCAGGATAAAATTCAAAGAACTTTCGTGAGTTTTGGATAATACCTTTATCATTCAAGAAACTTACTCTAGCAACTAGGTCACGCTTCAGGAATCTTGATACTCTAAATTTACTCACTACTTGTCTACCTTCTTCTTTGTTTGTTTATTAGGCTTCTCAGCCTCCACAGCTTTAACAGTTGTGCCTTCAGTGATAGAAGAAATAACTTCAGACTCTCTACCAAACTGTATTGCACGTACTTCACGCAAGTACTCTTGGTAGGTTTGTCCTACGGTTTTTACTTCTGTCATTATTTATCTCCTGCATAAGTGATAGGGAATCCATAACAGTCAACTTCAGTGTCTTTAAGTGGAACTTCTTCAAGCTCATAGTTAAATTCATACTTATCACCACAGCAATAAGTGAATGACTTGAACTTGTTTTCATCAACATCATAGTATTGAATCTGTTCATGCCCTACAACTACTCGTCTTACTTGAGCCAAGATTGTTTCAGCCAAGGGTGACTTGAAAGTTTTAGTTTCCCCATCAACTTCAATCTTGAGGTTCATTTTAGGAACTTTAATAGTAGCCATTAAACGTGCTCCTTCCTTGCATAATTATATTCACATTATAACAAAAAGAGGTAGGGAGTCAACCCTACCACAACTAAATTAAAACTTGATAGTATCAATAACCTTGGCTGTACCATGCTCAAGCTTGTAATGGTTAATCAAGTCCATGATAGCTTCCATCTCAAATGGATCGAATGTAGCATCAAAGTCATTGATGAACTCATCTTCCTTGATGTGTACAGTACCACGAACCTCAGGCTTACCACCTTTACCTTTACCAATCACAAAGCCTACAATGTAGTTTGCATAGATGTGACCAGTAGATTGTTCCATAAGAGCACGTTGGTCAACCACAAAGGTGTAAACCTTTTCAGTCTTACCATCACCTAAATCTTGGTCAGATACTTTCACACGATTGTCAAAAGCGATTTCAACATTCACAGCATATGATGTACGTGGGGTACGAAGCATATTACCTGATACCCCAATAGTAGGGATCTTTTGTGCTACGTTTTCTGTACCACCATTGATAAGAACCTCAGCATCAAGGTCAGTCAAGTCTGCATATTTACGTAGTGTGTACACAGGTTTTCCATTGCGTACATACTCAGGCATAATTTCTTTACGCTTAGTATCTAAGAATCCAAGTACATCACCAAGTACTTCAGTCATTTAATCTTCCTCCATGCCTGTACATATCCTTCAAGGAATTAGTACTAGGTTTATCTTTGGCTTCAATAGCCTTCTGTTGTTTTTCAGGTGTTAGGAGTTCATACTCATAAGGTTCAGGAACTCCCCAATCAGTAACATACTTACCTTTTGCTTCTTCATCAAGGTTAAGATAGTCATTGTAGCTCTTGAAAGCATTATTATTTACCATCTTAGCATAATACACAGTAACATCAGGGTAGTACATCTTATCTGCAACATAGTGGTAGTCCATCCTGTACTCTTTAACCACAGCAAGGACTTTTTCCTCTATGTCATCAAGGTTAATAGCTACCATGTCCTCATAGGCTAGTCCACGGTAGTCATCTTTCTCTTTTATCTTTCCATTAACCCAAGCCCAGTTGTATCGAATTAGATAACTAACCAGCTTGAAAAAATGAAGGGTTGTTATTGATGATCTTTGTGCAAGTCTCAATCAATGAAGTATCAGTGATATATTGCATCAAGTGATCAGGAATACCTAGAACAGTACCTACAAGCTTCTCACAAGCATCAATCACATCATCATCAAAGACTTCATAGACTTTAAGCAGATCATCCACAGTGTAGATCTCTGAGTCCCCATCTTCATTGAATTTTGTAAATGCCATAGTGATTACTGAAGCATAGTTACGAACCTTACGTGCAATACGAGCTGTAATGAACTTTTGATCAGCATTTACAAATTGTTTGTATGCTGTACCATCCATTACACGTTCAGCAGTTGCAGGTGTAGCACTTGTCACAGGAAGCCATAACTCCACTGTGTAGTTCTTAGGGTCAATAGATTGAACCTTAGAGGGATCACCATTCACAACACTTGTGGTAGGTGTTTCAATAGCCACAGGTGCGTCTGATTTAGTTGCATCAATGACTTTCTCCTGCATTTTAGCAAGCTCTTCAATAGACATAATCTTGTCTGACATTATATACTCCTTACACGATTAGGTTTTTAGCTAAGTAAGCCTCAGCCATCTGCTCATTGACACCTTTCAAGCGTTCATACACATCCAGGATGTAAAGGTCATTATTGTAGTTGTAGCTGTTAGTGAACTCATAGCTATCAAACTTAATATGCTCTTTCAATCCAGTAGCATGTTGAAGCAAGTGTACAATCTGTCCAAGGAAGTGATCTCGCATTGGAATGATTGTGTTCTTCATAGCATTGTCAATAATACTGTAAGTACCAATGTTTGATACTGTCTTATTCAAGTCAAACAGTCTAGCTGGAACTCCAAACATCTGACAGATAATAGCTGGAACATACTGTGAAAGGTAGTCCAGGAAGTCAGTTGCTTTAGTATCACGCTCAAGCTGTTCTAGGTTTTGGAAGTTTCCTGAATATACAATAGCATCATTGAACTCAGTCTCAGAAAGCTTCTCAGCAAAGGCGTTCATGTCCTCAACAATCTTCTGAGTACGTTCTGCCTTAGCAGTTCTACCCATGTCAAGTAGCTCTCCACTAGAGAAAGCAGAACCTTGCTCTACACTTTCCTCAATCTGTTCTTCCAAGGTATCTTTAGCTTGTAAAGCAATAGTACCAATACCATTTCTTGAGATATCATAGTTCATACGGTTAAGGATATTCAGAATAAGCTCTACACGCTTTCTATCCTTAAGCAAAGGACTCATACAGAATACCTGTGATGTATCTAGTCTGACACAAGCGAACTCATCACTTGTTACTACCATTACATCATTCTTGTACTTCTCAGGGTCTTTAAGGATTTCTTTGATGTCATCCTCTGAGTAGTCAGTTGCTACTCTAGGGTTTCCTGTTTTCTGTACATAAGGTGTTCTGTAGTAATCACCCTTCTTGATAAGATAAGTCAAGTTCTGTCTTAATACAGGCATCTTAGGGTAATCAATCACACAAGCAAGAATATCCTTGGGATGAATACCTACAAGACCTTCTTTTGTGTTTAGAATACCATAGTATCCATATTTTCTATACCCTTTAGCTACTTGCTTTAATACATCATAGTTTCGTTGTCCATTGAAATTATGACCATAAAGGAATTTTTTCAACTCCTCATCCTTACTGAAGTCATCAGTAGTAAGGGAGTTAGTGAACATGTAATTAACAATGTTATCTAGGATGTAATCAACATCAGGAAGATCAAGAGCCAGTTGCTCAATCTCTTCTAGATTTTCATTGATAGATGTTCCTCTGAATCCTGTACTTGAATAGATCAATCTGTCCTTGTAGTCAGCAAGGAAGTGCCTATCCATTGCACATTGACCACCACAGTCATCTTTCTTACACTTTCCACAAGTCATTATGACCCTCCTAGATAATACAATTCAGCCACATGGAGAGAAAGCAATACACTATCCAGTTCGTCAGGAGACTGTCTGAGTAGTTTCTTGATCTCTGCCTTAGGTCTGATCTTAACTTTCCTGTCCTCAGGTCTTTGAACCTCAGACACAAATGACATCTGCCTTGAAATAGCATCCCACACTTTTCTCACAAATGAAACCCTTTGTGCTTCCATCATACCTCTCAGCATTAGGTGCATTTCAGCCCTTCTGTTGAAAGCATATTCAGCACTAGGATCTTTACCAATGATCTTAATCTCAGTAGGTTTACCACCAAAGTTGATGTCATACACAGGGCATTTAAGCTGTCCTGACAACCTTCTCATCTTGAGAGGCTGTACAATGTGTGCTCCACCACCAGCATCTATGCCGATAGCTTTCACATTGAGTTGATTGGCAATGGTCACAATCTTATTGACAATTTCAATAGCTGTGACACCATCAATCCACTCTTTAGGCTTAATGTCCATTGTATCAATAGCTGTGAAGTGATTAGACTTGTCCACAGAAGAGATAGTGACCTGGATAGAGTCCGCACCTTTATAGGCACTATCCACTCCAAGGAAGAACTCCAAGCCTTCTGCTTTCATGTCAAAATCATCAAGAATATCAGGTGAGGCATCAAAGAATGAAGATCTCTCAGTAGGGAACTCACACAGAAGGTTTTCTCGAATGGAGTCCTCTGTGATTGTGAACTGAGATCTCATCAGCTCATCCTTGGTGTACCTGATGCTTCCCTCCTCCATTGCTGTAACCACATCCAGCCACATAACAAATTCATCATCAGCAAGGTCTTCATTGGTCATGAAGTCATAAAAACTATTCAATGACCGTGGGTTAGAGATTAGGTACATAATCAACTTACGACCATCATCTGACTCAAATTCTCTACGACCCATGTGACCAAGGGCAATAGGTGAGATGTCAGAAGCTTCATCCCCAAACATGTTTCCTCCACGACCAATAACATGGATTTTAGAAGGATCGGTATAGTTACTACCTGCGGATAGACCCTCTAACTTACCACCATTTCTGAATGTGAACCCTTCACTAGAGAATGATGATAAACCACGCTTTAGTCGCTTATCCACTGAAGTGACATCCTTTTCATCAAAGGACAACATAGCCTTCACATCAGGGTGAGCGTTCACTAGGATTTCCCTAGCGTGCTGTATGATAATTCCTGAATACTCTTGTGTTGATCCTACAGCATAGCAGTTCTCACCTTCATAGGCAAAATGGTTTGACATAATACCACAGAGGAATGACTTACCATACCGAGGAGTAGCCACACAATATCCTGTTTTGAAGTCTCCACTAAGGAACGCTCCAAATTGCACAGCTTGAGACCACCATAGCTCTAAGTTAAACTCAGATAATGCTGTGGTGAACCCAAGCTTGTAATATTCTAATTCTTTTTCTAAACCAAACCTCTCACGAATGGTATTTCGCTTAAAGTGTTTTGGTATTTTTCCCTTCACAGCATCTTTTAGTTGATCCTGTGGAGTTACTTGATCCAAAAGGATTGATAACTTCTCCTTGTTGGATAAAACCTTACGCTTTTGAGTAAGTAACCCAACATCTGCATCTTGGATGTGCATAAACAGTATCTCCTCCTGTGTAATCAAGACTTTCTGAGATCTGAACTGAAGGAGCTACAGCCTGGAAGCTTTCATCCACAGGAATGGTCAAACCATCCATAGCCTTACAGATAGGGCATGTTCGCTTATCACCTACAGCGTTCCATGTTTTCATGAGCTGTTCACCTGTGATGTCTCCAAAGAGTTTAGCACTTTGCACAGAAGCTTTCTCAATTCCCATCTGTGTCTCACTTAAAGCAAGACGGTCAATGTTAGACCAATAGGACTGGAAGATATCTTCTTTGCTCTGAGTGTCCTTGTTTTCATTCACAAGCTTCTTAAGGTCTTTTACATGACCATCAAGAATCTCTCTGAGTCTTCCACGATTGCTTCTCACAAAAGCAGAAGTATCAACACCATTTCTCAGGTTTATTAGATCCTGTGGATAGATATTGTACCCTAAGGCATCCAAGATGTAATCAATCTCATCTAGGAATGTCGAAGAGTACATATCCACAAGGTAGTCAATGACAGCATCTTCAGCAGTCAAATAATCACCATCATAGATCACTGAGGATGCAAATGTCTCTAATAAAACCAAAAGATCAGGATAATAGCTATCAAAAACCTTATTTCTAGGGTTCTTCTTAGTCATTCATATCTCCAAACAACTCATCAAGCTTAGCTTTAGTATAATTCTTAAGCTCCTCAACACCATCCTTGGTATCGTGGTTGACATTGACAGTAGTTTGAGTTGCTTTACCCTCAATACGGTCAGCCCACTCCTTACGCTCATAGTTATCTTCAAAACTAGCCATAATTTGAAGCATAGCATTTTTAGCCACAGGAGTCGCAGGAGGAATTGAGTTATAAACCTCAAAGCCTATCTTACTCACAAGAACTTCATCTACGTCTACTAGCCCCCAACGCATTTGATAAAGCTTTAGTGAGTCCTCATCCAAGAGACTGAGTTCTCGCATTGTTTCAGAGTAAAGTTTACCAGTTCTAGCCATACTAGCAAACCTCCAAAATTTGATATACACAGCGGAGGAATTGAACCTCGACTCGTCCTTCCCACAGTTTTATGAGACAGGTTTAGAAGACCTGTGTGGTTACGCTGTGCTAAATAGAAAGGGGTAGATACCCCATAAGAGACATGAATACCAATCATGACAAGCCCCTGACAGGATTTGAACCTGCGCATAGAGTTTTTGCAGAACTCGACCTTAACCACTTGGCTACAAGGGCAGAGGGAGGTGAGAGGGAAAATATCAACAAAAACCTCTCACCGTGGAACAAAACACCGCTCACAATGAGCAATCTATCCTAGCACACAGAAAGGAATAGGTGTGCCTGATAATTAGTATATCAGATTAGGGTTTCCTTGTCAACCCCTTTTTGGAAATAAATTCCTAAAAGTATTGCTTCTGCATCATCATCACATTCAACTTCATAACCAAGCTCTCCACAAAGCTTAATAGCCTTAGCCTTAGCATCAGCTCTCTTACCGTTTAGCTTAAACTCTTTTCTCCACACAGTAGGGAATACAAACTTAACCTCTTGGTATTTTAACTCTCTTAAAACCATTCCTTGCACCTGTGCTAATTTCACAAGAGTTGCCTGATTGCTTAAAATTTTTAGCTCTTCAATTCCCACAAGATCGAACTTGCCATATTTCTCACAGAGTAGTCTCACAAACTCAGCCATGTAGTTGCCTCTCACAAGAAGGTCTTTATCTGTGCTTTTAATCACACCATAATCAATTAATTTTTCATCCTCAAAAACTGCATATCCTGAACTTTTTGTGCTTAGATCTAAACTTAAGATTTTCATGCTAATAATCTTAGCACAAGAGTTAAATTCTGTCAATAACCCTTTTATGTTTTATCTGTACATAAATGATTTATATATATAATTAACTTACTTAACATTAATCATTAAGTACTTAATACTTAACTACTAACTTAGTAACTAAGTAGTTAAATTATATATACTAATCATTAATGCTTATATACTTACTTAGTAACTACTAACTTAGTATCTTAGTAGTTAAGTAACTTAGTAACTAAGTAGTAAGTATTAAGTTAATTATATATATAAATCATTTATCCCCAGATAGATATTTTAGGAAAATATTTTCTTTTATCCTCTTGACTATAATCCTTCACTGTGCTAAAATAATCCTTAGCTAGCCAAAGGAGTATATAAATGTATAGTAAAATTTTTAACCTCTACTTCAGTAAAGATAGACATCCAGGAAACAATATCATCTCAGAGGAATACTTTCAAGCATCTGTGGACTTGGAAGGAAAGAGAGTAGCCAATGGAAGCCTTAAGCAGAATGTTAAAGACCTTGTGAAATTGCACTATGGTGATGATATCACAGAGATAGAATATTCTAGAAGCCCTCTTAGAGACTACTATCACCTGTGCACAGAAGAGCTTAGCCACAGTGAGCTAGGAAAGCTTTATTTTGACCTAATGAGCATGACTTACAAAGGCATGGAATTGGTTGATCTTGTGTATAAAGAAAATGGAGCACAAGCAGTAGCCAACTTCCTCTACAGTGCCAAGTATAACTACTTCCACAGAGTAAGTATTGAGGATTATGAATATTACAATCCTATCCCTTTCAGATTCTTCCTAAGCTTAGATCACAAGAAGTTTATGCCTAAGTCTTCACAGGAGATGCTATTTTATGAAAAGATAGTAAGCCCTAGAGCCTATGGTAAGTTTATAGCATTACACACAAAGAGGATGGATAGATACAGAGATAGATATTCACGCTACCTTAATCGTTACTTTACCACAGAGGACTTCACAGCCAAGTTTAGATTTAAGGCTAACTTCACAAAGATGGTCACAAGAAAGATTATCATGAAAGATAAGCTTCAGACCTTAGATGAATGGTTAAGCCTCTACAACCTTACTCCTATTGAGTATTATTCATGCTTTAGCATCAAGTCTGACACAGTAACACCTCGTATGGAATTAATCTGTAGCAAAGCAGGAATGGACACAAGAAGATTTATCTTTAACTCCTTAATCCTTAGCCTTGAGAAGCATATAGCCAATCCTTTCTATGGTGAGAAAGGACATGCTAATCCTGAGAGGTCAATAGCGATTAGTCATAGTAAATTTTTAAAGGAAACTGAAGGAACTCCTTCTTTCTAATCTACATGGGTAACATTTAAGTTACCCTTTTTAAGTATCTAGGTTAACTATTTATAAACCCTAAATTAACCTTATAAAATTATGCTGGTATTTTTGAGAAGGTAATTTTCAACCTTCTTTTGTAATAATGAAAGAGGGTTGGTTATGGAGGAATGTAATGAAAGTAACCTTAATTTAACAGTGGTGATTATGCAAGTAGCCTCAAGGGGTTAGATTAGTTTCAACCCTATTTTTAAGTACTATTTTATATCGGTCAATAGAGAAATCCAGCCTCCCTCCCTGCCTCCTCATTTTTTAATCGACCTAACATTTTTCCATTTTTAACAACCTCCTTTCAACCCCTTTCTTTCCTACTTTGGGTAAAATGGGTAAAAAATGAATAAAGTGAATTTATTATGCATAAACCATCCATTTTACCCATTTCTATGCATATACCATCTCTCCCTAACTGTATACTATACCCTACCATTACACCATACAAAAAAGCAACCAATAAATGATTGCCTAATCTCTAAACCTCTTGCCTATAGACCACTTACTAAATAATACTACCTTATCACCATCTAGTCCACGGAGAGCTTCCTTGATATGTCTACTGTACATAGAAGCATTATCAATAATAACATGATAGCTGTTATCTCCTGTGATTAGTATAAGGTCTTCTTCATCTACCATATAAGAGTAGAGTACAGAAGTCCTCTTCTTTCTACCTTCTCTATAGGTGAGTTGATTACCCTCAATCCTTATTGATTGATTGTGATTATTAGATATCTCTATTATCTTTACCATTAGTTTCATTCTCCTTAATGATTTTCTTTCTTCCTATATTATATCAAAAAGGGGTTTACTTTACAAGCAATAACTTACTTTCTTTTCTTCTTTCTTTCTTCCTCTTTCTTGCTCACTTACTTTCTAATTATGAATAGATAAAATTAAAAATATAATTACTAAAAAGCTAAAAAATTTTAAAATAAATTAAAAATTTTGTTAAAAAAGGGTTGACTTTTTCTTTCAGACCTGTTATAATTAATACATAAGGTTGAGAGAGATACAACCTAGGAGCTATCAAGATTCAAGTTACTACCTTCTTAGGATAAGGAGCATAGGACTTGTGAGACAAGCCAAAAGCAAAGATCTCACTATTAAAATCAAGGAGGTAGCCAAAATGGACTACAAATTTAACTATAACAATGCAGAACTTTACATCAGTAAATATAATACTTATGGCTCAAGATTCTTCCTACTTGTGGATATTGAAAATAATACAATGTTTACAGGATGGACGGCTTCAACCGTAGCTACTCCACGCTGGGCAAACTACTTTGTACTAGAAAATACTACACAAAAAGAAGTTAAGCGGATTTATGAACACAAGAAAACCCTTGGTTATGTTGAGCTTAATTCAGATGAATTTCAGGAGGCTCTTAAAAATGGGAGAGTATAAAAAGCTTACATTCTTAAATGTTTCAATTTCTAAAGAGAAAGTAACAGTCTTTACTGAAAAAGAGACTTTACTTTCTACTAACAACAACATTCAAGCATATAACAAGCTATATAAAGCCCTAGAAGGTCAGAAAGCTGATATCTATATATTGGATCATTGGGGTAAGAAAATAGGCTCATCTGTGGATAAAAATAGCTTTATGGGTATACTTAGAAGATGGTTTGAAAACTAACTTATACAATCGCCTTGGTAACTTGGAACAACAGTTACACTTTAATTTAAATTTTAAAATCTAGGAGAAAATAAAAATGTCTAAAACACTACAAAATATCATTGAAAAAGCAGTATCTAAAGGATTCGCCAATAAAAATGGGCGTATGATGTACTATTGTGGAGGAGGCTTGCAAAGTCAATGGCAAGCACGTTACAACAAAGATACAGATGTATTTGAGTTGGATCATTGGGGAACTAATATTGTTATATTAGAACAATTCAGTACTTTCCCACTAGTAGCCCATATCTATGGACAAAGTAAAAGTGACCGTGATGCACTTGTTCAATTATTCAACTATTGTGGAAGAAATGACTTCCGTGTTAGCTATCGCCCATCAAAAGATGAATTTTATGTGAAAGCCCAATTTGTAGGCAAGAAAACATTAGAAGATTATATCATTTAAGGAGAAAAACAATGAAAAAAGCATTATTTACTATTCTACTTGCTTGTGTGTTAGGTTTAAATATCTACACACTTGCAAAAGTAACCACTTTTACACAAAAAGAGCAAGAAAAGCAGGAATTTGTTCAAAACTACACGCTTAAAGACAAGCAAATTCTAGATGCTTATATTGAAAATGGGGATCACAAGCTTGTTATTTGGTCAGAAGCTAAAAAGAGCAAGTTAGTTATTACAGTAGCCGAAAATGTTTGGAAGTTATCTATAATTGGGAAGGTATATCATGGAAAGATTTAACAGGATTTTACTGAATATCCTATACATAGGAATTTTCTTCAGTACATTTGCTATAATGTTCATTTTCAAGGCTGGGAATGATCTATCTAATATTTATGATAGATTAGAGAAAGAAAAACAAGAAACTATAGTGAAAAACCCTAATCCTTCAGACTGTGAAATTGTAGGGAAGACTGATGACGGAGAATACTTACAATTCATTTTGTGGGATTCTCAAACACAAAAAGAACACAAAATACACGTACACCCTAGTGATTATGACCTTTATAAAATAGGTGATATTTACTACTCAGACAAAGATACAATAAATTAAAATCATAGGAGAAATTTAAAATGTTAAGATTAATTATTTATAAAAAGAAAGCTTGTATTTACCTTGTGGGAGGTACTAAGGAAGCTATACTTACTTTTGGTAAAGATGATAGTATATTTCAACTTTGTGGCTATTTAAGTTATCACCTTAATAAAAACTTTTGGAATGGTTACAAAGGTATTTTCCATAAGGGGAAATTTTATGAAGCAAGTGACGCAATGGAAACAGCAATAACTATTAAAAAAATCTTAATGGAGAAATAAAAATGAAAAACACTAAAAAACGCAAATTAAATTTTAAAAAACTATTTATCTATTACTCAAATGTCTTTGTAATCTTTTCTATTGCATTACATCCAGTATTAGACTATTCTTTTCGCTTATTCCTTCTTTTCTACTGTGCTGTATATGTTCTATGGACTTTTGTAGATATCACAAGTGAGGCTCACAAGCTATGATCCAGGAAACAGTAGACAAAGTAGTACAATTCATTGAGCAAAATAACTACTTTCATGCTCCTTATCTTGACTTCCTAGGGGTTTATATCCTTGGGGAGTCTTGGGATTGGTTAGAAAAAGGTGACAAGGTTATTTTGATAAAAGCTTATGAAAATAATCATGATTATTTTATTTTGAACAAGCTAGGGGAAGAAGTAAGGCTGAAATACATTAATACAGGTACTTTCCAGCCTCTTCTTATTCCTGAAAGCTTAAAATTTTATCTAGGGGGATTAGATGATTAACTTAACAGGTCATAATATAAATATCTGTGACCATAAAGGAAATGTATACAAAATTATACCAAAGAGTAAGCTTACCTTAAGAGCATATACAAGCTACAAAACTATCAAGGAACTTGAGGGAGTACCTATTGATATTATTGATTATACTATCACAGACCCCTTACCTGTGATTAAAAGTTTAATAGAAAATAATCAGTATATCATTGTAAGCAAGATCACAGCAGAAGCATTAAAGAAAAAAGGGATCACTAAGGGGGTACTAATCACAGGAAGAAAATTCTATTTAGATAATGCCCTAATAGGAGTTAGGGGGTTAAGTCTATATGAATGAAATTAAAATCAAGGGAAGTTATTCAGAAACGCTGAAATACTTACAGGAAAATCTAGATCCTGAGGAGTTGAAAGGTTATAAATACTTTAAACCATTACAGGAGATACAGAAAAGAGCCTTAAAAGAGTCACTAGGAAAGCCTTATATAGATCCTATTTGTGACTTTATAATTAAAACTAGATTAGTTGGTAAAGTTAAGGATGAAGGTATTATAGATGCTTTAACTTACTCTTATATGGAAGCTAGTAGGTTTATTGAGGATCATTACACAAATGAAATATTAAATGCCTATGGAAAAGAGGTTATTTATCCTAATCTTGTGCATTTTAGCCCTATAGAGGATATTAAAGCACAGCTGTTAGAATATAAGAGAGGTGAGGCTGAAGATAAAGCACATCATTTATTTAGAAACCGTTCCTTGAATGATAGATATGAAAATATCACGTTTAAGGTGCTTTTAGAGAGCTACTACAGCGGTTTTGAGTATGAGGAAGGGAATAATACCCCCAGCCTTAAAAAACAGCTTACAAGCCAAAATATAGCCTTTAAAGAGGATCATTTGAAGATCTGGGGAGAAGTGAAAGCATGGTTTGAAAACTACTACACAGGTAAGCCTAATTTTCATAAAGGTTATCACTACAGAACCTTAATTTATGATTATTTTGATGATAAAATTGAAGATATTTCTAAAAAGTGGGCTTTCTGTGGTTCTTGCCACGCTAAAAGGAAAACAGGAAGTGATACTCCTAAAATTTTAGATGCTATAGGCTATAAAATACTTAAATTTTACTGTTTAGATGAAGAATATAACCTAATCCCTTCCACACGTATTTATTACTATCAGGAAGGGGAAGATATAGCCTTTTCAGGAACATACACAAATTTTGGAAGTGGAGAGATGGCTAAAAGTGCTTATTCTTTCACAATAGCAATGATGTGTTTTGTCTTTTACTTAAAATTTGAGGATTTTAAAGAAATTGAGGGAATGAGTATAAACACAGGGGAGCTAGAAGATGTAGGAATACGTTTCTATGCCAATACATCACAGGATAGTAAATACAAGAAATTTGGTACAGCTGAGATCCTTTCAGGTCTTCACTTGGATGCTGATGATGCTTACCTTATCCTGAATAGTAAGTAAAAAGAAAAAGACCTTCCTCATTGAAGATCTCTTTCATTACACTTTAAAAAACGGAATATAGCTGTCAGGAGCTATAATATGATTATATCACAAGATGTAAAATTGTCAACAGGATAAACCTAAAATTTACAAATTTGTGATATTTAATTGAAATTCTTTATCTGAGCATAGATGGGTTTTACTAACCTTATTTTATCTGAGCATTAATGATTTATATATATAATTATACTTTATTTATATAATATATAGTTACTTAACTACTAAGTATATAACTACTAGGAAACTAGGAAAATAAATTTAAAAATTTTAAAGAAAAGTGTTGCTTTTTAAAATTCATTGTGCTAAAATAGGGTTACACTAAAAGAATGGAAAAATAAATGTTAGGAGAAAATGTTAATGTATATTAAAATTCCTATAAACCTTTTGCATGATAACCCTTTCAACTCAATCAATGAATGTATCTTTTATGCCTTCTGTGCTAGTCACACAGAGGATGAAACAATGACATTCAATTACAGTACTGAGACATTGCAAGAGGTTTTTCCTGTGTCTTCATCACAGCTTACAAGATATCTAACTAATTTAGTGGATCTAGGAATTGCTGAGAATAAAAGCTACCTTCTAGGATATGATGGATTGAAATTTTCAAAGAAAAGAAACTACAAAGTAAATACTAGCCTTTACTATGATAGTTTTAATTATGATGAAAATGGAAAAGCTAAAGATTATCTAAACCTTAACCTAGGATGGGTTATGCTTTATGGTATGAGCTTAAAAACAGCCCTAGTACTTGCTTTTCTGTGGACATATTATATCTATCTAGGTATGCCTAGCCAACAGTACCTAAACACAGCAAACATTATGGAGATGACAAGTATTAAGGATCGTAGAACTATCTATAAAGCCCTTGATCAACTCATTGCTCTAGGTATCATCACAGAGAAAGCATCAGATGAAAGATACTTTAGATTGATTGAACTGAATAAGGATAGATGTTTGTGTAATTCTACATTTGATGTTCATGAAACACTTGCTCATGTAGATTGCTATTTTCTAGACATTATCAAAGGAAAGTCAAAAAGGTTTATTAATTCACTTAAAAGTTACCTGAAAGAAGCTTCTTCTAGATTAGGTGATGTTCTTTGGTATCCTTACAGTATCTTGATTGGTGAATTGCCTGAAAGGTTTAAGTTTAAACCTGTGAATGAATGGAGATTTATTGAATAAATGAGTAAAGAATTTTTAGATCTTCTGAAAAGGAACTACACAGAAGATGACTTGATTCCCTTTTGTGTGAATAAGAAATTTTACATCCAAAAACACCCTGAGGAAAGGTTTAGTAGGGAGTTTGAAGAACATAAGTATAAAATTAAATTTATTCCTTCACAAGTTAAAGCCTTAAGGGATAAATTTGACCTATATATCTGCTTCACACCTGTTAAGAATAACAAACGTGAAAAGATTAATGCAAAAGATAGCTTCATCATTGCACAAGACATTGATGGAGTACCTATTCCTGAAGATCTTCCACCCTCTTATTATTGGGAAACAAGCCCAGGAAAGTATCAAGGCGTTTGGGTTTTAGATAATAAGGTAACTCCACAAGAGCAAGAAATCATTTGTAAAAAACTGATAAAGAAATATGACTTTGATCCTTGTGGTTCTGACATTGTGCATTTATACCGTATTCCAGGAACATGTAATCACAAGTATGCTAGTACTTTCAAAGTCTCAGGTATGCAAGGCAAAGGTACAGTGTACAGGAAGCGTGAAATTATCAAGCATCTGAAAGATGTAGATATCACAGAAAGCACAATAGTAAATAATGAGCCTATAGAATATAAAGAATATGATCTAGAAGAGTTACTTCTTGAATATTCTGTGAAGCAAGAGTTCAATAACACTCTAGGATCAGACAGATCAGAATGGGCTTGGAACATTGAGAGCAAAATGTTCATCAATGGAGCAAGCAAGGAAGAAGTGAAATTTGTGCTTCTAAATGCTCCTGATTCAATGGCTAAGTTCACAGAAAAGAACGTAGATTCTGAAGTAAATAGAGTTTATGCTAAAGTTGAGGCTGAAGCTAAAGAGATTGAAGAAGAACTTGAAGATAGAGCCTCACTGAAGCGGTTAAGTAAAGCTCCTAAGGGAATTGTAAGGCTTGAAGATACTGAGTTAAGAGGTAAGAAGCCACAGAAAGGTAAAGTCAATATCAAGCGTGTTGATGAGATTGAGCCTTTTGATCCTACGGACTTCTGGTTAATAGAAGACCTGTGGGAAAACAACTCAGTAGGGGTGATTGGAGCACCTTCTAAGTCCTTCAAGTCAACTCTTACTCTTAACCTTGCCTGTGCTGTAGCTACAGGAAAACCTTTTGATGGAAGGGAAGTGAAACAAGGTGCTGTATTAATCATTCAAGGTGAGAATAACCTCTCTATGGAACAGCACAAGATATATTCAATCACTGGTGAAACTGAGTTGCCTATCTACTTTGTAGATGACAATATCACTATGGATCATATTTACAAGCTCAAGGATAGCATCCTAGAGTTAGGGGTTAAGCTCCTAATTATTGATCCTATGTATCTACTTTTTGGTTCAGGAGATATAAACAAGCATAAGGATATTGTCCTAAGGCTTGAAATGTTATCAACACTGAGCAAAAAAACTAACTGCTCAATCATGTTAGTACACCACTCAAGGAAACTTGAAAGGGGTGCTAAGATTCAAACCTCAGATATGTATGGTTCTGCATTTATTGAGGGATGGTATGAGTCAATGATACTCTTACAGCGACAATCCAATAATTCATCAAGGATGGTAACTTATTTTAGAAACCACAAATCAGGAGATGTTTACGATCTTGTGGTTGATGATAATATGGGATGTAAAGCTTATAAGAGGAATGATGACTCAGGATATGAGCCTGACAAAATGGAACTAACAAGACTCACTAAAAAAGAAAAGGAACAATTTGAAAATGAAAACTAACAAAGTAACAATCTTAACAGTAGCTACACTTGCTACACTTGCACTTGCTAATAATGCTAAAGCTGATGCTCAGGATAGCCCTGTAAGCTCACAGGAAGCTCCTACAGCTCTTGTAACTAATCCAGAGGGTAATAATACCACTGAGGTTAAACAGCCAACAGAGATCACTAAAGAGGGCACAGAGATCACTGTAAAAAATCCTGAAGTTGTTATTGACCAATCTAAAGGTGAAGGAAAGTATCAAGAATTTACTGTAGAGTATAAAAATATTAAGTTTGCTGATGATATGCCTATTAATGCAGGTGATAAAGTAACAATGACTTTCCCTGAAGAGCTTAACTTCCAAACTAAGTATGAATTTGATGTTAAAAACCCTGAAGATGCTGTAGTAGGTAAGGCTTCTACTAATCCTGAAGATCGCACAGTAACCACTGTGTTTAATGACTACTTTACAAACCATCCATTGAACAAACAAATGAGTCTCAAACTTGATGCAAAGTGGACTGACAAAGTAGAGTCAGGAAAACCTGTTTCTGTGAATTTTAATGGTACAGTTGTTACTGCTAACATTGGAAAAGAGCAAGTAATTGGTAAAGATGAGCTGATTGCTAAGTGGGGATCACAGGATAAAGATGATCCAACTGTGATTAACTGGACAGCCCGTATCAACTATGCTAAGCGTGTTCTTAACTACGTAACCATCATTGACGAAATGTCAGAAAATCAAAAGTTAGTTGATAACTACTTTGAGATCAAAAACATTGAAAGCCTAGATCCTTGGATTGACAAGGGTGATGCTATGGATCTAGTAAAATCTATTAGTAAGTCAGATCATGGATTTACAATCAAGATGGATCGCTTGGATCACATGCTATACATCAATTATAAGACTAAACTTGTCAATGCTGTTAAGGATAGTGTTAACCCAACTAACAAGATTGAGTTGAAAGCAGAAAATGATGGATCTACCTCATATAGCTATGTACAGCTGGTAGGAGGAAAAGGAGATGCCTCAGGTGAAAATAAACCTGAACCTACTTGGGAGATTCCTAATGATGCTCCTAAGTATGAGAAACCTGAATGGCATGGAGGTATTCCAGGTATTCCTGAAGAACGTGTGAAACCTGAATACACTGAACCTATTGGAATTATCCCTAATGATGCACCTATATTGAATAAGCCTGAGATCAACATTGAAGATATTCCAATGATGCCTCCTGCTCCTATCCTTGAAAAGCCTTACCTTCCAATCGAAGATGTTCCTGTTCTTCCTCCTACACCAATTGTGGAAATTCCTGAGCTTCACATCCCTGAAGAACCAGTTAAACCTCATGAAGATCCTAAGACTCCTCCTGTGACTCCTGAAGATAAGCCAAAAGTACCTTCAGAAAGTCCTAAGGTAGAGCCTAAGAAGGAAGAAGTTAAGGTTGAAAACAAAGGTGAAGTTTCACATGAAACACCTGTAGAAACTTATAAAGCACCTATGCTTCCACAAACAGGATCAGAAACAGGTGTAGCCCTTTCTGTGTTAGGTTTAACAGTATTAAGCCTCACAGTAGCATTTAAGAAAAAAGAAAACTAATTACAAGGGGTGAAATTCCCCTTGACTTTAAAATTTTGGAGAATTTAAGATGGTATTAAGTGAATTAATTAAAGAATATAAAGAAATGTGTCTTGAGGATGTTCCAGTTGAAGAGGTTTTGGAGGATCTACAGAAGTTAGAGGGTATTTACAAACCTAAAGATGTCCCTCAATTTGTAGTTGACTGGTATGAAGAGTATAAAGATAATCTTGAGTATAATATTTGGGATTGGATGAAATATAATCTCGAACCTAAAAAGAGAGAAAATGCACAATTTTCCAAGTGGATAGTCTCTACTGAAAACCATCCTGTGGAAACTTTAGTAAGTATGAAGCTTTTTGGGTATAGTGTTGAGAAAGAGAAGAAGTATATTATCAAACTTAAAAACGTTCAAAAAGGCTCAGAAAGTTTTAAATTTGATAGGGTTATTGAAAAATGGTATTTTGGTTTTAATCAAGAATCTACTACAGCACGTTTATACCACACCAAGGAAGATCTTGTAAATGCTGGCTTTGAATGGATGTTTAATTGTCCAGGAATTGAGATTGAGGAGGTAGAGGAATGACAGTGGAACAATTCCTTGGATCTTTATCAAGCTTAATGTGGACTACATACTGGTCAGTACTTGTGTACAAATGTGTTAGAAACAGGGAGAAGTGAGAAGTAGAAATGGATTATAAGCTAAATTTTATAAGGTTTATAGTAGTTCTTATACTTATAAGCATGTGTGGCTTTACATATTGTATAGTCAAAAAGCTAGATGACACACAAAATGAATGGAAGCAGATTGTGGTAAAGCAAGGTGAGCACATTAAGAAGCTTGCTGAGCAGAATAAGGCTCAGGATGTTATCATTAACAAGCTCAATGCTGAGTATAATTTAAAGGGTAAAAAGAAATGAGTAAAGAAGGATGGTATAGAGCCTGTACTTGGTTAGATGAAGCAAGTAAAAGAAATGATGTATCAGGTGTATTCTTTGGTGCTATAGACTCTTACCTCAGAAGTGTAGATATGTCTATCAGTGCTTACATAAGCAAATTACACAATAGAGCCACAGGAGGAGAGGTCAAGAATGGAGGAGCTTACTATTCTGTGAAGAAAGTAGCAGAAGGAAAGCGGATACTGTTTCCCTACCTTGTGGATCACATGACAGAAGTATTTAGCAAGGAAGAGCGTGAATACCTTTGCTGGTACTATGTTCATACCAAGAAGGGTGATGTAAGAAGATCACAGCTTCTAGCAAGCTACTATGACAAGTATGAGGGGAAGAAATCTCCTAAAATACCTGCGATGTTTGAAGGGTGTTCTGTGACATCTAAAGAAGATGAGGAAATTTCTATCAAGAAACTATCACAGAAAGAAAAACTTAGAAAAGAAATGAATCGTAAAGAGATTTTAGAAAGGGCACTAGCTATTGAAGTTGCTGAAGGAAGACTACACAAGAGTATTCCTTATGGTGAACTAAAGGCTACTTGGAAGTAAAGATGAAATATAATTTTAAGGAACAGTTATTTGATAAAATTAGAGGACTTGAATTTGTAAATCCTGATGAATATGGTGCTAAATACAATAGAGGTGTACGTGAGGCAAAGGCAAGAGTTGATTCTTTCTTTAATAAAGAGCTTGAACCTGAAGTACCTCAGTATGTAGCTGATTGGTATGAAGAGAATAAAGGTAATTTAGACTATAACCTATGGAACTACATCATGGATTGGGAAGATATAGAAGAGGATAGTTTCAAAAGATGGGTAAATAATTCAAAAGATGCTTTTCAAACTATCATCAATATGCACCAATTTGGCTACAATGTAGAAAAAGTTTATCTTTATAGAGTTAAGCTTATTCATGGTGGTCAGTATCTTCATACAGAAACTTTTGGAGATACATATTTTACTAGTGAAGCAAAGTCTGTGTACTCAAAAGATAAACTTAGTAACTTAGGTTTTGATTGGGTATTTAATTGTCCTGGAATTGAACTGGAAGAGGTAGAGTAATGGATAAGAAAGAGTTATATAAGAAAGTTGAAGACTTAGATTTATTTTGTCTAGGTATTAGAAAATATGTTGCACTTAGTGAAGTTGTGTATTTAATTAAACAGCTGGATGAACCACAGAAAGTAGTAATTCCACAATATGTAGCAGATTGGATTGAGTATTGCAAAAATACATTTTTATCACTTGCCCGTGCTCTAAATGTTTCTGAAGAGGATTTTCACAACTATGCAAACCAAAAAGACCATATAGAACTGTTAACCTTTTTAGGTTCTATGGTTAACCAAGAGAAATTTTCCAAGGCTTGGTTGTTTGGTTATGAGGTTGAGAAGGTAAAGAAATATCTTGTGAAGATGAAAGGATTTTCTGGATACAGTAGATATCTTAATAAAGCTTTATCATCTGGAGAATATTTTTTGGGTTCAAAAAATGAAGTTGGTGGGTATAGAACTAAACACACACGTAAAGAGCTAGAGAAAAACAACTTTGGATGGGTATTCTCTTGTGAAGGAGTGGAAGTTGAGGAGGTAGAAGAATGAATAAATTAGTATGTCCAAATTGTTATTCAACTTCTTCAGTACATCACCATACTGATTGGAAGTATATTGATAATCACACAGGTGAAACTAAACCAGTAAGTATTAGGCTTTGCTTAGACTGTAAGACATTATTTATTGATGATCGAAATTGGTAGAATAATGATAATATAAGATGAAGAATATATTAAATTTATAAAAGATGGACAAAAATTTGCTCTTGAGATTATGGAAGAATTATTTCCTGAGGATTATGAGGAGGAAGAAGAATGAGTAATTTATGGGAAGAAACTATTGAGTTTTTGAAAGAAAATGGTAAAACTTTTGAGGATGTACTATACATCCAAGGTGACGACTTCAAGGTAACAAAAGAAAACTTTGAAATTGTAGCTAAGAAGACAGATTATGACTCAGGCTTCGGTGCTCAACATGTAGCTACAGACCTTGTGTTAGTTGGAGATGATTGGTGGATTGAAAGAGCTGAGTATGATGGATCTGAGTGGTGGGAGTTTAAGAGCATACCAGTAAGGAGTAAGTATATGAAAAATGTCACAAACCTGCATAGAGGTATGTGGGATACCCTCAAGGATGTTAATGAGGTTTAGTTGTAATGAAATTTTTAATACTTGGTCTTGAAAACAAAGAGGTAGGATTCCAGCTATTTATTATAAATATTTCTGAGATCATTCTAATTGATGAAGTGGATTTATTTAAAAATATATGTTTGAAGGTATCTTTAAAAGATGGTGGCATGCGATACTTCAACCATGTAAGAGTTAGTCCAGGAAGACTGATAGAAGTAAATAGAATTATTGATTTTTATAAGATTTTGGAGGAGTATAGTGCTTGATTTTTTATACATTACCTTAGGTTTTATATGGTTTGCTGGTATGGTAGGCACTGTAGCTAAGCTATACATATCTTGCCTGAAAGGAGAAAGTGATGAATGAGGAAGTAGTTGTAAGATATCATTTTGTAGGTGGTGAAACTGTTGATTGTGAGTACACAGATAAAGAAATGTATTATTCTAGTCTAAATACCTTTGATTTGGGAGGTCTCCTTATCTTTGATAAAAAGGTAATCAACACAAGGAATGTTACCTATACAGAAATTATTAAAGAAAGAGTGATGAATATTGATAAATACTATTGATCTAAAATATCCTGTGTGTTTGGATATTGAAACAACAGGTCTTGATAGGTTTAGAGATGAAATTACTTCAATTCAGATTGGGTTTACAAATGTAGACCAAGGAAAGTATGTGCGTAGGTTCTTCGATTGGAAGAAATTGGGAATGAAACGTGCTTTAATGCTTCTTACTAAGCTTAAGGATGCTAAGCTAGTCACACACAATGGAAAGTTTGACTTACTCTTCCTTTATGTTAAGACAGGGATTGAGCTGAAGCTGTGGGTTGATACCCTAGTAATGGCTCACGTTTGTGGAGAGGAAGAGCTAGGACTTAAGCCTTTAGTTAAGAAGTACTTTAAGGTAGACTATGATATCTCAAAAGAAGCTAAGACAGGACAGATCACAGATAAGTTTAAAGCTTATGGCTTGGATGATGTGTACTATCCTATGGAGCTTGTTAAGATCTTTAAGAAGAAGCTTAAGATCTATAACCTTGAGAAAGTGTATAAACATGAGATGCGTGTGTATAAAGCTTACCTTGAGGTTGAAAAGAATGGAGCACCCATAAGTCCTAGAAGACATGAGATAGCTAAGAAGCTTCAGGAGCAGTATAAACCTATCCTTGAAAGACTCCTTACAGTAGGTAATATTAACTGGAACTCTACAGCACAGGTAGCTAAGATACTTTTCACAGATAAGGATGTTCCTGTGTATGATGAGAAAGGTGAGAAGCTCCCTAATACCTATGAAGTGATTGAATACTCCTTCATGAATGATATAATCTATAGAGGTGAGTTTGACACACGTAAGGGAGCTACACTGTTCATGAATGAGTGGAAGGAAAAGAATCCTCACCTGTATGATATTAAGGTTAAGCTTAAACACAACTACGCTCCTGTGATTATTGGCTATGGTGTAGGGCTTAAGGCTATTGAGAAAACAGCTAAGGGAGTTCCCTCAGTAGGTAGTGATGTGCTAGTGAACTATGTGGGTAATCCTGTAGTAGATGATCTGCTAGAGTATCGTAGGTTGACTAAGCTGGAAACATTTATTAAATCTTGGGAAGAAATTCAAGTGGATGATAGGATCTACCCTAGTTTTAATATTACAGCACGTACTGGTAGAACTACTTGTAACAATCCAAATTTGCAAAATATCCCCCAGGATAAAAATGTAAGAAATTTGATTGAAGCTAGACCTGGATGGAAGATATTGGAATGTGACCTATCACAAGTTGAATTGCGTGTAGCATCAATCTTTTCAGGAGATGAGAATATGCAACATGCCTATCAGTCAGGGAGTGACTTGCACAGTAAGACTACTACACTTTTGTTTGGTGATACCTCAGAGATGAGTCCACAGGAGAAGAAGCGTAAGAGAACACAAGCTAAGTCTTGTTTCAGTGGTGATACAGAGATACTTACTGAGGATGGTTTTGTTGAGTTCAAGATGTATGATGGTATAACTCCTGTAGCTCAGTATAATATTGAGACACAGGAGATCAGTTATGTTGATCCATTAGACTTCAGAATGATACCTAACCAAAAAGTGTGTGTCTTTGAGAATGAAAACACTTCATTGAAGCTTACACCTAACCATGAATGTATTATACAGGTACAGAATGGTAAAAAGTATATGAAGAAAGTTCCTTTTGAGGAGCTTGCAGGTCATGGTCAATCTAAGTATGCTTGGGTAAATGCTGGGTACTATAAGTATGAAAAGTGCTGGTTCATAAAAGATGACATGACAAGGCTAGTTGCATGCTTTGTGGCTGATGGATCTTATAGTGAATCAAAAACACAGATCAGGTTCGGTTTTACTAAGAAACGTAAAATTGAAAGATTCAGAAATATGGTTGATAGGCTTGGAGTTGACTATGATGAAAAAGTCCAAGGTAAACTTAAGGTAACCTATTTTACAATTTCTGACTTTGATTATGTGTGTAATATGAAACGCTATTGTACAGCAGATAAGACATTACTTAAGCCTGCTATGACTGAGCTAAACCCACTTGTGTATTTAGAGGAAGCAAGTCATTGGGATGGTCATGTAAACCACACAAACCTTATTACAGTAAGCTCAACTAACCGCTCAACTTTAGACTCTATGCAGATCATGGCTGTTCAATCAGGTGTGAGAGCAAGACTTTACAAGGTTAAGAATGAGCGAGATAATGTAAGTGATACATGGACTCTATCATATAATCTGAATAAAAAACCACTAAGTAGGTTTGAAAGTAAAGATATAGACCTAAGAACACACCATAACACTAACCATAATGTATACTGTGTTACTGTACCTGAGCATAATATTGTTATTAGGCATAATGGTAAAGTGTCTATCCAAGGAAACTGTAATTTTGGTTTTTTATACGGAATGTCTGCAAAAACATTCGTACAGTATGCTAAAAATTTTGGGTTGAATATTACAGAAGAGGACTCAGAACACTTGCGAGAGAACTTCTTTAAGGCTTACCCAACATTGCTTACATGGCATGAAGATTGTATAAAATATGCTAGAGCAAATGGCTACACATGGTCTCCTATTGGGCGTAAACGTTTCCTTCCTGACATTAATTCTAGCAACTTTAGAGCTAGAGGTCAGGCTGAAAGACAATCCATAAACTCAGGAGTCCAAGGATTTGCTTCTGACATGTGTACAAGTGCTCTAGCTGATATTGTGTTCAGTGATAAGATTGACCATGATAGATGTATTGTACTAGGTTCTGTTCATGATGCTATTCTCTTTGAAATTAGAGATGATTATGTTGAGGAAGTAGCTCCTAAGCTTAAGTATACTATGGAACATCCTTCTATTCTTGAAGGACTTGACATTCCAATACCAATTATTGCTGATGCGGAAGTTACACAAGCGTGGGGAGGATAAGAATGATAATCTTAGATAAGCCTGCTTATAGGCTTGATGAATACAAAGAGATCAGAGAGGCTAATCGCAGGTTTTTCAAGATTGACCCTGAGCACTACATAGACAAACAGAATGATTGGGAAGACTTATACACAATCTCAATCAGGGGCACTGTGTATGTAATGGATGACTTCTTTAATGGTCTCAGATATATTAGAAAGCACTATGGTCAACCTGTGTCTAAGATGAGTAGCTTTGACCTAATCTTTAAGACTAAGCATGGACTACCTGAGGAGATTGACTACATGTACCGTAGATTCAGTAATGCCTACAAGACTGTGACTGACTACATTTCACAGACATGTTGCTTCTCTCATGTGGTCATTGATGAGCCTGAAAGGATAGAAAGGAGGATTGTTCATTATCCTGTGATTGATAGAACTGTTCCTCTTTGGTTAAGAGAGAAGATCATTTCAATCATTGATAATGGTTATGCAGAATGACTTATAATGTATTAGAGTTCTTTGATAGCCAGCTTAAGAAAGTACACAAGTTTGGTACTTATGAAGAGGCTGAAAAGTTCCATGAAGAGATGCATAAAAAGACTAAAAGCACCTACTTCATTCGCTATAAGATGGATTTAAACAATGTATTCTAGGAGGAATAATGGTAAACAAAAGTAGCTCAGTAGGAATTACTGAGGATATTATCACAAACATCATGCACTTGGGAGCTAGTGAATACCACTTAGAGATCCTTATCCGTAAATATGAGGATCAGATTAAGTTTTGGTATAACCTGGATAATCCTGAGTTTCAAACTGAGGAAGATAAAGTAGCTATCTATGACACAAAAGACAAGGTGTATCAAATTACACAGCTTCTTCAGACTACTACTGAACAGCGTAGAAAAGCTATGGAATTGCTTAAGTCACAGGCTAATGAGGAAGGAAACCCTGACATGTGGTGTCTCCTTAAACACGTTCTTGTGGCAACTATTACAGCGTTTGAGGCTTGGCAAGTAGACCTAGCCAATGATAAGGTTAAGTTTGCTTTCCTTGAGCAGTCACGTGTAGCAAACCAAGTTTTAGCTATCTTTTTAGGTTATGAAGTTACTCCATGTAGTGCTTGCTTAACAGATCAATTAAAAGAGGACGGGAAGTAATTCCCGTCCTGTGAGGAAAATTATGAATTATAAAGAAATTATTGAAGATTTTTTAAAAACTAAAAGTAAATCTAAACTATGTAATGAGTTAGGTATCTCACAGTACTACCTTGATAAAATCCTTCAGGGTGAGGAAGTACCTGACCTATTAAAAACTAAGATTGTCAACATGGTTTCATGTGAAACTGAGGATGAAGAAGTTATCTCAATTTCTAAGACTGAAGAAGACTTTATCCTTGATGCACCTATTGATACTTTCCCTGATAAGGTTAACCGTATCTCCTACCTAAACTATGTTCTAAATAGCACAAAAGCAAACAAAAACCACTATTGGAGACAAGTGCTTACTAAGAATGGTTCTAACACAGAAGAGGAAACTGTTGATCAGTTAGAGCGTATGGTAAACGCTATCCTGAAAGGTAACTGGAAGGTAATTGAAGAGGATGTACCATACATGATTAAGCTTCCTAGTGGTCACTACCTAACAAAAATGATTGATGGATCTATTGGATGGTCTCTTGTGCAAAATGCAAACACTGTTGTAAGTAACAGTGAGGAAGAATTGCTTAAAAAGTATCCTGAGTATGGTGTGTTCATTATTAAAGAACCTCTCAATGTTGTGAGCTTTAAGCCACAAGGGGAGAAAAATAAGAAGTTTAACCTTAAACCTAAAAAGAAAGGTTTTGTAATTCGAGATGCAAGAAAAAATTATTAATTATGCTCTCATCTTTGGTTTCCTATTTCTAACTTTATGTTGTTATGCCACTGTGACCTTACAGAAGGCTCAAATTGAGCGTTTAGAGTATCAGGTGGGGAAACTTAAGGGTGAGTTGAAACAGAACCATGAGGAGCTTAATAGCAAGGTCTATTCACTTGATATGAGATTCAAGGACATGGTTTATTATTTAGAAAATGGTGTAAGTAGAGGTGGATAATGACAACTTATAGTGTAAGTCGAGTAAAAACATTTTTGGACAATCCTTGGAAGCATTGGTGTAAATACCTAGCAGGCTACAAGGAAAAGCAAGATCCTGAAGTAACACAGTACATGGATCGTGGAACATACTTCCATAGAGGAATGGAGCTTTTAGCACGAAGTAAAGGTAAAATGACTCAGGAAGAGTTGTATGCTAAGTTACGTGAGATCTATGCAGAATCAGGATTCCTAGAGGAAGCTAAACTTTCAGGAGAGCTTGCTATTGATCGCTACCTTTCTGAGGGAGAACCTGTAGATTTTGAGAAAATCATTGAAACTGAACATCAAGTCTACTATGACCTACCTAATGGACATGAGTTCACAGGTATCATTGATGCTGTTATTCAGAATGATGATGGGACTGTGACCATTGTTGACTATAAGACTCACTCTACAGCCCCTACAGATGATGAGTATCGCTACAGCCTTCAAGGTAACTTGTACATGTATGTGTATACACAGCTAGGTTACAATGTACGTGACATGATCTTTGACTGTGTGAATCCTAAGATTAAACTTACAGGAAGAAACTACAAACGTAAGACAATCCGCCTTGTGTATAATGAATACCGTACTAAAGACTTCTTTGACCAGTTTGTACATCTTGTAGACCTAATTGAGTCTGATCCTGAGTTTAAACTTTACATTCCAGGAAAGAGTGGACACAAGCCTGATGCCTATGATTACCTCTACAAAGTATACATTGGTGAGATGATGGAAGACTTAGATGAATTTATTGAGAAAAATTTTCAAAAAAGGGTTGACAGTCCAACCCAAAAATGATAGAATAGCTTTGTTGGGTTATCCAGCAATACACTATAAGGAGGAATCAAATGATTAGGTTCATTTGGGCACAGGATGCTAATGGTTTGATTGGAAGTAAAGGAAAGATACCTTGGTACAATCGAGATGATCTTAACTACTTCAAGAATCAGACAACAGGTGGCATTGTAGTCATGGGAAGCAGGACTTGGTTCTCTCTAGGATGCAAACCACTTAAAAATCGTCATAACATTATCCTGACAACACAGGATGATATTAAAGGTTATGACCATGAGGATGTCTACATTGCTCATACACCTCAAGAAGTTATTGAAGTCTATGAGAACTCTAGCCTAGATCTTTGGATCATTGGTGGAGCTATGACTTACAAGACTTTTGAGCCTTGGTGTGAGGAAGCTGTGGTAAGCACAGTTGAAGGTGAGTATGAAGGAGACACTTACTATAAGGGTCTAGCAGATAAGCTCACTGAAGAGAATGTAGTAGTTACAATGAAAGGTGATGGTTTCACAGTGAAACATTATAAGGTGAAATAATGGTAACAGAAGATGCTTGTATCTTTTTATGTCTTGTATTTGGGTCTCTGACATGGATTATTGGTTATTTCATTGGAAAATGGAATAAAGAGGATAAACGTGCAGACATAAAGGGTACAAAACTAAAACTCATTGAAGGTATTGATGGAGTGTCATCAGTACAACTTACACCTATCCGTTATGTTGAACTTCTTACAAAAGAAGAAGAGTGCAATGAGTTGAAACTAGCTATTAAGAGGTTTGCAGATGAAACTCCTAAAGGAACTTAAAGACCTAGTGTCTCTAATGGGATGTGCTGTAGTGTCAGTAGCTTTACTAGCTATCACACTTAAGCTTATAGCTATTGTATGGAACTTTATTATGTCGTGGTAAAAGATGAAAGAAGATATTATTAACCCTAAGCGTTACACAGGTAACAGGCTAGAGTGCTGGGATTTTTGGATTTTAGCTGGTCTCAATCCTCTAGTAGCCTCTGCTGTTAAGTATGTGTGGCGATACAAAGACAAGAATGGAGTAGAAGATCTTAAGAAGGCTCTTGTGTTCTTAGATAAAATGAAGAACACACCTCAGGAAGCTCTCTACTTTGAAAAAGGTGAGTTCTTTGCAGATGATTGGTTACTTGAAAGTATGAGTGATACTCAGAGATTCATTGTAAACACATCTGTGCAAACAACACATGAAGATTTATATAAGGTAGCTATTAGTGATATGGAGATTGCTATTAACTACTTAATTAAAACAGAATATGGAGATGAAAGTGACTAACGCACAATTATTGATTTTTATCTTACTATTGCTTAATTTTCTCTTGGATCTTTACTACTTCTTTGAGAAGACAAGCAAGAAAGCAGTTAAAATTAAGTATAAAGACAATGTAGCACACCTTGTGGATCTCACAAAAGGTGATTGGATTGACCTAGCTTCACCTAAGAGTATTGTTTACAAGAAAGGTGATCTAGTTCAGGTTGACTTTGGAGTAGCTATGGAGTTACCTCCTTACTATGAAGCTCATATTGCACCAAGATCAAGCCTATTTCAAAACACAGGCTTGCTTCTCACAAATGGTGTAGGAGTTATTGATAACTCTTACTGTGGTGATGAAGATTATTGGGGAGCTAAGTTCTATGCTACACGTGATGGACTCATTGAAGAAGGGCAACGCTTGTGTCAATTCAGAATTATTGAAAACCAACCTAACATTCATTTTAAGAAAGTAAACCACTTAGGTAATGAAAACCGTGGTGGTTATGGAAGTACAGGAAAGTAGGAACACATGAAATTACAAAAACTAACTAAAATTAAATTACACACACTGACAACATTCTATGGTGAACCGGGTTCAGGAAAAACTACATTCATCAACACACTTCCTGGTAGTGTATTGGTAATTGATACTGACCGTGGATTGGCTTCAGTATCTCCTGATGAGCGTTTTGCAGTAGCAGAATGTCACACATGGGATGATGTAGTGGAAGCTATGAACTTTGCTAAAGGCTTTGATAGCATTGCTGTGGATCACTTCACAGGAGTTCAAGAGCTTCTTTACAAGCACCTTATGGAAAAGGCTTCAAGTAAGAAGATGACTCTTCCTATGTATGGTGAAGCATCAACTATCCTCAAAGGACTTATTGATGAGCTTGTGGCTATATCTTATGCAGGTAAAAATGTATATGTGATCTGTCAACAAAAATCAGTCAACCTTGAGGATGTTGTTGATGAAAACATCCCAGCATCTATTATCCCTAACTTGATGGAAAGTGTAGGTAAGTACCTTACAGCATCAAGTCGTGTTATTGGACACACTGAGCGAGTACTCAAGTCTAAAGTAGTTAAGGGTGTTAAGAAGTCTAAGGATTTCTACCAAGTACGTTTGTCAGGAAACCCTGCATACAACTTGAAGGTAACTCGTAAACCTGGACTATCAATTCCTGAAACTGTGACTAACCCTACTTGGGAAATAATTGTAGGGTACACAGATGGAACAACACAAGCTAAAGAAGCTAAAGCAAAAGAAACAAAAGAAGAAGCTAAAGGAGAATAACTATGTCAAAACTATCATTTAAAGCAAAAGCACCTGAAGTCCGTGAATTTATTTACACACCAGGACGATATGAAGTACTTGTGGAAGCTGTAGAGCAAGGAACTAACCAAAACACAGGAGCACTTTTCTACAAGTTTGTGCTTCGTGGTAACTTTGGTGAAAACCTTACAATGTTCAACTTATTTGTACGTGACAATACTTATGGACAAGAACAACTCTACAAGATCATTGAAGCTGTAGGTCTTGACCCTAACTCAGATGATATTGACACAGATGATATTGTAGGTAAGTACATGGGAGTTGAGATCAAAGAAGGTGATCCTTACAACGGAAAACGACAATTCAATGTACGTGACATCTTTGCTCTTGATGAAGAGGATGAAGATGGAGCAGAAGAAACCTCATCTTCAGATGATGATGATTGGGAAGATGCAGAATAATTAATGGTATCCCTAGTGGATACCTTACACAGAGTAGCTAGGATCTCCTTATAGATTACATTTTTTATTTCGATTGCCAGCACTTGTGATTCCCACACTAGCTACTCTCTGTAAGGTATTTACTTTTTTAACAAGCCTAGTTAGTACAAAAAGACTTTCCATAGATATTTCTACACCCAAAGTTATTCTCACGATTTATGTTCCTATTTATATTTTTTGATTTCGCTTCTATTACCCCACTAACTAGGCTTCTTAAAGGAGTAAATATGAATAAACTTGAAGAGTTTAAGCTTTATGTGTTAAAGCGTAGAGATGCCTTTGAGCACAAGTACAGAATAGGTAACAAGACTGTGGGAGATCTTTACAGATATGATCTTCCTAACAATCTAAAATACCTTGATGACATGTCTCAGATGTTCATACGGACGCTTAACACATCTAGAGTACCCCTAAGGGATAAACTACTTACTGTGTATGTTTATCGCTATATAGGGCATGAGAAGTATGTCAGAAGATGTACTAATGAACATGATGTAATCACAATACATCAACTAGAGAAGTTAGCAACTAAGCTTAACTCAGCTAAGGCTAAACTTTCTCCTAACTACAAGTCTCCTGCTATTCAGGTAATGACTAGAGAGCTTAATAGAGGAGAAAGGTTTCTTGCTTCCTGTGCAGATTTCATTGATAAGCTTCCTGATGATCTATTCTATGGATGGAAGTGTAGTGAGATCTATAGATACTATAATAAGAAGTGTGATGTGTATGGACTGAGTAAGTTCACAGCTTATAACCTAGCTACTGACCTAGCTTACATTAATGAGCTACACATTGAACTAGACTTTATTAATGGATGCTCACCTAGCATGAGAAAGATGTACCTTGAAATTGTAGAGAAGGATAGGTTTAATGCACAGGAGTACAAGAAGTTTGCTATTGACTTCATGAAGTGGTATCTAGATCAGCCTTTTGCAGATAGCAAAGAGAGGATCATTACCCCTAATGATGTAGGACACATGCTTGTGGCTTACTATAAGCTCACAAGAGGTATGTGCAAGATTAGATACCCTAAGAAGACTAGGGCTAAGGTCAGTGACTTGGTAATATCAAGGAGTATGTATGAATTTTATAAAGGTGTACCAAGTGAAACTGATTGATGAGCTTGGTAATTGTTACTATGATGAAACTATCTGTGGCTTTAAGAAGAGACAGAAGTTCATTAAGAAATGGTCAGGAGATGATCAGATTACTAGAGTTCAAAAAGGTGATATAACTATTTATATAAAGAACTGTGGAGAGGAGTTATGGTCGTATGAATGTTGATATTGAAAAGGTTAAGTTAGCAGAAGAGCCTAAGTCATCATCTGCTAAGGCATCTGATGAGTACATCAAGCTAGAAAGAGAGTTTGATAAGCTTACTGAAGCAATTAAGCTTTCACATAGCACAAGAGAGAGAAAAGCTATGAGAGCACGAAAAAAGAAGATCCGTGAACAACAGAACCTTCTTTACTATCAAATGCTTTACTCAGGCTACATTGAGTACACTCAGACTGTGCTAGGGTTATCTACACCACAAGCGCTGTATAAGAGACTTAAGAAGCACAAGAAAAAATAAAGAGAGCAATTAAGCTCTCTTTTTATTTTGGACAATTACAGTCATCCTTAGGAAGTTCTGTAAGTTTAAGACATTCAGGAGTATCTTGTGCATCCATGATAGGAGTATACTCCAACTTGAATTGGTGTACACGGAACACTCCTGAGGAAGAGTTAGCAGGCTCTACTCTAACCTTAACGTGCTGTCCAGCAGGTACAATAATACTATCAGACATCTCCATAGCACCATCTGAGATACCAGTCATCTGCCAGTGTACTCCACGGTTCTTTCTAAGGTCTTCAGTATACTGTTCTCCTGAGTGATACACTACAATTTCCATTGTGTTATCCTGAGCAGGGTTAAGAGTAGTACCATCAGCACACCATCTAATGTAAACACGATACTTTCTATCAGTTTGCTTTCTTCTTCCATCATCAGACTCACCAGCTACAACTCCTGTAGTAGAGTCCATGTAGAGGTCTAAGTCATAACCATCTGTGATAGGGTGATAGAAGTCAGCAGAAGACACAGCAGAGTTTCTAGCATAGTTTACTTGAACAGCACCTACATCACCCATCTTAGATAGGTATTCAGCCATACACTGAACCATATCCCACAATGCACAGATGTTTTGAATGTAGTGGTTAAGTTGACAAGCAAGCTTCTTCATGAATGAGCTGAAGAACTTAGGATTGTAACACTTCTGACTCTCAGCCATACATGCAAACCGTCCTACACCCTTGTTATTCTCATCTACTAGTCGTTGACAATCTGCAACAGGAATTTCATCACAGTCACATTCATCATACCAACAGCGATCCTTAGGATTCTCACCATAACTAGTGAATGTTGCTTCATTCAGTCTAGTTGTTTTATCATCAATAGCCATTAGTCACCAATCTTTCCTTGTGCTTTCCACTTACCACCCTTACGAATACGTGAAGGTGAGTAGTTTTCTTTACCAGTATCAGTAGCATAGATTTCAGCATTAGGTTTAGTATCCCAAAAGTTTTGGTTAGCTGTCCTTCTAATCTTCATCCACTGTCTTGTAGTGTTAAGAGACTTCCAAGCATTAGACTTTCTAATAGCCCATGGTCTAATCTTAGCATTTTCTGTGTAGTACACAGTAATGACATTGTTACCTTCAACCACAGTGTGAGTATAGGTAGTCTTCTCAGGGGCATAGTTAGTGATAGCAGGAGCATTGTAGTTCACATTGCTACCAATAGTCTGATTACTTAGAGTTACATCCCCACGTAGTGGTTGATTATTAGCCTTATTAAGATGCTTAACAATAACATTAGCAGTAGTGGGAATCTTCTCATACCTGAAGGTGTAGTTTCCATTACCAGTTACTCTAGGTACATTGATAGGGTTCTGACCTGGTACAAGTCTATAACCTTGGATGCTAGGAGGATCTTTCCTGAAAGGATCTCCATGAGTCACAGGAGTGTAACTTTGAGTCTGAATCTCTCTTCCTGTGTCCTTATCAATGAACTTAACAATCTGTCCATAGATAGGGTTGTATCTAAAGATAAGTTCCTTAGTTTGTCCTGAAGGAATCCATGTAATCTGATTCCTATCTCCAATTAGCTTATATGTTGCCTTATAAATCTCAGGAGCAGTGTGTGACTGACTTGCATCACCAGGTACTTTCTTAGTCTCAGTGTTAAGTGTAGCCCCTGTAACATTATCCACATACTTTATTACAAGTGTACCCTCTTTAGGAGCTTGAGGAACGTTAAGGATGCTTGTATTAGGCACAGTCAAACTGAATGACACCGTAGCAGTTGTTGGACTAAATTGCCATTGGTCAATAGTAGTGGCTACATCTCCTCTTTGCTCATTTACCTTAGAAGAGATCTCAACATCATTGATATTTAGCTGTCTATTAATTGTTTCAGTCCAGTTATTACCAAAGGCTGGGTCATAGGACTTATTGAAGATCATCCCTTGTGGAGTGTTAATTCCATATGAGGCATTACCAAAAGCTCCTGAAATTGTAAGTCCTGGTGTCTTAGTGTAGGACACTGACTTGATTACAGCTCTTGTGTGTCTAGCTTTAACTTTAGTACCTTCTACCACAAGGTCATAGTAGATACTACCTTCAGTGTTTACATAACCAACAGCAATTTGACCACCATCAACAGAAGGAACAAGCATAGGGTTTTCAATCCTAAAGCTATTCCCATTGATGTAGGTCTTAGTACCACTGTCAGTAGAGTAGATATTAAGGCTTAAGGCTTGCCTTACCTTAGTAATCTGCTCCTGATTAAGTGTAGCTTGATCTGCCATTAATTAATTCCTCCTGCAAGGTCATTCTCAGTCTTGCCATTGTTAGTTCTAATAAAGGCACTACCATCAACAGTTCCACCAAAGAGGTTAATATTACCTGTGGCAATATGTCTATCAGGGTACAGATTACCCTCAAAGATAGTTCCACCTGTTTGTTTCCATGCTCCTGAACCTTTAAGATCCTGTAGAAGTTTCTCAAAAGCACCTTTGAGTTGATTGTACTCATTTTTAAGTGTAGTAAACTCTTCAGGTGACACATACTGAGGAAGAGTTACCTTATTACCTCCACTAAGTGACAACTCTCTTGTATTAGCATTGAAGGTTAAATTTTTCCACAGACTAGTACTGTAATTACCAATACCCTGAACTTTGACATTGTTTCCACTTACTTCTATGACTTTCCAAATACCTCTGTTGATAGTATTTTGGTCTGAATAGAAGTCTTCTACTGTATCCCCTACTTTAATACCATCAGGATTCCTAAAGTTAGTCTTTTGCACAGTACGTGTGTTAGTTGTATCAGCAGTACCAGGAATATCTCCATCATAGAACCTATGGATACTTTGTGAAGGAAGAGTAACTGAGTTACCACCACTAATTGATAATGTATTATTATTAACTGTCAGAGTTTGCTTATCATTATCAGGTCTAGCTTCTAGGTCACTAACTCTTTTCTTAAGCGCTGTGTCATCATAAGGCACAGAAGTGTTAGGCACAGGGAGTTCAACTTCACCTCCACCATTAGATAGGATCAGCTTATTCCCTTGCTTAGAGATTGTCTGATTATCATTAGGTAGAGTAACTGAGTTGCCATTACTAATAGATAAGTTCCTATTACCTGCATTAAAGGTTAAAGTCTGCTTATCGTTATCAGGTTTGTTCTCTAACGCTGTGATCCTAGCCTTCAGAGCTGTATCATCATAGGATGTAGCAGTAGGCTTATCTGTTATTTTATATACTGTTTTTGACATTAGTTTAACCTCGGTAAGTAATAGAATTTGTTGTCAGTAGGGTTCTTTAGAACAACAGTACCTTGAACAGCTTGCATGTAGAATTTTGCGTTCTTGATAGTCATGTTAAGTCTACCAACAACTTTCTCATTCTTCTTGACTTCTATCTCTATAGGTTCTTCTGAGTCTAATTCTTCCTTAGTTATGAAATGAGTGTAGTGTTCTGCTGTAGACTCAGTAATTATAGTCCATACAATCTTTGGAGTAAACCTGAAGAATACTTTGCCATTGTTATCCCATATTGCGAGTATACCTACCTCAAACTTCAACTCTTGTGGTTGTATGAAACTAGCACTTCCTGTTATTCCTGCACTACTTGTGGACAAAACACTTAGGTTAATACCCTCACTAGAGAAGCTTTTATGTAAGTTATACTCTTCATAGTCATAAGACCCTGCATAATCTAAGAGTAAACCTGCTTCTAGTATAGCATCACGACGAACTGTACCATCATTGGCAACAAAATAGAATTGATTATCTAGTGAGTCATAATTAAAGCTAGGTTTAAAAACTTCCCTATTAGCAGGAGTTAATTTTTGGAAAACCCCTCCATTTTTTGTATTGTAGGGAATTTGTCTATCAGTATCCTTAGCCATCTCAAGATGGAATGTACCATCAGCATCTAAGAATAGACCATTACCTTTAGCTTTATATACTTTAGGCTCTACACTAGCAGGAAGCTCAATAGAGTTACCATTTGAGATACTGAGAGTACGACCATTAAGGGTGAGAGTTTGGTTATCACTAGGTAAAGTAACTGAATTACCTTCTGAGATTGATAGAACTCTATCAGATAAAGTTAATGACTGTTTAGGGTGTCTATATGTAAGATCATTGACACCATTCAGTACAACATCATTACCATTCACAGAAGCTACCTTAAACATTCCAACATTAAAGGTAATCTTATCCCAATAGCTATCTACTACTGTGTCACCTACTTTAATAGTGTCAGCGTTTACAAGCTTATCCTTTGTAACCCTCACTTCCTGTGTATTACCATTACCTGAGATATCACCTTTAGCAAAGAATGTATTTACTCCTGTAGGTGTCACAGGCTTGTCTTCTAAGGCTTTAACTCTAGCCTTCAAGGCAGAATCATCATAGGCTAAAGCTACAGTATCCTTATCCTCAAACTCAACTTCCTTGATAGTTCCATCCACAAGTGTGTAGGTAAGTTTGACTCTATTACCATTTCTAGATACACCAACAGTTGAAATGAAGTTATCTGTTTTACCTTCTAGAGCTTTTAGTCTATTAATCACAGCGGTATCATCATAAGTAACACCACCACCTTGACCATTAACCTTAATCCATCTAGTTCTATCAGGTGATAGAATGAATAAATCTCCATTAGGTAGAAGGTACATGTGGTCTCTATCACCCATGAACACATCAGGTAGCTTATCTACAGGAGCTACCCAAGTGTCTTCAGCAGGCATACACTGAGTACACCATGTATTAGGGTTTCCACTACAAGTTGTGCATCCCATTAGTTAATACCTCCTGCCAAGTCATTTTCTGTCTTACCATTATTAGTACGGATGAAGAAGTCACTATCCACTGTGTTAGAGAACAAGTTAATATTACCTGTAGCAATATTTCTTCTAGGAACAAAGTCTCCTTCAAGACCTCCTTGCCAAGCTCCACTAGCTGTAAGGTTATTAATGATCTTCATTAAAGCATTTTTAAGTCTAGTATTCTCAGCTCTGAGGTCAGCATCATTGTAAGCAGGAGAAGGAGTTGGAATTTTTCCTGTAAAGGAGATAACTCCATCATTTGAGATACTAATATCCTTACCTGCCTTATAAGTTTTACCTCCTGAGCTATTATTCATCAACCAACATAGTTGTGAGGTGATATTCTTATTGAAACACCACTGTGAATACATAGCTTTAGATGTTTGCTCAGGTAAGTCACAAAGAGTTGTATCCCTTAGCACAAGGGAATGAAGTTTAATTCTGTCATCATTTTGCTTTTTAAGAGATGCACAGGCGGTTGATCCTGGTACAATCTCTTCACATTGACAGTTAATACAATCTGACATAATTTCTCCTATTTATCATCAATAAAGCAATCAAACTTGCAATCCATAAGGTCACATCCACCCTTAATGAGAGGAATAGTTTCTACTTTCTTCTCAGGTTTAGGAGGGATAGTAGGCTTCTTAGGAGGTTGCTCATTAAATGGTTTAGGTTTAGTAGCATTATTCACAGGAGGCTGTTCAGTGAATGGAGGGAAAGGTTTTCTCACAATCTGCTCTCTTGTATACACATTTTGGTGTCTATCTCCTGGATTGCTACCTCTAACTTCCACTTTCAAATGAGTGAAGTTTGCAGGAAGGTTTGTGAATGTCTTATTCCACTTGATAGTGGATAGATGCCAGTTAGGTTCATAGGCAAGCTTCTGTGTATCAGCATGTTTAGCAAGCAGAATATCCTTTTGAACTACTGAGTAGTTGTTTCCTCCATCTGTGGAAGCATAGACATCAAAGTACCAATCATAAGTACCTCCATACTGAACATACCATCCTTGTAGTCTTCCTCCAACACCTGCTTCATAGGAATAACCTAGAAGGTTAAGCTGGATATCTACAATAGTACCCTCATTGTTCTTAGAGGTAAAACCAATACCTGTACCATAACCATTTCTGTGAGCTTCACTGAGGTCAATACCTTGGACACTACCTCTAGGAGATCCCCCCATAGCAACATCTAGAGGTGCACCATTACGCTGGAATGTACCCCAAGCTTCTTGCCACTGTGTAGCTCCCCCTTGCTGGTTATTACCTGCCTCATACTCACGTTTTCTTCTCTCATAATCAGCTTTCCTAGCATTATAAGAAGCAAGAGCAGAAGCATAGTTTGAATTGCTATTGTTGTATGCTTGCAAGGCTCTTTCATACTCAGCCCTTCTAGCATTGTAACCATTCAGACTAGTTTGATAGTCTGATTCAAGTCTCTTTTTATTAGCCTCCCAATCTGACTGGTCAGGGGAAGGCTTGTTAGCCTGATCAGAGTTGTAAACACCAATAAATCTATTGACACTTTCAATTCTTTCAGCTAAACAATGCTGTACTTCACATACCTTTTGTGCTTTTCTCTGTAAGCACTTCATACGTTTAATTATATCACAGATGATCTCAATAATGTTCTTGATATTACACCATATTCTGAAGAAGCCATGTGCTGTATTTTCTTTTACTTTACACTCTTCTCCATTGGCAATAGCATCACCAGCCAACTTCACAGAGTCAGCTAGGTCATGCTTCATCTTCTCACATTCATGAGCTTTATAGAACTTTATCCTGCATCTGCAATTAGGACAATACTCAAACATAGTGCCTCCTAGCAGTTATCACAGTCAATAACACATCCTTCAACTTTAGGAAGAGGTGAGTTGTTATTTACATAGGTAGCTCTCACATCACTTGATGTAGGGTCATAATCCCACTGGTCGAGTGTCTTGAATAGCAAGATATCTCCTGTGCTTCCCCCCTGTGGTCTAAGGACTGTTTCCTTACCAATAGAAATAGATCCAGGTTTTTCTGTAAAGCTTGATCCTGCTTGGTAAGATTTAGTCCACACAGTTCTGCCATTTGTGTCTTGGATAGAGAAAGTAGCATTGTTACCATAGCTACCACCATCACCTACATACTTAACTTCGTCAAAGTCAACTCTAGATACATGGGCTTTAACAGATCCATCTTCATTCATAGTGTACATGTGAGATACCTTACCAGTGATTGTACCTCTACCTACTTCTCTACCTGCATAAACCATGTTCCACACAATAGCAAAGTCACCATTTTGTTGAACAGTCACAGATGTGAAAGTGTCTCCATATCCAGCAGAATTGGCAGATGTACCTACACCTTTCATACCAAAGATAACATTCTCAAGCATTTTACCTTTAATATGTTCCACAAGACCTGTGATTCTTTCATCCTGACACTTAGCAATAGAGCACAGCTTGTCTACCTTAGACTCTAAGCACTCTAGCTTATTAAGGATGTAGCATAGCTGGTTAATGATATTCTTAAGAACACACCACACACCATAAAAGCCTCTTCTGATAGCCTCAGGTAGATTACACCATTCAGCCTTTAGAATAGCTCTCATTTTAGGTCTAATTTGAAGGTCATTTAGCTCTTGTAGCTTGGTACAGTCTCCAATACCTACATTCTCACAAGAGCAGTCCTTTTGTTTACAAATGTCTTCCATAGTTCCTCCAATAAAAATAGGGAGGGGATATACCCCACCCCCTTAACCAAACAATAAGTGGTTTAAGTTCCAAGCAGAAAGCCAGATTTCTCCTGAAGTTCTAAGCTTGAATTTTCTCCAATAGTAGTTTCCATCTCCTACACCACCTACACCTGTATCACCAGTTGCAGTTTGGTCAAACACAAAGTAGTCACCTACATGTGTCATTTGGTCAGGAAGCTTAGCCCCATTTTTATCAGTGATAATGATGTCCTCTACAGCAATACCATTATCTGTCCAGTTAAAGGCTACTGGTACAAGCTCTTTGCTGTATACTTGCCACAAACCATTGACATATTTAAGGTCATCTACTCGGTAAGCATGTTGCATCTTGCCTGGTGCAGAAGGTTTAGGTGTAGCCTTAGCAGGAGTTACATACTCAGCACCTCTAGCCATTGCAATAAGTTTGTCAATGTCAATTCCTCCTGGACAACTAGTTTGTGAAGCCTCACTGTGCTTAATGATGTGCTGTCTATCCATAGGGATATTGTAACGCTCACAGATGTCTCTGATAAGTTTAGCAGAGTTTCTATAAGTTTCTTCAGCAATAGTCCATGTAGGAGCACCAGTGTTATTTAAATGCTCAATACCAATAGAGCGTTGATTTACAGGATAGTTACCAGCGTGGTAAGCAACATAGTTCTCACCAACACATCCCCAGATTTTATCAGGAGTTACTTGATAGTGAGCAGATGTTCCATGACCTGTAGATACATACCAAGTCCGTCTAGCACCTTCATCACTTGTTCCAGCATTATGATGGATAACAATTCTGTCGATCTTAACACGGTTTCCATCACAGTTCATTGGGTTAGGGTCTACACCAGTAATAAGCCCTGAGTAGATTTCACCATTAATATTTTTAGCAGGTACAGCCACAGCAGTGTTTCCTCCTTGTGTTTTAGGTTGTGTAGCCTTCTTCTTAAGTCTGAAGGCTGTAGGGTAAGTAGCAGAATAAGGAAGTTTAATAAGATTAACAGCAGAGCCTCCTGAAGGATTAGCAAGTTGACTTCCTTGGTTTTGACCTAAGAACCATCCAAAACCTCCACCAGCATCACTATCAAACAATGCTACGTGAGATACAGGAGTCCATCCAGCTACCTCTTTAAAGACAGCTACATCTCCTTCTTCCATAATCTCTACTTCATCAAAGTATTTAAGGATACCATTAGTTCGTCTTTGTTCCCAAAGATCCTTGACATAGCCTGACACAGTACAGTTGGCAAAGGGAACACCATTTTCTCTACACCATTGTGCATAAAAATCCCAGCAGTTATGATGTAGATGGTTATCAGCATAGTAGCTATGATCCCCATCAGTGTTCAAGACATAAATAGTCTCCTCTTTGTCTACCTCTTCTAAAGAGATGAAGTTATTGATAAGGTTTCTCTCCTTATTTACTGACAATCTCCAATGAGGTTTGGGATTACTTGAGAAGTTAGTAGCTTCTCTCTCATTTTTCTTGCTTAAACAAGCAGAGATACCATTTAAGTGACATCCATGTTGTAAGGTAACAAGTAATTGCTTATTAGTAGAAGAAGCAACATTTGTATTACTACCATTTTTGTTATGACCATCTGCTTTAAGATAGCCATCAATGATATATAGATACTGTTCCTTGGTAAACACATCTGTGATACTTTTATCTCTGAAAGCTTGTATAACTTTCAGCAGTTCAGGATGATACCTTACTTGTAAGTTTATAATGTCTGCTTTTCTATTAGAATGTTTACTGTAAGTACATTTAATACCTAAATTTTTAATGTAATCTAGTTTATCTTCTGTACCTACAGTAAGGAATACTGTGGATGTTTTCGAGTTTTCCCATCTATTTTTCACAGTGCCATCACCTAACCAAAAACCAAAGAACCTAAGCTCATCTTCAGTAAGGTCATATACTTTATTAGATTCACTAAAATCTAATGCAATACTATCCTTTCTAGTAAGGTCAGTAACCTTTTTGTAAGTACCATTCTTTAAGAACACCTTGTGGTCTTCAGTCACTTTAAACCATCCTTGGGATGTATTTAAGTAGAAAACCTTAGACTTTTTTGGTTCATTGCTAAGCACAGTGTTTCCAGTAGATAGTTTATCCCCTGCTACAATGTCTTTGACATACTTGTAACTACCATCAAGTAATTTTACAAGGTATTCACCAGTTAGACATTGCCAGCCATAAGCACCATCTACATCTGTACCCTTATTCATCCACTTGGACTTAAAGGTTTTGTAATCCATGATTACTCTCCTTGAGATTCATTATATTTTTTGCTTGAGATACCTAGCACAGTACCAGTGAAAGTGGTAAGTAATGCTAAAGTACCTGTGATAGCAGTTGAGTCAAACTTGTAGAGTGCTCCTAGTCCTGTAATCAAAGTGATTAAGGCTGGTGCTACTACAGTTACTAATTTCTTATAAAAATCATATTGTTTATTTGTTAAGTTCATTTAGTTCTCCTTATTTCTTAAAGATACCTGGAATATTGATAATAATTCTCTTATTGAAGATGTTAGGGTTAGCTGTTAGAGACATTCTAATAGACCTACTGTTGGGATCAACCCAAATAGAAGTATCCACATCTCCTACCCAAACCTGAGACTCAATAAGTGTTACTGGCACAGGTGCATCATTAGGTAGTGTAGCCACAATAGTACTCTTAGCCACAGGAGACATAACCTTCATATCTACTTTAAGAATACCAACACCAGTAGAGCTTGAGTAAGTTAGTGTAATTCTAGGAGCGTTAGGTCCTTCAAAGTCTCCTTCTTTGACCTTATTCTTATCTGTGAAAGTACCCTTATACACTGTAAGATCTGTAGCTTTATCCTCTTGATCTTTGACAAGCTTGTCTACTTCTTGCTTAGTATAAGTTTCAGCTTTCTTATAGAACTTACCTAGAGCTTCATCTAGGTTCACATTATAAGTAGTTGTGGCATCTGCTTCAGATTTAGTTACTACAACACCTTCAGTATCACTAGTAACAACAAACTCTTTTCCTACACCCACTGGTAGAGTCACAGAGTTTCCATTAGAAATGGACAGTTCATTTCCTGTGAGTGTAAGTGTTTGTTTATCACTATCTTCTTTAGCTTCTAATGCTTCAACCCTAGCTTTTAAGGAACTGTCATCATACACAGTATCCTTGTCTTCTTTTGCTTCTAGGGCTTTAACTCTTTCTTTAAGAGCTGTGTCATCATAAGCCATAGAGATGGTATCTTTGTCATCAAACTCTACTTCACTAGAAGTTCCATCAACCCTAGTGTATTTGAGCTTAACTTTGTTACCTTCTCTAGACACAGTAACTTCACTCACAAAGTTGTCTGTCTTACCCTCTAAGGCTTTAATCCTATTGAGCACTTCTGTGTCATCATAGGTAGACCCTCCCTGATTTAGACAGCTAGGATCAATTACTATCTTTACCATTTGCCTTTTCCTCTTCTACATGTCTTCTCATCTTCTCATTAAGTCCATGAATGTAGTGATTACCATTTAGATCATTAAAGTATTCTTTCACAAGAGGCTCAGTCATATCCCACTTCTCTTGCCAAGTAAACTCAGTAGAGTTGTAGATATTAAGGTACTCTGAGCGTAAGCTAGAACGCTTAGCACCTTTAGATAGCTCCTCAAGTTTATTTCTCTTATGGTTAAGCCAAGCTACACCACAACCGCAAGCTGTAGTCACAAAGAGTGTGATTCCTGATACTACAGCTTGGCTTTCTAGGAGTTTTACAATTAGATTATCCATGTTACCTCCTATAAGGTGTCAATGAAATAAGTATAAACAGGCACGTCTTTTTCAATAACTTCACCATCAGGTTTTGTTACCTTCATGTGAGCACTGAAAACTTCTTTATTTATGTATTCTGGAGAAGTTGAGTCACCTACATGTTTAAGTTGGGTAAACTTAAGTTCAACTTTATACTTACTAGTATCAGGTCTACCTTCATTTAATTTATTCTCTATAACACTAGCAGTTTTCCTTGCTTGTTCCTCAAGAATACTTTCTGTAGGGATTTTTCCGCTTATGTTTAGCATTGTAATCACATTATCTGATAAAGCCCCACCACCTAAAGTAATTTCTATGTTAGTTATTCTATTAAATTTTTCTTCAGACAACTCAGGTGCTTCAGGTTCTTCTTGAGGAGCTTCCTCTGTGTGAGGTACATTATAAGTTTGCTCTGAAACTACACCATTCAGAGTAGTTCTTACATTCAATACATAGTTAGTCTTACCACTCAATACTTCTGAACCTTTTTCATACTTAGGTCCTTCAAGCACAGCTTCCACAGTAGTTCCTTCAGGTAACTTAGCCTTCAAGTCATTGATAATCTTATCTTCAAAGGCTCTCTTATCATCATTAGATACTTCAGGAACTTCAACTACTTGACCATCTTTAGCGATAATCTTAGAGAACTTATCCTCTACTCTAGGTAGTGCTTCTAACAAGTCAATATTAGTTTCAGTAGTAGTACCAATACTCATAGGTTCAGACTGATAAACATCACCATTAGGCTTAGTAATCTTCACAACCTTAGTATATAAAGGTGCTCCTGTAGCTTTATCACCTACATTATCACCAGGAATTTTATTGACTAATACCTCCACAGTATAGTCTTTAAGCTCAGGAATATCTCCTACTTTATCTGTGATCTCTTTCTTGTAAGCTTCAATATCTTCAAGAGGAGCTTCTCCAATTAAGGTAATAGTGTTGTTTTGATTAACATAATAATTACCTAAAGTAGTATTAGTACTTAACTTACCTGACACAATAGTATCCAACTCTTCATTAGTAAGCACAGGTGTTGGAACAGGCTCAGGCTGTGGTTCAGGAGTTGGTTTAGGTTCTTCAGGTATATTAGAGTTTTCTGTGCTAGAAGAAGCAGATTCAGATGTAGATACTGAAGTACTTTCACTAGTTGTAGTACTTTCTGTAGTTGACTCACTCACAGAAGTGGATTCAGCAGAAGTGCTCTCTGAAGTTGATTCAGAAGTAGATGCTTGACTTTCTGAGGTAGAGTTACTTTCACTAGTAGATTCTGACACAGAAGTGCTTTCAGAAACAGATGCAGAAACACTTCCACTTTGTGACTCAGGTTTTTTATCTTCCTCAGAAGATTCACCACATTTAACAACAATTGTTTGTTCACACTTGGACTCTAGCATATCACAAGTTGCTTTAGGGATAGGGCTAAAACCCTCATAAGTTGGATAGATAACTCCACAGAGCTTATCTTCTTCAGCTAATTTATAAGCCATATTTTCTCCTATCTTACATAAACATCAATGGATGTTTTCTCATTAGTTAAGTAGGCTTTACCCTTAAAACCAAAAGGAGTGTCATAAAGTCTACCCTTAACATCACCCCAAGATGAAGGCACAGAAAGGATAATATGACCATCTTGGTCTGAAAGGAAGCCATAAGCATTATAGCTCTTATTCACATTTACACTTGTAGGGAAGTTGTTACCTGAGGAATAAGTCCACTCATAACCACTGTATTCTACCCTACCTAGTGATATAAATTGAGCCAAAGTGTAGATCTGTTGAGTTCCTGACTGATCCAGTCCATCACTAGTCTTATCTGAGAACTTATCATAGCCATTAGCCTTCTCAACTTCTTTCTTACCTGGCTCTTTATCTTGCTTAGAGTACTCAGTTTTCTCTTTTACAGCAGATTTAGGAAGGTAGCCAACAGTACCATTGTACTTATCATAGATAAGCCATTCACCACTGATCTTACCTGTAACCTTGTTACATTTATAAAAGGTATCAAGCACAGTGTTGTCACCATTACCTTTAATGCCCTCTACTTTATCTACTACAATCTCATAGAAAGTTCTTTGTACTCCACCACTCTTCTTAGGTTTACCTGCATCAGCACTAGTACCACTAGATCCATCAGGAGTATAGTTATCCTGACCTCTGATTCTCACAATTCTAAGAATAGTTGCTCCATATCCTGTAATAGTTCTTGTGTGCTCAATTACATGTGTGATACCATTGAAGTTTTGCTCAATAACTCTAGCATTATTGACTCCACCTCCACCATACACAAGAGTGTGTCCATAGGGAGTGCTTGGTTCATTGGTAGAAATGATATCACCTACTTTAAGTTGGGATTCATTTGAGTAAGGAATAACATCAGCAAAGCTACTTACATCATTACCTATACCAATCTGATTACCATTACCTAGTAAAGACCCACCAAATTGTTGAGCTACCCAATTCACAAGGTCTACACACTGGTAGGGTTGACTAGGAGGAAAGCCATCAACATCAATGGATTGTCCCACTACACGCTGTGCAACTTGGTAAGCATTTGTCATATCAATTATACCTCAATCTTATCCTTCAGTAAACTTGAGCACAACCCTGTTATGTAGGAGAAGTCGTAGCTAAACTCCTCATTATCTAGTGTAATAATGTTGTCTTTTTTCCTACAAAAGATTGAATATTTCTCTAATGTGAGTTCAAGGTAGTCACTATCCATCCACTCCTTAGCTCCTCCATAGTCATGGTTCTTATAAACCTGTCTAAAGAAGTATTCCACAGCAGATTCCACAAGGATTCTATTTCTCATACGTTTCACAAGAAACTTTTTATTCTCCATAGTACTCCATCTCTCTTTCAATCTCTTTTAGGGCATACTCTACCCTTTGAATATCACTCTTAAGGATCTCATTTTGGATCACAGATTGATAATCAGTAGGGTGAGATGCTAAGTGCTCTTCAAGTTTAAACTGTTTAGCTTCCATGCTGTGTAGCTGGGTAAGCTTATTCTTGTATCTATTATATAGCCTTGATACTATAATATTCATTAGTTCTCCTAGTTAATGTGACTGAACTTAAGGAAGTTTCTTAGTGTAATCTGTGCTTCTCCTAGTGCATACACAGTGAAGATCTTCTCACCAGCACTGAATAAAGCACTTCTCTGAGCATCATTTAGATACCATGCAGAATACATTAAGTCATAACCTTCCATTGGGTTACTATTAGGGAAGATACCTTCTCCACTAGCATCATCACCAATCCAGTTACACCCCCACTGTCTTCTGAAGATCTCAGTAAGCTCAATCTCAGAAAGCTCTCCTGTAGCTTCATTTTTAGCACTGACAACTAAGTGTACATCTGATAGAGGAACAGCTTTCTTACCATCACACTGTGATACATCCATCTTAATGATGAACTTCAAGAACCATCTCTGAAACCTATCTAAGTCACTAGGCACAAGGACTCTGAATTGTGCAGATCCTTTAGTCCTATCAATCACAACAGTATCACTTGGAGACTCATTCTTTTCCTTAGGTGATTCATCCTTACTTTCAAGGGCTTTCTTGACCACTTCAAAGTATTTGTTAGCTCCATCAATACGCTCTTGAAGGGCATTACCTGGAACTCCTCCCCAATCGGCTAGGAAACGAGTAGTAAGCTGTGCAATATCACCATCACTAGAAGCAACTTCTTTTACCACATTCTTCAGTGTCTCTTCAGACATCATGAAGGCAACTTGTGTATTGAAAGTAAAGATGCTACTGTTTCTAGCTCTAGCAAACTCATAAAGAGCCTTAGACCTCGGACCTGTCCACTGACCTAATCCTAAACCAATCCAGTGTTTACCACCTACATTATACCCAGGTTCGTTAAGTGGGTCTTTATACAAGGAAGCAAAGGCTTGCCATGACCCCATAAGATTTTCTGCTGTAGGCTCTTGTGCTACTTTGTCATATTGCTTGCCTGTAGCATAATCAGCTTCATATCTTCTAGCAGTTACATTAGACTCTCTCACAAAGTAACCAATGATAGCAGATACACCTTGTGCCTTAGCCTCAGGAATCTCTTTCTTGATAGCTCTAGCAAAGGTTTTTACTCTTGTTTCAATATCATCACTCTCTGAGCCTTCAATACTATCATCTGAGTAAGGAGCACAGGAAGAAGCAGTAGAAAGGGAATCCACGTAGTCAAGAGCATAGAGGTCAGTTACCCCTCCTCTACGCTGTTTTGACTGTTGAATTACCCTAGATTTAGTTCTACTAACAGTATTTACTAATTTATTTAGATAATCTACCATTTCTCCTCCTACTGATTCACAATGATGTCTCTATCACTGTATAGATATTTAGACAGCTCTAGTTGCTGTAAGTGGTTACTTCCTACTTGATAAAGGTCAGTAATCTTGGTCACAAAGAACCAGTTACTTTCCTTCAACACCTTCTCATAGTACTTAGAACACGCTGTAAGCTCCCAAACACCTGCATTAAGGGTAAACAATACCCTATCTCCTGCCTGTACTGTATGTTTCTTCAGAGGCTCTACAGTCATTGTATAGACTATCTTCCTGCGTGAGTTCTTAAGTCTTCTAATAGCTGTTCTATAGAGCTGTTCTGTGGCTCTAAGCCTATCAGCATCTGTGATCTCTTTATTATCTTCTGCGATTGACTGAGTGTCATTATCAGTAACTGTTCCCCAATAAAGCTCTCCTGCTTCTAGAGCAATACCTTCTTCATCTAGGATAGCAAACTCATCACCAATGATCTCAGGAGCAAACACAGGAAGCTGTGGATAGTCATAAGACCGCTGTGAGTTTACCTTGTTACCTGTCTTAATTACAGGGAATCCTTCAAGCATGAACTTAGGATTGTAGAAGATATCTCTAAGTGTTAATGAACTAGCCCCTGAGTCTGACTTATCTGACATAGCTACAGCAATGTTTATAGTATCCTCATAATTCTCTGAGATGTTATCTAATGACACAAGGTAGTTGTATTCATTGATGAGAACATCTCTCTTAATACCAAAGATACCAAACTCAATCAGGTAAGGATCATAGCGATTTACTCTCCAATAGAGTGATGTAGTCTTCTCACACACTTTTGTAAGGAACTCTAAGAAGGACTCTCTAGAAAACTCATACTCAATCAAGTTCTTTTCAGCATAGTCATCTATATACTTAATCTTGAACTCATTGAGCAAGTCATCCTTGTGTTGTTCATTAGACCAGTATCCCATAGCCTGCTCTACAGCAGATACTACTGATCTAGCTTTCACAGTAACATTAGTAGGAAGGGTTCTCTTACCCAGCCTACCAATTACATGTGAAGTCTGAACTGTGACTGTGCTATTCTGATAGTCACTTGACTTGTCTCCTACATAACCTTCATACTTCCAGTCCTCTGTTTGGACTACAATGTGGGTGTTTCCACTTAAAAGCTTGGAATATTTTAAAGGTAAGGTTAAGGAGATAGCAGGAACTTCCATTAAGGCAAACTGAACTTGAATGTCATTAAGGAAGTCATCCTTAGGGATAATTACTGACTTCCTTCCTGAAGCCTCACTATTAATAATATAACCAATCATACTGTTACACTCTCATAATCTATATAAATACAAGCTGTATCGCTCTCTACTCCACTGACTGACACAGTATTGAGTCCTTTCTTAATGTAAGGTAACTCAGCACATAGCTTCAGCACAGAAAGTGAGATGTCTTGGTAGTTAAACTCTAAGCACTCCCAAGATTTAGCATACTTAAGCTCTCCTTTGTAGTTAGCTGTAAGAACTCCTGAGTATTCTCCTTTAATCTTGAAGTCAATATCATTGATCCTAACAATAGGGTCCTTAAAGTCTCCCTCAAGAGCAATACTCCACTTGTGACTATCTAGTACTGTAGTAGATAAGAACTCCCCTGTAAGCACTTCATTCACACAAGTGTCACAGATAGCATGCTTATACATACATTGTAAGCCTTTACCATCCTTTTTACACTTAGAGCAGTTATATACTACTCTCCACTTAGAGTTACATTCTTCAAAGAAGTCATTCATAAACTCTACATTGGTTTGTGCTGTACATAGATCAATCATACCATCCATCTCACAGCAGTCACTCTCACAACACTCACAGTAGTTATTACAGTTAGGTAGTCCATTACAGCAGTGTCTTGACTTACCTAAGCAACTAGCTTTCATGTCAAGGAAGTCACAGTTGTCATAAGGCTCTAGGAATGTCTTATCCTCATCAGCCTTATACCATACACCATCAGGGTTATCAAACTCTACCTTAAACACAAGGTAGTCATCATCTGTGAGTACCCACTGTTTATTGTTCTGTATACTTGTGACATAAGCATTGCACCACACAAGCTGTAGACCTGTTTGTACAGCCCACAGCTTTCCTGGTGTCATTAATTGCTCCATGATGAAGTCATAGTGAGCTTGTACATGCTCTTCTGACCAGTCATGTGTCTTAAGTGCTATCTGTAATGAGATTGTGTTAGAGTCCACAAGAGACATCTTACTAGTGTTACCAACATAAGAACCATTAGTAAAAGTGCGTGAGGTTTTATTCTCACGCAAACTAATACTTTCTGTCTGCTCATCAATAGATTTTCTACCAAGGAACACAAGGTCATTAAATTGGATGTAGCGTTTAGGTTGGGTGAAGTTTTCATCACATCTAAACATTAAACATACCTCATCAATCTGTCAATTCCAAACAACCCATTTAGATACTGAGATTTATTGTCAATATTTTGACTAATCTTAGCATTATTTGTGTTGTATACATTATTAATTATAGTCTGTCCTGAGTTACTTTGCAAGGCTTTATTGCCATATTTGTTGAGATTATTTAGGAAGTTTAGTCCTAGACTCTCAACAGCTTTCTTTCTCAGTATATACTCACCAGGAGTAAGCATAGTAGGCACAGTATCAGTTCCTTTAGGCTTCCAATCAACTCCAATAATGTCACCATCAGAGTGGTATTCAGGAATGATTCCTCCATTAGATCTGAAACCTCCTAAAACAACACCTGTACCCTTTTTACCTATACCTTTAACTGACTTAGGAGTAGAGTTAAAGATACTAGTAACAGCATTAGCAACACTGTTAGCAAGTGAGCTTAGGGCTTCTTGGATCTTATTACCTTCTTCTGTAATCTTAGAGGTATCAACATCCTTAGGATCATTGCCTTTAACTTTGTCCTTAGCCTCTTTGATCTTTCCTGTGGTCTTATCTACCTTAGTTTTAAGCTCTTCCACAAGGGCTTGTCCTTCAGGGGTAAGTTTAGACACATCTACAAGGTCAATAGGGATGCCTTTAAGGAGTTCATTAGCTTTTTCTAGCTTGATCTGTCCTTTAGATTTCAACTCACCTACAACATTGTAGAAGTTGTTTGCAGAAAGCTTGAGTGAGCTAAGGTCTTCTTCACTAAGAGCACCTTTATCATCAGCTACCTCTTGGATAGCCTTTTCAATGGTCTCACCATCCTTAAGTACTTTGTCAATTACTTTTTGTCTAAGTTTTTGGTCAATAATACCTATTTTCTCTAGGATAGTATTAAACTCTTTAGTGTCAGCCTTATAAGTAGAGTTTTCAGTCAATCCAGAACCAGTTAGCATCTTAAGCTCTTGAATAAGATCATCAACATTCTTACCTGCAACTTCATTGATTTTCTCTTTTGTAGCTTTTGATGCCTGTTGAAGTTTATACTGAATAATTTTGGAGTCAGCATCATCTAGTGCTTTACCAGCAGTAGAAAGACTAATAAGATCTTCAGTGTTAAAGTTTTCACTTTTCTTGACTATGCCATCTAAAAGATCTTTCCAAACTTTATTCTTAGTACTATCAACTACTTTTCTAAGTTCATCTGTTGCTGTAGCATGGACTTCATCATTACTCTTAGAATTTGCTGTAGCAGACTCCTGAAGTGTTCTAGCCCATCTATAGAGATCTTCCTTGGAAGCATTAATGACCTTTTCCTCGCTAGCTCCCATGTCCATTAAGACTTTTTGCACAGCGGAGTCTTGATCTTCCTTATTACTGAAGTTCCCTCCTTTAAGTGCATAGTCTAATTGCTCTTTAACTTCAGCAATCTTCTTGAATGGAATTTCAGGAATCTTCTGAGTAGCAATTCCAAGAGCATTAAAGGCATCTGTGAAGTTCTTAGAAGAATCTTCTTGTCTCTTGTACTCAGTATCAGAGAGAGTTTGAATAGTTGCAGTAGTACCATCTGTGGTATTCTTAAGCTCAACATATCTTTGACCATACTGTGCATATAAAGCCTGTAGTGACTTCATAAGCTCAATGTCAGTAACACCAAGCTCTTCTTTCCACTGTGCCCAAGTCTTCTCTTGACCACCAATGTTAACACTGTACTTGTCAACATCTTTAGGAAGGTACTCAGTAGCAAGTCCAAGGTTAGCCCCACCTTTACTTAGGTCACCACCAAACTTACCAGCGTTACCTGACACAAGAGCTAGGGCATTAGAGATATCAGATTGCACAGAAGAGTCATTAGTGACTGACTTGTAGAAGTTTCTCATCAGATCACCATACTGCTTAGCTTCTTGTTTGAGAGCATCAACTTTGGCACTTCTAATAGCCTTATTCTGCTCTTCTTTTTGTTTCTCAGCTTCAGCTTCTAACTTAGCTTGTTCCTTCTTAGCTTGGTTTTCAGCATCATTTGTGAACATACCTTGGATAAGTCCTACAAAACCACCAATACCAGCACCAAGAGCTGTTCCAATAGGAGTGAACATAGAACCAATACCAGCACCAGCTAAAGCTCCTGATGCAGTACTTGTAATCACAGTAGAGGCTTGTTTCATACCTGTAGAAACTTTACTACTTTGTACAGCATTGTTGATACCATCTAAGGCTATTCCACCAAACATAGTACCAAAGGCAAGACCAGCTCCTTTGAGTGATTGACCTAAGTTACCAGCCTTATCAAAACCTGCTCCAATAGCCTGTCTGAATGTACCACCATTGGCTCTAACATTCTTATAAGCTTGAGCAGAATCTTTAAAGACTTTACTAAGCTTAAGTTGCTCTTTAGTGTTATTTCTAGCTTGTAAGGCTAAACCTGCATAGTAGCTTCCCATTTCAGGGTCATCAGCAAGGAAAGCTCTTTGACTCTTCTTAGAGTAGTACTTATCAGCTCTCTTGTTAAGGAAGCCTGAAATTAAACCACCACCAGTAAGAAGGTTTTGACCTCCTGTAAGTCCACCAGCTACTCCTTGCTTAACCTTTCCTGGAAGAGCAAAGTTGCTTAGTTGACCAAGGCTATTAACAGTTGTACCAATGAATGACACAATGTTAGACACAAGAGAAGTGGCTTTTCCAATAAGTGCCCCAATGATGAGGTATTTACCTACATGACCAAGTACTTCAGCAACCTTAGCAAACATCTCTACCATTACAGTAAGAGTGTTTAGGATCTTTTCAAAGCCTTTTTGTAAGTTTCCTCCACCAAAGGACTTAATAACATTCTCAATAGCTGTCACAACAGCTTTAACGAAGTTTGAGAGTGCTTTAAAGAATCTCACACCTGTGTCAGATGTAAGGGCATTTAAGGCACTAGAGGTTATTCTAGCAAGCACAGGAGCTAAGTAATCAAGTAAGTCTTTTACAACATTACCTAAGTTCTTAAGTCCATTTCTGAAGCCATCATTATCAATTCCTTGTCTTGTGAGTTTCACAAAGTTTGAGAAGAAGTCAAACACAGAAGAGATTAACTTGGATGCAACTTCAATTATAGGGGTTTTCTTAACTAGAAAATCTAGTGTTTTGACTAGCTCTTCTGCAAAACCTCTAATAGATGTAACTACTGTAGTTGCGTAGGATCTATACTTACCATCACCTGTCAGTGTTTTTAATACATCTGACATACCCTTAAGGAACTCAGCTAATCCTTTTACAGCACCACTGTCAACAGCAAGGGTTTGTAGATTAGTGATAACATCAATGGTATTAGTGATAGCATCTAGGATACCCCCACTGATTAATGATCTACCAATATCAATCCAAGAGGTAAGATATTTGATATAAGCATTACCAGCTTCACCTACAAAGCGACCAATAGCACTTCCTGACTCATTGAAGAAGTTTATCACAGATTGCATCAATCCTTGGAAGTTCTTCATGACATTTGTATCTAAGTTAGATGCAAAGTCCTTACCAAACTTCTCCATTGATTTAATCAGGTTATCACCAAACATAAGGGTAATAGCTCTTGAGAACTTATTGATATTCTCAATGCCTGTACCAATAGCATTGCCTAGTGATCTTACATAGCCTTCAAATTTAGCACTACCTACCAGATCTGTGATGTTCTTAATGAAGTCTCTTGTAGCCACATACACCTTGTTAAGTGCACCTGGGGTAGTATTACCATCTTCATCCACTTTGTCAAACACAAGGAGGTTTGAGAGTGTTTCTTTTAAGTTCTCAATAGCCTGCTTAGGTGTGAGGATAGATGTCACAAGACTCTGGAACTTAGGACTGTTACCTACTTCCTTGATAACATCTAGATATTCATCAGCAGTGATACCCTTCTTCTGAGTAGCTTCAATAATAGACTTGTAGCCTTTAGCCTGAGCAAGCTCTAGAAGCCGTTTATTTACTTCAGAAGCCCCAAGAGCAGAGAATCTTTCTCTTGTGAACTTGAAGTCTTGTTGGTTAAGATAACCATTAGCAAGCATTTGAGCTGTTTGCTCTCCTACTGTCTTAAGACCCTGTACAGGGTTTTGAGTTTGTGCAATAAGCCCAGCAAAGGCTTTTACGATATCTTCAGAGTCTTTACGATTGTAAGCATAGTAAGTTGATGCTTGGTTGAGCAAGTCAGAAGCATCATACACAGAAGCTTTACCATAATCTCCTAGTCTCTTGAGAGACTTATTTACATCCTTGTCACTGAAGCCTAGAGATGACATGTTGACCCTATAGATCTGCATAGCATCCCCTACTTTTTGTGACTCAGACACCATTCCAGCAACACCTTGTCTCAAGGTAGTCACAGCGGAATTAATGATACCCTGAAAGCCACTGGTAAGCTTTCCATTGACTAATGATGTAAATGACTTCTGTACATTTAAAAGCTCAGAAGAGACTGATCTGAGACCACTGAGCATTGTTTTAGCAGGGTTGATAGCTCCTAGCTTAATCATGTTTGATGTCAGACTAGTAAGTGCTCTATCAGCTATAGACATAGCAGATCCTACGTTTTTCCAAGACTCAGCTAAGTTAGTGACCTCTATAGCTTGACCTTTTACCTTGCTACTTCCACCAACACTAGATCCTGATGCCTTGCTCACAAGAGCATTTACATTATTAATCTGTCTTTGAATATCAGAAGTATCAATATTGAGCTTTAAATTAATAGAGGGCAGGTTATTAGACCTGCCCATCTTCTTAATCATACGCTCAATGTCAAGCACAGTCGCTTTCATGTTATTCAATAATTTTGTCTTAGCCTCAATATCGTTAAGACCATTAATTGTAACACTTATAGTACGTACTGACATTAAAACTCTCCTACTTAAGCTACATCCTCAATGTTTCTACGGATTTCATAGAAGTTACCTTCTTCATCACGACTTACAGTGAAGGTAAGTGACAAGGTAATTTCTCCATCTGTACCGAACTCTCTTGAGTTTTCAGTGATAAGAACATTGTTGAATACATAGTATTCTTTAATTCCTCTTGTATTTTCAACCATTTGAGTTACACGGAAGTGTGTATTTCTCAAACGTTTGTCATTAGCTACAATAAGCTCAACATCACGCTCAGCATTGTAAGTCACAAGAAGTTTTTCACCAATGTACATTGGGTTCACAAGAACTGTACCACGACTCAATCCATGATGTGTTTGAGTAAGAGCAATAAACTCATCATCCTCAAGAGTTACACCAGCAGAGATTGGCATTGATGAAAGGTATGTACAGTCACAGCGGTCTGAAGAGATAATGATTGTATTACAATCTTCATAGTACAAGTCAGGAATCACAAGTGATCCATATTCTTTACCATCTACTTCAAGTCGTTCTACTGTGAAGCTGTCTGTCACAGGAATACCACTTGTAAGCTTCTTAGACATAGATTGAAGTGGGTTCAACCAGTAGTCATTACAAGAAGTTGTAGTAGCTGTGATTTCTTTAGTGATCTCAATTTGTGATTTGTCATATTGACGTCCAAAACATCTAGCATCTGTAGTAGGTACTGAAATGTTGTGTGTGAATGAAGTCAAACATGAAAGCAACACATTAGAGAATTTACGCAACTCAGCACGATCATTAACGATCATTGGAGATGAAAGACCAATTTGACCATCAAAGTCATCTGTACCTGTGTAAGTAACTTCATAAGAGATTACTACACCGTGGTCAGAAGGTTTCCATCCTGTACCTGTTTGAGTCATTGCTTTTGTATCAGCAAGGTCAATAGTACGGAGTACGAATCCAGGTGCATGAGTTTCAAAGTTGTATGTGTACACGTATGAGTTAGCTTGAGCAAGATCTGTAAAGTCTGCTACAGCTACTTTAAGTTGGTAAGTACCAGCTTTAGGAACGTTTACATATACCATGTTGAAACCAAGTGCATAGTCATCAGCATCTGAGCGTACTTGGTAGTTTACCTTGATAGCTTTTTCAGCAGATTTCACATAAAGTGTTCCTGTGTTGAAGCATTTCAAAGGTGTACAGTTTAGTTGATCTTCAGGCACATCCTTACGTACGTATTGTACTAAAGTACCAGTAGGAATTTGTACTTGTTTGTTAGCTTTCCAGCGAACACAAGGACGGATTTCCTCATTGATAGCAACAATAATTTTATTGTCTTTATCTTGGGTATTGTAACCGTACATAGGATGAGACATATCTACAAAACAGTTAGACATTTATTTCTCCTTTTTCTTGTTATCAGCTTGCACTGAAGGTTTTGGTTTATTAGCTTCTTCAACCATGTGTTCACGGACACGTGCCATTGCTTGAAGCTCAAGACGGCTACCGTGACGGTTTGCAATCTCATTACGAGACATGAAGAACTCATCTACATTTAGTGGTTTTTCCACAGCCATGTTCTCTCTCCTTCTTAACATGTATATATTGATAAGGTAGCAGGGAATGAGAACATTTCAACCTCATCTACAAGCTCATTAGAGAAGTCTAATGGACATCCCACATCAAGCACTTTAGCATTGATAGGTAAGTACCAATTATCCAATGAAGCTACATCCTGAGCGAATGTCTTTCTCTGAATACCTTTTGGGGTTTTAACTTGATGAACCAACATATTTTTTATTTGACAGTGCACTTCTTCTCTATACTCAAGTTTACCCTCAGGAGTGTTCTCAATACATACCCTACCAGTAGGTGGAGACACAGATGAGTAATATACAGAGAATGTTACATAGAATCTAGGAAAGCACTTAGAAGAATTATCACAAGAAACATCTATTGCCAAGAATGGGAACTCAGCTCCTTGGTTAAGTTGGAAGTGCTCAGTAGTTCCTACGTGTTGGTTAAATTGCACATCAAAGTTATCATAACGTTTTCTAGGGTCTAGCTCTTCAGGATGGTCAGGTTGAATGAAGTAGTCTAGAACACCAGCTCCATACATCTGAAGCCATTTCTTAATGTTTATGTATATTGCACTATTCATTTCTGTAGCCTCTTAGGAATCTTAACAGCCAATCTACTTTCAGCTCTTTCTCTATATGCAGTCACAGCAGACTTATCGCTCTGAGTTAGAATTGCTGTACCTGATCCCCGTCTACCTGAAGGGTGCTTAGCAGAGTACTGACCTACTCCACCTTTCACAAGTTCTCCCTCTCCTACATTTAGGAAACCTTCCATAAGGAAGTCAAATGGAGGATAATTAGGATAGCCTCTCTCAACATAAACTTTGGTATAGTATCTAACTTTACCTCGCTTAGTAGGAGGGAAGTCATTACGATCACTATACACCTCAAAGCCATCACTGACTTTTCTTATTTTAACTGAGTTTACCATTCTACCTGTTTGCTTAGAAGCAATAGCTTTAGCTTCCAAAGTACCAGTAAGAACAAAGTCGGTAAACTCTTCCACAAACTCAGTACCTTTCCAGTCGTGAATATCAGTCGTGGTCACGAGTAATCACCCCCTGTAACTGTTTGATATAAGGGGCACACTCAAGTACTTTCTGTTCACTCTCACGTGGAGACAGTCTTTCACCTGTCATCTTTATATCCCAGCACCCAGGCATAATCTCATAAGTGCGACATGCTACTACTTTCCAAAACATATAACCAGCATCCTCAGGACATTCCCAATAGTTACACTTGGTAGATATTCTTTGTAGGATGTAGTACCCATGCTTAATATCAAAATCACAGGAGTGATGTTGGTTGTGTAGTGAAAAGTAGAAAGTCTCTAGTTGTCTAGATCCTTCAAGAGTGTGGGTTGTAGTCGCATCACTCTCAGAACCCCTAGATGTAGGCATGTGGTCTACACAATATAAATGCTCAACCTCTTCCCACAAGCACTTCATGACCTGCCTAGAGTTCTCATCATAAGTAGGTGTTGCTGTGCCTTGCCTTAACACAAGGATCTCTCTATTAGTTCTAGGTAGTGGCATCTACGACCTCCTATCCAAGATGGTCTAATGGTTCATTAGGTGTTACATCTGATCTAGGAGTCTCTTCTGTAGGTTTTGGCTCTTCAGGGATATGAAACTCAGTCTCTTCTACATTTCTTACATAGGTAGCCTCAGTGTTATCAGGAACTTCAGAGAAAGTATTTCTGATTACACCTTCTTTATCTGTGTATCTTAAGTTAGTTAGATACTTACCTAAGATGTCATCCACAGGATAGGTTTTACCCTGTTCAAAAATATAAAGTCTTCCACTGTAGTAAGTTCTATACACAGTTCTATAAGTTTCTACTCCACTAATTGAGCGACCAGTACCACACTTGGAACAGCCATAAGAGCGTTGCTCTCTAGCATACTCTCCATTGTATCTTACTTGCATTCTTTCCTTCTCCCAATAGCTAAGTACATATTTTCTGTGTAAACTTTCTTACACAGGGATAGTGAACTAAGTGTCTTAAGCGCCCATGTGTTGATAAGCTTAACATAGATTGTATCTAGGCTTGTCTTATCCACAGTCCATTTACGAACAATGTAGTCTACTGATTTTTGCTCTAGGACAGCTCCTACAGCAAGTCTATCCATGTTAGCACACTCATCAAGTGTACCACATTTGTTTTGGTAGGCTACAAAGATGTTCATGAAGTGACACATTGCTTCAAAGATACAGTCAGGTAGACTGGCAGAAGTATACCCAGCTTCATAGTCAAGAATGATCTTGTATTCAGCTTCACAGGAGCAAGGATCACAGCATCTACAGCAAGGACTCAACTCTTCAGTAACGTTGATAAGAATAGTTCCATCAACAAAAGACCAGTTGTACTTATCAGGAGTAATTTCATACTCCTCACGCTCAAGACCTTTTCTCTTGTGCATATATACCTTAAGTGTTGAAGGGTCAAAACCTTTAAAGTAGTAAGGCTTGATCTCAACCATTGCATCACAGCCGCAGATTTCAAAGTCTTTGACTTCAATCACTTCATGTCTTCTAGCTCTTAAGATAGTA
>OKRY01000054.1_pt1 | contig 61504 bp, 50 predicted proteins | sample 1601121 | NCBI WGS metagenome assembly OKRY01 (sample SAMEA3541546, study PRJEB24748) | human gut metagenome | biome: human gut; feature: human-associated habitat; material: faeces | place: China | collected 2012
CTTAGCTTCTTCAGCGGCCTTAGCATCTGCCTTTGCCTTCTTCGCTTCCAAATTTGTCGCTTCTTTTTCGACCTTCTTCAGAGCAGTCTTCTTCTCCTTCAGGTCAGCTTTCAAAGCGTCAATGTTTGCAGTGATGGATGCGATCTCAGCAGTCAGGGAAGTAATAGATTCTTGCTTCTCTGCGATCTGGGATGCGTAGTCTTTGGTGGTATTGGTTTTGGGACAGTTTTTGCTGCCTTTCGTTCTGGGCATGGTGATAACCTCTTTCCTTTATAGTTGTTTAAGTATAGCACTGTGTTGGAGTGATGGCAATATGCTCACTTTCCCTTGTAATCTGAACATGCCATCAAAAAATCAGCAGACACGAAATACGGATTATCCTTATCTCCGTTTTTCGCAATTAAGATAGAATCATTATCTGCTGCAAGAATAGCAATCTGGTCACCTGTTTTCAAAAGCAATTTTATCTTCTTGATTTCTGTATCTTTTGTCACGGAGTATGTTCCCAGAGTTTTCAATTCTTTTTTGTCCTTGATGTCTCTGTATTTATTTGTGATCACACTTCCCACTGTACCACCTATCGTCAGACAACTGCCTCCAATTATTGCTAAAAGATTTAATGGACCACCAACTTTCTTTGAAGCAGTAGTAATCCATTGATACCAACCTAGATTACTCATTACTTTTTACCTCATTCTCGCTATTTAATCCAATGTCACCCTTGATTCCTTGTACTTTTGCAGATTTCTTTGTTGGAATGCTTTTATCAAATCCCAGTGGACGATCTGTATATACTCTATTATAAGTTACTGATTTTCCGTAAATATTTCTATAATCCCTTTTCGCCGCTTGAATTATTTTACGAGCAGATTTATAAAAAGAAACATTAATTTCTATCATATCCTTTAAATAATCATATGTCACATTTCGATAAACAGTTATGTCCACTGGATCCATTGGAAATTCCATTTTCCGATCCTTAACTTGCTCCATTTCTGCAACCAATAAGGATTCTGGAACATGATTTTGCCAATTTCTCATCCTATTAAAGTCACTCAAAAGTCCTTGTGTTTCCTCTTCCAACGGATTCAACGCCACATCTGCAACAGGATGTTTTGAAATGTAACTTCGGAACTTGAAATAAGAGATTGAACTTGTTTGAGCATCTCCAAGCAAATTTAAAAGATAATCCACTACGTTCGATGTCTTATCTAGCATTTCAGCATACACTTCATGCGGCACAAGGCTCTTGCCCGCATATTCTGCAAGTAACCCATTTCCCTCTGCATTGTATTTTTTTAGTCTATCCATGCAGATTTCACACGAAGATATTATGCGATTCAAATAAATCGCACAGTTGTCTTTACTGGTTAATGGAAATTGCTTATCTTCTTTTTTCCCCATATTTCAATCCCCATTGAATTTTATTATTAATTCTTTCACATCTCAGCCGATCACCGAATCCCTGATTCTTAGATCGTTGCCTGCTGCTCACCACGGAGAGGTGTGTGATTATTTATCGAGCAGCGTAGGGAGCTACCGCTCCCAGTATATCACAAATCCGCAAATAAATCAGCCTTGTAGACGCCATCCGCCAGCATCTTCTTGAAACTGTCCTTTACAGCTGCGACATCCTCGTGATAAGTCATGCCGTACCAGGTGTCGTTGGTTTTCAGAACCTTCACAGACATCTTGCCCTGCTCCAGCAGCTCACCGATGAAGATTGGGATCAGATACTCGGCTTTCTGAGGATTGCTCGGTACTTCTTTCTCGAAGAACTCTTTGAAGCCTTCCTCCAGAACATCCAGAAACTCAGGAGTTAATCCCCACATATTCATAGAAACCAGAGAATCAATATCAATCACTTTTCCGTCTGTTTCTGCGCCGTTCGCTGTTTTTACGATGTTCTTGGTCTCTACGACCTCCGTCAAGTTTCCCTGATCGTCCATCTTACCCTTTATGTCCGTAACATCTTCATGATAAATCATACCGCACCAAATGGTACGAATCATACTTATTTCTTAATTCTTCCATAAATTTTATTTATCATGCCAAACACTTTTGACCGGTAAAAAATCAAATTAATGGCAACTACAAGAATAATCCATATAATCGTTGTTTCCACCGCAAGAATAACCCAAGCAATATATGAACTTCCTTGCATAACAATAATTCTTGTTGTAAAAAATCCGATTGTAACAGTTAATGCATCAACAAAAATCTGTTTTAAGAATTTATTAATTGGCCATTTAATTAGATGCTTCGAATCATAAATTGCCATCCAGATAGTTTGATATGTCATTGCCACTAGCGTACCAATTGCAACTCCAATTAATCCCCATGCCTTTACGGTTGCTACAGACGCAACAATATTAATAATTGCTACAATAATATAATTATTTTGCGTTTGTTTATAATGTCCCGCAGCTAAAATGACAATATTATATGGCAAACGCAAACAGTGGCAAGCATTCGCAGCAACGATTAATGCAGCAAATAACGGTTGAATATAGTTTGCATCCCCGGATATCACCCAGAGCTTTCGGGCGGTCTACTACTTCTTCTTTTATATTTCCCAGTGCCAAAACTATAGAACTCAATGCCAAACTCTTGCTCTTCTCCCGTCTGTCGATCCACAGCTCTTTTGTGTACTCGCCGTTCCTGCCTTTTTTAATTTCGTAAGAGAATGGCAACCCAGAGTAAGTTTTGAATCTCATACCGGCATAAGCCAGAACCACACCCCAGAAGTTTTCTTCTGTCGGATCAGCCCTCCACCGCTTCATCGCTCTGTATCTCCGTTGCCGCTCTGCTCCGACACTAATTTTCTCTTTTTCTGCTGTACTTGGGAAGTACACACCTTTTTTATATGGCAGGTACGAAGTAGCGGAGGCTTTGGAAAGGTTCAGCGCCTTTGCGGTTGAAAGTATGGAGGTTTTGTAGTCTTGTGTTTCTCGGTACTCCGCAAATGTATCCTGTACCTTCTCCACCACTTCTGATTCATACACACCAGCTGTGATGAGGAGCTTTCGTACCTTTATTGGATTTAATCCCAGTTCTTCACCGATGGCCTGCAAGGACATCTCAGAATCATAAAGTGCCACAGCACTTGAAGTTCTGCTGACCGCTTATCGTCTTCCACCTTACTCATCCACAAAAGGACACCTAGCAGTGCTGCTAATATAACAATTACTATTCCGCATATCAGATTTTTCCGGGAGTTACTGCGGTACCCCCCCCCCGTTTTCTACGACTCATGTTCCAAACTCTCCCTCAAAATTTATTTACCAAATGCAAACATAAAATGTCTTTCACAGATTTTTCCTACTGCTAAAACAATTAGTCCTGCTACTACAAAAACAATCCAACCTAAAATTTCCATCGGCAGTGGTAATAATCGGACAAGAATCCCGCGCGTTCCCTGCACTATAGAAAAATGAATTACATAAATAATAATCGAATTTTTTCCACACCACTGTAAAAAGGTATTTTCATGCATCAACTTGGCTACATCACTTAAAATATAATATCCTAAAAACGCTGTCACCAAACTAATCGGTACATTGCCATAACTATTTTCATACATCAAAACAGGTTTATTGTACAGCGACAATACTGTTATAAGCGCACAGCCGACAAGCAGTAGAACAATGTTGCCCTTCCTGGTAATCTTTTCACCTATTTGCTTATCCTTAAGGATTGTTCCCGCTTTATGCATCAAGTTCCCTGCAAGATAATACCCAAAGGCAACTGGAGTCACATCAATATATAATGGACCAGACACTCCCTGTGGAACAACAAAGGTATAAATTAAACAAATACCAAGCAATATACCTTCTGCTTCAATTAAGTGATTTTTACATATACGGATTAACACTTCCCAAGCAATAACCACTTGTGCCATCACTAACAAAAACCACCATCTGAAAAAGCAATAGAAAATGTTAAGTTCCTCAGCTGTAGCTGTGTGCAGTACTAGCTTTCCAATAAAGAAATTATACAAAAGTGATAGAATTGCCAATGTAATCTGTGGTATTAATAGTCTCTTGACTTTTTTCTTTATTACAGTACCAAAATCTCCTGTGATTTTTTCATGAGCCAAATAGCCAGACAATATGAAAAACACTGGCATATGAAATGACAATATAATTTTTGCCAAAAAATTATCACTTGTTCCAAGAGCGTGCTCTAAAACCACAAGAAGGATTGCTCCTCCTCGAATAATGTCGACTTGTTTGTTTCTCTCCATCCTCTTCTCCCCGTTTATTACCTATGTATAATCTGTTTTAACTTGTTCTTCGCCCACGCAAATTCTTCTGTCTTTCTCATGAAAATCAGTTCAACTAAAAGTACTGTCAAACCACTAATCACAACGCGCACGACAAGGCCGATAAACGATTCTGATACAAAAGAGCAGAGCATATATGATATAATTACAATAAGAACATTACTACCAATGATTCCTGCCTGCTGTTTAAAATAATCTGCCAAAGGTCTTTTAAACTTTTTCTTAAACAGAATATATGGTTCCCACCATACAATTGTTAAAACTCTTGCAATTGCCGTCGCTCCAAGAATTCCTGTCATTCCAAAAGGCTTAGCTAATACTATGGACAATAGAATATTAAGAATCGCATTAATCACCATTGCATTTTTACGTTCTTTAAAAAGGCCCATTGTTTCGCAGAACATCCATGTTGGATCAAACGCATGTGTAACATAAAAAGTTGCAAGTATTGCAATCAACACATCTTTTCCCAAAACATATTCACTTCCAACCCAAATTGGTATAAACCCTTGGATTGCATTAAGAACACAGACCGAACAAAAGATTGTTATGACACCAAATAAGTAAACCATGCCCTTAAACACACTATATGAATGTTCTGAGTTATTATCCGCATTCAGATTACCAAGACTTGCAATCAAACCGGTTATCATCAAATTAATAAAAGTTGCAATATAGTTGATAATCATGCTGTAGTTAGAATAAAAACCAACATATATTGTTCCAAGTAGCATCGAAATCAGAATATTATCTGTACTCGTTACTACAACATTTGAAACCTTATAAACGAACATAGACTTCACATCACTTATCAATCCTTTTTTGTCTATAAGATTCGTTTCTTTTGTATACTCCTTTAAAAAAGGATAATACTTATTAGCTATTACATTGCAGACAACGTTCTGCATAATTGTAAAAAAGATCTGGATGATTAAATAGGTTGTGTAATTATTATTAACATATAAAAAGGCAATCTGTAATACATACTGAAGTAACAAGCAGATTGTCGCCACAATGTTTCTGATATACTCTTTTTGATCTGCTCGAAGCAGAGTCACCTTAAACATTACAAAATAAGACACCACTGAATTACACAGAAACAATAAATAATATAGAACGACTTCATTGTGAGGCAATGTGCTTTTAACCAGTTGCCCTAAAAACGGAACGATGGCTAAACCAACTACTGTTACCGCGGCTGCTATATAACGATATAATTTTCGATAATAACTTATAAGCTGTTTTAATTTTTCATGGTCATTATCATGTAAAGCACCATATAAACTATACGTTAAAACATTTCCTATTCCCAGTTCCGCTAAGGACAATAGTGTAAGAATATTTGTATAAAGACCGTTTACACCCGTGTACTCAGCACCTAATTTTCTTACAAATATTGTCCTTGTTACAAAAGCTAATACAAGTGTTATTAGCTGCTGTGCAAAACCAAATGAAACATTTCTAACGGAATTTGCACTCCTAGACTTTCCCATTCTTTTTTCCTCGTACCTTCAACCCAATTAATGGCATGATCCAAAGGTTGTGTAGCATCGTTGCCACGATATCTGATCTTCTCAGTTCCCACCAAACAGACGCAAACAGAATAACATGCAGAACATAAAAATACGCCAGCTGATTGTTAATCGATGGTTCTCTTTTTGCCTTACGATATATTCTCACAGAAATTCCAGCAATAATCGCAGTAATAAGAACAACACCCAGATAACCAAAATCTTGCATAAAATAATAGTACCATGTTGGGTAGGCATTCATGCTCTGATGAGCACCAACGGCGTAAAACTCAGCAGCATACGCCTGAGTATCATAAAGGTTCAAATAAACTCTCTTAAATGTAACTATCTGCAAAATATAATTGATACATCCAAGAAGGCCTCCAAATATAGCCTGTCCCCAATGCCAAGTGGAAATTCCTGATGACACTGGATTTTTTAGCATAACTTGTAAAAGTGCTGGTCCACAGCAAAAATAGCCAGCAACAATGTTTAAAATTGATTCAAAAATATTTCCAACAACTTTATGCCTTTGGATTGTCACACCGACAAGTGCAATAATCGCTATTGCAATTATCACTCTAATCCTTCTTCGGATTTTTTTCTGTTTTCCTATGCTCATTCCCGAATCACTAGGGTGCTTATTGAGCATGTAAGCACAAAGCATTGCCAATGCAAAATAAAATACTTCCCACCTACCTACTGTTGATACGACAACAATAACCAGATCAATAATACTAGCTATCAAATTCCAGCCCTTTATTTTTCCCTTTGCCCATAAAAACACCTGAATAAAGGAACATGTTTGCATTGCGGGAAAAACGCCTAAATGTAAAAATAGGATTCTTTCGGCCGCTGTCATATATCCCGCTTCCACACTGTTTGCAATAATGTTCCTCATTACAGACATTCCATAGCTTTGCACATAAGATAGCCCTCTGAGAAAAAGTGGGATACTTATAAGCGTCAAGACTAATTGAATCATCAGAAGCCGATTTCCAACTTTTCTATAGTCTATCTCATCATCCTCATATTCTTCAATGTATGTGTTTACATATATTGAAGATTTGTTAATTGTTCCATACCCAATTAGTAATCCCCCGAAATCAAATGAAATCAGTCCAACAAGCAATACCGCATAGACTTCATTTTCTAACGGGTACCACTCCATAGTATTAATCTGTAATACTATGGTCACAATAAGCCACAATGCATTATATAGAAAAATTGGATGAAGCGCCGAGTGATACTTAGCATAACTGGCATAGCAGCCACAAACGGCTAAAAATATAATAGTAAACGCAAGTATTGACACCTTTATCTCCCTTCCAATATACTTTTGAACAGTTCAACATATTCTTTATATTTTTCATTACATGAATATTTCATTGCTCTATTTCTGCATTTTTCTCTTCTAAACAAACTCTCTTTTTTTACTCTGAAAATTGCTTGTTTTAATGCCTCATAGTCATCTTTCTCAACAACTATTCCTGTTTCTTCATCAATAATTTCCGGGCTTCCGCCAGTTTTATAAGTAATAACTCCTGTTCCGCACGCGAGAGCCTCAATATTAGTTGTCGGAAAATTTTCTTCGCGCGTTGGATTCACAAAAACATCTGCCGCCGAATAAATTTCTGCAAGTTCTTTCTGATTGTTAGTATGTGTTATACAAACCACATTTTCCGGTAAGTTATCTTTTTCCCTCTCCCCAATGCCAACGATAACTATTGTGTATTCATCAGGCAATGTTTCGGCCAACTTAACAAATACATCTAATCCTTTGCGTGGTGCCCATGCACTTGCAACACCAAGAATCATAAAGTTATTTTCTATATTATGAACTTTTTTAAATTCAGAAGCTATTGGAGCAAAAATATTCAAATCTATTCCATTATTAATCACCTTAACAGGGTATTCTGCTAAAAAAGATTTTTTCACCTCCGAACCAAGCCATTCAGAAGGCGTCACAATTGTAATATCCGCACCCGTAAACCATTCTTTCTTTTTTTGAAACATTTCTTTTGTATGGTCAACATCGCTATACGGGTAACCCTTTATTTGCGGACACTTCTGACACTCGCTCTCCCACTTGCTACAATTCACATAATCATAGTATGGACAATGCCCTGTATACGGCCAACAATCATGTAATGTCCATACTATCGGAATATTTCTCTTTTTTATATAATTAAAGAGCATCGGAAGGTTAATATAGCAGTTATGTAAATTGTGAAAATGTATCAGATCCGGCTTTATATCATCTATTTTTTTTAGAAACAGTCCTGTTGTCAAATGGGAAAAACAACCATTGTAGCCGGTCTTTTTTGCCATCAAGAGGTGAAGTTTTTTGTCAAGTTTATTTCCGATATATATATGATTTTGTTCTTCTATTTTCCTTTCATTTCCATGAACTGCTGAACATGTATATACTTTAAAGCCTGCTTTTCTTGCCTCTTTAGCAATCATAAACATGATGCGCCCAGTGCTTCCAACTGTGCTACAATTAATTTCAACTATCGTTTTAGGCATCACTGTCACTTTCCTTCTCTAACCGTCATTTAACGCTGTCCATAATAGGCATTCGGCCCGTGCTTTCTCATATAATGCTTATCAAGAATATATGTTTCCATCTCAGCCTTCGGATTCAGTGCCAGCGTCTTTAAATCCATCTCCGCTACTTTTTCCAGCACAACAGCATTGTATACTGCATTCTCCGGACTTTTCCCCCATGCAAATGGCCCATGATTTTTTACAACGATTCCAGGAATCGCCATTGGATCATATCCGCCATTATCTACTGTTTCAATAATCACTTTACCTGTATTTGCCTCGTAATCTTCCATAACCTCTTGTTTTGTTAGTTCACGAGTGCATGGAATATCACCATAGAAATAATCTGCATGCGTCGTTCCCAAGGCAGGAATTGCACTACCCGCTTGGGCAAATGCCACAGCATTTACAGAATGTGTATGGACTATTCCTTTTATATTTTTGAATTTTCTATATAATGCCAAGTGTGTTTTCGTATCAGATGACGGATTCCATTTTCCTTCCACTCTTAAGCCACTTTCAATGTCAACTACAACCATATCATTAGGACTCATTTTATCGTATTCAACACCAGATGGCTTAATCACCATGTATTTTCCATCACTGGATATCCCACTAACATTTCCCCATGTATAGATAACTACACCTCGTTTTACCAATTCAAGATTGGCATCACACACACTATTTTTTAAATCTTCTAACATTATAATCACTCATCCTTCAAATACGCCAATGTTTCTGTAAGCCCATCTCTAAGCGTAAATTTTCCATTCCATCCAAGTTTTCGCAATTTTGTATTATCCAAAATGCAATTTTTTGAACGCGAAAAACCTTTCTCTTCTATCTCGTCTGGCAAATCAAATACCACTGTTGTCCCTGCAATTTCTGCACACATTTTTGCAACTTCAGCAATAGATGCCACCGATTTTTCATTTGAGATGTTGTAAATTTCACCATTCTTACCAGCAGACAAAATTTTAAATATTGCACTTGCAGCATCAACAACATAACAATATGTTCTTCTTTGGTCACCCTTACTTTTTAGGATTATATTTTCACCATTTAAAGCATTTCGTATAAACTGTGCATGGGCCTTACTATCCGACCTCAGCATAGTTGGGCCATATACACTTGGCAATCTCGCAATAACTGCATTGATTCCAAATTCTTCAACATAACTTCTAACCAGAAGTTCACAGCATCTTTTGCTTTCAGGATAACCATTTCTGAGAATTGTCTGATCTATCATTCCACTCATATTTTCAGAATAAATGTCTTGTCCATTCAATTCTCCATAAACTTCAAACGACGAAGTCAGAATCATTTTGGTGATTTCTTTGTGACTCACGCAATAGTCTAAAATATTTTTATTCCCGATAATATTGGTGAGTATTGTTTCAACAGGTTGCGTAGCATAGGACTTAGGATCTGCATTGCTCGCCCCATGGATAATATAATCATACTTAATTTCTTTATCCAAGGGATTCATAATATCCTGAACAATCGGTATAACCGCCGTCCCAAATCTCTTTTCAAGTTTTTCTCTGCTTCTACTAAGTGCATATATTTTTATCCCGGCACCAAATTCTTTATTTGCCACCAGCAAAGTATCTATTATGCACGATCCAATTAGCCCAGTTGCCCCAGTCACTAGAATTGATACATTTCTTAAGTCAATTGCGTTAGCTGTTTCTCTTATACTCTCTCCATACATTAGTGCATCCACTCGTCTTTCTTAGCCATCAATAGTGCTTTGAAGATTTCAACGTCCTCAGATGTTGTAAGTTTTAAATTTTTCTCAGACCCCTGCGACATATAAAGTTTTCTTCCAAGTTCAATGTACATCGTGCAGGAGGCAACAGAATTTGTAATTCCCTTATCAAGTGCTTCCTTATGTGCGTCACAAATGTCCTTTAAGAAAAAGGCTTGCGGTGTCTGTGTGATTTTAAGATTATCTCTTGGAACCTGCTCCACCGTAGAAAGTGCATCATATGTTTTAAGCATCGCCGCCGTACAGGGCACAACAGTGATTGCATTCCCATACTGTCGGCAAACTCTGATGTTGTCCGTAATAACATCTGCACTAACCATCGGTCTGATTGCATCATGAATCAAAACTACATCATCATCATTTTTATATCTTTCCACAATATCGTATAAGCCATTTCTAATTGAATCTTGACCATTTTTTCCGCCAGAAACAATATTCTCCAATTTTGAAATGTCAAACTGCTTGGCATATGCTCTTAAAACATCATGCCAGCCATCCAAACATACTACCTCGATTGCATCAATCTGAGGATGCTTTTGGAAAGCTTCCAACGTATAAATTATAACCGGTTTATCATGAACATTAATAAATTGTTTGGGTATATCTTGTCCCATTCGAGCACCAACACCACCAGCAATAATCAGCGCAATATTCTTCATAATTATTCTCCTTTACACATCCAAATCTGTAGTTTTTGCATGTAATTTCTTTCTAATGCTTTCTGATCCCGGAAGTTTTCTAATAAAGTTTGCTACTCTAAATCGAGCAATTGACTTCATACCCAGCATATAAGCCTGCACAGGGTTCATCCCATTTTTTATCGAAATTTCTATGCCTTCAGGAACAGTTTGTTTTACATAAGTACGTTGGTTAACACCGCCCAATCTCATCATCGCCAAATCTTCATTTAAATATTGAAATTTAGCACCTGCCACATACATTCTTAGAAGCAGGTCACGATCCATTTGGCACTTATATTTCAAATCAAATGTTCCATATCTATCATATGCAGATTTTTTTACAAAAGTTGCGGGATGGACAACTGCCATCCTTTTTCTCATAACTTCTAGCGAATCAGCTGGCTTACAACGATAGTTTGCTTCTCTCCCCCCAAACATAATTGCATTTCCATAAATGACATCTGTTTCCTGCTTAATGTTCTTTGCAATTATATTTAGCGAATTATCTGTTAGCATATCGTCCGAATTGATTATTCCAATCAATTCACCTGATGCAATCTTAATTCCCTTATTAAATGCATCACTAATACCTTTATCTGGTTCGCTAATCCACTTTGTTACAACGTTCGAATATTTTTTTACTATATCCAAAGTAGCATCTTTTGAACCGCCATCCACAATAATATACTCAAGATCCGGATAATTCTGTCGTGCTACACTTTGAATCGTATCTTCTAATGTTTTTTCACTGTTATATGTAATTGTTATTATTGAAATTTTCATTTTTCACTCCGTTATTTCCAGTATGCTGTAAAATGGTGATGTGAAACCTGCTTTTCTTTAGGAGGAAGTTTCATATAATCGCCATACATATTTGAAAGAACATGTTTATAATTTTTCGGCGCACTATATTTTTTCCCTTCAAATTCAAGTTCTACGGCTTCTGCAAAATCTTCACATGGAAAAACCTCTTTCATTCCATAAGTAAAAACTGATATATCTGCAATTCTATTGCAGGTAGCATCATCATTATAAGATGTAGCCAATTTTGCTATTTTACTTATAAGGTGTTGCATCGAAATCGGCTTCAATAAAAAAGAACTTACCTTTAAAACCCAATTTTTCACAGTTGATCTTCTATCACTAACCGGAACCGATTTCAAAACAAGCATTTTGCGATATATATCTATCCGGTGATTTAGCTGCTTTAATTTCTTATCGTCTGCCGGCAGATAATCCATCGGAAACACATCAACATACACGCCAATCGGCATGGCATAATTATTTTCTTCTTCAATAACTGTCGCTGTATCAATCACTTTTCCACTTGCGAGATAATAATCTTTCTCTGTTTCCGTTGAAATAGCCTTTAATGTGTCCTGTCTCTGTTGATTAAATTCTGCAAAGAAACGATCATAATCTTTTCTCTTCATGCAAATGTCAACATCATCATCCCATGGTATGTATCCCTTATGCCTAACTGCACCAATTAGCGTTCCAGAAAACAAGAAATATTGTATTTCGTTTTTTTTGCAAAAATCATCTATCGAAACCAATATTTTCAGTTGAAGCATTTTTAACTCTTCAACACTTATGTTTTTTTTCATTTGCCATTCCTCTTTTTCATCAATTCCTTATAGAGTTCAACATATTCATTAAACTTGATATTCTCATCAAACTCTTTCGCTTTTTTCCTACACATTTCAGACGTAACACTTTCCCATTTCCGGCTCACTATATACTCAGCAAGCTGACTCACGTTGCCTTGATCTATGATTTTTCCGTATTCATTTCCTGCTGCTTCCACAGATCCTCCCGTTCTATATGTTAAAACCGGAGTGCCGCATGCTAATGCTTCTAAATTTGTTGTCGGATAATTATCCTCATAAGTGGGATTGACAAAAATACTTGCCAAGGTGTATAACTCCGCCAGTTCTTGTACACTATCAGTACGTTCAATTCCAACAATGCTATTGGGTAATTCCTCTTTCTGTTGTTTAGTCAACCCGACAAGAACAATCACATATGTTTTGGGCAGTAAACTCGCCAACTGAACGAAATCATCCAGACCTTTTGACTTTGCCCACGTTGAAGAAACACCTAAAATTACTTTTCTGTTCCCTATCTGAAGCTTGTCTATAATAGTTCCAGTCGTTGGCTTAAAATCATTTAAATTTATGCCATTATTGATAACCTCGATTCTACAGTCCTTAAGAAATGATTGCTTTACTAATCCAGCTAGCCACTTAGACGGAGTTACAATTGTTAAATCAGGAATTTCTGTAAATAGTTCTTTCTTTTTTTCCCAATTCCACTTTGAGTTATCAAATATCAAGCTTGTTGGGTGATGTCTTTTTTGTTCACAGTCATAGCATCCAGTTTTCCATTTTTCACAGTGAATAAGATCAAAATATGGACAGTGTCCTGTAAATGCCCAACAATCGTGGAATGTCCAAACGACAGGAATATTTTTCTTTTTAATATGCTCAAAAAGAATTTCCAGATTAATATAATACCCATGCATTATATGTAGCTGAATCAAGTCAGGGGCATATTCATCAATCTCTTTCAAGAATTTTCTTGTTGTTGCCCGAGAGCCAAAGCCACATTTATCAGTAATGCGTGTATATAAACCGTGCATATTTTGGTCAAATTTATTTCCAATCTTAACTGTCATAACAGCATCTGCTGCTGTATTTACTCTTCCCCATGCAATTGCGCATTCCTGATTTTGATTTATCAATGCATTGTGGATTCCTACAGCAATCCGCCCTGTACAGCCCCATCCACTATATGCTGTAATTTGTAATACTCGCATTTCAATTTACTCCTATGCCTTTAAGTCTCCCTGTGACTTCATCTCTACTCCCAACTTCTCACACTCATACAGCTTGGCATCTACCAAATAGCGATACCAGTATGCCTGCAGGAATGTATAAATCTTTCCCTCAGTACCATCCAAAAATCCAAGTCTGAGATAATATCTATAAATAAAATACAAATGCGCTCGGAAAAATTTCGGCAGACTATAATAGCCGTGATTCTTCACAAAACGCTTTACCTTAGCTTGCATTGATGTCGATGTTTCTTCCACAGAATCCTCTCCATTTGCAGCATCCGACTTCATTTGCTGATCTAGCACTTCTTTATTGGAATACCAGTTATGCTTATTGATCCACCATTCCAATGATTTGTTATTGTTATCGGAAAAGTCATTTTTGAAAGTAACTACATCACCATCCGTAACAATAAGATGCTCATCCATGAGTTTCATTTCAGACATTCCATGACCCACGCGGAAAATTCTCAGCAAAAGTTCCGGATACTTGCCACCGTGTTTAAGCCATCTGCCCATGAAATAAACTCTACGGCGAAGAATTACGCCATTTACCTTTGCAGGAAGATTATCCAGCTTTTCATCAATTTCGTCTGCCAGTTCTGAAGTAAACTCCTCGTCTGCATCAACCTTCATCACCCACTCGGTCTGCAGGTTGATATTATCCAGTGCCCAGTTAAACTGTGCAGCATGGTTTTCAAACTGATGCTCATAAACTTCCGCTCCGAGTGACTTTGCCAGTTCCACTGTTTTGTCAGTCGAATAGGAATCAATAATCACCATACGCTGTGCCACACCTTTAAAAGATGCAATGCACTTTTCTAAGTTTTGCTCCTCATTCTTTGTGAGGATAATAATTGTTAAATCTGCCATTTTTCATTTTTCCTATTGTGAAATATGTTGCATATGCTAAAGTAACTGTGACAACCACAAAAGCAATAACCGATACCACCGAAGGCTTTATCATTCCTAATGTAAAAGCATGAACCAGATAAATCTCATACGAAATCATTCCAGTCGTGGCCAACATTTTATTTTCAAATAATCCACTGAATGATTTTCCAAATACCATAATTCCAATTGCCATCGGCAAGCAGGTCAACAAGGCCATCACATTCGATACAATGTACGGCAGGTTTTTAACCGCATGCAACTGTGTTATTGCCATGAAGAGAAGGCACACTGTACCCCCCCCCGTTAAAATCAGGATGTTCTTAGTTTTTGTCAGTGTTCGATCGATCTGATTTTTATTTGCTGCTAGCAATACACCGACCGGAAAAGACAGCATCTGCCTTGCACGAAGGAACGGCATATCTGGATTTGCAAAGAACATCGACTCCAGCACAAACCAAATAGCAAATGCTCCAAACAACGCCAACATCTGTATTTTGACATCTTTAATCAGTCTCTTTACTGCATAAAAAATCAGATAACAGATAACGATATAGGTCATGAACCAACCGTAACTTGTTGCCGATTTCAAAAAGCAGAAATCCAGCAAATAGGTTTTAATGGAAAACACACCTGTAGCAAGTAGTCCTACCAATTCCACTATCCAGAACGGTAGGCAGACGCCTAATAGACGTTTCTTCCAGAAGCTAATTAAGCCATTCTTTTCATACGAAATCTCCAGTCCATATCCGGAACACATCAGAAACAATGCAACGCCAATTCCCGCAACAAATTGAATTCCTCCAACAGAAAGCATTGCTCCACTGTGTGCCCAGACAACAGTCCAGATAGAGAAACCTTTTATTGCTGTTGTGTAATTTCTGTCCATCCACTGGTATTTTTCTGGTTTCTTGATAAAGCCCAGCAGATAACACACAAAAATCAAACCTGTAAGAAGTACAAAGTATTTCATTACACCTTGCCCTCCAACTTTTTAATAACCCTCGCCGGATTTCCTGCAATCACACAGTTGTCCTCAAACTTACCACATACCACAGCACCGGCACCGACAACGCAGCCATCGCCCAGCACTGTACCTTTCAGTATTATTGAATTGCACCCGATAAAGCAGTTTTTTCCAATCTTAATCTCTCGGCTCGGAACCAGATCACTGTCACCACCGTTTTCATCTCGAAGCAGTTTGTTCCTTGCCTCTGCTTCGATTGGATGGAAGTCATTGTCCAGAATCTTACAGTTCCCGCCGATACAGGTATTCTCGCCAATTGTGATCTTCTTTCTGGCGTAGATTGTTGCTCCACTTATCCCGACATTGTCACCAATCTCGATTTCTGCTCCCGGAGCGCGAGTAACAATGATTGTCCGGCTGTAAAGACCAACCAGATTACTGAGGAAACTGCTCTTGATTGTGACATTTTCACCAATCTTCAGCTTGGCACCACCTTTATTGAAGATGATCGGCACACCCTTCAGCAAGAGGTTCTTTCCATATTCAACTTTCGTCATCTTCATAACCAGCTTAAACCAGTTACTGTTCATACCTCTCGCCTCCTTTACAGCTTCAGAATCTCTTCTGCGTACTTTCTCACCGACACATTTCTAGTCAGATTCTTCTCCAGATTCTCACGACCTCTGGCTCCCATCGCCTTCAACTCGCTATTTCCGGCATTCTCGATGAACCAGCGGATGTTTTCCTCGACCTTGTCATATTCACCCGGCTCACAGCAGAGACCACCGTGTGTATCTTCAATCAAGCAACGAACCTCTGAACCCGACTCCAGTACCCCTAAAATGGGCTTCGAAGCGGCCATTATGCCGTATGCCTTTGATGGACAACTCACTCCCTTAATACCTTTGGCATTCACACACCAGTGAACATCGCCTGCATTCAAGCTATAAATCAGATCAGCCTTATCCTGGTACGGAATGAAAGTCACATTGTCCATGTGATGCTGCTTTACATAGAGCACCAACTTGTCCAGCACAGAACCAGCACCAACAAAAGCAAATACAACCTCTCGGCCATCGGCAGTCTTAGTACCCGGTTTGATTTTCTCCACAACCTTAATCAGATTCTCAAGGTCATAGTACAGACCAATATTGCCAGAGTACATAATGACAAATTTGCCATCCAGACCGTACTTCTTCTTGAAAGCAACAACTTTCTCATTGCTCTCATCCAACGGATATATCTCGTTCTCGTCGATCCAGTTGTTTATCATAACGGTATTAGGAACTTTCTTTCCCTTGAAACGGTTCTCCACCGTCTCCACCAGATCACGACCGACTGTGATCACAAGATTGCTACGCTTGCAGCTGAACTTGTCGAACCACATCATGGCATCGGTGACAAACTTGCTCTTGGTGTAGCCAACCGCCAATACCTGCTCCGGGTTGAAGTCCTGAATGTTATAAATGTACTTAGCGTGTTTCATCCACTTGCCCCATACGCCTAGCAGACCGCCGAGGATTGGCGGCTGAGAAATGGAGAACACATAGTCCATCTTTCCAACCTTGAATGTCGCACCCATTGCTCCAAAGAAATAGGCAACAATGTTTTTTACACGGCTTTTCTTGTTGGTCTTGCTGAACTCCGGTACACGAATTCTCAACACCTTCACGCCGTTGATTTCTTCCTCGTAATATTTCTGTGTCTTATATTTAGCTTCAATAGTTCCCAAGTAACTCGGCACCACGCAAATGACCGTGATGTTGAACTTATCCAGCATATCCTCCGCCAGTTCACGGAGAATCTGCCCCGTTGACGCAATATCTGGAATATAGTAATGAGCATATATCAGGAGATTCTTCTTATTTGACATTCCGCTATATTCCTCTCACAAGTTTTTATATCTAACCGCCGATGCAGTACACCGGCGGGTCTTATCTATATAAAACAGCGTGTTCGTCATCCACATCGGATGATTTATCACACTGTAGTTATCATTTTTCTCACAGTGGCCATCTTCCGACCACCACTGAATCTTTTATGTAGACCTGTCACAGGCTACTCACTCATTTCGCTTCAACTGAAACTTTATGGTAGACACCTTCATACCAGCTCTCCGCCAAAGTGCTGTGTCTTATTGTCATAACTCACAGTCGCACTTCTCTATTTTTCAAAGTGCTGACCCTTATTGTCATAACTCGTGGTTCCACCTACTTTGTTGAACTTGTACATTTTTAGCTCTCCGCTTTGTTGCAACATGAACAATCATCTACCACTCACTACCTCTAATTCGCCAGAAAAATGCAGTTATCATGTCCTTCTAATGTCTGCAATAAACTTTTCCAGAAAAATAGATTTTGGGCTTTTCAACGCTTTCAACCTCCACCTCTAATTCTTCGGAAAAATGAAGGTATCATCACCAACTCTTGCTCTGCAATAAAACAGGCTCGCAGTAGGGGGATTTTGCATGAGTTTTATACGCCACCGTAGACCATCAAGCCGCAACTGAAAGTTTGAGGTAGACATTAGACGGGCAGCTTACTCCCTTTATACCTTTGGCATTTACACACCAGTGGACATCACCCGCATTTAAGCTATAAACCAAATCAGCCTTATCCTGATACGGAATGAACACAATATTTTCAAAGTGATGTCTGTTACTATACTGTACCAACTTTTGTAATACAGATCCTGCGCCTATAAAAGCAAATACAACTTCTCTTCCATCTTTTGTTCTCAGACCATCTTCTCTCACACCTGTCAGTGTATATCCCTTTCGGAACTGTTTCAAAACCTTAATCAGTTTTTCCAAGTCATAGTATAGACCAATATTACCGAAATACATAATCACAAATTTTCCATCCAGCCCATACTTTTTCTTAAACTGCATTACCCTCTGATGATCCTGGGGCAATGGATAAATCTCTGTCTCATCGGTCCAGTTGTTGATCATAACGGTCTTGGGAACTCTCTTGCCCTTGAAACGCTTCCTGACTGTCTCCATCAGATCACGGCCAACTGTGATCACAAGATTGCTGCGCTTGTAACTGAATTTGTCGAACCACATCATGGCATCGGTGATCAGTCTACTTTTGGTATAGCCAACAGCCAGCACCTGCTCCGGGTTAAAGTCCTGAATGTTATAAATGTACTTCGCGTGTTTCATCCATTTATCCCATACACCCAACAGACCGCCCAGGATCGGAGGCTGAGAGATAGAAAGCACATAGTCCATCTTACCAACTTTAAAGGTCGCACCCATTGCATCAAAAAAATAAGATAAAATGTTCTTGACACGACTCTTCTTATTGATCTTGGTAAACTCCGGCACACGGGTCCGCAGCACATTCACACCATTGATCTTTTCTTTGTAATATTTCTTTGTCTTATATTTGTCATCAATGACCCCTAAGTAACTCGGCACCACGCAAATGATCGTGATGTTAAACTTATCCGGCATACCCTCCGCTAATTCACGGAGAATCTGCCCCGTTGATGCAGTATCTGGAATATAGTAATGGGCATAAATCAGGAGATTCTTTTTATTTGTCATTCTTTTCTTCTCCATCCCCAATTTTTTCCATAAAACAAATTCCGCAACAGAGTATGCGCCTTTGCATTCTATGTTGCGGTTAAGTTTAGTCTTCTCTCTGTAAGTTTTTTCGATACCGTCCCTCTGAAGCATGTTCTTATTCTTGTTCCTAAAACCATTTTCCGGTACAGGATGCTTCCGGCCTTATCCGGAAACATCCTCCGCTCCGTTGCGCGTCATGCCCGGTTTATTTCTCTACTTTCAGAATCCGTGACTGTTCTGCCACGTTATTGGAAGAATCCACAGCGGCATAGGTTACGATCACTTTGCCATTTCCGGTTTCTGTAACCTTTTCAATCAGTAAGGAGGCTGTCACATCCCCGTCATGGGAATCGTAAGCGGTTACGCCCTCCAGCAGCTGATGGGTATTTGTGCCGGTTGTATAAGTCTGCTCGGTATCCGGCAGTGTGATAACCGGCGCTGTCCGGTCCATTTGTAAGTAGAAGAATGCGCAAAGCGCAATCAATGCTGCGTCTGCAATAAAAAATCCAATGGTCAGACCTTTTGTACTCACTTCGCACTCTCCTTTTCTCCTGTGTTCTGTCCCGGTACAGCAGTTTTTGTCTCAGCAGCTGTCCCGTCGCTTTTGGAACCTGCATCCGGCGTCAGATCCTCCTGTGTTTCCTCTGTGCCATCCTGTCCGTTGCCGTAATAGTTTCCATAGTAATGACCATAATATTTTCCATAATAAGGATTCTTTTTGGTGTTGACCTTGTTCAGGACGCATCCAAGAATCCGGCAGCCTACCTTGTTCAGCTGTTCTTTTACATTCTGGACAAATTTGTAGCTGATGGCGCCGCTTTCCACAACGATTACCGTTCCGTCACAGATTGCACCTACAATCGCAGCATCAATCACGCTGCCCAGCGGAGGGGTATCTACGATGACATAATCGTATTTCATGCGCAACACCTCCAGCATATTTCGAAAGGCATCGCCTCCCAGAAGCTCACTGGGGTTGGGTGGTACAGGTCCTGCAAAAATAATATCGAAATTGTTGACGTTGGTTCTGCAGCATGCATCATCCAGCTCCACCTGTCCGCTCAGATAATGGGACAGTCCGTATTTTTCACGGTTTGCTTTATAACGGCCCCGCAGTACGGATTTGCGCAGGTCTGCATCAACCAAGATCGTCTGCTTGCCGCTTTCTGCAAGGGACAGACATAACTGGAAGGAAACACTTGTCTTTCCTTCGTTTGGCGTACAGCTGGTCAGGGAAATCACTTTGACATTTTTTCCTGCAAAGCTCAGATTGGTACGCAATGTTTTATAGGCTTCTTTTGTTCTGAAATCCAGACGCTCGATGGCGCGAATTACTACGTTCTGCATGTTTCCCTGTCACCTCACTTTCCGCTTGTCGCCTGTTTTTTATATTTTTTCTTTTTCTTCCTGCTTTCAGCTTCATTCAGCGGAATCATCGCAAGGGTGGAAATTCCAAGATATTTTTCCACATCCTCTTCCGTCTGAATCGTATCGTTCATCAGGTGAGAAAGGATGACGATAGCTGCTACCATCAGAATGCCAAGCATTCCGCCCAGCATCGTGTTCTTTCCGACAGAGGGGCTCGCCTTATGGGTCGGTACGTTTGCTGTTTCTACAATATTCACTGCTTCGATATCCATAACATTGCATATATGGGTCGAGGCCGTTTCACGGATTGCATTCGCAATTTTCATTGCCATAACCGGATTGCTGTTCGTCACCGCAATGGAGATCACTCGGGTGTCTGCGGGTGTGCTCACGGTAACCTTACGGCTTAACTTCTCATAACTTAGGGGCAGACCCAGCTGCTCGATCACCGCTTCCAGTACAAAACGGCTTTTGATCAGCTCCGAATAGTCCTTAACCAGCTGCGTGCCTGCCTGCAGGTCGCTGTAGGTTACATTTGTGTTGCTGTTGTCCTGTTTGTTCAGGACATAGATCTTTGTTACAGACTGATACGTAGGCGTCATCAGAAATTTGCTTCCCCCAAAGGCCAGAAGCGCTGTAAACAGTCCCACTGCAATCATCAGTGGAAGTTTTCTCCAGAGTACCCAAAAAAGTTCTACCAGATCGATTTCGGTTTCCTCGTTATTTCTCTGGTTTTGATTTTCCATGTCTCGTTCCCCTTTTTTATTCGATGTCTTCCATATCTGTATTATCCAGAATGTGTGTTGCGTTTTTGTAGAGCAGACGAGCCGCATATTCCGGGCTGCAGTGTCTTTGCAGCCACGCGGCTCCTTCCGCCATGGATACAGACCTCTCTCCCTCTGCTCTGTGGGCATCCGTTCCCATAAGATCTGCAAGCTCTTCTTTTACCAGGCTCCGTGCAGTGCGCTTTAGCTGTCCGCCCAGCAGTCCCGGCAGTTCTCCTGCGTTGATCTGGATCCGGCACCCCATATCCTTTAATTCTTCGACCCGGTTGAAATCCTTTACAACGTTCCGATAGCGCTCGGTGTGGGCGACAATCGGGCGGTAGCCCTCGCAAAGCAGTTCATACAGGCAGTTCCGGATGTATGCCCATTCTTCCTCCGGCGAAAATTCTGTCAGAATATAATCCGATCCGGCGAGGGTTCCCGCCTTGCCCTGTTTTAACAGCTCTATGGTGTCCATGCAGCAGAAAATCTCACCGCCGCTGTAAAGTCTGATGTCAATTCCGTTTTCTGTCGCAGCCTGCTGCAGCTTCTGTGTCCGTTCCAATACAGAAGCAGCGGTAATGCTGGGTCTGTTGGGTTTCTGGTGCGGAGTCAGGATAACGGCCTCCATGCCCTGTTTTACCTCCTGGCGCAGCATCGCCAGGCTCTCTTCCAGATTTCTCGCGCCGTCATCCACCTCCGGCAAAATATGACAGTGAATATCTATGTACTGATTTTTCTTTTCCGGCATCTCAGTCCTCGCTTCCGGAGTTTTCTTCGCTGTCCGAACTGCTTTTTACGGTCTCGTATTCTGCCGTTTCCTCCTGTGCTGCCCGAAGCCCGTCGGCAAACAGCCACAGCATCCGCAGGCAGTAATCCTGTACAACCTGAGGCATCCTGTCGAGTCCCCGCATCAACTGTTCTCCCTGACTTACCGGGGATTGTTTCTCTTTCTCACCGTAAATCAGCGTATCCAGACTCACTCCATACAAGCGGGATAGGTTAATCAGTGTTTCCACACTCATGCCGCAGGTTCCCCGCTCGATATCCGCATAATATTTGTTGACGACACCGAGCCGCTCTGCCACCAGCTCTCTGCTCCAGCCGAGCTCAAGCCTCCGACAGCGCAGCCGCTCTCCGGCAGCTATCCGGTCATATGCCGGCTTCTCCTGCTTTCTCTTCATCCTGCCCCCACCTGTTTCTTCTTGTTCATCCTAACGTAGTTCTACTCCTGCAGTTACGTTTTTTGTCGAAATTCCAAACTTCTTGCCGACTAATTCATTATACCATCTAAGGGTTTCTTTGCAAGCAGACAACGTGGCAAATATTTATGGCATTTTGATTCAATTTCTATGAAAAGTGTTAAAATTTGATAGAAAACCTCCTCTCGTATCTCGTACTTCGGATTCTTTCCTTTTCAATTGGCATGTTTTCCCTGGAATCCTGTTCGCCTGAATATTCTCTGTTTTCCCCGCTATTTTCCGGCATTTACCCCCCCCCGATCAAAATTTAACTATTTTTATATTGTTATATCGTCCATTTTTGTTTTTCATTTTTATTGTTCGTTTAGTCGTGCAATTCTGTTTGTTTTATGGTTGGTTTTGCTTTTTCGCAGGTTTTTTTCTCTTTTATCATACAAACGTTTTTTCGTATTTTCAGTTCTGTATGTATTGTTTTATTTTCACTTTTTTCTTTCCGACCTGCACCTGTATTGCGCCGACCTCTGCCGTGGAATACCAGCGGATTCCCCGCTCTTCCAGGCGTTTCAGCGTTTCCGGCGCCGGATGCCCGTACCGGTTGTTTTTGCCGCAGGAAATCAGGACCAGCTCCGGCTGTGCCAAATCCAGCAGTGCTTCTCCCGTCGCATTGGACGCGCCGTGGTGCCCGGCGTCGAGGATGGTGCAGCGGAGGGGATTTTGTGCAGCGGGCTGGGGCTGCTCCACGGCGGGTCGCGCCTGCTCCACCAGCCAGTCTTCGCCGCTCCTTTCCAGATCTCCGGTCAGCAGCATCTGAAAATCGCCCTGTGACAGGCGCAGCACCAGCGACGCATCGTTGCGATCCTCCGGCACTTTTTTCGCATAGGGGTGCAGGCAGGAGATCTGCAGCGCGCCATCGGTCATGCGCTCTCCCGCAGAAAGGTATTCCACGGAGACGTTCGCCTCTTCGATCTGCTGCAGCAGCGTTTCCAGCACTTCATCCTTCAACGCCACATCCGGCAGAAAAATGCGCCGGATTTTGACCCGGCTGCTTTTCGACCACTCCAACAGCTCCCCTACCGCGCTGATGTGGTCTTCGTCCCAGTGCGTGATGAAAATTCCTTCCACGCTCCGCGTCCCGATATATTTCAGCCATGGAATAATCTGGTACTGTCCTGTCTTTTTCTTCGACGTGCTTCCGGCATCCACCAGATATACATGATGCTCCCGGGTTTCGATTCCAACGCACTCTCCCTGCCCGACGTCCAGCATCGTGACGTTCAGTTCACCCGGCAGGCGGATCAGGAAAATCCCCATCAGACACACAGCTGCTGCAAGCCGGAGGTGCGGACGGAGTTTTTTGCCTGACACAGCCAAAGCAATCAGTCCGATTGTATACGCGGTCAGTGTCTGCCAGGTCGGATATCCGGTGTGCAGGATACTGCCCGGAAGCGCCGTTGTGAACCGGCACAGCTGCTCATAGCAGGAAAAAATCGCTTCGATGGCGGTGCAAAGAAGGTGCTGGGGAAGCTCCAGGCAGTGGGTAAACGCAGTCAGACGGGCGACCAGCTGCAGTCCGATCAGGCACGGCAGCAAGATTCCCATCAACGGAATGACTGCCAGATTCAGCAGCACCGACCACGGACTCCATTCATAAAAATGAATCAGCAGAAACGGCAGCATCGTCATGGTAATGCCCAGACCGGCAAGGATATTTTTGCGGAGGAGACGGCAGGCCCGGGCGATGGCAGCCCGGGCAATATTCCACCCGGCAACTCCATCGGTGACTCGATTGGCGACTCGCAGTGAGGGTGCTGCTTCCTCCCAACCATCCTGCAAAACCGGAATCATTACCGCAATCCCGATCACTGCCGAAAACGAAAGCTGGAAGCCTGCATCCAGAATCCGCTGTGGCCTGGGCACAAGCAGAAGCAACGCCGCCACCGCAAGGGAGGTTGGCAGATCGGGCGTGCGCTTGAGCAGTCCCGCCGCCAAAAACAGCAAAAACATGACAAGGGCGCGCCGGGTAGAAATGCCCATTCCGGTCAGCTGCGCGTATACAATCAGAATCCATGTGGAAATTCCGGCGCTCAAAGCAACCGGAAGCCGTACTTTTTTCAAAAGTCCGAACAGTCCTGCGCCGATCAGGGACAGGTGCAGTCCGGAAATTGCCAGAAGATGGCTGATTCCTGCGCCCTGGTATAGCGCTTTTACTTCGCTGTCCATTCCTTTTTTCCGTCCGAGCACCATGGCGGATGCGGTCGCACCGTTCTTTTCCCCCAGCAGCTTCCGGAACAATACCTCCGATTCATAGCGCAGCTGTGAAAGAAATTCTTCCAGCCGTCCATAGGTTTTCGTCTGAGCGGTAATTTTTGTTTTTCTCAGCGCAAACAGGCAGTCTTTTCTCCGATAATAGGCTGCTGCGTCGAATTCTCCAGGATTCGTTGCCTGCAAAAATGGCGACACTTCACCGAAAACCCGAACATAGCTGCCTGCTCTTGGCAGCGCTTCGTCTTCCTGCAAATAGCACAGCGCACTCGCGTTTTTCCCGAATATTTCCTGCATTTCATTGATTTGTGAGATTGTTTTCTGAGAAGAAATAAGGACTGACATCTGGTCCGCATCTGCCGAACCGGATATCTGTGACAGGTTATCGGTCGTTTCCGCCGAATCCCCTGAAAAAACAAAAGATGAGGCATCTGCCTCGATAGAAAGGTCTTTTAAATAAAAGCTGGCGTTTTCCTGCGCTCCATCTACAGGCTGCCAGCAGTCTGTGACTTTGCCCGTCAGGCACAGGGTTTCGCCATCCATGGCTTCCAGCCAGGTGTCAAGCTGTGTAAGCGAGGTGCGTCCGCCAATGGGCGCTTTCTCTGACGTGTCTGTGCCAGCGTCCGTTCCCACCCACTCCGGCAGCAGACGCGCTGCCAGATAGAGGGTCAGGAAAATCAGGATTGCCGTACACAGCGGTCTTCTGCAATTTTTTATGATTGTAATTCCTCCGTTTCGTAAACCAGATCAAGGTTCCGGTCAAACACGTTAGACAGTGAAATTTTTTCCCGGAAAATCATATCTGTATTCCCGTTTACCGCAATCTGCACCTTGTTGATGTTCGACAATTCTACCAGAGAGTTGACAATGGAATAGATCTGAACCTCTGCGGAAACATTATAGGTCTGTGTCAGGAAACCGTTATCCAGGTTTACATAACATGTTCCATCCTTTACCGTCACGCCCAGCACCTTTGTCGCAGGGTTGATGACCGGATAAAGCTCTTCGTTTTCTGCATCCGGTCCGGCAATCAGCCGCTCTACCACCAGCTTTTCCATGGAAATGTTGCTGCTGTATACAACCGGTTTTGTCTGGACGCCGATCAGGCGCTCGCCGCTTTCATTGGTAAAGTAAAGAAGCAGGCGCGTTTTTTCGTATGCATTGATTTCATTTCCGGCGTTGTCAATAAACAGATCTGCCGTCATAGGGCCGACCACATTGCCGAGGCTGTCCGTCAGCGCTTCTCCGCCGACCGTCACCGAAACATAGGAAATTCCTTCCAGTTGCGTCATCGTGCGCACAATTGCAGCCCGAACCAGCACTTCTGAGGACGGAGACAGCTTTTTATATTCCACACTCATGTCCAGCACCAGCTGATCATCTTTGACATTCCAGCTGTTGATCGTAAAACCGCTGATCGGCGAACGCAAAGACAGTTCTACCGGATTTTCCTTCAGCCGGGAAATGCCCCATTCCGCCTGTTCGGAAAGGGTGTCGCCCTCCGGCGCTTTTTCCACTGCCGTGATTTTCGTTTCTTCTTTATTGATATAATAAACGCTGACCGTATTGGCAGGCGTCTCTTCTTTCTTCCCGCACCCGGCAAACATTCCGGTCAACAGCAGACAGCCCAAAAGCAGCGCAACCGCCCGCATTTTTCTGATCTCTGACATAATCTTCTCCAAATTTTCTGAAATCACTTGATGTAGGACAAGGGAATTTTCACCGTAAAGGTCGTGCCCTGTCCTTCCACGCTGCTCACTTTGATCGAACCACGGTGCAGCAGGATCGCATTTCTGGTGATGGCAAGTCCAAGTCCGGTTCCGCCGATTTCACGGGAATGCGATTTATCTACTCTGTAAAAACGTTCATAAATATGCTCATAATCCTCCTCCGGGATACCAATGCCGGAGTCGGAAACCTCTACTGTAAAAAACTGATGATCCGCGTCCAGAAGCACCTTGACCCAGCCGTGTTCTTTATTGTATTTAATCGCATTTTCCACAAGGTTCGTGAAAATCTGAGACATTTTGACCTCGTCCACCTCTGCCGTAACCGGGCGCAGGCTTTCCAGAACCACCTCGATGTCCCGTTTGCGGGCGATGGGACGCAGGCGCTTTAGCGTCGTTTCCAACAGCTCGTTGATATCCACTGCGGAAATGTCCATTGAGCCTTCGGTTTTGTCCATTTTTACAAGGGAAAGCAGATCGTTGATGATTTTATTTTCCCGCTCGATTTCCTCCGTAATGTCCTGCATAAACTCCTGATACAGCTCCACCGGCACGTCCGGCTGCTGATTCAGGGAATCCGCCAGCACCTTGATCGAGGTCATGGGCGTTTTCAGCTCGTGAGAGACATTCGATACGAATTCCTGCCTGGAATCGTTGATGACCTTCATTCTGCCCAGCAGCTGGTTGAAGGCATCCACGATATGCTCGGTTTCCAGATAATCCGGTACGGAAATCGGCTCATCCGTGAAACCGTCCTTGACCTCACTGATCGCCTGGGTTACGCGCTTAAAGGGCATAATCAGGATGTGCGAGAAGAAAAAGACGATGCCGATAATGATAATTCCCATCACGATTTCCAGAATCAGGGCTTTCCGGCTCAGGATGTCCAGCGTCGTCGCAATGCTGTCCGTCGATGCACTGGCCAGAATCACGCCGTGCACGATGCTCGTCTGCCCGTTTTCCCCGTCTACCGTCTCCGTAATCGGAACCGTCATCTCGATATAGCCGTTCGTCTTGTCGTAGCGGGTCGTACTTTCCCCGCGGAAGCACTTGATAACCTCTTCGGAAATCATGGTTTTGCCCTCGCTCATGGCGTAGGTGTCTTTCACAATGCGGAAATTGCTGTTGATAATCAGCACACGGCCGTCATACAGGTTGGACATCTGCTCCAGCTCGGCATTGACGACATCGGAGGTTGGATTTTGCAGGTAGTTGTAATTGACCAGGTGGTTTGCGATAATCCGGTACTGGGACGCGACGTCCGAGCCGCGCAGATTCACCGCACGTTCTTCGTAATTATTCAGAATGCCCAGCCGCATGATGTCGCTGGGCACGATTCCGATGATCAGCATCAGGAGGAAAATGTAGGCCTTCAGGCTGCGGAAGATCGGAATTTTATAAGTGAGCCGCCGGAATAATCCGGGGGTTTTGCTGCTTGTGTTCATGGATGCCTCCGGGGGAAGGGGTGTAAAAGGATGGGGCTGGCGTTCGGGACGCTGCCGACGGGAAACCGGACCTTTTGCTTCGCAAAAGCCCGGTTCGCGTTGCTCACCGGGTTACCGTCTGAAAACCGGCGAACTTTTCTGCAAGCAGAAAGTTCGCCATTTTTCATCCGTAGTCCGGTTCTGCTTATACGCGGAAAAAATAACCCACTCCCCATTTGGTGTGGACGTAGCGGGGTTCGCTGGGGTTGGTTTCAATTTTTTCGCGGAGGCGGCGGATGTGGACGTCTACGGTGCGGACATCCCCGGGGTAGTCCGGGCCCCAGACGAGGTTTAGAAGTTTTTCACGGCTGTAGACTTTATTTGGATTGCGGATCAAAAGCTCCAGCAGGTCGAATTCTTTTGCAGTGAGATTGACCTCTCTGCCGGAAATGCTGACGCGGCGGCTTTCGCAGTCCACGCGCATATCTCCGCTTTCCAGAATGCTTTCCGGCTTTGCGATCTGTCCTCTCGCAGAGGTACGACGCATGATCGCCTTGATGCGCGCCTTTACCTCAAGGATGTTAAAGGGCTTGGTGATATAGTCATCTGCGCCGTATTCCAGTCCCATGATTTTGTCCATGTCGTCGTTTTTGGCTGTGAGCATTACGATCGGAACATCCGAAAACTCCCGAATCTGCTGGCATACTTCGGTTCCGCTCAGTTTTGGCAGCATAATGTCGAGCAGAATCATATCAAATTTCTGCTCTTTCGCACACAGCAGCGCCTCTTCTCCGTCATATGCGCAGGTCACTTCCATTCCGTCCTGCTCCAGGCTGAACCGGATTCCTTTTACAATCAGCTTTTCATCGTCCACAACCAAAACTTTCTTTGCCATGTTTCTCCCTTTTCCCGACCGGACAATCCGTTTCTCGCTGTTTGTCCGGATTCTTTCTGTCTATGATTAAACTGTAATTTTGTCTTTGATTTTTGAAAATGCAGCCTGCTTGATTCCGCTGATTTTCATGATATCCTCAATCTGCGCAAACGCTCCATGCTGCTCCCGATAGCTTATGATCGCCTTTGCCCGGCTTTCCCCGATTCCAGGCAGCGTCATGAGTGCAGCGACATCCGCTGTGTTGAGGTTGACCAGACCGTTCTCCAAAGCTGTAGCGCTGTTGCTTCGCACATTTCTGTCTGTCGTTTGCATATCGCTGTCCGGCGAAGTCTGGATCCCGGCTTTCTTTTCTGTCTGTCCGTCGGCGCAGCTTTCCGTTTTTGTCATGATATAAATCTGACAGCCGTCCACGATTTCTTCCGCCAGGTTGCAGCATGCTTCATCCGCTTCCGGCAAAAAACCGCCTCCGGCCTCCACGGCGTCTATAATTCTGCTGCCTGCCGGAAGCTCATAGACCCCCGGAGCGGATACTGCTCCGCAGATGTGCACCACAAGGGTTTTTGTTTCCTCTGAAGAAGCATCGGAGAGCTCTGTCCGGTCTGTGCTTCCGGCACTTGGCTCAGCCTTGCGGTTTTGGTCCGTGTCCCCGGCATTTGACTCAGCCTCGCGGTTTTGGTCTGTATTCCCGGCATTTAGTTCAGCCTCGCGGTTTTGGTCCGTGTCTTCGACCTTTGATTCTACTTTGCGGTTTCCATCCCCATAGGCTATGCTTTCCTTTTCCGACAAAAAGAGCTCTTCCCGCTGTGCCCCACAGGCCCCTAGCGTCGGACATAGCATTGCCCACAGGATTCCCCATAAAACCACTCTCCAAAGCCGGTCTGTTCTTTTTTTCTGTTTCCAGGATCTTAACTTTTCTCCTGCGGCGCGGCATGCCGCAGCAACTGTTTGAAATATCGGCATTTTATCCTCCATCTTTTCCATGTTCGAAAAGACCCCATTTCCTGCCGCATATCAGTATTGTATGTCAGAACCCGGTATTTGACAAGCCGGAAAGCTTTCCAAAAATGCTTCCGTCACAGCCCTTATTTCCTGTATTTTGCCAATACGGAAAGCATTTTCCCGACGTCCAGCGGTTTGGGCAGATGCTCATTCATTCCTTCCCGCTTCACCCGTTCTGCATCCTCCAAAAAGGCGTTGGCCGTCAGGGCAATGATAGGGATGCTTTGAGCATCTGCACGACCGCTGCCGCGGATCGCCCGCGCCGCTTCGTAGCCGTCCATTACCGGCATCATCAGATCGGTCAGGATCGCATCAAAGGTACCTGCCGGCTGCTCCAGATAGCGCTCCACCTCTTCTTTTCCATTATATGCCTTTGTGATCTGTACACCTGCATCTGTCAGAAAGGTTTCCGCGATCTCCATATTCAGCTCATTGTCCTCTGCAAGAAGCACACGCATTCCGGTAATATCCGCACTCTGATCCCCTTCTTCGATCTTCTTACATTCCTGTTCTTTGGGTCCTTCAAACAGGAGCGTGACCGTAAATGTGGTTCCAGCTCCCTTCTCGCTCTCCACCATAATCGTTCCGCCCATCTTGTCGACCAGATGTCTGACGATGGACATTCCCAGTCCGGTTCCCTGGGTTACACTTTTTTCATCGGTATTTTCCCGGGAAAAGGGTTCAAACAGATGGGGAAGAAATGCTGTGCTCATGCCGATTCCGTTATCCGAAATCACAGTCCGGCAGGATATCAGGCTTTCCCCGATCGCCTTTATCGTCACCTGACACAGGACATGTCCGCCGGCATCCGTATATTTGATCGCATTCCCCAAAATATTGATAAAGATCTGTCTGACATGCAGAGGGCTTCCAAGGACACAGCCGGCTGCTGTACCTTCTGTCTGTTCTTCATACTTTAAAAGAACTCCCTTATCTACTGCCCGGGGTTCCACGATCGTGATAATTTCCTGCCAGAGCTTTTTTAAGCAAAAGGGCTCTTTTGTAAGCTGAAGGTTTTCTTCATCCAGCTTGTTAAATTCCAGTACATCGTTGATCAGCTCCAGCAGATGCTTTGCCGCAACCTTTTCCTTTACACGGTTTGCATCCACCAGCGCTCTGTCCTCCCTGTGTCGGTCGCTGATTTCAATCATTCCGATAATGCCGTTTAACGGTGTCCGGATATCATGTGACATCCGGGACAAAAATCCGGTTTTTGCTGCATTTGCACGCTCTGCTGCCTCCTTTGCCTGCTTTAACTCCTCTTCATTTTTTTCAATCGCAGCGATCGAGCGCTCCGTGATATAAAAAACGACCAAAAAAGAAAGCACCAGTACCAGAAACATGGTCGCAGCAACATAGATCAGATTTTGGTTCGCCTCAAAAATCCCGTAGGAAACTGCAAGATCATATTCCCCATATTTTTCATAGACCAGATACTGCTGTCTGCCTCTGATTTTCGCACTGGACCGATACCGCTTTCCTTCCTGTATTTTCCCTTCTCCCAGCCGGTCGGAATCCTGCAGCTCATAAAGCAATACATCCTGCCGCGTGGTTGCAAGCATTTTCCCTGTGGTGGCATTTAGCAGAAAGATATTCATTCCGGAGGTAATCGGCATCTGCCGAACCAGATTTTCCACGCTGGCACTGTTCATTTTTGCAAGCAGTCGGCTGGGGGTAATGCCAATCTGGATCATGGCCGTACCGGAAGAATTCCAGACGATGGCATACATCATCATTTTCCCTTCTGCAGTATTCGGCACCATATCCTGACACATGGAAAGCTTTTTATCTGCCAGCATGGGCTTAAAATATCCCATTTGCTCGCCGGAAGAAAAGCTGTAGCCAAAATACTCCTGATTTGTTCCTGCAACGATACAGCCGCCCGTATTGATAATGTGGATTTCGTCCACACGCAGCTGTTTTGCGATCTTCCGGTACTCCTCTGTGGTCTGGTATAGTCTTTCTTCCATTTCAAGGAGATTTGCCACAATCTCTGCCCGCAGCGTATAATCTTCCTTCAGGGTTTCCAGAAGGGTCTGATAGCTTTCTTTATTTTCTTCGATCACATCCTCCAGCTGCTGCAGGATCATCTCGCTGGCGATCCAGGCACTATGCCGATTGTTCAGCATCTGAAAAAAAGGCTTCCTATCCATATGATAACAAACGATATCAGAATGATTCCGTAAATCCGTCTGGTCCGATTTCCATGCTTGCTCATTTCCCCCCCTTCTCAGCTTCTGCTGATGCTTGCTTTTTACAGGTTTCCTTCTGCTTCCATACCCCGATATCTAAGTATAGCATTTTTTCGATGTTTTACATAGTATCTTGTGTTTCTTTACAGACAAGTCTATACTGACCTTGTGTAGTATTTTTAAACGGAGGGTTATTTTACTTTATGAGTAAGCAGGCAGCACAAAGCACAACAAATCAGATCACTGAAGGAGTCATCTGGAAGCAGCTTCTGATTTTCTTTTTCCCTATTTTATTTGGAACATTTTTTCAGCAGCTCTATAACACTGCGGATGCCATCATCGTCGGCAACTTTGTCGGCAAGGAAGCCCTTGCCTCCGTTGGAGGCTCTGCTTCCACCATTATCAACCTGCTCGTCGGCTTTTTCGTCGGGCTTTCTTCCGGTGCAACTGTTATCATTTCCCAGTATTACGGCGCAGACAACCGGCGCAGGGTCAGGGATTCCGTTCATACCGCAATTGCACTGGCCATTGCAGGGGGCGTTGTCATTATGCTGCTCGGTCTTGTTTCCGCACGCTTTGCTCTGACCGCCATGGGAACGCCGGACGACATCCTTTCCCTCTCTCTGACTTATATGAAAATTTATTATCTCGGCACGATTCCATCCATGATCTACAACATGGGCTCCGGTATCCTGCGGGCTGTGGGCGATTCCAAACGGCCGCTCTATTTCCTGATCGCTTCCTGTCTGGTCAACATTGTGCTCGACCTTTTATTTGTCGCCGTCCTCGACATGGGCGTTGCCGGAGCTGCCATTGCCACCATTGCGTCCCAGTTTTTCTCCGCAATCCTGACACTGATCGCCCTGCTGCGCACACAGGATTCCTATCGCCTGATCGTTTCCAAAATCCGGTTTCACCGCGATCTTTTATTTGATATCATCAAAATCGGTCTGCCTGCCGGTCTGCAGTCCGCAATGTATTCGATTTCCAACCTGTTGATCCAGTCCTCCATCAACTCCTTCGGAACCGACACGATCGCCGCCTGGACCGCTTACGGAAAAGTGGACAGTATTTTCTGGATGATTATGGGTGCTTACGGTGTTTCCATCACGACCTTCGCCGGGCAAAATTTCGGCGCCGGAAAATACGACCGTATCAAAAAAAGTGTCCGCATCTGTCTCGGTCTTGCTGCTGTGACCAGCCTTTTTCTCAGCTTTATCGTTTTGAATTTCGGCGGAACGATCCTGCTTTTATTTACACGGGATGCCAATGTCATCAACATCTGCATCGGCATGATGCGTGTAGTTTCTCCCGCCTACATCACTTACATCTGTATCGAAATCCTTTCCGGTACCTGCCGCGGCTGCGGGGATTCCTTTTTCCCGATGCTGCTGACCTGCTTTGGGGTCTGTGTCCTGAGAATCCTCTGGATCACGATTGCCGTTCCCCTCAGACACGAGGTCGCAACAGTGGCATTTTCCTATCCACTGACCTGGACCATTACATCGATCTTGTTTATCCTCTATTATAAGCGTGGAAAATGGATGCAGAAGGATACCCTGCGCAATGCGCCGCAGGGGCATGGAAAGGAAGTGTAAGCGCTTCTGTAAAAAAATCCCGGCAGAGCCTTTTTCAGGGGCTTTGCCGGGAGTTTCTGTTATAGAACTTTTAGCAATTGAATCAGTTTTTGCGATTTCTTCGCTCTATGATTCGTTTCTTTTACTGCAAATCTTTTAAATCCATTTTCCACTTCATAAAACTGCATCAGATGCTCTTCATTTTCTGCCTCCAGAAAAAATACCATGCCTCCGGTCATATACTGTAATTTCAGAATGGTATCAACAGCTGCCTGAAGCAACTGCTTTCCTGTAATTTTCCGATTTGCCCCATTTCTAAAATTTTTTCCCAGCTGAGCAATCAGATACGCAGAAAGTGTATATGTAAGTTCATTTTCCCGTTGCTCACTGACTCTGGCTATTTTACGTTTCGTCGTGTTACTGAACTTTTCCGCACTGACGCAAATCGGTTTAATCGCCAGCGTAAAGTAGCCTACCAGCGAAGCATCCTGACTGTGGAATACCAAATACGTTACTGACTGATTCTTCTTTGTAAATTCTATCGCCTGTTTCTTTAAAAATCGCTCAACATCGGAGTTTTTACTGCAGGAAAATTCGGAGAGAAGTTCTTTCAATTCCTCCTCTCCAAATTTTCCATTTTCTGTTGCAGCCAAATACTCACGAATGTTTAACACTGTAACCTCGTTAAGCATTTACCTCTTTTCTCTTCGCCATAAACTTTCTGATGTCTTCTGCTCCGCGCAGATGGGTAATTCTCAACTCATTTTCCGTCTTTCTGCAGAGAGATTCCATATAGGAACTTTCAATCGCATCCGCAAACAATTCTGCCTGTTTTTCTCCAGAAACCAAAAAGTTCTTTTTAATACTCGAAGTTGCTATATTTAACACCTCCCCTTATAGTATGCCGCATCCAATTATCATATCTCTATTATATGCGTTTAAAACATTTTTTCAATACAATCCCAGCCGTTTACTCTGCGATTTCCGCCGATGCTTCTGCAGCAGTTTCCTGCTTCAACACTTCCGCTGCCTGCTTTGCTCCGTCTGCGTTGATCGTAATATTGCGGTTCACTTTTGCATCATAGGTTCCTGCTTTTACAACTTCCGCAAGGTCGATGCCCACGGTTTCTTTCATGGTTTCAAACAGCTTTGTCATCACTGCCGGTACGTTTCCTGCTACCTGGTCCACACCGTTTGATCCATCCGAACCGCCGATGATCGTGATCTTGTCGATCTGGGTCAGAGGCTCTGCGATCTTGCCTGCGATATCGGGCAGCACCTTGATGAGCATTTCCGCCATTGCCGCGTTGTTGTATTTCTGATAAGCCTGCGCACGTTTTTCCATCGCTTCCGCCTCCGCAACACCTTTGGCGCGAATTGCTTCTGCTTCGGCTTCGCCGACCATGCGGATACCTTTGGCTTCCTGTTCTTTAGAGAACAGATCTGCTTCCGCCTTCGCACGCTGCGCCTCTGCAGCCTTTTCCGTTTCAAATTTCTTTGCTTCCGCTTCTTTCTGGCGTTCAAACAGCTCTGCTTCCGCTTTCTGCTGACGTTCGAATTTCTCAGCTTCCGCTTTTTTCTTAACCTGTGCATCCAGCGATTTTTCCATCGTCTCTGCTTCACGCTGTTTTAAGAGCACCAGACGTTCCTCTTTTGCAATGTTGGCATTTGCCGCAGTTACTTCGATGGTCTTTCGCTGTTCCTCTTTCTGGATCTCATATGCCGCATCCGCTTCCGCCCGCTTGCTGTCCGCGTTTTTCTGAAGCTCTGCCTTCTGCATATCCAGCTCGTTGTTCTTGATGGCGATCTCTCTTTCGGAATTGATCCGCGCGTCGTTGGACTGACGATCCGCTTCCGCCTTTGCTACCGCGATTTCTTTTTCTGCCTCAGCCTTTGCAATCGCTGCCTTTTTCTTGATCTGGGAAATGTTGTCGATACCAAGGTCATCAATGACACCATTGGAATCCGTAAAGTTCTGCACATTGAAGCTGACAACGTCCAGACCCATGGCAGCCAGGTCAGGCTCGGCATTTTCCTTTACCAGGTCCGCGAATTTCTGACGGTCGCTGACCATTTCCTCCAGACGCATGCGGCCTACGATCTCACGCATGTTGCCTTCCAGAACCTCTCTCGCTACCTGCGCAATGTACTGGGTGTTCTGATTCAGGAAGTTTTCTGCTGCCTGCTTTAATTTTTCGGGCTCGCTGGAAACCTTGACGTTAACTGCTGCGTCCACCTGAATGTTGATGTAATCCGCCGTCGGCACCGCTGCTTCTGTCTTCACATCGATCGGGATCAGCTTTAAGCTCAGCTTGTCAAGACGTTCCAGAAACGGGATCTTGATACTCGATTTCCCGATAATGATCTTTTTGCGCAGGCCGGAAATGATATACGCCGTGTCCGGAGGTGCTTTCACATACCCGGAAGCGATAATTCCAAGCAGCGCGATCACTGCGATTATGGCAACAACAACTCCTAAACTAATTCCTGTAAACATACTCATTCTCCTTTTCTCCACCGGTCTGGTGGACTCGTAAAGTAAATAGCTTCGGTCGCTGTCAGGCGACTTTTCCGGAAAAGTGCTTTTCCCCCGGAGGGTTTTGTTTCCTATGGACACCCTTTCCAACGAAACAAAAAACGAGGCCTCTATTACAGCCTGACAGCTGCAATAAAAGTCTCGCGCGTTTCATTTAATACGGACATCTGCAGCAAATCGATTATCACCTGGCTGCTTGTCGGGGTGACGGTTTCAAACCACCTCTCGGTGCTGGCTACTCCCTTTTATTGTTGAAATAAATTATAGCACTTTTTTATATTTTGTCAACACCCTGTCGATATATCGTTTTGTCAAAGAAATGTTTGCGTCAGACCGAATACATGTTTTGCGGCACCGCAAGCTCCACGTCCATCCCGCTGCAAAACTCCAGTCCATCCGCAAACTCCAGCGTCAAAAATCCATCCGCATGCGTCTGCGTGTAGGCTGCTACTGCCGCGGCTTTCTCCGTTGCCACGGCTGCGTTCTCTGCTGCCGATGCTGCGCTATCTGCTGCCACGTTTGGGCTCTTTTCTGACATAGCTGCGCTCCCAGCACCCGTACAGTTGCCTGCTGCCGCACCCATAGTCGTCACCACCGCTTTTTCCATTCCGGTGCGGATCCCAAGCTGTTTTAACTTCATGCTGCCGCCCAGGCATTCGATACGGATTTTGTTTTCCGCAATGCTCAGTTTGCCATATGCGCCCGGCACAAACCACGGCGCGGTGAGTTCAGGCAGGGCGGGCGAAAAGCTGAGCTTTTCTCTGGGCATATCTGCCTTTAGACCAGTCAAAGACTGTAACACTGCCCAGGATGCCAGCGCACGATAGTAGTGTTCCCCACATTCCTCGTGGTTGAAGCGTCTGCCATTCTGTGTGTGCCGTCTTTCGACCGTTTCCACGATCTGAGCTGCTTCCTTGTATCTGCCGTTTTCCAGCAGGAATGATGCGAAGGAATATTCGATGCCGGACCAGTTGCTCTCCATCTGCACATTTTTCCAGGTATACAGTGTCGGAGTTGCCTGCGCCGGATAGGAGGCGTTGACCAGACCGGATTCTGGGCTGAAATTTTCCGAAAGAATGCAGTCTGTCGCAATGTCGATCTTATCCTGGGGCAGAAAATTGCCCAGTCCGAGCAGACGCGCATACCACTGTCCGTCTATCTGGTCCGTCATGCAGCAGTCGTCCCGCTTGTCGCCGTCCGCCCAGAGACTGAAATATCTGCCGTTCCAGAGCTTTTCCACAAAGGCCTTGCTGCCCTTTTCCAGCAACGCTTCCCACGCTGCTGCACGATCCTGCACCCCGAGATCCTGGGCCATGCGCACTGCCGCTTTTAACGCTGCCAGCCACAGGCTTGCGATATAAGCGGGCGTCCCCTGCATCGCCCATGCATCGTAGGTGTTGGCTCTCGTATCATGATCCGGCAGACCGTCCCCGTCGCCGTCCAGAAGCTGTGTGTTGCCCATCGCCTTTTCGATATGCGGCCACATCCGCGCAAGGTACTCCCTGTCACCTGTCCAGAGGTAATCTCTGCACACCAGCAGCACAAACTGCGGATTCATATCCACACGATCATACCCGTCATCCACGCCAGATAGGTCCGGTGTGAAGAAATGATGTACGCGTCCGTCCCCACGCTGGAATTTTGCGCCCATTTCCATCTGTTTTTTCTGAAGGTCTGGAAACAATGCCAAAATGCCAAACGAACCCTGGTAAGTGATGTCTGTCGTATGGAAGCCGCAGCTGCCGTAGCCTTCCCACATACCGAACTCGCCCCGCTTTGTCCACCAGGAGCATTTGATCAGTGTGCTCAAATGATCCGACCACGCGTCCGCCAGCTCTTTTGAAACATTCGTGCTTTTCAGTAATGTAGAAAATTCTCTCACCGCGGGAAGTATCGCATCGCGCTCCCGATCCAGATAGGAAACGACCTCACCTGCGTCTGCAAAATGCTTTGCATACCAGTGTCCCTCAAAGCGTCCGGAATCGCCGAAATGATTCGGGAAATACCAGCCGACTGCAAACCGGATCTGTCTGCTTTCCCCGGGTGCAAGCTTACAGCTGCCGCACAGGGCGGAGTCTCCCCAGTTTTCCTGTCCGTTTTCATCCGGAAAAATTCGTTTTATCTGACGAATGCTCGCAAGGATAAACTCCCGCTTTATTTCCGGCTGTGTCAGCAATGCTTCATCGAAGCGATGCACTCTTTCATATGGATGTCTGACGCATGCGATTTGTAAAAGTTTTTCAAAAAGCGCATCCAGCTCCTGTTCGTCCATCAGGGAAAGCTCTTCTTCCGTCAGCTCTGTGACAAACTCCGGCATCGTCTCTATCCCAAGGTTTGGAAGCTTTCCGGTATCCCGAAAATCAAACAGATAGGATTCTTCCGTTACGCCAAATCTGCTGTTCATGACATAATTCTTAAAATATGGTTCAAACTCACCTAAAATCCAACTGACCTCGTCCGCCGAAACGCTCCACGCAAGACTGCCGTTGGATGCGTTCGACTTTTTGGAATCGCTTTTCATCACGATCTGTGCACGACCCATTTCAGCCGTCAGCTGATTTCTCAGCCGTCTCTGCTCCATTCCGCGGTTAACCGGATTTTTCAATTTATCAAGAATCGAAACCTCCGCTTCCCGATCGGAAGGATTGGTGATTGTAAAAGTCACATAAAAGCCCGGTGTGCCTGCGAGTGCTTCCTGTCCCGGCACAAACGGGGACGCAAACTCTGCTTCAATTTTTATAGGAAGCCCGCTGTCCTCATACTGCAGCCTGCAGACCGGGAAATTCGGATTCCAGCGGATTTTTTCGATTTCTTTGTACCACGAATACATCAGTGACCGAAATTCGCCGTTGTCCCGGTCATGACAAAGTCTGCGTACAACCGGCTCCTTTCCTGCAAGCTTGGCACGAACCGCAAACGGCAGCACATGGGCGTCGTAATCATATAGCTTTTTCTGTTTCCGCACATCCGGGCTTCCCCATTTGCCCATGTTGCAGATGTCCCATTCCCACAGCTCTCCGTTCTGGCAGATTTCCACGCTTCCCGCGCCGATTCCCCCCAGCGCCATGCCGTTTTTCTGCCATCTGTAATCTAAAGTCCCCTCCATGATATTCCTCCTTTTGCAGGCAGCGTCCTGTCTGCTGTCTGACATAAGTCAATTCTGAAAGATCTCACGAATTGCTCCGCCGCAAAGCCTGACAGCGAAAAGGGACACCGCCCGGCAAAACAGCAGCCTCAAATCCCTGTTTGCCGATCCGGCATCCCTTCTCTTCTTTTCCATTTGCCTTTTTCGAATCATGAAAACTGATTTTGAAGCAAGACCAGTATTTCTCTATGACGATATACGTATAAAAGCTCATTTTCTTATCTGTTTCCTTGCGTTGGTGATATATCGATACCTTGAAAGAGATTTGAAAAATGCGTTCAGCTGCGAGACCATTCTTGATAAATTAAGAACGATGAATTTCGCCGATATACAAGAACAAGGCTTTATTCCACTTTACACTCGAGACAAGTTAACTGATGCGTTGCACAACATTTGTGGCTTCGAAACGGATTATAAATTTATCACAAAAAGACAAATGAAAAACATTCAGAAAAAGAGTAAAGGTCGGGAATAAAATACTATATTCTAAAGCAATACAAAAAATCGCTGAACCCCAAGCAAAATGAAGGGATACAGCGATTTTTTTGTTTTTCAACTGTCAAAGACAGGATTGTAGCACTTTTTTATATTTTGTCAACACTCTGTCTCCCGCTGTCAGGGTTGTTTCATGAAGCGATAAATTCAAACATTTTTGGCTATTCAATTATTCTTCGTGAAACAACCCTGCTTATACAGGCAAGACATTTTATGCAACTTTTTTATGCTTCTTCCCGTTTATGCTATTGCTTTGCCGGAACATGAAAATAAAAAGGAATCTCCGGCGCACAGGAGCTGCACGTTCATCTAAGCTCCGGCCAGTACTTTACATTTGCTTCTATCAAATCGTCCAGTATTAACTTAGCAACCGCCGCGCTTGGAACTGTTTTAGACATGGTAATCGCCTGCCACATTTTTTGATAGCTTTTCTCAACCCAGGCGTCAACAACCAGCTTTTCCGCCGCTACCTGCTGCTCCATAAGCCCTTTTTCGAATACCGGTATTTTCCCGACCTTTAATGGTTCATATCCATTCTTCCCTACAATACAGGGAATCTCAATCATTGCGTCATAGGAAAAATTTTCAATCGCGCCATGATTGGGCACAATTAGCAACATTCTTTCCTGTGTGTTATATGCCAGCGCTCTTGCCAGATCAACAATATACTCCGCATGATTTCCCACTTCGAAGCCGCAATTTTCCACATTCTTTGTCTGAATAAGCCTTCGAGCCTCTTCAAACACCCGTTTTTCTCTCCCCTCCCTTACTTCATCTGTTCTTGTGTAATTTAAATCTGAGTGCTTCACCACATAGTCCGGGTATAAATAATACTTTAAATACGTATTTGGAATGAAATTCGGGTCAACCGCATAGACGTCTTTCGCCTTATTATAAGTATCCGTCCAGCTTTTATCATCTGTATGCCCATCTATTTGGGAAGTATTAAACCCGTTCTCTTTCACGTAGGCCTTAATTACCGGCATTAAATCCTTTCCGTTTTTATCCCTTATGTCACTCCACCAACCAAAGTGATTCAGCCCAAAATACCTGGTAATCATCTCCTTTCGGGATTTCAGCCCGCAGATGACAGCCATTCTTGCCTCTATTCCAACGGGCATATCACAGATATTGATGATTCTTGCGTCCGGCCTGAGCCGGTTTGTTGCTTCCGCAACGATTGCCGCGGGATTCGAATAATTCAGCATCCACGCATGCGGAGAGTACGTTTCCATATAATCGATTAACTCGATTACAGGTCCGATGGAACGCATTCCATATGCCAGACCTCCCGGTCCGCAGGTTTCCTGCCCTACCACACCATATTTCAGCGGTATTTTTTCATCCTTTCCGCGCATCTCATACTTACCAACGCGGATATGTGCCATTACAAAATCGACATCAGTAAATGCGGTTTCCGGATCAGTTGTATATGAAAATTCAATTTCAGGAGCCTTATGCTCAATAAGCACGCCACATGCTTCGCCAATTATTTTCTGCCTCTCCTCATCGTTGTCATAGAACTTTATTTTTCTGATGGGAAACTGCTCTCTTTTTTCTAACAATAAGAGCAGAATTTCCGGAGTAAACGTACTTCCGCCCCCGGCAATCAGAATTGAAAATTTTTTCATTATCCCTCCTCCTTTTTTAACATAGGATCATTTTTATCAAAGCCATAAAAATAAGTAAGCAAAAACGTTACTACACACGCAATAAGAGCGCTGATAAAGAACAGGATAAAATTCTTAGTCCCGCCCTGGAAGAAGGAAAGCGCGTTTCCTATAAAGGGAAAGCTGGGTCCCAGATAGTAAACTACATCGGTAAAAGCCGCAAATAACCCGCCGCAAATTCCTCCGACCGCCAATGCGATTAATGTCTTTTTATATTTCATACCGATTCCGTAAAGCACCGGCTCACTGACACCTCCCACATTGTGGGTGATAAATAACTGGAATACATTCATTCGTTCTTTTTTATTTTTGATTTTCAGTAAAGCAGCCAGCTCCAACCCCAACAACGCCTGGTTTGTAAGCGTCGCCGGAAGAATAGTCGTGTCATAACCTAAGGAATATAAATTAGGAAGGATAACCGCATATAAGATCGGCATATGCATACCGGTCAAGATCAGGAACGGCCACAAGCCGCCTATGATTCCCACCAATAACGGGGCGCTGTCAAGCATTAAAATAACCTGGGCAATCCCCTCACCGATTAAAGTTCCCAACGGGCAGAATAAACATAATTCCAGCGGTAACATGATAAACATTTCAATAAACGGCTTAATTGATGTAGACAACATCTGCGGAATAACCTTACTGATCAGCATATCTACATATTTTAAGGCAAAAACACTTAACAGGATCGGAAAAATTGTCGTTCCATAGGTTCCGAGCTTACATGGTATTCCCAGTATTGTAAACGCTTCGCTTGTAGTTGCAATTTCAACAAATTCCGGAACAAGCATCATTCCGCCAAGATACATTCCTAAAATAACGTTAAGCCCGAGTTTTTTCGCGGCGGTGTAGCCCAAATAAATCGGTAGGAAATAAAAACATGCATTATACGCAAAGTTAAACGTTATATACAAATCACTTGTCGTTTCCCATATCGCTAACACATCCGGACCGCATACTACGGCAACCGTTTTAAATAAACCTGCGGCACAATACGCCGGAATCATCGGTGACATGACAGCGGACATAAATTCAAATAACTGGGCAAAAAACTGTTTTATCCCTTTTTTTTCTTTTGGAGCGTCCAGATTCTCGGCAATTTCCTCCTGAGTTTCAAATCCCCCGTCCAGATTCTCGGCAATTTCCTCCTGAGTTCCAAATCCCCCGATTTCTACCACCTTTTTATAAAGCTCAGGAACAGCCTGCCCGATAATGATTTGATATTGTCCCCCTGACGTGACAACCCCTAAAACACCCTGGATCTTTTCAATTTCTTCCGTATTTGGAATACTTGAATCCTTTAATTGAAAGCGCAAACGGGTAACACAATGATATACATTAATAACATTATCCTTGCCGCCTACCTTTTCCAGTAAAGTAACAGCTAACTTATGATAGTTTTGATTCATTGAATTTTGCAGGAAAGACACCCCTTTCCTGATTCCTCCTCTCATTTTTTTTACAATCATTGAGGATATGCAACCACCCCACCCGGTATAAATGGAATACAGGTTCCTTTAAGCTCTATGCAGTCAAATCAGAAAATGAAATTAACTCAATCCCGTTTTCTAAAATAAAGTCCTTCATTTCTGTTGAAAGGTAGAATTCAAGATCTCTCATTCTCTCCAAGCTGCAGGACGATAATTTTAACAGATCAGCATCAACAAAGCCCGGGTGGCAGACAAGCGCCACATACTCAAACCCCTTTAGATATTCCAGGTTGTCAAAAAATAATTTCATCGGATCGCGGTTCAACTGTTCCATTGCATGAAACTCTTTTCCTCTGGTTGACAGATTCATTAATTCGTCATTTTTTATCGGCGCGTCACGAAAGTCTATGATATTATATTTTTTGTACAGATCATCACAAAACGGAACTCCTGTCTCAGCTGATAACGTCCGGTACGCTTCCTCCATAGAGCCGGTTTGAATGGAATGCCCACACAGATAGGCAGGCGCTCTCCCGCATAAATCAACGAAACGCTGATACTGTGCCGCTATTTCTTTATATACTTCATGAAACGGTAATAACTCATTCTGCCCTTCTTTCGTAGCCCATTTTGGATCATTCACTCTGATTTTTGAGCTGATAAAACGGCCATTTTCATCAACCAAATGTGGAATTTCCCTGTAATCTGATACGCAGGGACCGCAAACCAGATTAAAGTCTATTCCAAAACAGCAGGTTTCCCTTTCTTTTACAAATTGTGCCGCCCATGGGGCGATCTCCATATTCGTAAACATGCCCGAGCTTGTTAAAATCCCATGATCAAATGCTTCGATGATTCCATACGTAACACTTTTTGTAATTCCATAATCATCACCTTTAACCAAAAGCTTCATTTTTCTTCCTCCTTTATTGCAGATACATCGTTTTCGTAAAACAGCCTTTTAAATGAAAGCTCAAATTGCCTGTATTCAATTTTCAAGGAGCACTTAGCAAACCGAACGGCAGAAAAATATTGACATGTCAGTATTTCTCAGTACACTGATGACGCATAAGGATTACAGTGCGATACAGCTAATGTACGGTTCCTGCAAAAATAAAACCCCAGCACTCTCATGCTGAGGTAATGCCCTTGCGGTTACAATCCTCTCGTGTACATAACCGAGTAACATGTATCATAAGATACAGCAATTCGTTACTTGTACAGCTTTTCTTAAATTCTTTATATAAATATTGATCAATATTATATACGCAGTTATAGATATCGGGATAAGTATTTTTCATATTATCATACAGTTCATCAATATTACCGTCCATAAATTCTTCATTATTTTCTTTTCTTAGGACATAATATTTCAAGTGAATTTTAAACCTGAAATAATTGAAGTCATTTTTATCAAGAACAATGCCAAAATAATCCTCTATAATTTTTGTTACGTTTTTAATGATTCGGGTAATTTGACTCTGGTGCTGCTGATCATCCTGATTCGTTTTTCCTTCCAGTGCATTCAGCAAATGCATGGTTATACTTGTAACCTCCCCTTTATCCAGGCATACCTGATATTTTGCATTAATATTTTTGACGATCCATTTTGCCAGCTTTGTCAAGTGGGGATATTCAAACTCAATTTCATAAGAATAAGGTAGCGATATTTGCATTTCCTTACGATATCTGGTAACTGCAAAATTGATATGATCTGCAAGGATAAACACCAGATTAGGATTCAGATTACCGTCAATTTTACTCTCTATGGCATCAACGATACGGCTTGTAAAAAGGAACATGTTCTCCGGAATCTCCGACAACAAATTGTAATATCGGTAATCTATATCATAAAATGAACGCTCTATTTTTGACATATCATTAATACTATAAGGGAGTTCTCCAAAGCCGATACCCTTGCCAAACAAGACTACCTCGTGCCCGTTTCCGTCAACACCAATGGCTACATTATTATTGATTTTTTTGACAATCATCATAGCAATACCTTCTTACCCTTTCATTAGTACTCCCTTTTATCACTACGATTTCTTCCTGCGTATCAAGCTGTTTTCAACCGCGTCCTGTAAGTTGCTTTGAAAAACCAAGCAATAAATGTTTATAAAATAAAAAAACTCTTTGCGCACCCATCCCCTTAGGTGATGCCTCAAAGAGTTACAATCCCTTGTTACATGTAAATGATATCACTATTTAAAACAGTTGTCAACCGGATTTTTTCTCCTGTAGCGCCTGACAGCGAAAAGGGACGCCGCCCGACAAAACAGCAGCTTCAAATCCCTGTTTGCCGATCCGGCATCCCTTCTCTTCTTTTCCATTTGCCTGCATGCGGTCAGTGGGACTCGAACCCACACGGTTGCCCATTGGCACCTAAAACCAACGCGTCTGCCAATTCCGCCATGACCGCTCACCGCTCCGGCAGCCGGTTGTTTCGGCTGCCGAACGCTTCTCTTTCGTATAACTTAATTATTATATCGAACTTTTGAAACTTCTGTCAAGCATTTTACGGCATCAGCTCATAGATTCCACGATTCTTGTTGTCGCGCACGGACAGCCAAAGGTAATTGTTATCATCGTCCACATCCTGACAGACCGGTACCTCCTTGCGGTTCGAACCGGCTCCGTAGGGGCTCCAGATTCCCGCGTCCGCAAAGCCGTTCCACTCTTCCTGATTGCCGTCCCAATTTAACGTCGTCAGGTACATTTCTCCGCTGTAGAAGCCGCTGCGGAACGTTCCGATCACATTCTGGATGTAGCGCTCCTTTTTGGCAGCCTTGCTCATATCCAGCTCGTAATGCTCCTGTCCTTCACCGTCCGGCAGGTCGTTTTTCCATTCTCCGGCATACATATGCTCGCGGTAGGCGCGGTCCGACGTGGTATCATCGTCATAGTAAACGTAAAAGCGCACCCACTTGCCGTTGCCTTCGCGTTTGCCATTCGACCACTCGCCGTAGTAATAGGCGTTATCCGCATAGCAGGCGATTCCGGTTCCGTCTGGCTGTCCTGCGCTGCTGCGCTCGCCATAATAATAAAAGCTGTTTGCATCCGAAATATCCGACGACATCCTCATATACCAGGGCAGCATCGCCAGATCCTCCACCGCGTCCATATTATCCTGTTCCCAGTAACCGGACATCTCCAGAAGCATCTCTTCGTTTGTCTTGTTCGCACTCTCCGCGCCGGATAACGGATCGTTTCCGCTCACCGTCCGGGGGGTGCCCTCCTGCTTGACACCCTGACTTTCCTTCCCTTTGCCTGCGGGAAGTTTGCTGTCCGGATGCTCTGTCAGCGCCTCATCCTCCTGCTGTCCCCTTTCCGCCGTCTGCTTTTTCTCTCCTGTCGTTTCTTCCGTCTGATCCGCTGCGTCCTTCGTCTCTGATTCTGCAGACTCTGCCGGTTCCTCGCTGTACCATATCTGCGTGCTTTCCGTCTCTGCGATCTCTGCCCGTGTCTCCCTGCGCTGATGCAGCCGTACTGCGCACAGCGCGATGATAATTACCAGAAAAAGAGCAATCGCCGCCACCGGGATCAGATCCCTTTTTTTATCGTCCATGTCCGCATTTCCTCCAGTTGGTTTATTGTAACATAGGCTTTCTTTTTTTCCCATTTAAACTTTATTAAGAAAAACGAAAGCTTTTTCTGTTTCTTATATATATGCGTTTTCCTCCCTTGACATCCCTCAAAGTCCTGACTATTATGGAACAGAAAACGAATTTACCTTACACGAAAAGAGGAGTTTTATGAAAAAATGGATTGTCTGGCTGAAAAAAAACAGTCCCTGGATTTTTCTGCTGATCGGCCCTGTTCTGAATTTTTATCTGCTGGAATGGTACACGCATAATCCGTTCCAGACCATGAAACCGTATATACAGGGGATGAATCTGGCGCTGTTTGAATTTGCAGCACTGTTTTTATTTGCACTGACCGGCAGGATCAGCCGCGCACTCGGCATCGAAACCGCCTTCTGCGCCATTTACGGTCTTGCAAACTATTTCGTCCTGGAATTTCGCGGCGCGCCCATCCAGCCGTGGGACATTCTTTCGATCTCGACCGCTGCCAGCGTCGCGGACAACTACGAATACAAATTGAACCGCACCGCAGTAATCGTGCTGATCTGTTTTGTCCTGCTTCTGGTTCTGGAATTTTTCCAGAAAAAAGGCTTTCCGAAAAAAAATAAAAAAGCCCGGATTGCCCGCATCTGCCTCGCGCTTTCCTGCGGTCTTTTATGCTTTGGCTACACGAAAATGCTGCACAGCGAGGACATCGTCGAGCAGAAGCTTCACCTTTACAACAAGCTTTTCACTCCGACGACGATTCAATTTAAAAATGGTACTGTAACTGCGTTTTTAATGGAGCTTCAGTACATTTCTGTCGATAAGCCCTCCGGTTACAGCGCAGAAAACGCCAAGGAGCTGCTGGCATCCTATGATACCGGCTCTCAGGAAGCCGCTGGAACATCCTCGGACAATGCACAAAAGCCGAACATTATCGTCATCATGAACGAGGCGTTTTCCGATCCGTCCGTGCTCGGCGATTTTACAACGAACGAGGATTATATGCCCTTCGTGCACAGCCTGCTCGACGGCGCGGATAACACGATTTCCGGTCACTTAAATGTCTCCGTCAAGGGCGGCAATACTGCCAACACAGAATTTGAATACCTGACCGGCGCTTCAATGGCGTTTCTTCCTTATGGAAGTATCCCGTATCAGCAGTATGTGAAAAAAGAGACGCCTTCGATGGCCTCCTATCTTTCCTCCCTCGGCTACTACACGATTGCGATGCACCCGTACCGCGCCGCCGGCTGGGATAGAAATCTCGTTTATCCCAGGCTCGGCTTCGACGAGATGCACTTTCAGGAATTTTTCACAGATTCTCCGCTTGTGCGCAAATATGTCAGTGACGAGGGCAACTATGAAAAGATCATAAAGCTCTACGAGGAAAAAGATGCGGACACGCCGCTGTTTTTATTCAACGTGACGATGCAGAACCATTCCTCCTACAGCGACTGGGCGGATTACGACAACTTTTCTCCCGATATCACGGTAGAAGGCTCGGATTCCAAGCTGCTTCCGGCGTACCTGTCCTTGATCAGGCTGTCTGACAGCGCCATCCAGAACCTGGTTTCTTACTTTGAAGCACAGGAGGGACCTACCATGATCGTCTTTTTCGGAGATCATCAGCCTGCCGATTCCGTCGTACGTCCGGTCTGGAAATTAAATGGCAAAGATGACGCGGACTTAACCGACGAGGAAGAGGCGCTGCGCTACAAGGTTCCGTTCTTTATCTGGGCAAACTTCGATATCGAAGCGGAAAGCGACCTGGAAATCAGCGCAAACTATCTTGCGGCAAAGACGCTGGACGCCGCCGGGCTTCCAAAATCCGCTTACGATAACTTCCTGTCGCAGCTGCGCACGGAAGTACCCGTCATTTCAGCCAACCATGTAACGCTGTCCGACGGAACCTTTACCACTGCATCCAAGCAAAAAGATCTGCTTTATGATTATCAGACCCTGCAGTATTACCTGCTTTTTGACTAAACCGCGGAGGATTTCCTTTTTTATGAAAAAAAAGATCTGTTTCTTTTCCTTCCTGCTGCCGTTTCTTTCCATGATGGCGATTTTTATCGGCAACGGCATTTATCCCTTCGGAGATCAGAGCTTCATGCACTCCGACATGTACCATCAGTACGTCCCCTTTCTGGAAGAATTTGTCCGGAAAGTGCGCGACGGCGAACCGCTCTACTACTCCTGGCGCATCGGTATGGGCTCCAATTACCTGTCTCTTTACGGCTACTACAGCGCAAGCCCGTTCAACTGGCTGATGCTCCTTTTGCCCGAAAAATATTTAATCGAATTTATGAGCTACATGGTCGTTTTCAAAATCGGTCTGTGCGGCTTCACCTTTTCCTGGCTTTTGACAGAAAAATTCCACACAAACGACCTTTCTGTCCTGTTCTTTTCCACATTTTATGCGATGTCCGGCTTCGTTGCCGCATATAACTGGAACGTCATGTGGATGGATACCCTCGTCCTCGCTCCGCTGATCGTTCTCGGTCTGGAAAAGCTGGTCTTCGAAAAAAAATACAGCCTCTACTGCATCACCCTCGGGCTGTGCATTTTATCGAACTATTACCTTTCCATCATGGTCTGCATCTTCCTGTGCCTGTACTTTCTCGTGCTCGTACCGAACCTGTTTGGCTCTGATGGCTGGAAAGCGTTCCGCGCAAGGCTGCTTGGCGCAATCGGACGTTTTGCTTTATTTTCCCTGTTGGCTGGCGGTCTCGCCGCCGTGCTGCTGATCCCGGAAATCGCTGCCCTGCATGCGACTGAATTTTCCGAATTCAACTTTCCGGAAAAGATCAACTGGTACTTTTCCTTCTTCGACGTAATTGCGCGGCATGCGACCGGTGTATCCAGGGAAACCGGTCTGGATCACTGGCCGAATATTTTCTGCTCCAGCGCAGTCTTTTTCCTGATTCCGCTCTATATCGTCAACCGAAAAATCCCTCTGAAGGAAAAGCTCGGCAGACTGGTATTATGCGCCTTTTTCATCGTCAGCTTCTCGGTCAATACCCTGAATTTCATCTGGCACGGTTTCAACTACCCGGATTCGCTTCCGGCACGTCAGTCCTTTTTGTACATCCTGCTCGTGCTGCTGATGTGCTATGAGGCGTTTTCAAAGCTCGACGGCTTTACCATGCGCGAGCTGTTTGTCTCCCTCGCCTGCGGGCTCGGTTATCTTTTGCTGGCAGGAAAGCTCGTGGAGGACGACGCCTTTACCCAGGGCACCTTTGTGCTGAGCGCCTGCCTGCTTGCTGCCTACGCGCTGCTGCTCTATGCCTGGAAAAAAGGGAAAGAAAAACAGCCTGCAGACAGCCTCCCGTATCAGCGAGCGATTGCAATCGCCGTGCTGGCGCTGGTCGCTTTTGAATCCACCTACAACATGGCGCTGACGAGCGTTTCCACCACCAGCCGCAGCAGCTATCTGGAAAGCATTCCCGCCTACCGGGAGTTAGTTGCTCGTAATGAAGAAAAAGATTCCGATTTTTACCGCTACGAAAAGCTCAGCCGCGTCACCAAAAATGACGGTGCGCTGGCAGGCTATCCGACAGCGTCGCTGTTTTCTTCCACCTCCAACGCGGCGGTTCAGGACTGGTACGACCGCATGGGCATGAGCGAAAGCAAGGTATTTTACTGCTTTGACGGTCAGACGCCGCTTTCCGCAGCACTTCTAAATGTCCGCTACCTGTTTTCCCGCTCCGATGCAGAGGATTCCAGCCTCTACACGCTGATCGACGAGCAGGACGGCGTTTACCTGTACCAAAACAACTATACGCTGCCTGCGGGATTTATCCTGCAGGATGGACAGGATCTTTCTTCCTCTGATTTTTCTGAAGAGACCTCCGACCCGTTCGAGGTACAGAATCAGATGGCGGCTTCTGTTTCAACCTCCGATCCGCTCTTTGTTCCCATCGAATCAGAGGAATCCGGCAATCAGGCTTTCTTTGATGTATACACGGAGGGGCATTACTACGCTTACTGTAAAAGCTCTAAAATCGATACCGTTTCGATCTCTTCCGCCAGCGTCAACAAAACGTATAAAAAAGTCAAATATGACTATATTCTCGATCTCGGCCGTCACGAAACCGGCGACCATGTAACGCTGACCAACGACGGAGATAGCGTGCTGAATGCCGTTGTCGTGCGCCTGGATGAAGCGGTTTTGTCCCGCACACTGCAGACGCTCTCTGAGCAGCCCTTTACGGTAGATTCTTATGATTCCAGCCATGTGACCGGACATGTCGATGTCACCAAAGCCGGTCGGCTGATTTTATCCATCGCGGACGAACCCGGCTGGACGATGAAGGTGGACGGAGAAGCCGCAGACTACGACGTGTATGATGGTGTATTTCTATCCGTTCCGCTGACGGAGGGCAGCCACACGATTGAGCTTTCCTACCGCCCTGCAGGTCTGACCACCGGTCTGATCGTCAGCCTGATCTGCCTGCTTGTGTTTATCGGAATCGGAGTTGCTCAGAAGCGTTTCAGGAAAAAATCCTGACACCCGGCTGATTTTATGCTATAATTTTTAACTGGTGCAGCGTTTCGTACCTGCACCATAAGACGTTTGATTCCTGATTTCCTGAGCTTCTGTCAGAAGCCAACGTCCGCTGCACTTTTTTACAGCTTCCTAAGATTATTGAAATATGCCGCCCTGCGGCAGAAAAGAGGTAATATGGAACACTTAATCATCCCGGAGAATTATTCCTCCGCCCTGAACCTGCACGATACCCAGATCGGTATTAAGACGGTGAAAGACTTTTTCCAGAGTCTTCTGGTCCGTCATTTAAACCTTCTGCGTGTCTCTGCTCCGTTATTCGTCGATCCCGCTTCCGGCATGAACGATAACTTAAACGGTTATGAGCGCCCGGTTTCCTTCGGCATTCTCGAGCAGAACGATTACCGCGCAGAGGTTGTACAGTCCCTTGCAAAATGGAAACGCTACGCGCTCAAGGAATACGGATTTTCTCTTGGCGAAGGTCTTTACACGGATATGAACGCCATCCGCCGCGACGAAACGACTGACAACATCCATTCCATTTTCGTCGATCAGTGGGACTGGGAAAAGATCATCGACAAAAAGGACCGCAACCTGGAAACCTTAAAGGCAACCGTCTGCGACGTTTACAAGGCGCTGCGCAAAACGGAAATGTACATGGCGATCCAGTATGATTACATCGAAGAGATTCTGCCCCGTGAGATTTTCTTCATCACCACCCAGGAGCTTGCAGACATGTTCCCGGACAACACGCCCAAGGAGCGTGAATATTTCATCACCAAAGCAAAGGGCGCTGTCTGCATCATGCAGATCGGCGATAAGCTCGAAAACGGCGAGCCCCACGACGGCCGTGCACCCGACTACGATGACTGGGCATTAAACGCCGACATCCTTGTTTACTATCCTGTTCTGGACATCGCCCTGGAGCTGTCCTCTATGGGTATCCGCGTGGACAAAGAGGCACTGCTGTCCCAGCTGGAAAAAGCCGGCTGCCCCGAGCGCGCAGAGCTGCCGTTCCAGAAAGCAGTCCTCAAGGAAGAGCTGCCTTACACCATCGGCGGCGGTATCGGTCAGTCCCGTATCTGTATGTTCTTCCTGCGCAAGGCGCACATCGGAGAAGTACAGTGCTCCATCTGGCCAGAGGAAATCCGCAAAGAAGCGGAAGCCCACGGAATCCAGCTGCTGTAAACAATAGAATGCACGCTCTGCGAGCATTCTATTGTCATGAATAAGGATAAGCGGCTGCGCGTTGTCCTGTTATAGAATGCACGCTCCGTGAACCTTTCATTGTCATAAAAGAGCGAGGAAGCTGTATCGTATAGCTTCCTCGCTCTTTTTGGTCAGCACATCACACAAAGGATCTTCTTCTCGTCGCAATGCAGGTGCTGTCACCAGCTAATCTTAACTTCTTCTCTGCTCATCCTTTTTGCCGCGATGCCGCCTTTCCCTGCAGCATCCACAATAAAAACAGGCTTCCTGCTGACAGCACCAAAAACAGCACACAGGACGGAACGCTTAAAAATACGCCGCCAAAGGGCAACAGCTCTAACATCACATACACAAACAGGTTCGCAACGCTGTGGAACAGCATCGGCGCTGCAATCGTTCCATACCATTCATACACCAGCGCCAACAGGCAGCCGATTACAGTCGCATAGACCGCCTGAACAAGATTTCCATGGAACAGACCAAACGCCAGTCCGGAAAGCACCACCGCAAACGGCACTTTCAACACCTTGCGCAGCTGTCCATAGACCACGCCGCGGAAAACGATCTCTTCGCCCAGCGGCGCAAGAATGCCGTAGGAAATGATTCCCAGCCACACCGGCGTATCGAACTGCATCTCCGAAACCCTCTGAAAGGTCGGAGAGAACCGATACAATTCTGTCAATGTCAGAACACCGTTCATGCCGATTGCAATTGCCGCCGCCAAAATCACCATCGGAACGATGGACAGTTTATCGATTTCTTTTGTTGAATGGAACCGGATCTTTTTGTGCCAGATTCCGTAACAGATTATAAATGCACCGAACGTCGAGAGTGCGCTAGCCACATTCAGCCAGAAATTGTAGGAAGAGCCCTCCAGCTCCTGCAGCCCGATGGCATACACAATCGATACCGCCGTCAAAATTACGCTGCTGATTAGGAGACTGATTACATAATAGGCAAACATTGCCAGTGCGCTGGTTCCAACTGCACTCCAGAACTGCCCGGATTTGGTCTTCATTTTGGCAGCGCTGCCGCGGTAGCGCTCTGAAAGGGAATTCGAGCCGGTCGCCGCGCTGTTTCCTGCCTGCGTGTCTCTTCCTGCCTGCGTGCCACTTCCTGCCTGCGTGCCACTTCCTGCCTGGGTGCCGCCCAGCAGTACGCTTCGCAGTCCTTCCACATCCCGGACAATGATCTCCGCACCGGCATTTTCCAGCTCTCCCGGCTGTGCATACCCATACGACACCGCGATGCAGTGTGCACCGATCGCTTTCGCACCCTCCACATCGAAGCTGCGGTCGCCGATCATCACCATCTTATCCGGATCGCTTTCGCCCCGCGCTGCAAGCTGGGACAGCACCTCTGCAACCACTTCTTCTTTGTGCACTCTTCTTCCGTCCAGCTCGCTTCCGACCACGATGTCGAAATATTCCCGGATTCCGAAATGCACCAGAATATCCTCCACATAAACGGTCGGTTTGCTCGATGCAATCGCCAGCGTCGCCCCGGATGCCTTCAGATCATGCAAAAGCGCTCCCATTCCGGGATACAGCACATTTTCATATTTGCCGGTTACAGAAAACCGCTCCCGGTACTTCTCAACTGCCTCCTGCGCCTGCTCCGCCGTAAAGTTATAATATTTCATAAAGCTCTCTGCAAGCGGCGGCCCGATAAATGGCTCCAGCCGATCCAGCTCCGGTTCTTCAATTCCAAAGCTTCTGAGCGCATACTGCACACAGCCGCAAATTCCCTGTTTCGGATCGCTGATCGTTCCGTCCAGGTCAAATAAAATACAGGAAAACATAACAGTCTCCTTTCATTTCTCTTCTGTTCTGCAGCCAAACGCCTGCAGCCTGTCTTTATAGTGTACCAGAAAGCACACGAAAAGGTTATGAAATTTTTGTGAAATAGAGATTTTCCGTTTCCTGCGTTCATAAATTGTAACAAAAATCCGGCAGGAGCCTTCATGATCCGAGATTTCGTTCATCTGATTCAAAATAAACTGCGCCACTATGCCGTTTTTCCCTCTCTGCACAGTCTCTCCCGCTCGTCTGCATTCCAAACTGCCCTGTTTTTGCTCGGCGTCCTCGCCTTTGCCCGCGCGTGCATTTTTCTCGCCCCTCCGTCTGTAACAGCACTGGCATCTGCCTCTGTAAACGGCACATTTATGCCTATTTGCCGTGTCGAAACCGACCAGAAAAAAGTCGCGCTGACCTTCAACTGCACCTACAGTGCACAAGACCTGCACCAGCTTTTGGAAATTCTGAAAGAAAAAAATGTGCACGCCACCTTTTTCGTTTCCGACACCTGGGCAAAAAACTATCCGAAGCTGCTCTGTACGATTCACAACGCCGGACACGATATCGGCGGTCTGTGGACAACACAGGCATCCCTTTCCATCCGGGAACAGACGCTCACACTGGAAAATCTCACACAGCGAATTGATCGCCTTACCGATTCTGAAACGACGTTGTTTCGTTTTGAAGACGGAAACTATGACAACTCTGCTATCCGGCTCATCCAGGAATCCGGCGGTTATCCGGTGCAGTGGAACATCAATTCCATGGACTGGAAAGACTACGGGGCACAGGACATCCTCCATCGGATTTTAAACAGTCGCCAACTCCAAAACGGCTCTATCCTCCTGTTCCATGCCGGAACTGTTTATACCGCACAGGCGCTTCCCGACCTGATCGACAATCTGGAGGATCAGGGCTATCAGCCAGTTCCCATCTCCGAGCTGATCTGGAAGCACTCCTATTATATGGATGCAGACGGCGTACAGATTCCGAAGACGGAACCGTAAACAATAGAATGCACGCTCTGCGTGCATTCTATTGTTTCTTTTCTTCTTTTTTATCTTCTTTTTTTACTTCCAGCATAGACGTACAGTACGGACAGCGGGTTGCCTCTGCCGCAACCTTGCTTCTGCAATAAGGGCACATTTTCACAGCAGGTTTTTCCGGCTCCTTCTTTTTGCCAAGACCAGCCAGCGCGTTCATCCCTTTTACCATCAGGAAAATAATCACTGCCATAATGATGAAATTGATCACTGCGGTCAAAAATGCACCATAGCGGATTTCCACATCCCCGACCATCACAGACAAATACGTCAGATCCGTATTGGCAAACAGGCCGATCAGCGGTGAAATCACATCGTTTACCAGCGAATTGATGATCGCCTGAAACGCAGCACCAATGATAACGCCGACTGCCAGATCCATGACATTTCCTCTCAGCGCAAATTCCTTAAATTCCTGCAACAGTTTTTTCATAGTGGTATCCTTTCTTTTGTTATGTTATACTTTGGGACATGAAACGAAGAAATTTATCCCATTTAAAACTTACAATCTTTTTGATCCTGCTCGCTGTCCTGATTTTTACAGCGGCAGCCCTGATCCTGAAAACCATAAAAAACGCTTCCACTCAGGTGCTCTCCTGGTCGGAAGCTGTTGAAGCCGTTTCCTCAGAACCTGTAAAAAATGTTCAGACATCCTTAAGCGTCCCCACGCAGATTACCAAAATCGGCGACGATTATTTTCTGGTGGACTGCTATCACAATCAGATTCTGACCTCGAAAACGCCGGATGCTCTGCTTACCGACTGGTATGTAATGACCGATCAGATCAACCGCGGGCACACTATTGCAGGAGACGGCACCGTTTATCTTGCAGATGACACCGAAAACAACCGCGTCCTCATCTTTGAAAAACAGGACGGACAGTTTTGCCTTACCCAGCTTTTCAATGAAATCGGCACTCGCCCGCATTACGTTGTCTATGATGAAACGGAAAAACGTTTTTATGTGCTCAGCTCCATGACCGGACAATTGTACGTCTTTTACCGTCCCGATCCGGACAGTCCCTCTGTTGCCCTCGAAAAAATTCTCTCTGTGCCAGAGCTGGATCAGATTTATGTCCGCTCCTTTACCATCGACGGCGACGACCTGTATTTTGTTTCCGGCAATCAGTCGATTCTGCGCACCCGCAAAAGAGACCTGAATATCCTGGAACGGTTCCCGGTTCCTGCCGAAATCTCCGGCATGATCCAGCTGACACACATTCAGGACTGGTTTTACATCACCGTTTCCACCGACCTTACCGGCAATCAGGATTATGCGACGATCCTGCGTGTGCAGGATTTAAACGATCTTTCTTCCGGCAGCTGGGAGGATATTTATGACAACTTTGTCGGAGGCGGAACGCCTTATTATATCTCTTCCTTTGACGGACATTATTATCTGACGGAGCACAGGATTCCCGGACACAGCGTCTGGCAGTTCGATGTCATCGACAACGCACTGACAGACATCCGCGCCCTGTTTTAGAATTTACCGCCGCGTTCCCGCTTTGAAAAAACGCAGCCGCAATAATCCTGACGGTACAGGTCATACTGCCTGCTTAACTCGATGGACCTTAAATAGCCGCCCTTTTTCTTAAAATCCGACGGCAGGCACGCCACATGATATTCCTCCGCCAGTCGGCTGCCGATTTCGTTGAGCTTCTGCGCATTTTTCAGCGGACTGATCGTCAGCGTTGTTGTAAAAAAATCATAGCCGCCCTCTGCCGCCAGCCTCGCCGCTTCCCGCAGCCGCAGCTCGTAGCAGATAAAGCAGCGCTCTCCGCCCTCCGGACAGTCCTCCAGCCCTTTCGTCGCCTCGAAAAATTTTTCCGGCTCGTAAGTGCCCTCCAAAAGTGCGATCTGGTTCAGCATTTCAGACCCTTTCGCCTCTTCATTCAGCGTGCTCACCAGACGTTTTAATTCCTCCACCCGATGCCGGTATTCCTCCAAAAAGCTGATGTTTGGATTGTAATAAAATACCGTCACGTCGAAATACTGCCGCAAATATTCCAGACAGTAGCTGGAGCACGGCGCACAGCAGCTGTGCAAAAACAGCCGCCGGTGATGATCCGGAAGCTTATCGATCAGGTGTTCCAGTTCTTTTTGATAGTTAATTTTGTTCATTTCTCCTCTTATTCACATGCAAAAAAATTTTATATTTTAACCATTTTCTTCTGCATCGGGATCTTCTGATTTACTTTTTCTGCCGAACTTTTTTACATACTCCTGCGCTTCTGCCAGAGAAATGTTCAGCTTTTTCTGTAATCTTGCAAGAATCTCTTCTTCTGAAATCCCAAATTCATATCCAGTCTCAATAATTCCTTTGGCTTCTCCTTTTGCTTCTCCTTCTGCTATCCCCTCACGCCTCGTCTCTTCAAACACGGTGCACATATCAGCATCTCCTTTCCTGGCAATTTTATTATAATCTATTTTACAGTTTGCCGCACCCGCAGCAGTCATAATCACTGTCTTTTCCACTCGATGCTCTCTGGCGTAGTTTATCGCCCGATCTCTTGTTTCCTGAAGCTTTCCATTCCGATCCAACAGAATACCGAGCAGATTAAACAGATCCCGGTTGTTGATATTATGCAGCTTCAGATCATTTTTTCTCGCTTCCACGAGGTGCATCCGGTAATCATTGACAAATGGCTTCATTTCCTCTGAAATATGCAGCATCCCATGCAGAGACACCGCACCGTCCCACGGCTTTTCCCCATAATAAACAACAACTGTTATAACAGGAACCAGCCGATCATCCTTTTTCATTTTTGACAGATATTCCTCTTCTGTCAAGCTCTTTGCTGTTTTATACTTTGCCGCATTGTCCACATATTGCTTCTGATAAGCTGCATAATCATACCCCATTACCCGCATGGGCATCGCATAATGAATATGCTCCTGTCCTTCCATTCCCAGTATAACAAATTCCACGCCATATACGGTAGACTTTTTTCGAATTTTGACCGTATCTCTCGACGCTCCGATGCTTTCCGCATATTCTTTATGCTCCAAAACGGAGGATTCTTCCGTATCCAAATCCTCCAGTTCTTTCGGTTTGATGACCTGCTTTCCATCAAACAGCACTGCGTTGAAAAAATCAGCAAACTGTTCCTTATTGCGCCAATAATTCTTTACGATAATATCCGGTTTTAATGCCTGCTTTTCTTTTCCCATACAGTGTCTCCTTTATCAACAATAGAATGCACGCTCTGCGAGCATTCTATTGTCATGAATAAAATTCTCCCACAAAATCGCATTGTTCCATAATAGTCCTATCTTCGTACTACCTTAAAAGGTACTACCCCATAACCACGAAGACCCCACAGAAGAGATTTCTCCCTTCTGTGAGGTCTTCGAAATTATTCATGACAATAGAATGCTCGCAGAGCGTGCATTCTATTGTTGCTTACAGCCTTTTACTTAAAGTATGCCACACCGGACTCGAAGATCTTCAGATCCTGTTCGCCGTAGATATTCTGTGCAACGCTTCTGTCGCGGCGCTCGGAGTGCGCCATCTTGCCCAGGATACGTCCATCCGGAGAGGTGATGCCTTCGATCGCACTGTAGGAGCCATTGATATTCCATTCTTCATCCATGGAAATCCTTCCTTCCGGATCGGAATACTGGGTTGCTACCTGTCCGTTTGCAAACAGCTTGTCAATCCACTCCTTCGGAGCTACGAAACGTCCCTCACCGTGGGATGCAGGATTGACATATACTTTTCCAAGCTCAGCGCCCTGCAGCCAGGGAGACTTGTTGGAAACCACCTTGGTGTATACCATCTTGGAAATGTGACGGTTGATCGTATTAAAGGTCAGTGTCGGAGAATCGTCCTTCTGTCCGACGATTTCGCCGTAAGGAACCAGACCGAGCTTAATTAACGCCTGGAATCCATTACAGATACCAAGGCATAAGCCATCTCTTTCCTTCAGAAGCTTCATAACCTCTTCTTTGATCTTCCCGTTCTGGAATGCAGTTGCGAAGAACTTTGCGGAGCCATCCGGCTCGTCGCCTGCGGAGAAGCCGCCGGGGAACATGATGATCTGAGCCTGGCTGATCTCTTTTGCAAACGCATCGACGGAAGAACGGATGTCCTCTGCGCTCAGGTTTCTGAATACATGGGTTACAACCTGTGCACCTGCGCGTTCAAATGCTTTTGTGCTGTCGTATTCACAGTTCGTGCCGGGGAATACCGGGATGAATACGGTAGGCTTCGCTACTTTATTCTTGCATACATAAATGTGATTCGTCTCATACAGACCGGTTTCTACTGCGTCCGTGTCCTTGACTGCCTTTGTAGGGAATACCTTTTCCAGAGGCTTCTTCCACGCATTCAGCGCCTCTTTTGCGGAAAGGGTCATGTTTCCATAGGTAAATACCGGCTCTGCCGTTACCGTGCCGAGCAGCGTATAAGCAACATCCATATCCGCCAGACGGTCTGCCGGAACTTCTGCCACCAGATCGCCAAGGCCGTTTGTAAACAGCTCCTCTGCAGAAACCGTTTCCTCAATTGCAACGCCAAGTCCGTTACCGAATGCCATGCGGGACAGAGCTGCTGCCACACCATAGCTGTCCAGTGCATATGCGGAAACGATCACGCCCTTGCCCATCAGCTCGGTAATCTTTGCATACAGTGCCATTACCTGCTCATAATCCGGCAGATCGTAAGCATCCTTCTGAATGGAGAAACGAACCAGACGGTTTCCAGCCTGTTTTAATTCCGGGCTGATAACATCTTTTTCCTTTGCAACATCCACAGCGAAAGAAACCAGGGTCGGAGGTACGTCAATATCGTTAAAGGTTCCGGACATGGAATCCTTACCGCCGATGGACGGAAGTCCGAATCCCATCTGCGCGTCATAAGCGCCCAAAAGCGCTGCAAAAGGCTGGCTCCAACGTTCGGGATCCTGGGTCATGCGGCGGAAATATTCCTGGAAGGTAAAGCGGATTCCGGAGAAATCGCCGCCTGCCGCTACGATTCTTGCCATGGATTCCACAACCGCGTAAATTGCGCCGTGGTAAGGGCTCCAGGAGGACAGATACGGATCAAAGCCGTATGCCATCATCGTTACCGTATCGGTCTTTCCTTTCAGGACCGGAAGCTTGGCAACCATCGCCTGGGTCTCGGTCAGCTGATACTTACCGCCGTAAGGCATCAGCACGCTGCCTGCGCCGATGGAGGAGTCGAACATTTCCACAAGACCCTTCTGGGAGCAGACATTTAAATCCGACAGCAGCGCTTTCCATGCCTTTTTCAGATCGCCGTCTTTTACGGCTTCCTTTACAGCAGGAACTGCATACTGCTCAAAATAGTTATCTTCTTTCGACGGAACATCTACAAAAACATCGGTTTCCTGGTGTGCTCCGTTGGTATCCAGAAATGCTCTGGACAGGTTTACAATGCTCTTGCCGCGCCAGTTTAAAACCAGACGGGGTTCTTTGGTTACAACCGCAACCGGAACTGCCTCCAGGTTCTCTTCTGCCGCATAGCCTAAGAAGGTATCAACGTCTTTCGGAGAAACAACGACTGCCATTCTCTCCTGAGATTCGGAGATTGCAAGCTCTGTGCCATCCAGACCGGCATACTTCTTGGGAACCTTATCCAGATCAACGGTCAGTCCATCTGCCAGCTCGCCGATGGCAACAGAAACGCCGCCTGCGCCGAAGTCGTTACACTTTTTAATCAGACGGGAAACTTCTTCTCTGCGGAACAGTCTCTGAATCTTTCTTTCGGTCGGGGCGTTACCCTTCTGCACCTCAGCACCGCAGGTTTCGATACTCTTTTCCGTATGCACCTTGGAGGAACCGGTTGCGCCGCCGCAGCCGTCGCGTCCGGTACGTCCGCCCAGCAGGATGATGATATCGTCCGGATCGGAGTTTTCACGGATGACGTTGCGTCTCGGAGCCGCACCCATAACCGCGCCGATTTCCATACGCTTTGCAACATAATCGGGATGATAAATTTCTTTTACATAACCGGTCGCAAGGCCGATCTGGTTGCCGTAGGAAGAGTAACCGGATGCTGCGCCCCGCACCAGCTTTTTCTGGGAAAGCTTTCCCTTTAAGGTGTCCGCAACCGGAACGGTGGGATCCGCTGCACCGGTCACGCGCATTGCCTGATATACATAACCTCTGCCGGAAAGCGGGTCGCGGATTGCGCCGCCCAGACAGGTTGCCGCACCGCCGAAGGGTTCGATTTCGGTCGGGTGGTTGTGGGTTTCATTTTTGAAAAATACGAGCCATTCCTCGGTGACAGGACCATCGCCGTAGTCCATTTCAACGGGAACAATAACGGAACAGGCGTTGATTTCATCGGACTGCTCCATATCCTCCAGCTTGCCCTCTTTTTTGAGCTTACGCATCGCCATCAGTGCAAGATCCATCAGGCAGACAAACTTATCCGGACGGTCTTTAAAGATCTCTGCACGCGCATCCAGATAGCTCTGGTAGGTTTTTTCCATCGGTTCCCGGTAAAAACCATCTCCGAATGCGACATTTTTCAGTTCGGTGGAAAACGTCGTATGACGGCAGTGGTCGGACCAGTAGGTATCCAGCACACGGATCTCGGTCATGGACGGGTCACGGTTCTCCTCACCTCTGAAGTAATTCTGGATATGCTGGAAATCC